>ENA-UOUJ01000873-UOUJ01000873.1-activated-sludge-metagenome-genome-assembly--contig:-NODE-873-length-17581-cov-5.240557_pt1 | contig 17581 bp, 14 predicted proteins | sample MGYA00249839_ERZ747224 | MGnify/ENA primary metagenome ERZ747224 (study PRJEB28782, sample SAMN03220277) | activated sludge metagenome | biome: wastewater; feature: sewage sludge; material...
CCCTGCTGCGCCAGAACGCCGCCCTGCTGGTCGCCGGCACCCCCGACGCGCGCCCGGTGCACCGCCTGCTGGCCGACGCCTGGCGTCCGCGCGACGACGCCTTCGCCGAGCTGGTGCGCGCGGCGCTGGTGCTGTGCGCCGACCACGAGCTCAACGTCTCCGCCTTCGCCGCGCGCGTGGTCGCCTCCACCGGCGCGCACCTGCACGCCACGGTCTGTGCCGGCCTCGCCGCCCTGTCCGGCCCGCGCCACGGCGGCGCCACCGCCCGCGCCTATGCCCTGATCGCCGCTGCCGCCGAGGCGTCCTCGCCGTCCGCCTTCATCAGCGAGCGCTGGCAGCGCGGCGACGACCTGCCCGGTTTCCACCACGTGCTCTATCCCGACGGCGATCCGCGCGCGGCCGAGGTGCTGGCGATGCTGCGCGCCACCTGCGCCGGCCATCCGCGCATGGCCCAGGTCGAGGCCCTGCTCGCCGCGGCGGCCGAGACCAGCGGCCGGCTGCCGAACATCGACGGCATGCTCGCCGCGACCTGCTTCGTGCACGACCTGCCCGCCGCCCCGGCGCTGGCGATGTTCGCCGCCGGGCGCCTCGCCGGCTGGCTGGCGCATGCGCAGGAGCAGCAGGACCTCGGCCGCCTGATCCGGCCGCGGGCGCAGTATGTCGGGGTGATGCCGGAGGCGGCGGAGGGGCCTCCCGGCTAGTCCCCCGACAGTCCCTGGGTCTGTCGTTGCACCGGATGGAAACCACAGCTTTGCCGGGAGTACCCACTATTGTCATTTCGACCGCAGGGAGAAATCTGCTTCCTCGACGCTGGGCAGAAAGCAGATTTCTCCCTGCGGTCGAAATGACAATAAAGAAGCGACTTGAGGGCGCCTCGTTCCGCCGCCGACACCACCCCCCACCTTCGGCACACGAACCCGCCCGTCAATTCCTGTACCTTTCGGTTCAGTGACTCCAGCAGCGTTCAGCTTTCCTTGGCGATGCTGTCCCGCTTGGCCGGCCTGACCGGCTCCCCGTCGCCCAGCCCCCGCCCATGATCGACGCCGCCAACGACGCCCCCGCCGTGCGCCTGTCCGGAGTCCGCCTCGACCGCGGGCCGCGCACGATCCTGTCCGGCATCGACCTGTCCGTGCCGCGCGGCAGCGTCACCGCCGTGCTCGGGCCGTCGGGCTGCGGCAAGTCGACCCTGCTCGCCGCGCTCACCGGTGAACTCGCCCCGGCGGCCGGCACGGTGGAGCTGTTCGGCCGCCCGGTGCCGCAGCGCACGCGCGAGCTGCTGGAGATGCGCAAGTCGATCGGCGTGCTGCTGCAGGGCAACGGCCTGCTCACCGACCTGACCTCGGCCGAGAACATCGCCCTGCCGCTGCGCACGCACACCAAACTGCCGCGCGAGGTGATCGACCGGCTGGTGGAGATGAAGCTGCACGCGGTCGGCCTGCGCGCCGCCGCCGACCTCTATCCGCGCGAGCTGTCCGGCGGCATGGCGCGCCGGGTCGCGCTCGCGCGCGCGATCGCGCTCGAACCGCCGCTGATGCTCTACGACGAACCGCTGACCGGGCTCGACCCGATCGCCATCGGCGTGATCGTCAACCTGATCTCCGAGCTCAACCGCAACCTCGGCCTGACCAGCATCATCGTCACCCACCACGTCCACGAGACCCTGCCGATCGTCGACCGCGCGATCGTGTTCGCCAACGGCGGCATCGTCTTCACCGGCACCCCGGAACAGCTGCAGGCCAGCGACGACCCGCTGCTGCGGCAGTTCCTGCGCGGCGAGCCCGACGGCCCGATCGCCTTCGACAGCGCCCGGCGCACGGAGGCGGCGTAATGGCCTTCGCCGAAGCCATCCGCTCGGTCGGCCGCGGCGGCCTGTTCTCGCTGTCGGTGCTGCGCGCATCGAAGCCGACCGCCGACTTCTTCGCCGAGCTCACCCGCGAGATCTACAAGATCGGCGCTCGATCGCTGCCGATCATCGCCGTCGGCGGCGCCTTCGTCGGCCTGTCGCTGACCCTGCTCGGCTTCCGCGCGCTGGAGACCTACGGCGCGGCCAACCAGGTCAGCGTGCTGATCGGCCTGGGCCTGTACCGCGAGCTGGCGCCGGTGCTGACCGCGCTGCTGTTCGTCGGCCGCGCCGGCAGCTCCATCGCCGCCGAACTGGGCCTGATGCGCGCCACCGACCAGATCACCGCGCTCGGCCTGATGGCGATCGACCCGGTCGCCAAGGCGGTCGCGCCGCGCTTCTGGGCGGCGGTGCTGACGGTGCCGCTGCTGGTCGCGTTCTTCAGCACCTTCGCCATTGCCGCCAGCTGGTTCCAGGCGGTGCAGGTGCTGGGCATCGACAACGGCATGTTCTGGCAGACGATGAAGGACGCGGTCGACTTCCGCGACGACTTCGTCCCGGCCTTCGTCAAGGCGGCGGTGTTCGGCGGCACCGCGGCGCTGGTGGCCTCCTACGTCGGCTACCACGCCGAACCGACCATCGAGGGCACTTCGGTCGCGACCACGCGCGCGGTGGTCAACGCCTCGCTGTTGGTGCTGATGTTCAACTTCGTGCTGTCGGCATTCCTGTTCCGGTGAGCCCCATGCATCGCATTCAGCCGCCTTCCGTACCCTTCGCAACATGCAACCAGCCGCCGCGCGCGGCTTCGAGGTAACCCACATGGCCACCCGCGGACCCCGTCTCGAATTCGCCGTCGGCGCCTTCCTCGTGCTGGCGCTGGGCTCGCTGCTGGTGCTGGCGATCGCCTCCACCAACGGCGAGTTCGGCTTCTCGCGCGACAGCTACGCGCTGGACGCGCGCTTCACCCAGGTCGGCCAGCTGCGTCCCAATGCGCCGGTGAAGATCGGCGGCGTCACCATCGGACGGGTGGAGAAGATCGACCTGGACCCGGTGAAGTTCGACTCCATCGTCACCCTCGCCATCGACAGCCGCTTCAACGAGATCCCGATCGACACCTCGGCCGGCATCCTCACCGGCGGCCTGCTCGGCGAGAGCTACGTCGGCCTGCAGCCCGGCGGCGACATGGAGGTGCTCGCGCCCGGCGAGGAAATCGCCTTCACCACGCCGGCGGTGGACCTGATCCAGATGGTCGGCAAGTACATGTTCAGCGGCGGTGGCGACAATCCGCCTCCGTCCAGCGGCGAAACGTCGTCCGCGCCGCCGGCGACCCCTGCTCCGGAAGAAGGAACGACCCCATGACCCTCCGCCTCCCCCGCCAGGCCATCGTCCTCGCCCTTGTCGCAGCCCTGGGCGCCGCCGCACCCGCGCTGGCGCTCGCCCAGGCGCAGCCGGCGCCGGCCGCCGCCAACATGCAGGGCGCCTCGCCCAGCCAGCTGGTGCTCGACAACACCCAGCGCGTGCTGAAGACGATCGATGCGCGCCGCACCGAGTTCACCGGCGACCGCGCCGCGCTGCAGGCCTTCGTCAGCGGCGAGTTCAACACCATGTTCGACCGCGACTACGCCGCGCGCCAGGTGCTCGGCCGCCACGGCCGCGGTGCCGCGGAAGCCGACGTCAAGGCCTTCAGTGACGCCCTCGGCGACAGCCTGATGCGCCGCTACGGCTCGTCCCTGCTCGACTTCAACACCCGCCTGCAGGTGCGCATCAAGTCGGAGACGGCGCTGCCGCGCGGCCTCGGCGTGAAGGTGTCGAGCGAACTGCTGCGCCAGGGCGCCGAGTCGATCCCGGTCGACTACCTGATGCGCCGCGTCGGCAGCGGCTGGCGCGTGTTCGACGTGATGGTCGAGGGCGTGTCCTTCGTGCAGACCTTCCGCCAGCAGTTCGACAGCGAACTGCAGCACAAGTCGATCGCGCAGGTCGCCCGTGAGCTGCGCAGCGGCCAGCTGTCGGTCAGCGCCGAGCCTTCGAATTAAATGACAATGGCGCCCGCCCCGGTGCAGCGCAACGGCGACGCGCTGGCGTTCGCCGGCACGCTCACGCGCGCGGTGGTGCCCGCGCTGTGGCCGCAGGCGCTGCGCGCGCTGCCCGGCGCGAAGCGCTTCGACCTGTCGGCGGTGACCGCCGTCGACAGCGCCGGCCTGGCCCTGCTGGTGGAGCTGGCGCAGCGCGCCGGAGGGGTGTCGGTCGACGGCGACCCGCCCGGCCTCGACGGCCTGCGCCGCGCTTACCGCTTGTCGCCCTCGCTGACGTTTGCGCAGGCATGAGGCCCGCGCGCTGATCCCGGAAGGACCGCCCCCATGACGCCGCTCCCCCGCCTGCGATTGCCCGCCCTGCTGCTGCCCCTGCTGCTCGCCGCCTGCGCCAGCGGCGGCGGTGCCCGCGACAGTGCGTCCACCGGCGCCCTGGTCGCGCCCGCGGACGCATCCACGGCCACCGCTTCGGTGCCGGACGAGACCGTGATGCCGGCGCCCGCGCCCGCCGCGGCGGAGGCGGTTGCGGACGGCGCGCATGTCGACGCGGTGGACACGGCCGCATCCAGCGAGGCGCAGTCCGACGTCGCCACGGCGGACGCCAGCGACGGCGCCCCCACCCAGGCCGAGCTCGACTACGCCGCGATCTACGACCCGATCTACGACCCGACCTTGCCCGCGCCCGCGCAGCTGCCGTCGAGCTACGACCCGTGGGAGAACTGGAACCGCCAGGTCCACCGCTTCAACAACGCCGTCGACCGCGGCATCGCCAAGCCGCTGGCCAAGGCCTACGCCCGCATCGTGCCGCGGCCGGTGCGGCTGGGCGTCGGCAACTTCTTCAACAACCTCGGCCAGCCGGTGAGCGCGCTCAACGCCCTGCTGCAGGGGCGGCCGAAGCAGGCCGGGCAGTCGCTCGGCCGCTTCCTGCTCAACAGCACGCTGGGCATCGGCGGCATCTTCGATCCGGCCTCGGACGCGAACCTGCCATACCGCAGCGAGGACTTCGGGCAGACGCTCGGCGTCTGGGGCTGGAAAAACTCGCGCTATGTCGAATTGCCGCTGTTCGGCCCGCGCACCCTGCGTGACACCTTCGGCCTGGTCGGCGACGCGCCGCTGGCGCCGCTGCGGCAGCTGGAGAACGACGAAGCCCGGATCTTCCTGCAGGGCCTGCAGCTGGTCGACGTGCGCACCCAGCTGTTCGCGGTCGACTCGATCCGCGAGGGCGCCGCCGACGACTACACCCTGGTGCGCGACGCCTGGCTGCAGCGCCGCAACTACCAGATCCAGTCCGACCGCCGCCAGCGCGACGACGAAGAGCTGCCCGACTACCTGCTCGACGACGAAGCCAACCCGATGGTGCCGGTCGACGTGATGCCGATCGTGCCGCTGTCGCCGACGCCCTGAGCCATACCCGTTCGTGATCAAGAGGGTGAACGTAGGAGCGGGCCATGCCCGCGACCCGCGCAGCCCGGACAACGTCGCTCGTCGGTCGCGCCCATGGGGCGCTCCTACGCCATTGGGCTCAGTCGTCGTCGCCGCTGTCGCCGGGTAACGCCTGGACCTCGTTGCCCGGCAGTGTTTCCACGCCCTTCAGCTGCTTCTCGATCGCGCGCGTGCGCACGCCGGCCTGCTTGATGCTGTTCTGCACGGTGTCGAGCTGCGTGGTCGCCTTCTCCAGCACGCCGGCGAACTTGCCGAACTCGGCCTTGACCGTGCCCAGCAGCTGCCACACTTCGCTCGAGCGCTTCTCGATCGCCAGCGTGCGGAAGCCCATCTGCAGGCTGTTGAGCAGCGCCAGCAGGGTGGTCGGCCCGACCAGCGTCACCCGGAACTCGCGCTGCAGCGCGTCGAACAGCCCCGGCCGGCGCAGCACTTCCGCGTACAGGCCCTCGGTGGGCAGGAACAGCAGCGCGAAGTCGGTGGTGTGCGGTGGCGCGAGGTACTTGTCGCGGATGCGCTTGGCCTCGACCTTGACCTGTCGCTCCAGTCCCGCCGCCGCCGCATTCACCGCCTCGACGTCGGCGCGGTCCTGCGCATCGAGCAGGCGCTCGTAGTCCTCGCGCGGGAACTTGGCGTCGATCGGCAGCAGGATCGGTGCATCGCCGCCGCCGGGCAGGCGCACCGCGAACTCCACGCGCTCGCTGCTGCCGGGCACGGTGGCGCAGTTGCTTTCGTACTGCTCGATGGTGAGCACCTGCTCCAGCAGCGCGCCCAGCTGCACTTCGCCGAAGATGCCGCGGGTCTTGACGTTGGTCAGCACCCGCTTGAGGTCGCCGACGCCGGTGGCCAGCTGCTGCATCTCGCCCAGCCCGCGCTGCACCTGCTCCAGTCGTTCCGATACCAGCTTGAACGAGGCGCCGAGCCGCGTTTCCAGCGTCGACTGCAGCTTCTCGTCCACCGTCTCGCGCATCCGCTCCAGCTTCTGCGCGTTGTCCGCCTGCAGCCGCTGCAGCTGTTGCTCCAGGGTCGCGCGCATCTCGCCGATGCGCTGCTCGTTGCGCTGGGTCAGCTCGCCGACCCGTTGGCCGAGACCTTCCTCGAAGCGCTTCTGCTGCTGCGCCGAATCGTTGCGCGCCTTGCGCGCGTCCTCCAGCAGCCCGTCGCGCAGCAGGTCCAGGCGCTGGTCGGTGCGCGTGGCGAGGTCGTCCAGGCGGCGCCCGAAGCCGTCGATGCGCTGCTCCTGCGCCAGCGACAGGCTGTCGAGCTGCTGGCGCAGCTCGCCGCGGCCGTCGCGCTGTTCCTCGCGCAGCGCACGCTCCAGGCGCGCTTCCGGCCGCCGCAGCAGCAGCACGACCAGCAGCGCCAGCACCAGGGCCAGCAGGCCAACCGCGAGGATCAGGAGAGTCTGGGAATCCATCGGCACAGTGTAGGGCGGCGCGGTCTCACCGCGTGATCCAGCTACGAGACCGGCAACGGCGACGACGCGGCCGACTCCGGCTGGGCGGGATGACAGTGTTTCAGCGTTGCCCTAAGGTGGCCGCCATTCACGACCGGCGGGAGAGGGTAGCGTGCGCAACATCTACCGGAACATCGCACTGGGCAGTGCCCTCGCCGCGACCGCGGGCGTCGGTGCCGGCGACCGCATCACCGGGCAGTCCTTCGCCACCCGCAGCGAGGTCTACGCCCCGCACGCGATGGCGGCCACCTCGCATCCGCTGGCGACCCAGGTCGCGCTGGACGTGATGAAGGCCGGCGGCTCCGCGGTCGACGCGGCGATCGCCGCCAACGCCGCGCTCGGGCTGATGGAGCCGACCGGCAACGGCATCGGCGGCGACCTGTTCGCGATCGTGTGGGATCCGAAGACGCGCAGGCTGCACGGCTACAACGGCTCGGGGCGTTCGCCGAAGTCGCTGACCCTGGCCGAGTTCGAGCGGCGCGGGCTGACCGAGATCCCGGCGCACGGGCCGCTGCCGGTGACGGTGCCGGGCACGGTCGACGGCTGGTTCGCGCTGCACGAACGCTTCGGCAAGCGCAGCATGGCGCAGAACCTCGCGCCCGCGATCCGCTATGCGCGCGAGGGCCATCCGGTGCACGAAGTCATCGCGTATTACTGGGACCGCTCGGTGCCGCGGCTGTCGAAATGGCCGGGCTTCAGCGAACAGTTTACGATCGACGGCCGCGCTCCGCGTACCGGCGAGAGCTGGAAGAATCCGAACCTCGCCGATACCCTGCAACGGATCGCCGACGGCGGTCGCGACGCGTTCTACGCCGGCGAGATCGCGCGCACCATCGACGCGTACTTCAAGGCCAACGATGGCTTCCTCTCCTACGAGGATCTTGCTGCACACCGAGGCGAGTGGGTCGACCCCGTTTCCACCAACTACCGTGGCTACGACCTCTGGGAACTGCCGCCGAGCGGGCAGGGCATCGCCGCGTTGCAGATCCTCAACCTGCTCGAACCCCATGACCTGAAGTCCTACGGCTTCGGCAGCCCCGAACACGTGCATCTGTTCGTCGAGGCCAAGAAGCTGGCCTTCGCCGACCGCGCACGCTGGTACGCCGACCCCGCGTTCCATCCGGCGCCGGTGGCGAAGCTCATCTCGAAGGACTACGCGCGCGAGCGCGGCAAGCTCATGTCGATGGACCGTGCGCTGCGCGAAGTGCAGCCGGGCACGCCGAAGCAGCTCGACGAGGGCGACACCATCTACCTGACCGTCGCCGACAGCGAGGGCATGATGGTCTCGCTGATCCAGTCCAACTACCGCGGCATGGGCAGCGGCATGGCGCCGCCGGGGCTGGGCTTCATCCTGCAGGACCGCGGTGAGCAGTTCGTGCTCAGGGCCGACCACCCCAACGGCTACGCGCCGGGCAAGCGCCCGTTCCACACCATCATCCCGGCATTCGTGACCAGGGACGGCAAGCCCTGGCTGTCGTTCGGCGTGATGGGAGGCGCGATGCAGCCGCAGGGCCACGTGCAGATCCTGCTCAACCTGATCGACTTCGGCATGAACCTGCAGGAAGCCGGCGACGCGCCGCGGATCCAGCACGACGGCTCGACCGAACCGGCCGGCCAGAATGTCGCGATGACCGACGGCGGCGAGGTCGACCTCGAATCCGGCTTCCCCTACGCCACCGTGCGCGCGCTGATGCGCAAGGGCCACAGCGTGCGCTTCGCCGACGGCCCCTACGGCGGCTACCAGGCGATCATGGTCAACCCGAACGGCGGCTGGATCGGCGCCAGCGAATCGCGCAAGGACGGGCAGGCCGCAGGCTATTGAAGCGTGCTAGCGTCTTTCTGCCGGCAAGGAAAGATGGGCCAGGCAACAGTCGTTCGATCTTCGCGGCCCACACGGGGAGGGAAGCAGGGATGGGAAACCTTCCGTCGAAGGGGGTGATGCGGGTCCTGCTGCTGCTGTTGGCGGCGCTGACGGCGTGTCCGGCCGCTGCAGCCATTCGCGAGGTGCGTGCGGACGAACGCGTTGTCGTCCCGCAGGGAAGCGGCCTGCTGCTGGTCGCCGTGGACAGCGAGCGGGCGCTGCAGTCAGTGAGCATCCGCCGCAGCGACGCGCTGCTGGGCTCGGAAACCCTGCGCGCGCTGCCGGCGGGGACGACCAAGCGTCTGTACCTGGTGCCGGCCGGAAGCTACCGCTGGACCAATGTGCGTGAAGGGGGCACCCGCTACCAGATGTCCGACGACGACGAGTACTCGTTCACCGTCAGTGCGGGCGTGGTCAACTATCCGGGGCACCTCGTCTACCGATCGCTGGACGAGCGCCGGGTATTGGCCCATGTCGCCAATCGCGGCCTGCTGGCGATGGACTGGCTGCGACAGACGCACGCGCAGCTGGCGCGGGACCACGCGTTCGAGTATCGCGGCCACTATCCCGATCCGTTCCCGGCGTTCTACCGCGAGCATGGCGCGCCGGCGGCGGGGCCCGTGACCCCGCCCGGCCCACTGCCCGCCCCCGGCCCGCTGCCGCTGCCGGTGGACGTGCTGTGGAAGCCGATCGAGCTGGAACTGGTCGGACTCAATCCCGGCGGTGACATCGTCGCCACCGTCGAGCGCAGCAAGCGCGACGACGAGACGCGCTGGATCCTGCGCCTGATCGACCTGCGCGGCGAGGAGTCGCGGCTGGTGCTGGAATCCCCGGTGGAGATCACCCGCATCCACTGGTCCGGCGATCGCACCCTGGTGGTCAGCTGCAGGGAATCCGGGCAGCTCGACACGCTGTTCGTGCTGCACATCCGCGGCGAGGTCGGGCAGTGGGCCATCGAGCGGCTGCGGTTCCCGTACAAGGGCCGGCTGGTCGACCCGCTCGAAGGCGACCCCGGGCACGTCCTGTTCGCCAGCGTCTACCTCGACAATGTCGCCGCGGGTGTCCAGGTCCACAAGGTGCCGATCTCGGACCAGCGCTCGCTCGACAGGTTCCGCTTCAGCCGCAAGACTGCCCTCGGTCGCAGCGTCCGCGAAGGACGCGAATGGTTCACTGACGGCAGCGGCGAGCTGCGTGCAGCGATCGCATACCGCGACGACCATCATGTGCTGCTGCATGGCCGCGATGGCGAGTTCCGCGAAGTGATGGTGCTCGACGAGGCAGGCGCGTTCACGCCGCTCGGCCTGTCGGCCGACGGCAACCTCGTCTATGGCGCCAGCGACAAGGACCGCGAGCAGCGCGATCTGGTCGAGTTCGATCCCGGCACAGGCCGGATCACGCGCACCGTGTTCTCGCGTCCGCGCGTGGACGTGCAGAGCGCCCTGTTCGACCCGTCCCATGCGCTGATCGGGGTCACCTACTACGAGGAGGGCCTGCTGGTCAGCGAGTACTTCGACGAGGCCGGTCGGATGATGCAGGAACGCCTGCAGCGCGCGTTTCCCGGCAAGACCGTGCGCATCCTCGATCGCGACGCCGCGTCGAGGCAGGTCCTGCTGCTGGTCGGCGGCAGCGACCAGCCCAGCGAGGTCTACCACCTCGACGCGGCGGCGCGCACGGCTGCGCTGCTGCTGCAGATGCAGCCGTGGCTGGAAGGCCACGCGTTCCGACCTTCGACCGTGGTCCGCGCGACCGCCGCCGACGGCTTCCCGATCGAGGCCTACCTGACGTTGCCGGAAGCAGGCGCGCCGCCGCCGCTGGTGGTGCTTGCGCACGGCGGGCCGATCGGCATCCGCGATACCCGCTACTTCGATCCGGAAGTGCAGTTCCTCGCCTCGCTCGGCTACGCCGTGCTGCAGGTGAACTTCCGCGGGTCGGAGGGCTACGGGAGGGAGTTCCGCGAGGCCGGCAGGCGCAGCTACGGCAGCCTGATCGAGGACGACATCGACGCGGCGCTGTCGGTGGTCCTGGCCGGCAACAAGATCGACCGCGAACGGATGTGCGCGATGGGCAGCAGCTACGGCGGCTATTCCTCGCTGGTGTCGGCGATCCGCTGGCCCGGGCGGTTCCGCTGCGTGGTGTCGATCGCGGGCGTCAGCGACCGGATCCTGTTTTTCACCGCCAGCGACACCGGGCGCAGCAAGGAAGGCCGCAAGCTGCTCGAGGAGGCGATCGGCGACCCGCGTACGGCGACGGACGAGATGCTGGAGTTTTCGCCGCTGTACCGCTACCGGGAGATCGACGTGCCGGTGCTGCTCGCACACGGCACAGAGGATCTGCGCGTGGACTTCGAACACAGCCGCAGGCTGTCGCGGATGTTGTCCGAAGCCGGGCGTCCGCCGACCCTGCTGGCGCTGGAGGGCGAAGGCCATTCGTTCGAGGACGAGGCCAACGTGAAGGCCTTGTGGGAAGCGGTTGCGGGTTTCCTGCGCGCGCATCTCGACCCGCCGCGCGGAGGGCGTGCCGCTGCGCCGGCTTCGATGGACTGATCCGGACTGCACAAGCCGCCGGGTCGCTATGCTGTGCAACCCCGCCCGAGCGATCCGCGCACCATGACCAGACTCCTGCTGTTCGCCGCACTGCTCCTGCTCCTGCCCGCCGCCCAGGCGCAGGAGTGGAACGACGCCGACCCGACGATGCTCGCGGCGGAGGCGGCGCAGCAGGCCTACGCGACACGGCTGGCCAACACGCTGGATCGCGACGGCGGTGCGCGCGAGCGGGCGCTGGCCGTGCTGCTGCGCAGGGCCGGGCAGCCGCAGGCGGGAGCGAGCGGCGGCAATGCGCCGTCGCGGCCGACGCCGCCGGATCCGCAGGCCGAGGCGCGGCTGCGCGAGGCGCTGGCGAAGGCCGGCGGCGATGTCCTCGCGCTGCAGCTGCTGGCGGCCGCCAGTGCGGACCAGCCAGCGCTGCGCCAGGAGGCCGCGCGCCGCTGGCGGGACGCCGATCCGGGCAATCTCGTGCCGCTGCTGCAGGCCGGGCTGACGACCGAGGCGCTGCTGGCGCAGGCGCGCGGCGCCACCCGCGCCGACGCGCACATGTACGAGGGCATGCGCTGGATCATGTCGGTCCATCGCCGCCATTCGCCGACCGCAGCCGAACAATCAGCGCTGGCCGCAGGCCAGGCGTTCGACCCGGACACGTTCGCGGCACTGTCGGCGAGCGGGCTGTGGGCGATGACCGTGATGCCCGGCTACGGCTCCCCGCTGGAGGCCTGCGGCGAGCGCATGCTGCGCGCGGTGCCGGCGCGCGCCGGGGATTGCCGACACGTGGCCGACCTGCTGGTCGACCACGCCGATACGGTCGCCGGGCAGGTGGTCGGGCTGGCGATCCTGCACGAGCTCGCGACCACGCCCGCCGAGCGCGAAGCAGTCGCCCGACGCCAGCGGCCCATCGATTGGCGGATGCTCGAATGGGGCCGCACGGTCTCGGCACAGGACGACCAGGGCATCGCCCAGTTCGTGCGCCTGCTGGCCGATCCGTCGATTGAAAGCGAGCGGCAACTGGCCGACCGTGTGCTGCAGGAGGCGGGGATCGCGCTCGATCCGCCGGAGGGCTGGACGCCGCCGCGGCGGTAGGGCTCCTTCAAGCGACCAACAGCATGAATGTTGTCATCCCGAGCGCAGCGAGGGATCTGCTCCTGCGCATCATGCCGAGGAGCAGATCCCTCGCTGCGCTCGGGATGACATTCTGTCAGGGGCTCTTGGCTTGCCAAGCCCGGCCGCAAGTCGCGTGCGGCTCCCTTTGTCGCGGAGCCGCTACCTACTCGTGCCGCAACGCCGCGATCGGATCCAGCTGCGCCGCCTGCCGCGCGGGATAGACGCCGAAGGCGAGGCCGACCAGGGCGCAGAACGCCGCCGACAGCAGGATCGGCAGCGGCGCCCACGCCACCTGCCAGCCGGCGAAGGTCGCGATCAGGTAGGCCAGCACCGCGCCGAACAGCAGCCCCAGCAGCGCGCCGGAAATGCAGATCACGCTGGCCTCGCGCAGGAACTGCGCGATCACGTCGCGCCGTCGCGCGCCCAGCGCGCGCAGCAGGCCGATCTCGCGCCGCCGCTCCAGCACGTTGGCGAGCATGATGTTCATGATGCCGATGCCGCCGACCACCAGGCTGATGACCGCGATCGCGCCCATCACCACCTGGAAGATGCGCTGCGTCTGCTGGTGCTGCTGGAACAGCTGCTGCGGCACCACCAGCTGGTAGTCCGCGATCCCGGCGTGGCGCTGGTCCAGCACGGCGGCGAGCACGCCCGCGCCGGCCGCGAGCTGGGTGGGCGAATCCAGGCGCAGCAGGAAGCGGTCGACTTCGTCCTCCTGCGGCTGGAAGCGGAAGCGCGCCCGCGCGCTCGCCAGCGGCACGTAGACGCGGTTGCTCTCCGACCCCAGCTGCACGCCCTCGAAATCGTCCGCGCCGAGGTCGCGGTCGGCGAGCACGCCGACGACCTCGAGCCAGACATGGTTGACCTTGAGCAGTTGCCCGACCGGGTCAAGGTCGGGAAACAGGTCCGACGCCACCTGGTGGCCGAGCACCGCGACCGCGGCCAGCGCGCGGTCGTCGTCGTCGCCCAGTGCGCGGCCTTTCGCCACCCGCAGCGAGGACAGCTCGAACCAGTCCGGGCTGATGCCGCTGGCCTGCGCGTCGCTGCGGCCATGGTCGCTGAACACGGTATGGCTGCGGATGCGCTTCTCGGCGGCGAACTTGTCCGCGCCCGGCACCACCGCCAGCGCGGCGCGGGCGTCGGCGACGCTCAGGCCGAGGCTGCGCGCGCGCGATTCCTTCAGCGTCGCCTCGTCCTGCGGCCTCACCTCGGCGATCAGGTTGCGCAGGCCGAGGCTCTCGACCAGGCGCAGGGCTTCGCGCTTGCTGCCTTCGCCCACCGCCTGCATCGCCACGATCGCGCCGACGCCGAAGATCAGGCCGAGCAGGGTGAGCAGGGTGCGCAGGCGCCGGCGCCACAGTTCCTCGACCGCTTCGCGCCAGACCGGCGGCAACTTCGACAACCAGCGGTTCACTGCGCGTCTCCCGCACCGGCACCGGCGCCTGCCGCCGACACGTCTTCGCCGGTGGACGAATCCGCATCGTCGCCACCGGGCTTGAGCGGAAGCTCGCTGCCGCCGGCCGACAGCAGCACCTCGTCGCCCGCCGCCAGCCCCGACCGCACCTGCGAGCGCGCCGTGCCGCGCACCCCCAGTTCGACCGCGCGCCGCTCGAAGCCCGAGCCGTTGCGCACCTGCACCCAGTGCCTGCCGTCGTCCTGTTCGATGGCGACGTTGGCCACGCTCAGCATCGCCGGCTCGTGCAGCAGGATGACCTTCGCGGCAAAGCGCTGTCCGGGCACGAATCCATACTGCTCGATTGCTTCGGTCGGCACCGGCGCGCGCATCGACAGGTATTTCACCGGACTCTCGCGGTCGAGCACGGTGGCTGCGCTGGCGACCCAGCCCAGCTCGCTGGCGAAGGCCTGGTCTGGCCGGCCCAGCGGATGCAGTTCGACCCGGTTGCCGGCCTTGATCCCCTGCGCCTCGATCTGCGGCAGGTCGATCTGCACCTCCATCGCCGCGGTGTCCGGCAGGCTGCCGTACTCCTGTCCGGCGCGCAGGGTCGCACCCACCATCGGCTTGTCGCCGGACCAGTTGGGCGTCAGCAGCAGCACGCCGTCGTTGGGCGCGCGCAGTTCCAGCGCGTCGAGGTCGTCGCGACGGGTCCTGGCATTGAGGTCGAAGGTCGCGCGCTGGGCATCGAGCACCGCCAGTTCGGCGCCGCCGCGGGTCGCCGACTGGCCGCGCTGCCATTCCAGCGTGTCCTGCCGCGCTTCGAGGTAGCGCGAATCTTCGATCGCATCGAGCACTTCGTTGCGCGCCATGGTGCTGAGGTCGGCATCGGCATAGCGACGGGCGATGCCGAGCTGCACCGCCACCTGCGACAGGTCGACATCGACGCGGTCGCGCGAGGACTGCAGCTCGCCCTGCTTGGCCAGCCGCGACAGGGCATTGCGCTGCAGGTCGATCAGCGCCTGGTCGAGCTGCTGCTTGCCTTCGTCGGCGCGGAACTTCGCCAGCACCTCACCCTTCTTCACCACACTGCCCTCGGGCAGCATCCACTCCACCTGGCGCGGCGACCAGTTGCGGCCGGGGACACTGAGCGGCGTCGGTTTGGCCGAGCGCAGTTCGCCTTCGCCGTGCATGCTGAGCACCAGTTCGCCTGCGCGGACGATTTCGCTGGCGGGCGGGGTAGCGTCGTCGCTGCATGCGGCGAGCGCGAGCAGCATCGGCAGTAGAAGGCCCAAGCGCTGGTTGACTCGACCTGTTCCCGATTGAACACCGGATTCGTGACGCGTACTGCTTCGCCGTACCCTCATCCGCCCTTCGGGCACCTTCTCCCGGAGGGAGAAGGGATCAAAGCCCCTCTCCCTTTGGGGCGATGCCGCACCGCTTGCGCGCGATTGGCGCGCGTGCGGCTGAGCGCCCGCGCTGCTGGCGCGGGCAGGGGCGCGGAGCGGGGGTTGGGGTGAGGGTGCGGCGAAGCGATGCAGGCGCCGATCGCGACAGTCATTCATCGTGGCGCTCCCGCCACCTGGTCCGGCACCGTGACCTCGACCCGCACCGACTGGCCCGGGCGCAGGCGCACGGCCTGGTCGTCGAGGCGGATCTCGACGTCGACGATCGGGATCGGCTGCACCTGCGACTTGCTGCGCACCGTGCGCCCGATCTCGGTGACGGTGCCGCGATGCACGCTGCCGCCGCCGCCTTCGACCACGATCCGCGCCGGCGCGCCCGCGGCCACGCGCAGCAGGTCGCGTTCGGGCAGCTCGGCGCGCACGGCGAGGGCGTCGCTGTCGGGAATCTCGGCGACGGTCTGGCCGCGCCACACCTGTGAGCCGACGTCGAACTTCTCGCCGTTCCAGCCGCTCTTGTGCATCATCACGCCCGAACGCGGTGCAACGATGCTCAGTTGCGCCAGCGAATCCTGCAGGCGGTCGACATCGGCCTGCAGTTGCCCCAGCTCGGACTGCAGCAGGCGTCGTTCCTGCCGGCGCTGTTCCGCCGCCAGTCCTTCGCGGCGCGCGGTCAGCTGCATCCGCCGTTCGGCGCGGCGACGTTCCTCCACCAGCTTGTCGTACTGCAGGGCCGCGATCAGTTCGCGTGGCTGTTCGGTCTTGCGTTCGGCCTTGTCCAGCGTCGCCTGCGCCTCGGCGGTCAGCAGCTGTTCGGTGCGCTCGCGCTCGGCCAGGTCGAGGTCGAGCTTTTCCAGCTCGCGCTGCTTCTCCTGCAGCTGGCTGCGCTTCTCGTTGAGCTGCTGCACGATCTGGTTGCCGTCGAACGCCAGCACCACGTCGCCCTGCTTGACCGGCTCGCCGTCGGGCGCGAGCTGGGTGACGTTGAAGTTCCAGACGCGGTCGATCATCGGTGGCATCAGCGAGGATTTCTCGAGCGCATAGACCTCGCCGTCGATGCGCAGCGTCGCCGCCTGCGCCACGAGCGGCAATGACACCAGCAGCGCCAGCCAGCCGCGGCGGCCGATCACGGCATGGCCCCGCTGGCGTCGGCGACGTCGCGCACGATGGCGCGTGCGCTCATGCCGGGCAGCAGCTTGAGCTGGCCGGCGTCGAAATCGATGTCGACGCTGAAGTAGCGGCCCTGGCCCCATTCTGGCCGCCGCTCGGGCGCGCCGGAGATCGCGGCGATCCTGCCCTCGACGCGGCTGCCCGGATGGGCATCGAAGCTCAGCTCGACCGCCTGCCCGGCCTGCAGGCCGCGGCGGTCGGGCTCCAGCGCCCAGGCGCGGACGCGGGTGCCACTGCCGCTGACCACCTCGCCGGCGCGGCTGCCGGGCATGGTCGACGAGCCTTCGTCGATGCGGCCGCCGATCCAGTTGTTGTTGAAGCCGTGCACGACGTAGCCGTCGCGATCGGCGCGCACTTCCGAGGTGCGCACCATGAACGAATGGTAGGCGTGCTGGATCTGCAGCTTGTCCACCTCCAGTCGCACGTCCTCGCGCCGGCGCGCGACGACCTGCCGCGCTTCGTCCAGCTGCCTGCGCTTGAGCGCGGCTTCGCGCGTGGCGCGATCGAGTTCACCCTGGTAACGGTCGTAGTCGAGGTCGGCGATCAGCCCCTTCGGGATCGTCGCGTCGATCTTCGCGGTCGCGAGCTCAGCCTCGGCATCGACCAGCGCCAGTTCGGCGTCGAGCGCCTTGACCTCGAGCTCCGCGATGTCCTTGTCGCCCTTGGCGCGGGTCTGCTCGATGCGCGCCTCCAGGTCCGGGATCATCGACGCCGACTGTCCCGGGTCGATGCGCAGCACCACGTCGCCCTGCTTCACCGGATCGCCCTCGGGCACGAAGAAGCGGATCACCACCGGCGCCGAATTCGACTGCGGGGTGATGATGTTCTGCGCATCGGTGGAGCGCACCTCGCCGGTCAGCACCACGACCGCGTTCGCGGCCGGGGTGGCCGCCAGCAGCGCGCCGGCGAACAGGAGTTCAGTGCAGCGACGAGTCATGCTCGATCCTGCCGTCGCGCAGGCGCACCTGGCGGGGCGCGCGTGCGGCGATGTCGTTGTCGTGGGTCACCATCACCACCGTCTGCCCGCCCTTGTGGACCTCGTCGATCAGCGCCAGCACGTCGGCGGCGCTCTTCGAGTCGAGGTTGCCGGTGGGTTCGTCGGCCAGCAGCAGCGCCGGCTTGAGCAACATGGCGCGCGCGATCGCGGCGCGCTGCATCTGGCCACCGGACAGTTCATTGGGGCGGTGGTCGCGGCGTCCGGACAGTCCGACGCGCTCGAGCAACTCGTCGGCGCGCGCATGCACGCCGGGCGGCGGCTGGCGATGGAAGCGCAGCGGCAGCAGCACGTTCTCCAGCACGCTCAGCCGCGGCAGCAGGTGGAAGCTCTGGAACACGAAG
>ENA-UOUJ01000874-UOUJ01000874.1-activated-sludge-metagenome-genome-assembly--contig:-NODE-874-length-17577-cov-15.398071_pt1 | contig 17577 bp, 25 predicted proteins | sample MGYA00249839_ERZ747224 | MGnify/ENA primary metagenome ERZ747224 (study PRJEB28782, sample SAMN03220277) | activated sludge metagenome | biome: wastewater; feature: sewage sludge; material...
TGACGCCGCGCGAGGAGCGGGTGCTGCGCATGCGTTTCGGCATCGGCATGAACACCGACCACACCCTGGAAGAGGTCGGCCAGCAGTTCAGCGTGACCCGCGAACGCATCCGTCAGATCGAGGCCAAGGCGCTGCGGAAGCTGAAGCACCCCAGCCGGTCGCGCAAACTGCGGTCCTTCCTGGACAGCTGATTACGGAAAGGGCGGCTCCAGCGAGCCGCCCTTTTTTCTTACTTGCCTTCGAAGATCGGGGCGAAGCCGCCCCACATCATGCGCTTGCCGTCGAACGGCATGTCCATGTCGGCGAAGCCCGGATCGTTCTCCATCTGCTGCCAGCAGGCGTCGGCCGTGGCGCGGTCGGGCCAGCGCAGCCAGGAAAAGACCACGGCCTCTCCTTCTTCCAGCTTCACCGCCAGGTCGAAACCGGTGACCTTGCCGGGCGGGATGTCCTCGCCCCAGGTCTCGATCTGCTCCAGGGCGCCGTATTTCTGGAACAGGGGCCAGGATTTGCGGGCGGATTCGATATAGCGATCCTTGTCCGCGATTTTCACGGGGGTCAGGAAGCCGGTGACATAGGCCATGGGTCGTGTCCTCTTTGTTGGGCTGCTGAGCGCGGCCGGGGGGGCAGGCGGTAGGCGAGGCGGCAGGCGGTCGTCTTGGCGTGAAACGACAGGACGAAAGGCGGGGCGGCGTCAGCCGGCCGCGTCGGCGGCGGCGTGCAGGGCGGCGATGTCGATCTTCTTCATGGTCATCATGGCCTCGAACGCGGCCTTGGCGCGGGCGGGGTTCGGGTCGCTGTGGAAATCCATCAGCGCCTGGGGCGTGATCTGCCAGTTGACGCCCCAGCGGTCCTTGCACCAGCCGCACTGACTTTCCTGTCCGCCATTGCCGACGATGGCGTCCCACAGGCGGTCGGTCTCGGCCTGATCCTGGGTGAAGATCATGAAGGAGACAGCCTCGGTCTGGGGGAAGATGGGGCCGCCGTTCAGGCCCAGGAACGGCCGGCCCGCCAGGGTGAACCGCACCATCAGCTCGGTCCCCGCCGGGGCGGACGGATTGTCGGCCGGGGCGGCATGGACACTGTCGATACGGCTGTCGGGCAGGCCCAGCGAGACATAGAATTCGGCCGCCTGGCGCGCCTGGCCCAGGTCGTACCAGATGCAGGGGGTGATCGTGTCGGCCATCGGATAGTCTCCGTTTCGGACGATGGGAAAAGGCGTGGGCGGTCGGATCGTTGCGTTTGATGCGCCTATAGATTACATTAGTCAACCATGAAGTTAGAAAAAATAACTGATAATCGACGCCGCTATCATGATGCGTGCGGAACCGCCCTGGCCCTGGATATCCTGGGCGAGCGATGGGCGCTGTTGGTGGTGCGCGAGCTGATGCTGGGGCCAAAGCGGTTCGGCGATCTGCGCGCCAGCCTGCCGGGCGTCAGCGCCAATGTCCTGACCCAGCGGCTTGAGGGGCTGGAGGCCGCCAGTGTGCTGGTGCGCCGCCGCCTGCCACCCCCGGCGTCGGTCCAGGTCTATGAACTGACCGATTGGGGCCGCGAGGCCGAGCCGATCCTGAAGGTCATGGGCCGGTGGGCCGCTCGATCGCCCGACCACGATCCGACCCTGCCGCTCAGCGCCGTGTCCCTGATGCTGTCGATGCGGACGATGTTCGACGCGGACAAGTCGGCGGGGCAGGGCGCCGATCTGGGGTTCCGGTTCGGCGACGAAACCTATGTCGTGCGTGTGGCGCACGGGGTGCTGACGGCGGAACGCGGCGCTCTGGAGGGGCTGGAGGCGGTGATCGAAGGCCCGGTCGAGGCCGTGGCCGGGGTGCTGTACGGCGACCCCGCCGCGGTACGCGAACACATCGCCGCGACCCTGACGGTCGAAGGGGCGGTCGAGGCGCTGGTGCGCTTCAGTCGCTGGTTCGAGCTGCCCGTCAAGGCGCCGCGCCTGGCGCCGACCCCGGACCGATGATCTTGCAGGGCGCGGCGGGGCGGGGCAGTCTGGTCTCATGACCCAGCCCGCGCCCGGTGAACGCTACGCCTCGTTCAAGGCGTTTTATCCGTACTATATCCACGAGCACTCGAACCGGACGTGCCGGCGGATCCATGTGATCGGGACGGGTCTGGTGGTCGTGGTCGCCCTGGTGGCCCTGGCGACGCGCAACGCCTGGTGGCTGCTGGCCATGCCGGTGATCGGCTATGGCTTCGCCTGGGTGGGGCATTTCTTCTTCGAGAAGAACCGGCCGGCGACGTTCAAATATCCGCTGTGGAGTCTGATGGGCGACTGGCGGATGTTCTTCGAGACCGTCAGCGGCCAGCGCCGCTTCTGACCTGACCGATCAGCGGGCGCCCGAGGCCGTCGTGGCGCCGCGGGTGTCCTGCGCATGCAGGCTGGGGCGATCTTCCCACGAGGGCGGGCAGCCGTCGAAACGACCGGCGTCCTGAACCGTCAGCGTGCGGGTGTTCCAGCGCATGACCGGCTGCATCGAGGCGCGGCCGTGGCCGGTGTACAGATCCACCTTGGCGCCCTTGACCGCGCCGCCGGTGTCCGAGGCATACCAATAGCCGTCGTGGCGCGTGCCGTCGGGCATGCGCATGCCGACGGTTTCACGGATGAACAGGCGGGTGCGGCGCGGGATGACGCGCGGGTCGGTCGCGACCGTGCGCATGGCCACCGGACGGCAGCCCAGGGAATCGTTGCCCGTCGCCCCGCCGCCGCCCGCATGATAAAGCGTGGCGCGCGCTCGCCAGTCGGGTTCGGCCTGCATCAGGGCGTGCTGTTCGTCGGTCAGAGCCATGTCCGCCGCGGCGTCTGCGCTGCTGGTGTCATCGGTGGCCGGAGCCGCAGCCTCGGCCGCGATGATGGCGGCGTAGCTGACCGGTTCCGCCGACGCCCCGCTGAGGGCGAGCGACCAGATGACGACGAGCGCAGCGGCAGTGCGAAGCATGGAATCGACGTGGGGAGGCTCCGGTCCCCGAGCGACCGGCGGGCGGGCTTTTGATCTGCGTCTGTGGCGGAAACATGGCGAACCCTGTCGGGTGAGACTATTTGTCCACAGGGTCTGTGCAACGCTCCAAGGGTCGATAATGCAGCCCAAGTCTGGTCATGTTTCGGACGAGGATATGAAAACTGTATTCGTCGGTCATCCTTATTTCTAAGGTCATTGGACGCGCGCATATACACAGAAATAACGACACCGTGATCTGATGTATGAAGCATCAACTGTTGCGGAGTGTCATTGTCGCGCAATCGACATGGGGGTGGTTCCTGGCGACGCGACAAGTCGGCGCTGGACGGGCGGGCGGGGGCGGCTTAACCGGAAGGTCTGAACCCCAGCCGCACACCGGATCTGTCAGCCATGAAGCGCCTCGTTCTCGCCGTCGCCGCCGTCGCCGTTCTGGCCGCGCCCGCCGCCCAGGTCTCGGCCTGGGGCAGCACCGGACACCGCTTGGTCGGCATGGCCGCCATCCGCGCCCTGCCGGACGAGCTGCCGGCCTTCCTGCGCACGCCCGGCGCCGTGGCCGACATCGGCGAACTGGCGCGCGAACCGGACCGCTGGAAGGGCGCCGGCCAGCCGCACGACCGCGAGCGCGACACCGCCCATTTCGTCGACATGGACGATGCGGGGCGGGTCATGAACGCTTCCGGCCCGGCCATCGACGCCCTGCCGCGCCTGAAGTCGGAATATGACGCCGCCCTGATCGCGGCGGGGACCAACGTCAACGATGCGGGATACCTGCCCTACGCCATCATGGACGGCTGGCAGCAGGTCGTGCGCGACTTCGCCTATATCCGCGTGCTGAACGCCGCCGAGGCGCGCGAGACCAACCCGGAGCGCCGCGCCTGGTATCGGGTGGATCGGGAACGCCGCGAGGCCCTGACCCTGCGCGACATCGGGGTGCTGGCCCACTATGTCGGCGACGCCTCGCAGCCGCACCACACGACCATCCACTACAATGGCTGGGACCGGAACACGCCCAATCCCGAGGGCTTCACCACCTCGCGCCAGACCCACAGCGATTTCGAGAACGCCTTCACCAGTCGGGTCGCGCGCCTGGACATGGTCGAAGCCGCCATGCCGGCCTTCAGTGACCGCGCCGTCGACATGAACGGCCGCATCGCCACCTATCTGCGCACCACCCTGACGCAGGTCACGCCCTTCTATCGCCTGCAGAAGGCCGGGGCGTTCCGCGACACCGACGCGCGCGGGGCCGAGTTCGTGACCGCCCGCCTGGGTGCCGGCGCGGCCGAGCTGCGCGACCTGATCGTCCTGGCCTGGCGCGCCTCGGGCGAGACGACCATCGGCTGGCCCGCCATCAAGGTGGCCGAGGTCGAGGCCGGGACCATCGATCCGTGGCTGTCCATGATCGGCGATGACTGAGGACGTCGCCGCCGGCCCCCGGCCGCCCGTCGTCATCCTGGACAAGCCGCAGCTGGCCGACAACATCGGCGCCGTGGCGCGGGTGATGGCCAATTTCGGCCTGACGGACCTGCGTCTGGTCAGGCCCCGCGACGGCTGGCCCCAGGATCGCGCCTGGGCCGCCGCATCCGGCGCCGACTGGGTTCTGGACGATCTGAAGGTGTTCGACAGCGTGGCTGCGGCCGTCGCCGACCTGACCACCGTCTTCGCGACCACGGCCCGCCCGCGCGAGACGCGCCAGCCGGTGCGAACCCCGCGCGAATCCGCCCGGCTGCTGTATGACGATGCGGCGTCGGCCTTGCGCGTCGGCCTGTTGTTCGGGGGCGAGCGGGCGGGGCTGGAGACCACCGACATCGCCCTGTGCCACGGCATCGTCACCATCCCCATCGACCCGCGCCACCATTCGCTGAACCTGGCCCAGGCTGTGGCGATCAACGCCTATGAGTGGCGCACCCTGGTGCTAGACGCCCCGCCGCCGAAATTCCGCGAAGGCGACCCGCCGGCGCCGGGCGCCATCCTGCTGGGCATGTACGAGCATCTGGAGCGCGAACTGGACGCGGGCGGCTTCTTCCATCCGCCCGAGAAGAAGCGGTCCATGAGCCAGAACCTGCGCGTCATGCTGGGCCGCGCCGCCTTCACCGAACAGGAGGCCGCCACCTTCCGCGGCGTGATCCACGCCCTGTCGCAGGGGCGGGGGCGGGTGCTGGCCAAGCTGGCGGCCAAGAAGACCGACCAGGGATGAAGGCGGTTCTGGTCTATCCGCTGGCGGCCGTGGCGGAAATCGCCGGCTGTTTCGCCTTCTGGGCCTGGCTGAAGCTGGACCGGTCGCCGTTGTGGCTGGTTCCCGGCGTGGCCTGTCTGATCGCCTTCGCCTGGCTGTTGACCCTGATCCCGGCCGAGGCGGCGGGGCGGGCGTTCGCGGCCTATGGCGGGGTCTATATCTGCGCCAGCCTGATCTGGATGGCCACGGTCGAGCGGACGGCGCCGGACCGCTGGGATCTGATCGGCGGCCTGGCGTGCATAGTCGGCGCGGCGATCATCCTGTTCGGCCCCAGGGGGTGATCGGCGAGGGTGATCGGCAAGGTTGATCCCGCTGACCGACCGCTGTAGACGCCGCCCTGTTGGGGAGTAGCTTCCGGCGCCCATCAAAGGCCGGGGTCGCGTCAACATGCTCGTGGTCCGAAAGACCCGTGGCGCGATCAGCGGAGACATCCGCCTAGCGAGACCAGCGTGCTTTGCGTCCCTTACCGGCTGGGGCGTGAAGGCGCTGTCTCATGCGTCCGGCGGATTCTGTTGCCATGACCCCCCTGTCCATCGCTGTCCTGTCGCTGAGCATGTCGACCGACGCCTTCGCCGCCGCCGTGGGACGCGGGGCGGCGCATCGCCCGCCCTTCCTGACCGCCGTGCGCAACGGTCTGGTGTTCGGGGTGATCGAGGCCATCACCCCCCTGATCGGCTGGGGCCTGGGCCTGATCGCGGCGGGGCTGGTGGAGAGGATCGATCACTGGATCGCCTTCGGCCTGCTGGTCGCGGTGGGACTGAAGATGATCTGGGAGGCGTTCCAGCCGGTGGACGAAGCCGACGCCGGCGCGCGCGCCGCCCGCAACGGCATGATTACCCTGGTGGCCACGGCCATCGGCACCTCGATCGATGCGGCGGCGGTGGGCGTGGGCCTGGCCTTCATCGGGGCCAACATCTGGATCATCGCCGCCTCGATCGGCTTCACCACCTTTGTCCTGACCACCCTCGGCATGCTGATCGGCAAGGCGGTGGGGGTGCGGTTCGGCAAGGCGGCCGAGTTCCTGGGCGGGATCGCCCTGATCGTCATCGGCGCTTCGATCCTGGCCGATCACATGGGCTGGGTGGGTTAGGACGCGCGCGACAGGCGGCCCGTCGCCACGGCGCCGATGACCTCCAGCAGCGCCTTGCCCAGGCACAGCAGCAGCACGGCCCAGGCCGGGGCGTTGAACGTCAGCATCAGCCAGGCGCCGACCAGAACCGTGACGTGCAGCACCACGATGCGGCCATAGGGACGGAACATCTCCAGCACCGGGCTGGCGTCGCGCCAGGCGCGCTTCATCCACCAGTCGCGGATCTGGGCGACCAGATGCAGCACGGCGACGGCCAGAACCGCCAGCCAGAAGCCGCCGTCGCCGAAGGTGCGGGCCCAGACGCCGCCCTGACCGTCCGCCCGTACGAAATCGTTCGCCAGGCTGAGGGCGAACACCAGATGGCCGATGCAGAAGACGCCATAGTGGACGACGAAGAAACAGCCGGTGGCCGCCGGGCTGCCCTCCTGCTCGGGGCGTCCGCCCTCGGCCGCCAGAATGCGCGGCAGGGTCAGAAGACCGATGACGATATTTTCGGCCCAGAACAGCAGCAGGATCTGCGCCGCGTCCCAGCCCAGAAAGGCGACGCCCAGCACCGGGATCAGATTGCCGGCCAGGATCAGGCCCAGGGTCCAGGCGGGGCCGGCGAACAGGCGGCGGGGGTCCAGTAAGGCCATGGCCCCTTGATGCCCGGCCAAGGCGTCTGCGCCAAGCGGCCGTCAGTCATCGTCAGGCGGCCTGCAGGGCGGGGCGTGACAGTGTGGCGCCATGCGATACGCCGCCTTGATCTTGAGTCTTCTTCTGACGCTGGCGCCGGGCGCGGTCTCGGCCCAGTCGATGAATGTGCCGCTGATCCTGCAACGGGTGCTGACCGAAATCTGCGGCCCGTTGATGCAGACCGATGACATGGCCGCGGCCCTGCGCACGGCGATGGAGCAGGGATACCGCCCCATCGACTGGTCCAAGACCGACGACTTTGATCCGGCCGATCCGCCGCGTCGGGTCGTGTTGAGCGGGGACGCCAGCCACATCGGCACCCTGACCCTGGCGCGGGGACGGCGGGGCCAGTGCGCCATCGACATGGCCGAGGCGGGCGTCCATCAGATCGTCGAACGCAGCGAAGAACACCTGAGCGCGCTGGGCCTGACGCTGGTCTATCAGGGCGGCGAAGGGCGCAATGTGGCGGCTGTCTGGACCGGCGAGGGGCGGGTGGCGGTGGCCCAGCCGGGGCTGACCTCGCCCGGCCATATGCTGGCGATCAGCTGGGACCGGCCTGTAGCGCCGTAAGGAAGGCGGGCACGGTTTCGGTCGCGGGGCCATAGACGCCGTCGTCGAACAGACGGGCGCCCAGGCTGGGCTCCAGATTGATCTCGACCGTCCGCGCCCCGGCCAGAGTCGCCGCCTGAACGAACCCGGCGGCCGGATAGACCGCCCCCGAGGTCCCGATCGACAGGAACAGGTCGCAGCCGTCCAGCGCCGCCTCGATCCGATGCATCTCCAGCGGCCTTTCCCCGAACCAGACGATGTGCGGCCGCAGCCAGCCGTCGGGGCTGAAGGGGCTGTCATGACGGGCGTCCAGATCGCCCGCCCAGTCGCAGACCCGACCGGTGGCGGTGCAGGCCGCCTTCAGCAGCTCGCCGTGCATGTGGATCAGGTCGAAGCCCGGCCCGGGCGGCGTCTCGGCATGGGCGCGGTCGTGCAGATCGTCGACATTCTGGGTCACCAGCATGACCCGGCCGGGCCAGCGGGCGGCGAAGTCGGCGATGGCGCGGTGGGCGGCGTTGGGCTGCACCTGGGCCAGCTGGCGGCGGCGCCTGTTGTAGAAGTCCTGAACCAGGGCGGGATTGGCGGCGAAGCCTTCGGGGGTGGCGACTTCCTCGATGCGATGGCCTTCCCACAAACCGTCCGAGGCGCGAAAGGTCGGCACGCCGGATTCCGCCGAAACGCCCGCGCCGGTCAGGATGACGATGTTGCGGTGATTACATGTTGCCGAATCCATCGCGGAATTCAGTCCCCCGCGCGTCGATCAAACATGTGGTTGCTGGGCCACCAGAGGTTCGGACCTTTGGGTGCGGGTTCCTCCTGAGTAGGGCTGTGCAAGTCGGCGTCGATCCCGCACCAATCCCAAGTCCCAGAGGTTCGGGCGGCGTATCCGGAGACGACGAGACTGTCGCTCAGGTCCCGTCCGTCCTCACTGATGATCCGGCCCCGCACCCGGCCATCGTCATCGGCAGTGGAGATCGGGACGACCTTCCATCTGTCGCCCCTGACTACGCCGTCCAAGAGAAGGGTCTGCGCTTCGAGACGTGCATGACCGGCCAGGGCGGCCTCTGCCCAGCACTTCGCCCATGGACCTAATTCCGGCGCGTCCACATCGGCCAGTCTGACAAGAACCCCATCGACGATAACCGTGTCGCCATCGAGGACTGAGACTTTCTGACTTGAGCGCATCAGCGGCTCGTTGACGACATCGTTCGGTGCTTCGCAGGCGCTGAGAGCGACAAGGGCGATCACGAGCAACAGGCTTCGCATTGACGTACTCCGGGCGATTTCCCCATAGACTATGGGAACGCCTTCAGGAGATTCCCATGAAAACCCGCGCCGCCGTCGCCTTCGAGGCCAAACGTCCGCTTGAGATCGTCGAGGTCGATCTGGAAGGCCCGCGCGCCGGCGAGGTGCTGATCGAGATCAAGGCCACGGGCATCTGCCACACCGACGCCTATACGCTGGACGGGCTGGACAGCGAGGGCATTTTCCCGTCGATCCTGGGGCATGAGGGCGCCGGCGTGGTGGTCGAGGTGGGGCCGGGCGTGACCAGCGTCGAGGTCGGCGACCATGTGATCCCGCTGTACACGCCCGAATGCCGCCAGTGTAAGTCGTGCCTGAGCCGCAAGACCAATCTGTGCACCTCGATCCGGGCGACGCAAGGGAAAGGGCTGATGCCCGACGGCACCAGCCGCTTCAGCTACAAGGGCCAGGCCATCGCCCACTACATGGGCTGTTCGACCTTTTCGAACTACACCGTCCTGCCCGAGATCGCGGTGGCCAAGATCCGCAAGGACGCGCCCTTCGACAAGGCCTGCTACGTCGGTTGCGGCGTGACCACGGGCGTGGGCGCGGTGGTCAACACCGCCAAGGTCGAGCCGGGCGCTAACGCCGTGGTGTTCGGCCTGGGCGGCATCGGGCTGAACGTCATCCAGGGGCTGAAGATGGTCGGCGCCGACATGATCGTCGGCGTCGATATCAACAACGACAAGGAAGAATGGGGCCGCCGCTTCGGCATGACCCATTTCGTCAACCCGAAAGAGGTGTCGGATGTGGTGGCCCATCTGGTCGAGATGACCGGCGGCGGCGCCGACTACACCTTCGACTGCACCGGCAATACGGTGGTCATGCGCCAGGCGCTGGAAGCCTGCCACCGCGGCTGGGGTGAAAGCGTCGTCATCGGCGTGGCCGAGGCGGGCAAGGAGATCGCCACCCGCCCGTTCCAGCTGGTCACCGGCCGCGTCTGGCGTGGTTCGGCCTTCGGCGGCGCGCGCGGCCGCACCGACACGCCCAAGATCGTCGACTGGTACATGGACGGCAAGATCGAGATCGATCCGATGATCACCCACACCCTGCCGCTGGAGCGCATCAACGAGGCCTTCGACCTGATGCACGAGGGCAAGAGCATCCGCTCGGTGGTGGTGTTCTGATTGTCCGTTGCATAAAGCAACTGACGTGGGCTAGGCTGCCCGCCTGAACGATACGGGGAGAGAGAAACGATGTTCACCCATGTGGTCCTGGGCGCCAATGACGTCGAGGCGTCACGCCGGTTCTATGATGCGGCGCTCGGCGCCCTGGGGCTGGCGGCGAGCCAGCCTGACGGCAAGGGGCGGTATTGGTGGCGCACCGAGCGCGGCGCCTTTGCGGTCGGCAAGCCGCTGGACGGAGAGGCGGCGTGTCACGCCAATGGCGGCACCCTGGGCTTCCACGCCAAGACGCCCGAAATGGTCCAGGCCTTCCACGATGCGGGCGTGGCGGCGGGCGGACGGTCGATCGAAGATGCGCCCGGGCCGCGTCAGGGACCGTTCGGGCCGCTGGTTCTGGCCTATCTGCGCGACCCCGACGGCAACAAGATCTGCGCCCTTCATCGGCCGGGGTGAAACGTTGAGCCGATGCTAGCGGTGTGCTATCATCGTGTATGGCTCAGGTTCTGGTGCGCGATCTGGACGACAATCTTGTCGCCCGCCTCAAGGTGATGGCGAAGGCGGAGAAGGTGTCTCTGGAGCAGAAATTCAGGGACATGGCGGCGCGCGAAGCCCTGGAGCTTGAGGCGCGCTTTGAAGAGGTGTCGCGCCGATCGCGTGAACAGACCCGTGGATCTCCGCTGGATTCCACCGCACTCATCCGTGAAGACCGCGACCGTTGAGCGCCGTCTTCGACGCCAGCGTGGTCGTCAAATGGTTCATCGACGATCCGTTGACCGACGCGGCGATCGGTGCGCGCCGGACGTATGGCGCGGCCGTTGCGCCGGACCTGATACTGATCGAGGCCGCCAATGCGTTTCGTCGCTATGTGGTGCGGGGCGATCTGCAGTCTTCGGCGGCGCGGGACAATCTGGCCGTTATCGCGTCCCTGGTCGATGTGGCGGACCACGGTGATCTTCTGGCCGAGGCCTTCGCCCTGGCCTGTGACCTCAACCACTCCATGACCGACTGTCTATACGCCGTGCTGGCGCGTCGCCGCGCTCTGCCCCTCATCACCGCAGACGGCAAGCTGGCGCGCAAGCTGCACCAGATCGAGGGCGTCGATGTTCGCCTGTTGAATTTTCCGGAAAGTGTCGCGTGACCCTGCAAACCACAAAGACCCACGCCGTCCACGGCGGAACCTTGCGCTATCTGAAGCACGACAGCGCTGTGACCGGCACGCCCATGACCCTGTCGGTTTTCGTCCCGCCGGGCGAGGGGCCGTTTCCGGTTCTGATCTGGCTGTCGGGCCTGACCTGCACCGAGGACAATTTCACCACCAAGGCCGGGGCCTATCGCGCGGCGGCGGAGCATGGCGTCATCATCGTGGCGCCCGACACCTCGCCGCGCGGGCCGGATTTGAAGGGCGGGGGCGTGGCCGACGATCCGGCCTATGACCTGGGCCAGGGGGCGGGTTTCTATGTCGATGCGACGCAAGAGCCGTGGGCGCCGCATTTCCGCATGGAGACCTATGTCGTCCAGGAGCTGATCGCCCTGATCGACGCCGAGTTTCCGACCACCAGGACGCGGTCGATCAGCGGCCATTCGATGGGCGGGCATGGGGCGCTGACCCTGGCGCTGAACCATCCTGGCCTGTTCCGCTCGGTGTCGGCCTTTGCGCCGATTTCATCGCCGACCCGGTGTCCGTGGGGCGAGAAGGCCTTGAGCGCCTATCTGGGACCAAATGAAGGAGATGGCCGGGCCGCCTGGGCGCGGCATGATGCGGCCCTGCTGATCGAAGCGGGCGCGGCGCGCGGGGTCTATGACGACATCCTGGTGGACCAGGGGGACGCCGATGCATTTCTGGTCGAACAGCTGAAGCCCGAGCTGCTGACGGCGGCGGCCGAAGCGGCAGGGCAGGGCCTGACCCTGCGGATGCAGCCGGGCTACGACCACTCCTACTTCTTCATGGCCAGCTTCATCGCCGACCACATCGCCTTCCACGCCGCGCGGCTGCGGGGGGCGGTGGCGTGAGCTACGATCCGGCGATGCACGAACGCCTGGCGCCCATGTTCGCGGATCTGTGTGTCGAGCTGGGCTTCTGTCTGCATGACAAGGGTCAGCGCAAGGTCGTCGAGGCGCTGGAGAGGGGACTGGACGCCGGTGTCGAGGCGGTTTTCCGCGCCGAGGGCGTGGACATGCCCTCCACGTCCGGCGACCTGCGCCGGGCGGTCCGCGACTGTCTGAAGGCGCACGTCGCGGGTCGTTAGACGATCAGGTTCAGCCGGCCCTCGACGCGCCGGTGGCTGCGCCCCCGCAGGCGACGGCGCTGGCGCAGGCAATCGTGCAGGGCGTCGGCGACGTCCAAAATCTGTTCGTCGGTCATCCGCTCGGACAGGTCCATCAGCCGGTCCATCAGGCGCGCGATCTGCGCGTCATTGGGCGCTGCGGAGGCATAGGGCGGGGGCTGGCCCATGGCGGGCTCCTTTCCGGCAAGGGAACGGGATGTGCGCCGCGTCGTTCCCACCAATCGTGCCTAACGGCCATTAGCCAAAAAATCGGTCCTGGACGTCTTGGGTTCGTCGCCCGAACGCCTAGATGAGGGCCAGACCCGATCCCCCGATCCCCTGAATCCAAGGAGCCTGTCATGGCCTTCACCCTTCCCCCGCTGCCCTATGCCTATGACGCCCTGGAGCCGGCCATCGATCAGGAGACGATGACCTTCCACCACGACAAGCACCACCAGACCTATGTCGACAACCTGAACAAGGCGGTGGACGCGGACAGCGCGCTGCAGGGGCAATCGCTGGAACAGATGTTCGCCAAGATGTCGAACCTGCCCAAGGCCGTGCGCAACAACGGCGGCGGCCACTGGAACCACAGCCTGTTCTGGGAACTGCTGGCGCCGGTCGGCGAGACGGGCGAGCCGTCGGCCGAATTGGCCGCCGCCATCGACCGCGATCTGGGCGGCTTCGACAAGTTCAAGGAAGACTTCAACGCCGCCGGCGCGGGCCAGTTCGGTTCGGGCTGGGCCTGGCTGATCGTTCAGGACGGCAAGCTGAAGATCACCTCGACCCCCAATCAGGACAATCCGCTGATGGATGTGGCCGATGAAAAGGGCGCCGTGGTCCTGGGCGCCGACGTGTGGGAGCACGCCTATTACCTGAAGTACCAGAACCGCCGGGCCGATTATCTGAAGGCGTTCTGGACCGTGGTGAACTGGAACAAGGTCAACGCGCTGTTCGCGGCGGCAAGCAACTAAAAGTTGCTAAGGCAGGCTCATTGCAGTCTATATTTGTATAAATGGCCCGGTTCGACGCCGGGCCATTTATACCTGAGGTTATATTATAGCCTCATGCGCATTAGGTAGTTGAACAGGCTTGGCTTTCGACGCTCTGTTAACAGGCGTCGCGCTAGGAGGCTCGCTCTGCTGACAGAAAGTTTGGCGAGCGATGAAGTTTTTCACCTGTCTGGTCGAAGACCATGACCTGATGCTGGTGGGCTTGGCGGCCCTGATTTGCGTGATCGGGTCGCTGGTGACCAGCCGCATGTTCCGCAAGACCCGCGACAGTTGGGGCGCGGCGCGGATGTCGTGGCTGTTCATGGGGGCCGTGGCGGGCGGCGCCACCATCTGGTGCACCCATTTCGTGGCCATGCTGGCCTATCGCCCCGGCGTGGACGTCAGCTATGCGCCGGTGCTGACCGGGGTGTCGCTGCTGATCGCCATCGCCGGATGCGCGGCCGCCCTGTGGCTGGGCGCGCGGCGCGTGCGCTTCGGCGCCGAGATCGGCGGCGCGGCCTTTGGCCTGACCGTGACGTCCATGCACTATACCGGCATGGCGGCCTTCACCGCCGAGGCGCTGGTGATCTGGTCGCTGCCCTATGTGGCGACGTCTGTGGTCGCGGCGGTGGTCGGCGGGGCTGCAGCCTTCAACCTGGCGTCGCGCGAGACGAAGCACGGGCTGGCGCTGTCGACCCTGGCGCTGGTTCTGACCATCGTGGCGCTGCATTTCACCGGTATGGGCGCCCTGACCGTGCTGCCCCTGGCGCCGGCCGACGGCATGCTGAACGGGCACGACGCCTCGAACCTGATGGCCGGCGGGGTGGCGGTGGTCGGCCTGCTGATCCTGGGCACGGCGGCCGCCAGCCATGTGCTGGAAGAGCAGATGACGCGCCTGTCGCGCGCCCAGCTGAACAGCCTGATCCAGGGCAGCGTCGACGGCATGCTGGTGGAAGGCGATGGGGTCATCCTGGTCGCCAACAGCGCCTTCGCCGAGCTGTGTAGGGTCCAGCCGGGCGATCTGACGGAACAGACCGTCGCGCGGTGGATCGAGGACGCCGGACAGATGCCCGAAGGCGTGCTGATCCAGAGCCGGTTGACTCCCGTCGAGGGCGAGCCGGTGCCCGTCGAGATCGCCGTGCGTCATGAAACCAGCCAGGACGGCCGCCGGTCGTTCCGCATCTTCGCGGTGCGCGATCTGCGCGCGCGCCTGGCCCAGGAACGCCGCATCACGCATCTGGCCCGCAATGACAGCCTGACGGGCCTGCCCAATCGCGCGTCATTCCTGGAGAAGCTGAACCGCGCCGCGACCGGCGCCCTGGGGCCGCGCTTCGCCCTGCTGGCCATCGACCTGGACCGGTTCAAGGAGGTCAACGACCTGTATGGTCACGCCGTTGGCGACCATCTGCTGATCCATGTGGCCGAGCAGATGAAAGGCGCTCTGAAGGACGGGGAGTTCGTGGCGCGCCTGGGCGGTGACGAGTTCGTGGTCATCACCCCCGCCGCCGACCGGGTCGAGGCGATGGAGGCCGCCGAACGGATGCGCGCCGCCATACTGACGCCGACCCTGGCCGAGCATGCCGAGATCCAGTGCGGGGCCGCGGTCGGTCTGGCGCTGTGGCCGGACGACGCGGAAGAACCTTCTGTGCTGATCAATGACGCCGACCTGGCCATGTATCGGGCCAAGGCGTCGCTGACGACCGACATCTGCTTCTACGAAGAGGCCATGGACGAGGCCGTGCGCCAGCGGCGACGCCTGACCCAGGGCCTGCGCGAGGCGCTGGAGAACGACCGGTTCGAGCTGCATTATCAGCTGCAGGCCTCGGTCGAGACGGGGCAGGTGACCGGCTATGAGGCCCTGCTGCGCTGGCGCCAGGTGGACGGAAGCTACATCTCGCCCGTCGACTTCATCCCGGTGGCCGAGGACACGGGCATGATCCTGCCGATCGGGGAATGGGTGCTGCGTCGCGCCTGCACCGAGGCGGCCGGCTGGACCGAGCCGCACCGCATCGCGGTCAATCTGTCGCCGGTGCAGCTGTCGCATGTCGATCTGCCGCGCCTGGTGCACCAGATCCTGATCGACACCGGCCTGTCGCCCAGCCGGCTGGAGCTGGAGATCACCGAGACGGCCATGATTACCGACATGGAGCGCACCATCCATGTGCTGCGCCAACTCAAGCTTCTGGGCGTGTCGGTGGCGATGGACGATTTCGGCACTGGCTATTCATCGCTGTCGACGTTGCGGGCCTTCCCGTTCGACAAGATCAAGCTGGACCGATCCTTCATGTCGGAGCTGGACGGCAGTCCCCAGTCGCGCGCCATCATCCGCGCCGTTCTGGCCCTGGGCGAAAGCCTGGACATCCCGGTGCTGGCCGAAGGGGTGGAGACGCAGGACCAGCTGGAGTTCCTGAAGGCCCAGGGCTGCGATCAGGTCCAAGGCTATCTGCTGGGCCGGCCCCAGCGCATGGGCGCCGAGGCGGGCCAGGCGAAACAGGTCGTCGCGGCCTGACGCTTGACTCCGACGGGCGGGGCGTCGATAAGCCCCGCCTTCACGCCCCGGTCGCAAGCCCGGGGCGCGACCCATTACGGACGATGCGTGGACCGCCGTTGAGATCGTTCTCCCAATCCTGGGGGAACCGGGCCGCATCCGCATAGAGAGACGACGTATGTCGAAGCGCCACAGCGCCAAGTACAAGATCGACCGCGCCATGGGTGAAAACCTGTGGGGCCGTTCCAAGTCCCCGGTCAACAAGCGTTCCTACGGCCCCGGCCAGCACGGCCAGCGCCGCAAGTCCAAGGTTTCCGACTTCGGCCTGCAACTGAAGGCCAAGCAGAAGCTGAAGGGCTACTACGGCAACCTGACCGAGAAGCAGTTCCGCAAGACCTATGACGAGGCCGCGCGCCGCAAGGGCAATACGCCCGAGAACCTGATCGGCCTGCTGGAAGCCCGTCTGGACGCCGTGGTCTATCGCGCCAAATTCGTGCCGACCGTCTGGGCCGCCCGTCAGTTCGTCAACCACGGCCACGTGACCGTCAACGGCAAGAAGGTGAACATCGCCTCGTACCGTCTGTCGGTCGGCGATGTGGTCGAGGTGAAGGAAAAGTCGCGCAACATGGCCCTGGTGCTGGAAGCCCAGCAGTCGTCGGAACGCGACGTGCCCGACTATCTGGAAATCGGCGATCGCGGCTTCTCGGTCCGCGTGGCCCGCGTGCCGGAACTGGCCGATGTGCCGTATCCGGTGAAGATGGAGCCGAACCTGGTGGTCGAATACTACTCGTCCTAAGGGACGGGCGGTTTCCCCCAAAGGAAACGACAGGGGCCCCGGAGCGATCCGGGGCCTTTTGCTTGGCCGGTTCCTTTTCGACGCGAAACAGCGCATCCTGACATCGGACAAGGGCTGGGCCGGGAGGCTGGAGATGAAACACGCCGTCGTGCTCGGCCTGATCGCCGCGCCCCTGCTGGCCGGTTGCGGGCATCTGCCCTGGGGGGCGGACCGTCCGACGGTTCAGGCGCCCATGCCCGGACAGCTGGAGCCCCTGCACGCCGCCGCCTTCGGCAAGGACGTGGCCGTGTTCTGGGTCACCTCGAACGGATGCACCGACAAGGCCGATCTTAAACCCATCGTCAGCCGTCAGGGCGGGGAAGCCGTCATCACCCTGCGCCGGCTGGAGGAAGACCGCTGCGACCGGCCGTTGGCCGACGGGGTCGAGGTGAAATGGTCGTTCGAGGAGCTGGGCCTGATCCCCGGCGACCGGATTTCGGTGAACAATCCCCTGCAACTGCCCCAGACCTGACGGGCGTTCATCGGCGGTTCAGCCGAAGCCAAGGCAGATGGCGGCGCAAGCTGAACCATAAGGGGAAACCACCATGCTGCGTCTCGCTCTCGCCATCGCCATCGCCGCGCCGCTGCTGTCGGGCTGCATCATCATCGCCACCGACAAGCCCACCACCCGCGTGGTGCATCAGGCCCCGGCGGCGGACGCCGGCTGATGCGGCTGGCGATCCTGGCGGGGGCGGCGATCTCGTCGCTCCTGCTGTCGGCCTGTGTGGTGCATGTGAACGACGACGGGCCGCGCCGCGTCGGGCGGGACGTGTCGATCTCGATCCAGTCGCGGGATCTGGAGCCGGTGCGCGCCGCGCGCGTGGCGGACGGCCGTTTCTTCGTGCGCGTGAACTCGAACGGCTGCACCGACGCCAGCGATTTCGACGTGCATGTCGAGGTGTCGGACGGTGGCGCGGTGGGCCTGGGCGTCCAGCGCACGGACGCCGACCTGTGCAAGGCCCTGGTCCCCGACGGGGTGGAGCTGAGCTGGTCGCTGGCCGATCTGGAGGTCACGGCGCCGGGGCCGTTCCGCCTGCTGAACCCGCTGGCGCTCTA
>ENA-UOUJ01000875-UOUJ01000875.1-activated-sludge-metagenome-genome-assembly--contig:-NODE-875-length-17559-cov-16.424760_pt1 | contig 17559 bp, 16 predicted proteins | sample MGYA00249839_ERZ747224 | MGnify/ENA primary metagenome ERZ747224 (study PRJEB28782, sample SAMN03220277) | activated sludge metagenome | biome: wastewater; feature: sewage sludge; material...
GCTTATTCCGTTCTTTCATAGCTGTATATTCGGTAACAAAGCCGCCGGAAATCACCGTTTTTTTGATGATCAGGGGTAGTTTGATGCTCCGCTCCGCAACGGTATCTTCAATGGTTACAGGAAGCTGAACCAGCAAACGGTACTTGTTTACCAGGTTATCAAGCCCCGCTTCATAATTCATTTCCTCCGTTATCGTTTTTGGCTGAATATTGTTTTTAATCTCAAGCATATTCTCCCCCGCTGACCGGATAGCAATCCGAAGCGGGGCATTTTTGCTTACTGTATTCTGGGTAAATGCAGTTTCAATGATTACCTGCAGGGTAAGCGGGGGCAGGCATTTTAACGTATCCGCTTCTTCAATGTTTGTTGTTAACTGCAAAGCGCTGCCATACCGCGCACGCAAAAAAAAATAATACGATTCAACAAACTTCAGCTCCGCTTCCAATGTTACCAACTGATCATCTTCATTACGCAGCATATACCGGTATACCTTGCTCATTTCATCAAGGAATTTTTCCGCGGCTTCCCCGTCTTCACTAATCAGGCTCGAAAGGGAATTAAGGCTGTTGAACAAAAAATGGGGATTAACCTGGCTCTTTAAACCCAGTAACCTGCTCTGGGTATATGCTTTCGACAGCTTTTCCGTTTCCTCCATACTTTCCTTCCAGCTATCATACCGTGCCACTCCTTCCATTAAAAAAGTGAGGAAAACATTAATGATACCCAAACCAATACAGCTCCATACAAAAGCCCGCTCGCTAAAAGTATAGTCCAGCAGGTCTATTTTTTCGTACAATCTGAAAAGCGTATACAAAAAAAGTACCGTAAGCAGCCAAAAAACAAGGATCATGAGGGTTAGCCTTTTAGTTACCTGCCATTCTGCCGGCAGGCGTTTTTTTAAAGCTACCGCTACAAAACCGCATAATATAAAATCAATGCACATCCCTACACAGCCTATTATTGTTGCTACTACAAACACTTTCCATTCTGAAAAGAACCGGCTGCCAAAAATGACACTGTTTACAATGCATATAAAAGGAACGGTTATCCAAAACATTACACTGTAATCCCTGGTTGTATATTGTGGTAATCGGATCCTCATATTGTTTTTACAAATTACCAACTTTTCCCGGTTTCACCTGTTTCTGCAAAATGAAGGGAAAATCAGGGTGTATGAATTGAGTAAAAAGCGGTATGAATTGTATCAACAATTATTTTACAGCAGCCCATTGCTGCGGCGCCGGCACAACATTTTGTACAGGGTTCGCAGACTGTAAAAAGTAAACACCGCTTTAATATCAGCGTCGGTTAACTGCCCAAAATTGGGCCATGGCATAGGTGGCAATAACGGCCTGGTATTATCCAATCCCTTAAATTTTTCTTCACGAAGCGCTTTTCTGAACTGTGCTTCCGACCAGTTGCCGATGCCGGTAGGATCGCTGGTTAGATTGGCAGCGAATGAAACGCCCCGGGGCCCGGCGGATGCTGTAAGATCCGGGTTAAAAAGAACCCACCCTTTTTTTATTTCATCGCCATTTACTTCGATTGTACGCATAACAATAACATTAAGCATTAATAAAAACATGTTAGTGCAAAAGTATAAAGGACGTTTACCTGCTCCCATAACAGGATGTATGAAATGCTATTACTGCCTGATGAACTGTTTAAATGAAAAGCAGGAATTTTAGTTAAACATATCCAAACGCCAAACCTGTGGCATATACTTTGCGCTACGCTGAATGTAATAATATGCTATGGAGAAAGTAAAAAAAAAGACAATGCAACCCTATACGCCTGCCTCAAAAATGATAACGGTTTATTCCCGCAGTGAGCAGCCTGCCGAAAGGGAAGAAACCAAACCGGTTTTTACTTTATATCCTAAAGTGCAAATGCCGGCGGAGCCTCATGGTTATTTAAAGGCAAATGAACACGACTGTTTTTAACAGGATTACACGATAATGGTATAATAATTGAAACCTACCGGGTAAACAACCAGCATGCGTAAACAAAAATGGTTCCCTGCAATAATTTTGATAGCTGTTACTTTTTTATTCAGTGGCTGTACGATAGTAGAAGGCATTTTTAAAGCGGGCATGTGGTGGGCATTTTTTTTAGTGGCGCTTGTTATTGTACTTATACTATGGATTATATCAAAGACCAGGAAAAAATAGGGACACGGATTGTAGAAATAATTCCCCTTGTGTTTTACTGATAACAGGGCAGGGCATCCAGGCATTTTTTTCAGATATACCTTTTTACCATTTCAAGCAGGTATTTTACTTCAAAAGGTTTTTCAATATAAGCATCTGCACCGGCCTCTTCAGACAGCTTACCGATTTGCGGGTTAGCAGAAATCATTATAACCGGTATATGAGCAGTTGTTCGCTGCTGCTTCAGGTAACGGCAGATGTCGGTGCCATCCACACCGGATAACTGTTTATCCAGCAAAAAAAGATCGGGCAGGTTGTATGCGTTATTCAGCAGGTCATCGCCATTGGAAATAACCTGCACCTGATAGCCTGCTGTTTCAAAAATCATTTTAAAAATGTCGCGAATACCAGGATCATCGTCAGTAACTACTATTTTCTTCATAACTACGTTCCATTGGTTTAAACGGTATTATAGCACAGGTTAATTAAGTAAATGGTATTCTTTTTTAAACACGGGTTTCAAAAGGCTTACCATATGAATCCGGCCATGCACCATAACCAACAAATCGAGCTGGATATCGGTAGATATCAGTTCATCATAAGGCTCGAAAACATTTTTAGCCAGAAAGATATCCCTGGATATGGTGATCACTTTAATCCCGTATTGTTGCTCTAATTCCCCGGTTATATTACTCAATCCTTCATGATCCTGCGCCATGACAACCATATTAAACCCGTCTTTTGCAAAAAGATCAGCCAGCCCATCATCTGCCTCACCTGCCGGCCCGGTAATTAATGCATAATGAAAATATGCTTCCATAATATATAATTTGCTACCAGTAAACAATAGCAGTAGGGCTATTATTGTGCCGGGTAATGATGCACATACAAAAGGGATAAAATAACTATGCTTCAGCAACCGGTTTTTTTCTCGGTTGGAGCTTATAGTTCGCCTCGCCTGTTTCATCGAGTGAATGCGAAGAATGGATGTCCTTTTCTTTTTCGGCTCTTTCAGACAGCTTAATATAAAATTTCTTCAGGATCATCAGCTCCTCTTCGGTCAGATCCTCAATATCCACGAGACGGTTACTCGCCCTCTCGTCACTGGCAATTAATTCGTTCAGTTTTAAATGAATAGCCGCCGTATCCTTGTTTTGGGATTGCTGGATAATAAAAACCATGAGAAAAGTAATGATGGTAGTGCCCGTGTTAATGACTAATTGCCAGGTGTCTGAATAATCAAACAACGGTCCTAACGCTGCCCAGAGAATGATAAGGCTTAAGGCAAGGATAAAAGCTGCGGGACTCCCGGTTTTCCGGGTAATCCAACCCGAAATTTTATTGAAGACACGTCCAATATTTGATATTTTCTTTTTTGAAGTGGGTTTATTCATTTTAGTGGGAAATAAGTGTATAGAAAGATGCTGTTTGTTAGCCTTCCCAGATCTTCACAATTCACAAACCATGCCATGAACATTGTGCCGGCCCGGGCCTCCGGGGGCAATACCCGTAAAGGCGGGTAAAAGATAATACCGGATCATCTCTTCAAAATATTCCTGGTCCCTCTCAATCGTGCCTGCGGGTAAACCGGATGATCCATTTTGGCATGCATTTTAAGCTGCTTATGTCATGTCGCTTAGTACTTATAAAAAAAAACGTATTTTCTCCAAAACGCCTGAACCCACCGGTGGAAAATCTAACATCGATGAACTGCGTTTCGTTATTCAAAAGCATGCAGCCACTAACCTGCATTACGATTTCCGGCTCGAAATGGCGGGTGTGCTCAAAAGCTGGGCTGTACCAAAAGGACCATCAACCGATCCCTCGGTTAAACGGCTGGCAATGATGGTGGAAGATCATCCTTTTGATTACAGGACCTTTGAAGGCATTATCCCTAAAGGACAGTATGGCGGAGGCGCCGTTATGATCTGGGATGAAGGCACCTATGAACCGGCTGCCGGGGATTTTACAGGAAAAAAAGAAAAAGAAAAGGCATTGCTGCGGGAACTGCATAAAGGAAAGATCGTTTTTGACCTGAACGGGGAAAAGCTAAAAGGCCGGTTTGCGCTTGTGCAATCTTCTTACCGCGGTGAAAATTCATGGTTGCTGATGAAAGTAAAAGATAAATATGCTAAAGCCACAGAGATACTGAAAAAAGAAAAATCTGTGGCTTCGGGCAGAACCTTAAAGCAAATTGAAAAAGATAGCTCATCGGCTGTTCATGGAAAAACGATCAAAAAAAACAGCACAGTAAAAAAAAACAATAAGCCCTCCGCTGCTAAAAAGGCAATAGCCGGTACGGGAAAAAAAATGAAATTTCCCGCCACGCTTCAACCCATGCTGGCCACCCTGGCAGATAAACCTTTTGATGAAGAAGGCTGGCTTTACGAAGTGAAATGGGACGGATACCGTGCTATCGCATTGCTTAACCATAAAAGCACCCATCTGCGTTCGAGGAATAATAAATCCTTTAATGAAAAATTTTACCCGGTATATGATGCGTTAAAAGCGCTGCAATTAAATGCAGTGCTCGACGGGGAAATTATAGTAGCCAATGAGGATGGATTATCCAATTTTGGCAAACTGCAGAACTGGCTCAGCGAAGCTGACGGTGAGCTGAAATTTTATGTATTTGATGTATTGTGGCTGAACGGCTATTCGCTTATGCAGCTTCCGCTGGAGGAAAGAAGGGAAAAGCTAACCGCCCTCCTGCCTGCTCATCCTGCAATACACATCAGCCAGGCTTTTGACACCACGGGAACGGAATTTTTTGAAACTGCAAAAAAAATGAAGCTCGAGGGTATCGTGGCAAAGAAAGCGGATTCATTATATATTCCGGGAACAAGATCGAAAGAATGGCTTAAAATTAAAGTGGACAAAAAACATGAAGTGGTTATTGGAGGCTATACGCAAAATGAAGGCAGCCCAAAACATTTCAGCTCCTTACTGGCAGGTGTGTACGAAAAAAACAAACTGGTATATACCGGTAAAATCGGAACCGGGTTTTCGGAGCAGGTGCAAAAAGAAATGATGGAACAGTTTAAGCCCCTCATTACAACAACCAACCCATTTACCTTTGAACCCGATATAAATAAGCCATCCCGCTTCCGTCCACGCCCTTCCCGGACAAGCGTTACCTGGTTAAAACCCAAATTAATCTGCGAGGTATCTTATACGGAGATGACCGACGATGGACTAATGCGGCATCCGGCTTTTGAAGGAATGCGGGAAGACAAGAAAGCACTGGATGTACACCCCGAAAAACCAGTATCAACCAAAGCATTACTGAAAAATAAAAACCATATGGTACAGGGGAAAAAAAATTTGGGTAAAAACAATAAACCCGAAAGAAAAACATTGCTGGACCCAAAGGATCAGCAACAGGAAAGAAAGATCAACGGGCATCCGCTAACCTTTACCAACCTCGGCAAATTATATTGGCCGAAAGAAAAGATCAGCAAACGCGATATGCTGAATTATTACTACCAGGCAGCGCCATACATATTACCTTACCTGAAAGACCGGCCTCAATCGCTCAACCGCCATCCAAATGGCATTAACGGTAAAAGCTTTTATCAGAAAGACGTGACGGGTAAAGTTCCCGGCTGGATAAAAACTTTTCCATACCACAGCGCAGAAGATGAAAGGGATAAACATTTTATGGTTTGTACAGATGAAGCCAGTTTGCTTTATATGGCGTCACTGGGATGCATTGAAATGAACCCCTGGAGCAGCCGTATACAGTTGCCTGATCACCCCGACTGGTGTGTTATTGACCTCGATCCGGATAACAATAAATTTGAGCAGGTTATAGCAGCAGCGCAGGTTACGCGGCAGGTGCTTGAAAGCGCCGGCGTTACATCTTATTGCAAAACCTCCGGCTCCACGGGCCTGCATATTTACATTCCATTGGGTGCTGCCTATACCTATGAATCATCTAAGGAATTTGCCCGGATGATCGTAACGTTCGTTCATGAGCAATTACCTGGGTTTACCAGTATTGAAAGAACTACGGCTAAACGCAAAGGAAAAATTTACTTAGACTTTTTGCAAAACCGCCCCCAGGCTACCCTGGCAGCGGCGTATTCGCTACGTCCAAAGCCGGGGGCAACAGTGTCTATGCCCCTCCATTGGGAGGAAGTAAAAAAAGGATTAAGTATGCAGGACTTTACCATTCATAATGCGCTGTCAAGAATGAAGCAGGAAGACGATTTGTTTAAGCCGGTTCTGGGAAAAGGGATCAATATGAAAAAAGTAATTACCGCTTTTGAGAAATTGTAAACCACCATGCTCCCGCTAAAGGTAACGCCATTTTTTACAACTCAACAATACTAAAATACTAAAATGCCAACTACGATAACCAAAAAACAGATCAGGAAACCCCAGCAGCAGCAAAGGCCGGGCTCAGAGCAAAAAATGCAGCCAAAGCCTGTATTTGATTACCCGCAGCAAAAGGAAGCAATAAGCTTCATCATAAAATTGCCCTTATAACGGGCGGCGACAGTGGCATTGGTAAGGCAGTAGCTATCCTATTTATTCCTGGCCTGTTCCGATTCCGGTTACATTTCGGGGCAGTTCCTTCATCCCAACGGAGGAGAGATTGTAAATGGATAATACGATAATGGATCTGCATGCTTGTAAGCACATCCCATTTGTTAGAGATGAGTTTTTTAATGCTACAGCAATAAATAAAAAGCAGTTGACATTTGCGATAAAGCCTGCCCGCTTTTTTCATTTTGATGAATACAGCACACACCAAATAAAAATCTTAACTTACTTTGTTTTCTTCCGGAGGGTTGGGTTAAAGGGTGAATAAAGTGCTTTGTTTTATGTTAACAACACAGTTTACAGGCAATAAAAGGCATCTCATTACCGGAGATGGTGAGATGGGTGAGCTTATCCGGAACTTTAACTGGAGCAATACCGCTTTAGGCTCATTTGAGAAATGGCCTCAGAGTTTGTATACCGCTGTTAATTTATGCCTCAATTCCAGGTTTCCGATGGTGCTTTGGTGGGGGAAAGACCTGGTAAAAATTTATAATGACGCCTATAGCATTATGCTGGGCACAAAGCACCCGCATGCCCTGGGCGCAACAGGAAAAGAAGTTTGGCCGGAGATATGGCATATTATAGGTCCTATGCTGGAGAGTGTGCTTCAAACAGGAAAAGCAACATGGTCCGATAATCAACTGCTGCTGCTTCATAGAAATGGCTTTACGGAAGAGTGTTATTTCACTTTTTCCTACAGTCCTGTTTATGGTGAAAACGACAAAGTAGAGGGAGTCTTTTGCGCTGTTACGGAAACTACCGATGCTGTTACTGTGGAAAGACAACTGCAAACACTGACTAACCTCGGAAAAAACATATTAAACCTCACGGGAGACCTGGAAGTATATCAAAAAAGCATCGAGGTTATTAAACAAAACCCCAGGGACTTTCCTTTTGCCCTTATTTATGAAGTGAGCCGTGATGGGAAAAAGCTTTCACTGGCAGACAAAACATCCGAAGACCTGGGACTTTTTTTCCCTTATGAAATTGACCTGGATAAACATGCCAGCCAGTTTCACGGATTGGCAGACGTGGCCAAAGGTAACGCCCCTGTAATAGCCGACGATCTGATGCAACGATTCGGGAATTTGCCCACAGGCGCATGGGATAGTGCCATTCATACGGCATTTGTATTGCCTGTAGCCCACAGCCAGCAAAAGATCCCTTATGCCATTCTGAAGATAGGCATCAATCCTTACCGTATCCTTAATGATAAATACCAAAATTTTTTTAAACTGATCGCCGACCAGATAGGATCAGGAATCAATAACAGCCGCATTTTTGAAACGGAACGAAAAAGAACCAGCGTGCTTGAAGAGCTCGATAAAGCAAAAACAGTTTTCTTTTCCAATATCAGCCATGAATTCCGCACTCCACTTACGCTCATGCTGGGGAACCTCGAAGAGCTGATCAACAGCCCGGAACACAGGCTCAGCAGCAGTGAAAAACAAAGTATTGAAACCACGCACCGCAACGCTATGCGGTTACTTAAGTTAGTAAATACCCTTCTCGATTTCAGCCGTATCGAATCGGGAAGAATAACGGCGCATTATTCGTTAACAGACATCGTACCCTTTACCGCCAGCCTGGCAGGTAATTTTCGTTCCACAATTGAAAAAGCCGGGTTAGCGCTGGAAGTAAAAACACAGGCCATTAAAGAACAGGTGTATGTTGACAAACAGATGTGGGAAAAGATCATTTTTAATTTATTGTCCAACGCATTCAAATATACACTTAAAGGAAAAATTACTGTTGCGCTGTTTGCTCAAAACAACCATGTTATCCTGGAAGTGCAGGATACGGGAGTGGGTATCCCCCAAAATGAGCTGCAGCGCATATTTGAGCGCTTTTACCGGGTGCAGCATGTAACCGGAAGAACATATGAGGGCACGGGTATCGGACTGTCGCTGACCCATGAGCTTGTTCGCCTTCATGGCGGCACTATCAGCGTGGAAAGCGGGGAAGGGAAGGGAAGCACCTTCAGGGTTTCTATCCCTTCCGGCAAAGCGCACCTGCCCGTTTCGCAAGTTAATAACATCCGCCAGGATATTGAAGATATCATTTCTGATTCCTATATAAAAGATTCATTTGCTTTACAGGAAAACTTAAAACCAAAAACAAACACAGCAACTGGTGCTGAAAATATAAACAGCAATACGCCGGCTGTATTAATTGTTGATGATAATGCCGACATGCGGGAATATCTTCAAAGCCTGCTCGAAAAAAAATACCGGGTATTTACGGCCGGCAACGGGCTGGAAGCTTTAGACATAATGAAAGATAAAAAGCCCCAGCTTGTTTTAAGCGATATAATGATGCCTGTTATGGATGGCATACGGCTGGTGGAAGAGATAAAGCAGAACAGGCAAACGGAACATATTCCTGTTATGCTTATTACAGCCCGCGCCGGGGAAGAATCAAAAATAGAAGGCTACGAAACAGGGGCTGATGATTACCTGGTAAAACCTTTTTCTGCAAAAGAATTGCTGGCAAGGGTGCATGCGCAAATCAGGATCGCCCAAACCAGAAAGCATGTCGAACACCAGCTGAATAGCTTGTTTGAGCAGGCCCCGGTGGCCATAGCCATAATGCGCGGGCCCGATTTTACTGTTGAGATCATTAATGAAATGGCCCTTGAGATCATTGGCAAGCCAAAAGCTCAGCTACTGAACAAACCACTTTTCGAAGTTATCCCTGAAGTAAAGGAGCAGGGATTTGAAGCCATTTTCAAAAGCGTGTTTAAAACAGGCAAAAGAATAGTGATTGAAGAAATGGAGGCACACATCCTGCGAAACGAAAACCTGGATGCTGTTTTTGTAAAGCTCGTTATTGAACCTTTCCGTGAAGAAAACGGAAGCATATCGGGGATAATGGCGGCTGCATATGATATTACAGAGCATGTAACTGCCCGCAAAAAAATAGAGGTAAGTGAACTGCGCTACCGCCGGTTAATACAGGGCATTTCCGTTGCGCTTTATACCTGCGATAAAGAAGGAAGGATTTTACTTTACAACCAGGCTGCCGTAGAGCTTTGGGGCCGCGAGCCTAAAGTGGGTACGGAATTATGGTGCGGTTCATGGAAAATATACCAGACCAATGGCGAGCTGCTTCCTTTAGATAAATGCCCAATGGCACTCGTTTTAAAATACGGCCGGGTTGAAACTTTTGAAATTATCATTGAACGCCCCGATGGCAGCCGCCGACACGTACTGCCTTATCCCCAACCCATATTAAACGACAAAGATGAAATAACCGGCGCTATCAATTTATTACTTGATATAACAGAAAATACAAAAATTCAAAAAGCCCTTCAGGTTAGTGAAGAAAGATTCAGCAATATTATAAGCCAGGTGGGCGCCGGAATTGCGCAAACCGATATTACCGGGAAATTTATAGCGGTAAACGAGCAGTACTGCCATTTGGTTGGCCGTTCCGAGCAGGAGCTCCTGGCATTACGCATTGAGGATGTAACACACCCCGATGACCGTGAGCAAAATATACTTTTATTGAAGCGCTGCGCAACGGAAGGGAAAAGCTTTACCATGGAAAAACGCTACCTCAGGCCCGATGGATCGGTGGTTTGGGTAAATAACAGCGTTTCATTAATAAAGGGTTCCGATAACCTTAGTTTTCTTACTGCGGTTAGCATTGACATTACAGAAGCCAAAAAAATGGAAGCACGCCTGATCGAAAGTGAAAACCGTTTCCGTAGTATGTCCGACACTATTCCCGTTATTATCTGGATAGCCGACAATAATGGCAATTGCATTTATCTTAATAAACAATGGTATGATTACACCGGTCAAACGCCACAGAACGCGCTGGGCGATGGTTGGCTTGAAGCAGTACATCCCGCGGAAAGGGAAATTACAACGGGTGCTTTTTTTGATGCAAAACCGAAGGAAATACCTTTTGTGCTGGAATTCCGCCTGAGAGATGAAGATGGCAATTACCGGTGGTTCCTCAATTCGGGACTTCCCAACTATAATGAAGACGGAGACCCTGAAGGATATATAGGATCATGCACAGACATTACGGATAATAAAAAGTTATCGCAGCAAAAAGATGAATTTATGAGCATTGTAAGTCATGAGCTCAAAACACCGGTAACTTCCCTGAAAGCGTTTACCCAGTTGTTGGAAATGAAGTTTTCAACCGCGGGTGACGAGGCTTCATCTGCCATTATGCGCCGTATGGACCTGCAGATAACGAAATTAAATACGCTCATCAGCGACCTGCTGGATATCACCCGTTTGGATGAAGGCAAGCTATCGCTGAAAGCAGAAGTTTTTTCCTTTACTGAACTGGTTAATGAAACTGTAGAAGATGTGCAGCGTATTGCTTCCACCCATACCATGATTACGGAAATATTTTTCAACTGCCTGTTAACCGGCGACCGGGATAGAATCGGGCAGGTACTCACCAATTTTATTACCAATGCCATTAAATACTCTCCCAAAGCCGATAAAATAATTGTAAGCGTTACCTTGCAAAACGATTCGGTGATCTGTGCCGTACAGGATTTTGGCATCGGTATCAATAAAAAAAATCAATCCCGTATCTTCAGCAGATTTTACAGGGTAGAAGGCGAAAAATTTGACACTTTCCCCGGACTGGGACTGGGCTTATATATATCGGCGGAAATTATAAGAAAACAATCCGGGAAAATATGGTTTGAAAGTGAGCCCGGGAAAGGATCCATTTTTTATTTTAGCCTTCCTGTTAATAAAGCATAAAACCAAATGGCAGGGAAAAAAATTCTTATTCTGGATGATGACAAGGATATCCTTGATTCCATGAGGATGGTATTGGAATTTAAAGGATACCAGGTACATACCTCTGCCCATGCGGAAAACTTAAACAGCATTTACGAAAAAGCACCCGACCTGATATTGATTGACCTCTGGATGTCGGGGGCAGATGGCTCGGATATTTGCAGGCATTTAAAAGATAATACCCATACCAAACATATACCCGTTATTATTATTTCTGCCAACGCCAATATTAAAGAGCTTAGCCATAATTGCAAAGCCGACGGCTATATTTCAAAGCCCTTCGAAATAGATGAGTTATTTTCAACAGTACGGCAACACACAGGAGATAGCTGACCAACCATTATTCCGGCTATTGCATTTACTGTATTAAAAACCGGAACGGCAGTACCACCTGGTGCCATTCCGGTTCTCAATCATCTTCAAAAACCCATGTCATTTTTGTTTCAAAAAACTGAAGAATTTTTGCAAAATAAAAGGTTGCTCATCAATTAATTATTAAACGAATTTGAATTTTGGCTGTTCAGAAATGAAAATCAGTTTTTTATTGTTTATGTTTTGAGTGTTTACCACATAGACATAGCACACAAAGAAAAAACCCATAGCAAGTTGTATAATGCCTATGTGAAATCTATGCCTATGTTTCTATGTGGTTCAACATCCAAAACTCCCGTTAAATGACTATGCAGACTGGCTGTCGCGCAATCTTTTGATTTCATCATGCGCTCTTCTCAGCTTCGTTTTTTGTTCAGCAATGAGCTGTACTACATCAGGCGATAATTCATCATCCGGCGCATTATCGAGAGCAGTTTTATAGGCTTTTTGTGCTGCATCTTCTCCGAATTCGCAGGATTCCAGAATAGATTTCCTGTCCTTTCCGCCAAAAGTCGCTTTTACATCCATCCATGCCCGGTAAATTTTTCCGCTTACTGTTGTAGAATCAGTGGCTGCCTTACCGGTTTGGTGAACATAATTTCTGAGCTCCGAAACATACTCCCGGCTTTCATTGGCCATTCGTGTAAAAAGCGCACGTAAATCGGCGTCCATAACTTCTGTTTCCTTAGCGGCTTTTTCATAACCTTCTATACGGTCGTTGTTGATCTGAATAAGATCATTTAATACAGCCGCGTTGTTTTCAGTACTGATCATAATTTTTTATTTTTTAAGATGATGAATGCATGCGATTTAAGCAAAAAGATATTATATATAAACCTTTTCCGGAAACTCCCGATGAGTAGATCGTAATATTATATATTATTTTGCCTAACAACATGGAATAACAGTAAAGACTTAAAAACCGTACCGTTATTTTTTTCACCTGTTGTATGTTTTTTAAAATGGGATTGCAAAAATTTTCGTGTAATAATTTCTACAATTCAAAACACGGTTTACCTGTTACGAAAAATGCCGGATGTAAAGCGTTGACGTAATCACTGGATCAAAAAACAAATAACATTTCATAGTGCATTATTGGCAGCATAATTGAAGCATACAGGAGTAACCAACAATTTGAAACTATGAAGTATGTAACGTTATCACTAGCAGCAGCATTACTGTTAAGTGTACCCGCACTTTCCCAGAATTTCCAGTTAGGCCTCAAAGGCGGGGTTAATATGAGCAATTTCCGCGGCAATGATTACCAGGATGTAAAAGCCAATACCCTGGTGGGATTTCATGCAGGCGCATTTGTAAATTTAAGATTTGGTGCTATCCTTTCCGTTCAGCCCGAATTGCTGGTGTCGTCGCAGGGCGCTAAATTAGAAAGCTCAACGCAAAAGGAAAACTTTAAGGCAACCTATGCTACATTACCGATCATGGTAAAGCTTCAAAGTCCCCGGGGCGGCCTGTATATTGAAGCCGGACCACAATTTGGACTTAAGGTAAGCGATAAGATCAGCGGCGTAAATACCGATGTTAAAAATCTTGACGCAGCGCTCGCGGCGGGTATAGGCTATCACAGTGCCATGGGGTTGGGCGTAGGCGCCCGTTATATTGCCGGATTGTCGAAAGTGGGAGATATAGATTTTGGCGGCGGAGTAAATCCCGATTATAAGAACAGCACCATACAGGTGAGCCTTTTTTATACCATTTTCAATAGAAAGTAATTTGTTACAACAACAGCCAGCGCCCTGCTTTTCAAAAAGATAAGCAGGGCGTTTTAATGCCGGAATGTAGAAATATTTCCCCCTTAAAATTGTCCCGCAATCCTTTTGAAAAATAATTTTTCATGTTTTCCAAAAAGATTGATTTGGGAGCTGCTGATAAACCAGATGCCTTTTCCGGCGCTTGTATTCTACTTACATTCTTTTATGCCGGGCTTCCCGGGAAATAGCATGTTGCTATTGTTAAGCATGGCCCTTCTTTTGATGAAGTATACAATAGCTTTCTAACAAGTTCCTTCTCAATCATTATTTTTTAACCCGCTTATAATTTTAATATATGCCTGCCAAAAAAACAAAGCCTTCCTTAAAGAAAAATGAAGCAACAAACCGGGAAACTGAAATAACAAATGAAAAGCTCGATAGCATGGAGCAGCACAAAGAAGCCGGGACAGACGAGTTCTTAACCACTAACCAGGGATTAAAGATCAACGATGATCAAAATTCATTGAAGGCCGGCAACAGGGGCGCTACCCTGCTTGAAGATTTCATTTTCAGGGAAAAGATTACCCATTTCGATCATGAACGCATACCTGAAAGGATCGTACATGCCAGAGGAAGCGGGGCGCATGGCGTTTTTAAAGTATATAAATCTATGGCTGCTTATACAAAGGCCAACTTTCTTATTGATCCCTCTATCGAAACGCCTGTGTTCGTTCGGTTTTCTACAGTGGCCGGTTTTCGTGGTTCCACAGACCTGGCAAGGGATGTAAGAGGCTTTGCAGTAAAATTTTATACACAGGAAGGTAATTTTGACCTGGTGGGTAATAACATGCCCATATTTTTTATCCAGGACGCTATCAAATTTCCCGACCTGGTTCATGCGGTTAAGCCCGAACCGCATAATGAAATACCACAGGCTGCCTCTGCGCATGATACCTTCTGGGACTTTATCTCTTTAATGCCTGAATCAACCCATATGATCATGTGGCTGATGAGCGACAGGGCTATACCACGGAGCTTAAGGATGATGGAAGGCTTTGGTGTACATACTTTCCGCTTTGTTAATGAAAAGAATGAAGCCTGCTTTGTAAAGTTTCACTGGAAACCATTGCTGGGCGTTCATTCGGTAGCATGGGACGAAGCGCAGCAGATTTCGGGAAAGGATCCCGATTTTCACCGCCGCGACCTGTGGGAAGCTATTGACAATGGCGCCTTTCCCGAATGGGAGCTGGGCGTGCAGATTGTACCCGAAAAAGATGAACACAAATTTGAATTCGATTTGCTTGACGCCACCAAAATTATACCCGAAGAACTGGTTCCGGTGCAGCGGATCGGCAAAATGACGCTGAACCGGAATCCCGATAATTTTTTCGCAGAAACAGAGCAGGTAGCCTTTCACGTAGGACATATTGTACCGGGCATTGATTTCACCAACGATCCTTTAATGCAGGGCCGTTTATTTTCTTATACCGATACGCAACTGATCCGGCTGGGCGGTCCTAATTTTCACGAAATACCCATTAACCGTTCCATTAACACAGTGCACAATAACCAGCGCGATGGGTATATGCGCCAGCAGGTCAATAAGGGCCGGGTAAGCTATCATCCAAATTCCCTGGGCGGGGGCTGCCCTTTCCAGGCAAAAATGGCGGAAGGTGGTTTTACTTCCTATGCAGAAAAAATAGATGCAAAAAAAGTAAGGGAAAGGAGCAGGAGCTTTTTTGATCATTTCAGCCAGGCAACCTTATTTTACAACAGCCAGTCGGAGCCTGAAAAAAATCATATCATTGACGCTTTATCATTCGAACTGGGCAAGTGCGAAGTGGAAGCCATCCGCCAGCGCATGGTGAATATATTAGGCGAAATAGATAAAGGGTTGGCCGCAAGTGTGGCCTATAACCTGGGACTGAGTGTGCTAAAACCCGAAAAGCCCATTAATAAAAGTATACCTGCAGATGGTGTTGAAAAGAACTTTGAGCCATTGAAAGTAAAAAGCAGTTTGCTGAAATCGGAGGCGCTGAGCATGGCCAATACCAAAAAGGATACCATACGCACCAGAAATATAGCCATACTGGCCGCTGACGGCGTAAACGAAAACGCTATAGCAGTTATGCAAAAAGCATTACTGGCCGAAGGTGCAACAACAGATATTATCTCTCCCAAGCTGGGCACCATAACAGCAGGGAACAATGCCGTGATCAAAGTTGACCAAAGTCTGCTTACAGCGGCTTCTGTTATGTACGATGCGGTATACGTACCTGGTGGCACAAATAGTGTTGCCACACTTGCCGGAGAGCCTGATGCCGTTCATTTCTTAAACCAGGCATTTAAGCATTGTAAAGCCATTGCTGCGCACGGGGAAGCCACCCAGGTATTGGAAGCTACTTATTTTGGTAAGAAACTCAGTCCTAAAATACAGGAAGAAGGTTTACTGGTTAACAAAGAGGTTAAGGCGCTGGCTAAAGATTTTATTGCGGCCATTGCAAAACACCGGTTCTGGGAAAGGGAAAAAGCACGTAAGGTTCCTGCGTAAAGTAATATCCTGTATGGCTTGCTGCATCTGCCTCTGCCCGGTGCTGTTAAATGTATTTTTGATACCGGCATAAAATATGAACAAAATAAAATGGCATATCGGGTGCTCCGGTTTTCATTACCGGGAATGGAAAGGGCGTTTTTACCCGGAAGGCCTTCCTCAAAAAAAATGGTTTGAATTTTACAGCACACAATTCAATACGCTTGAACTGAATGTTACGTTTTATCGCTTTCCGCAGTCAGCGGTATTGGAGCGCTGGTACACGCAAAGTCTGCCGAACTTTTGCTTTGCCGTAAAGGCCCCAGGGTTAATTACCCATTATAAGCAGTTTAATGAGTGTGAAAGCCTTCTGAATGATTTTTACGATGTGGTACAGCATGGCTTAAAGGAAAAGCTGGGCGTGGTGCTGTTCCAACTCCCACCTTCTTTTACTTATAGTACGGAACGGCTAACCCGCATTGTTCAAAACCTCCGTTCCGGAGTGCATAATGTAGTAGAATTCCGTAACGCCGGCTGGTGGAAGCCTGAAGTATACGAGACACTGAAAGCAAATAAAATAACTTTCAGCGGCATCAGCTATCCCTCACTTCCCGCTACGGCAGTGGTAAATCATGCAATAGCCTATTACCGGTTTCATGGGGTGCCCCAATTATATTATTCAGCGTACACCCACCCGGTTTTGGAGGAAGTGGCCGGGAGCCTGTTGAAAAATAAAAATGTAAAGGAGGTTTTCCTGTATTTTAATAATACAGCTTCCATGGCTGCCATTGAAAATGCCATGTGGATCAAAGCATATGTAAATAAGGATTGATTTCAGATTAAATAACCTGTGCTGGTCTATGATTTCCGTGGATCAGCTTCCCGTTTTTTTTGCTCGTCAATCCGCCTGTTTGCTCTCATGGTTTGCCAGTACGACTTTCCATAATCAACCAGTATTTCCTCACCTGCCTTTATATCCCTGGTAGCTTTAATGTACACCCGTTTTTTTATAGTGGCATACACTGCATTATTACGCAGCCCTTTGATTTTCCCAACACCCTTTGCATCGTTGGCATATCTTGCCAGTGCTTTACTATAGGGCTGTGCGTTAATAACATGATTGCGGTTCACATACATGATATATACATTGTCCGCTTCCTTTTCTTTTACCTCGTTCCACGTGGTAACCCGGCCCTTATATTCGATAATACGGGTTCCGGAAGGAATGAAGGATTGGGTAAATAATCCTTTGCCGGCCTGTGGCAGGGTTGACTTTTTTATAACTAATTTAATATCGTCCGCCATATATATCTTGGTTCTGCCTGACGTTTAATCCCTTCTTTTTTCAAAGGTCATAACTGTCACAAAAAGTGATAAATATAACCTTTAGTTTTCAAAAACATATTTTATAACGTTTGCAGGGTGCATTCCAAATTAACCGAGCTGCGTGTCAGCAAAACATAGGATATACCCTA
>ENA-UOUJ01000876-UOUJ01000876.1-activated-sludge-metagenome-genome-assembly--contig:-NODE-876-length-17542-cov-4.075942_pt1 | contig 17542 bp, 13 predicted proteins | sample MGYA00249839_ERZ747224 | MGnify/ENA primary metagenome ERZ747224 (study PRJEB28782, sample SAMN03220277) | activated sludge metagenome | biome: wastewater; feature: sewage sludge; material...
ATCATCGGACGCGACCTGGAGCTGATGCGCGCCGCCGGCGCCCTGTTCGTGCGGCTGTCGGCAGACGCGCGCCGCCTGCGCCCGCTCGAAGTCATCGACGAGTTCGACCGGCACCTGCACGACGAGCTCGACCTGATCCGCGAAGCCTCGAACGCCACGCAGCTGCGCCGCAACTTCGCGCGCTCGCACCTGCTGCGCGTGCCCGAGATGCTGTGGGACTGGTGCTCGACCGAAGTGCTGACGATGGAGCGCATGCACGGGATTCCGATCGGACAGGTCGAGCGGATGCGAGCCGCCGGAATCGACCTGAAGAAGCTGTCGCGCGACGGCGTCGAGATCTTCTTCACGCAGGTGTTCCGGCACGGCTTCTTCCACGCCGACATGCACCCGGGCAACATCCTGGTCGGCGCCGCCGGCCCCGACTTCAACCGCTACATCGCGCTCGACTTCGGCATCGTCGGCACGCTGTCGGACTTCGACAAGGATTACCTGGCGCAGAACTTCCTGGCCTTCTTCCGGCGCGACTACCGGCGAGTCGCCGAACTGCACGTCGAATCGGGCTGGGTGCCTGCCACGACGCGAATCCAGGAGCTCGAAGGCGCGGTGCGCGCCTGCTGCGAACCGGTGTTCGACCGGCCGCTCAGGGAAATCTCGCTCGGGCTCGTGCTGATGCGGCTGTTCCAGGCTTCGCGACGCTTCAACGTCGAGATCCAGCCGCAGCTGGTGCTGCTGCAGAAGACGCTGCTGAACATCGAGGGCCTGGGCCGGCAGCTCGACCCCGAACTGGACTTGTGGATCACCGCCAAGCCGATCCTCGAGCGATGGATGCGCGAGCAGATCGGCTTCGAAGGCTTCCGCGAGCGGATTCGCCAGGAGTCGGTGCGCTGGCCGCGGCTGATACCCGAGCTCCCGCGGCTGCTGCACGACGCGTTGGCGCGCCAGGCGCACCCGGTTCAGGATCCGGCGCTGCGGCTGCTCGCGCAACTGATCGACGAGCAGAGGCGCACGCGGCGCTGGCTGGTGGCCGGCTCGCTACTGGCCGGTACGCTTGTGGCGCTGGCCGCGCTGGCCTTGCACCAGGGCGTGGTCTGACAGCCACAGTCTTCGCTCGATAGCTCTATATAATCGCGCGCGCCCGGCCCGTCCGGATTCGCGCGGACCGGCGGTCCGCGCACCGCCCACCCCGAACCATCTTCCCCGAAATGCTGCTGAACCTCGTCATCGCGTACCTGGTCCTGTCGATCGCGATCGGCCTTTACGCGGCGACCCGCGTCCACGACTCGCGCGACTACATCACCGCCGGCCGCAACCTGCCGATGCCGATCGTCATCGCCATGGTGTTCGCCACCTGGTTCGGCGCCGAAACGGTACTGGGCATTTCGGCGACCTTCCTCGACGAAGGCTTTCGCGGGCTGATCTCCGATCCGCTCGGCGCCTCGCTGTGTCTGGTGCTGTTCGGACTGGTGTTCGCCCGACCGCTGTACCGGATGAACCTGCTCACGCTGGGCGACTACTTCCGCGTGCGCTACAACCGCGGTACCGAGCTCGTGCTGTCGATCTGCATCGTGCTCTCCTACCTGGGCTGGGTCGCAGCACAGGTCACCGCGTTGGGCCTGGTCTTCAACGTGCTGTCGGCCGACGCCGTCTCGACCAGGCAGGGCATGATGATCGGTGCCGGCGTCGTGCTGACCTACACGCTGTTCGGCGGCATGTGGTCGGTCGCGATCACGACCTTCGTGCAGATGATCGTCATCATCGTCGGCCTGTTGCTGGTCAGCGGCTATGCCGCGGACCAGGCCGGCGGCATCGGCACGGTGATCGCCGCCGCGCACGCCGAGGGCAAGTTCGAGTTCCTGCCCAGGCTCGATTTCGTCGACATGGTCGGCTGGATCGCCGCGCTGTTCACGATGATGCTCGGTTCGATCCCGCAGCAGGACGTGTTCCAGCGCGTCAACTCGTCGAAAAACGAAAAGATCGCGGTATGGGGCACGACGCTGGGCGGCATCGGCTATTTCTTCTTCGCGGCGGTGCCGCTGTTCCTCGCTTACTCGGCCAAGCTGGTCGATGCGGACATGGTCGCGCGCCTGTCGGCGATCGATTCGCAGCTGATCCTGCCGGTGATGGTCGTCGAGTACATGCCGTTCTACATGCAGGTGATCTTCTTCGGCGCGCTGCTGTCGGTGATCATGAGCACGGCTTCGGGCACCTTGCTGGCGCCGTCGGTCACTTTCTCCGAGAACGTGATCCGCCCGTTCCGCCCGCGCATGACCGACCGGCAGTTGCTGTGGACGACCCGCGTAACGGTGGCCGTGTTCACGGTCATCGTGACCGCCTACGCGATCGCAACCGAAGCCTCGATCCACACGATGGTCGAGAACGCTTACCGGATCACGCTGGCAGGCGCCTTCGTACCGCTGACCGCCGGGCTGTTCTGGCGCCGCGCGAGTTCGCTGGGCGCCGCGCTGGCCGTCGCCTTCGGCCTGATCACCTGGCTGGCGCTCGAGATCGTCGGCTTCGAAGGTCCCGGCGAACCGCAGCTGGTCGGGCTGTTCGCCAGCGCCATCGGCATGGTCGCGGGCAGCTTGCTGGGGCCCGATCCGCAACGCAGCAACGAAGGCGGGACCCAGCCTGCAGCGACCTGAGACCGCCTTCGCGGCGGCGATGTCCGGCGAGCCGGCGAGCCTCGATCGAGCCGATCAACGGCAGCTTTGCGCCCGATTCCCGCCACTGTCGGCGTGCTAAGCTTCCCGCGAACCGCCTGGCCGCCGCGCTCCGCTCCGGCCGTGATGGCGCGAGCCCTCGCTTTCTCCGAAACGCCATGAACATCGTCATCCTTGCCGCAGGCCAGGGCAAGCGGATGCGTTCCGACCTGCCAAAGGTATTGCATCCGCTGGCGGGCAAGCCGCTGCTCCAGCACGTGATCGATTGCGCGCGCAACCTGGCGCCGCGACGTATCGTGATCGTCCACGGCCACGGTGGCGACCAGGTGCGCGAGGCGATCGGCAGCAGCCCGTCGGGTCGCGAACTGCTTTGGGCGCTGCAATCGCCGCAGCTGGGCACCGGCCATGCGGTGATGCAGGCCGCGCCGCAGCTCGACGACTCGGTGCCGACGCTGGTGCTCTATGGCGACGTGCCCCTGACCTCGCAGGAAACGCTGCGGCGCCTGGTCGATGCGGCCGGCACCGACCGGCTCGCGCTGCTGACCGTCGATCTCGACGACCCCACCGGCTACGGCCGGATCGTGCGCGAAGGCGGGAAGGTCGCCCGGATCGTCGAGCACAAGGATGCCGACCAAGGCACGCGGGCGATCCGCGAGGTCAACACCGGAATCCTGGTCGCTCCGACGGCGGCGCTCAAGCGCTGGCTGCAGGGCCTGTCGTCCGACAACGCACAAAACGAGTATTACCTCACCGACATCGTCGCCGCAGCCGTTCAGGATGAAGTCACCGTGACCTCCGCCCAACCCGACGCCGTCTGGGAGACGCTCGGCGTGAACAGCAAGCTGCAACTGGCCGAACTCGAACGGATCCACCAGGGCAACGTCGCCCGGCGCCTGCTCGAAGACGGCGTCACGCTGGCCGACCCGGCGCGTTTCGACCTGCGCGGCACGCTGCGTTGCGGGCGCGACGTCACGATCGACGTCAACTGCGTGTTCGAGGACGAGGTCGAGATCGGCGACGGCGCGCGTATCGGCGCCAACTGCGTGATCCGCAACGCACGGATCGCCGCCGGCGCGCAGATCCTGCCGTTCACGCACATCGAAGGCGCCAGTGTCGGCGCGAACGCGCGCATCGGCCCCTACGCGCGGCTGCGCCCCGGCACGGAACTCGGCGAAGGCACGCACGTGGGCAATTTCGTCGAGATGAAGAACACGACGATGGCGGCCGGCTCGAAGGCCAACCACCTCGCTTACGTCGGCGACGCCACGGTCGGCGAGCGCGTGAACATCGGCGCCGGAACGATCACCTGCAATTACGACGGCGTGAACAAACACCGCACCGTCATCGAAGACGACGCCTTCATCGGCAGCGACACGCAACTGGTCGCGCCGATCACCGTCGGGCGGGGCGCCACGTTGGGCGCCGGCACGACACTGAGCCGCAACGCACCGGCCGGCAAGCTCACGGTATCGCGGGCCAGGCAGGTCACGATCGACGCCTGGCAGCGGCCGAAGAAGAAGCAAGGCAATTGACCGCAGGCCGGCACCGGCTGCGAAGGAAGCGAATCATATGTGTGGAATCGTCGGGGCCGTCGCCCAGCGTAACGTCGTACCGATCCTGATCGAGGGCCTGCGCAAGCTCGAATACCGCGGCTACGACTCGGCCGGCATTGCGATCATGAACGGCGCGATGTCGCGCGTGCGCGCCGTAGGCCGCGTCGCCGAGCTCGAGGCCCGCGCTCGCGAGGCAAAGGCCGACGCGCCGACCGGCATCGCACACACGCGCTGGGCCACGCACGGCGGCGTCACCGAGAACAACGCGCACCCGCACATCTCCGATCGCGGCGGCCTCTACGTCTCGGTCGTGCACAACGGCATCATCGAGAACCATGAGGCGCTGCGCCGCCGTCTGAAGAACCAGGGTTACGAGTTCCAGAGCGACACCGACACCGAGGTCATCGCGCACCTGGTGCACAGCCATGTGGCAGCGGGGGCGCGCCTGTTCGAAGCCGTTCGCAAATCGGTCGCCGAGCTCGAAGGCGCCTACGCGATCGCAGCGATCTCGAAGTCCGAGCCGAACACCGTCGTCGGGTCGCGCCGCGGCTCGCCGCTGCTGCTCGGCGTGGGCAATGGCGGCTCGGGCAACGGCGAGAACTTCCTCGCCTCCGACACCTCGGCGCTGCTGCAGGTCACCCGCTATGTCGCCTACCTGGAAGAAGGCGACATCGTCGAGATCCGGCTCGACGGCTACTCGATCGTCGACCGCGACGGCCAGCCGGCCGAGCGCCCGATCGTCGAAAGCCAGCTGTCGGCCGACGCGATCGAGCTCGGCCAGTACGACCACTACATGCAGAAGGAGATCTTCGAGCAGCCGGGCGCGATCGCCAACACGCTCGAAATGGTCGCCAATGCGTCGGCGCTGTCGGCCGGCCTGTTCGGCGCCGAAGCGGAAGCGATTTTCGCGCGCACGAAGCAGGTACTGATCCTGGCCTGCGGCACGAGCTGGCACGCCGGCTGCGTGGCCAAGTACTGGCTCGAAGCGATCGCCGGCGTCCCGACCAGCGTCGAGATCGCCAGCGAATACCGTTACCGCGAATCGGTCGCGCTGCCCGGCACGCTGGTGCTGACCGTGTCGCAGTCGGGCGAAACCGCCGACACGATCGCCGCTTTGCAGCACGCCCAGACGCTCGGGCTTCGCGACACGCTGACGATCTGCAACGTGCCCGAAAGCGCATTGATCCGCCAGTCGAAGCTGCGCTTCCTCACGCGCGCCGGCCCCGAGATCGGCGTCGCATCGACGAAGGCCTTCACCACGCAGCTCGCCTCGCTGTTCGTGCTGACGCTGGTGCTGGCCAAGCAGCGCGACCGGCTGCATCCCGACCGCGAGCACGAACTGATCGCCCAGCTGCGTCATCTGCCGGCGGCGATGAATCGCGTGCTCGAATGCGAGCCCGCGGTGCGCCACTGGGCCGGACGCTTCGCACCGAAGCAGCACGCGCTGTTCCTCGGCCGTGGCGTGCACTTCCCGATCGCGCAGGAAGGCGCGCTGAAGCTCAAGGAAGTCACCTACATCCACGCCGAGGCCTACGCCGCCGGCGAACTGAAGCACGGCCCGCTGGCACTCGTCGACCGCGAAATGCCGGTCGTCGTCGTGGCGCCGAACGACGCGCTGATCGAAAAGCTGAAGTCGAACCTTCAGGAAGTGCGCGCCCGCGGCGGCGAACTGTTCGTGTTCGCCGACCGGGATACGCACATCGAGCCCAGCGACGGTATCAACGTGATCAATCTGGTCGATCACGCCGGCTTGCTGTCACCGATCCTGCACGTGGTGCCGCTGCAGTTGCTCGCGTATCACGCAGCGCTGGCGCGTGGGACGGATGTGGATAAACCGAGGAATCTGGCGAAGTCGGTCACCGTTGAATGAGGTGTCGCTGAGCCGATAGATGATGATCGATGCCCGCCCGTCCGGGCAGGCATCGTCTTTCACTGCAGCGGCTGCCGAACCTCGAGCTGTTCAGGCCCGGTGATCCTCAGCCAGGTACCGGCAATCGGCTGCTCCTCGATGCCCGGTTTGCTGTAATCGCAGACCCCGCCCGGGAAGACCTGGCTGATACGGAGCATGTCCGCGTCTTGCGTCGAGCTGGCCCAAGCCGGATTGAGCGCCGCGTAGCCAGCGTAGTCCGACGCGTCGACTGGCCGCAGCTGGCACTGGAGCGTTCGCCCGACGATGGACTCGCCGGCTTCGAACCGGGGAAACGACGATGCCGGGAACATGGCGTTGCACCGGGACGGCGCCGGAGCGATATCCAGGATCCCAACCGGTGCAGGCGCGCCGTTGCCGCTGCGGAAAACACTGTTGAAGCCGCCGAACGTCTGCGGTTCGGCCACGAAATCGTCGGCCGCGCCGGGGGCGGTGGCGCCGAAGCACCCATCGACGAGCCCGGCTGGTTTGTTGCGCACCACTTTCACGGCCCGGGTGTCATCGGACGTGTCGCTGACGACCGCATCCAGCCAGGCGTCCATTGCCTCGAAAGCTTCGACCATCGCCAGGTTGGTTCTTCCGCTGAAGGCTTGCCTGGGCGCTTGTATGGGCGTTGCCGGGTTGGCATCGGGATCTTGGGCGAACGCCGCAACGTTCGCCACGCCATTCCACATCACGTGGTTGTCGTGGTGCCCGTTCGCAGCCGCCAGCCTTGCCCGCGCCATGTAGTGGAAGAACTTGAGGTGCAGGTCGCCGCGTCCCGTCGCCTCGTTGTTCAGAACATCCATGTTGAGGATGGCAGTGGATGCCAGCCCACCACCGCCATACATGACCATTCCGGACCGATAGGCGTTTCGGATGGCCACGGGATCGGGCTGCGTTCGCTCGGCCGTCAGGTTGCCGTCTGCGTCCATGCCTCCGATCCGGCGGTTGAGGTCGATGAACTGGTCCATCGTGATCTGGCCGGTATTCAAGGCATTCAGCCCGTACTGCACGCCCACGTTGGAAAAGTAGCTGCGTGCGAAGCCGGTAGCCGGATCCAGGCCGAGGATGTTGCGATTGTGATCCGCCGCAGTCGGGCGAAGGCCTGTCGGATTGGCAGCCAGCGGACTCACTGCTGGTGGCGTGAAGCCATCGGCGGCGATCGTCCCCATCGGCGCGTCAGGGACGACATTGGCAGGGCTGTACTTCAATTCATCCGGAATGATCGTCTTGAACAGCGACGAGTTGGCCGGACCGGCCATGACGTTGTCCCGATCACCGGCGTTGGGCTTCCGCAGCACTGCATCCAGGCGCCCGGCCCAGAAGCTCGCGATCTGGCGGATGCTGTGATATGTCGAATAGCCAGACGCCGCCGCGAGTTCGCCGTTGGTCCAGGGCAGCAAGGTCGCATCGGCTGCACGCCTGACAGCGGTCGCGTTGTCGTAGGTCGGATCGTATGGAGAATTCGGCACTGGCGAATAGGTGCCGTTCTGAGTGGTACCCAGTTTCGTGTTGTTCAGCTGATAGTTGTAGAAGAGCCGACCCTCCGGGCTGGTCGGGCTCGCGAAATCCGGGAAGCCGGCCATCGTCACCATGCCATCCACCAGGCCAGGGTAGACGTCTCCCACCATATGTTGCTGAATCGTCGAACCGGAAGAACCCCAACTCATCGTGAACTTCACCGGCCCATAGGCCTCGATCACTCTTTCCTTCACCATCATCATCGACTCGGCGGAGATGATGTGGTTGCAGTTGGTACCCAGGTAATTCAGCGTTGAATTGGCGACCGCATAGCCGCGAGACAGCGGAAGGTCGGCCAGCACATTGAAGTCCCCCGAGCTTCCGTCCGCCGCCGAGGTGGACCCCCCAACCGACCCCATCTGCGTGCCTTGAACGTACCAGCCGCTGCCGCAACTCTGCCCGAACGGATAGAAGAGTTTCCCGTTCCAAGCTTTTGGCGGTTCGTGCGGAGTCGGATTCGGCTCGGTGGCGGGATCGGCGATCACGGCAATCTGATAAATGCCGCGGTTGATCACGCCGGTTTCGAGCCTCACGATGTAAGGCGCTTCAGAACCGTCGGCCCTGGTAATCGACTCGATGGTCGCTGGCGGATTGGCAGGGTCGTACGCTCGCCAGACTCCGGATCCCGCCTGGGACGAATCGTGATAGACCCAGTCGACACGCGTCTCGACAGCGCAGTCGGGGTCGGTATTGGGCCCTTCAGTCAGGGTGGGCCCGCCCGGATAAATGCGGAATGCGTCCGTCTGGCAGAAAAACGGCTGCTCTTGCGGAGCGTAGAGGATCGGGCCTTGTCTCGGGAAGTTTTCCAGCCGTAACGTGCCCCGCACGAGATCGGTCTGGGTACCATCCACCGCTTCGATTACGTTCTCGCCGATCTCCAATCCGGCGACCAACCCGAGCAAATGGGATTCGCCGGAGCGCTGCCGGAACGCGTCCGTGACGTCCAGGCCGTTGAGCCGTACGCGCAAGTTCTGCGGTTCGCTGCCGTCGACCGTTTCGATCTTGATCAGCGTGTCTCCGGCACTTGCCATGCCTTGCGGAGACGAGACGCTGGAGATCTGCAACGCAGCTGGCTGCTCCGGGGGCGCGGGAGGCGGCGAATCGTCATCACTGCTGCTGCTGCACGCGGCCAGAACGAAAACGGAGGCCGCAGGCAAGGTTGCCAGAGCACGGCCAAGCGGGGTCATCCGAGAGCGCATGGGCGAGGTCTCCCCAGGAGGCGACATGGCTCGCTCGATCCCGTTGGACCCTGTGACGAGTCGACTGTCGCGGTCTGCAGGTTGGTGAGGCGCCTGGCAGCGGCGCTTCCGCGTCTGACTATAGCAGCCAGCCAGCGGCTGTCAGCATTGCGCGAACGCCATCGCGTTCCGAAACGGTGCCCATTCCTGGCGAACTCCTGGCTCACAAGGTCGTCTCGAAATAGGCGTAGATGTAGTTCGACCCACCGTTCACGCTCCCCAGCAGCCGCGAACTCGCAAAGATCCCCGACCGGTGCGAGATCCCGATTCCGAAGTAGGTCTCCTTCAAGCGCTGCGACCCGAACAGGTCGCCGACACTTACGTCGATCGTCGGATCGAGATAGTTGAGCAGCTTGGAGGTGGGCCGTCCGCGCCGGGCCTGGCTCGTGACTTCAGGTGACGGCACGTGGCTGGCGTAGGAGACGCCGGCGCCGAAGCCGATTCGGGTCTTCACGCGATGGCTCCACGGAAAGCCGTAGTAGAAGACCTTCATGTAGGCATCGATCTGCCAGGCGTCGGACTGGACGTCGTTCATCTCGTTGCGATACAGCAGGCCGACGTAGCCGTGGAAGTCGAGAGGCCAGCCGTTGAGACGCTCGATGAACGGTCCGCCCAGGTGCACGCCGGTGATGCTGCTCGGCTGATCGTGTTCGAGCGAGGTGCAGCTCAAGTTCATGATCTTGACCATGTGGCAGCCTTCGCCGGCGCCGCGGCCGTAGAACACCTTCACGAAGGTCGGTACGTCGTCGCCATCGTCCCAGCGGGCGGTGGCGGTGCCGAAGTCGTAGACCGCGCCGGCGAACACGGCCGGCTGCATACCGTCGCGCACGATCGGACTGTCCCGCACCGCGCTGTCGTGCACGGTCAGAGCGACGCCGCCGATCAGGCGCCAGTTCTGCAGGAAGCGATATGTTCCGTACAGCGCTACCGTGTAGTCGCTGCCGCTTCCCGACGCATAGGCCGGCCGGGCCGCCGCGGCTTCACCCGGTTCGACCCCGTAGTAGTAGTCGTTGAGGCGAGAGTCGCGAAACGACATGCTGAGATCCGGGCGCAATGTCCAGCGGCCGCTGCGCCAGGTGTACGAGTACCCGAGCCTGAGTTCGCTGCCCTGGGATGTGTTGCTGATGTCCTGCAGCGCCGTCGCGCGCAGCGTTCCCCAGGAGAAGCGACGGCGATACCTGAGGCCCAGGTCGGCGCCTGCATTGCGCGGGCGCATCCCCTCGGCCACGTCGGGGACGTCGTCCTGCGGAAAGCCTTCGAGCCGTCTCGACAGGAAGAGGTCGAAGCGGTGGATCCCATCGTCGAAGAGCTTGTAGCCTGCACGGTCGGCGTTGAGGAAGAAGCGCTCGCCTTCGTACAGGTATAGCGGCAGCAGGTCGCTGCGCTGCCCCGCGCCTAAATACGGCGACTTCTCGTACCGATACAGGAAGCCGAGCCCCGCGCTGCCCGGCTGCACCAGAAGGTCGGCGATCGCATCGGTGTCGACCTGTCCCATGGCGCGCGGGCCGGTCAGCGCGCAGGCGATTGCCGTCAGCACCGGTACGAGTGCCCGCTCGATCGTGGATCGCGCGGAAGCGCTTCGGCCGGCACCGTTGCGGTCTGGAGTTTTCGAACGGAGCTGGGCCGCTACCGACAGGCTCATGACGTCTCCCGCTGCCGGAACCGGCATGCCGATCAGCGCCTAGGCGCACCCTGCGATCGGCAGCCGGTTCTTCCGATACGAATTCTTCAATGCGATCTTCCCCTCTCGGAAGAGGAACAGATCGCAGCCGTTCACTTCCACTCTCGCGCCGTCCGCGCGCGTGCCGGTGAACGTCCATTCGGAAACGCCCCGGTCTCCCCAGACGAAGTGCCGCGGCGACGACCACTGCGCATCCGGATATGTGGTCCATACCTCGGTGAAGCCTGCCCGCACCTGCGCCTTGCCGACGTGCGAGGTGCCGCAGCGATCGGGTCCGGCCGACGCCTCGAAGACGCAGTCGTCGGTCATGAACGACATCAGGCTGTCGATGTCGTGACGATTGAAGGCGTCGGCGAACGCCTGCAGCATGTCGACGGTCACCATCTTCGCTCCTCGATTCGGTGGGCAAGCCGCGCCGGCTCACGAACTCGGATTCTCCTCGCAGCGCCGGAGTTCGCAAGCGTTCGTTCGGCGGTCTGCGCGCGTATCCTTGTCGGACGAGCGTCGCAACCGAGGAAATCCAATGAAACCCGAAAAGGCCAAGACCCGCCGGACACTTCTGCAAGCGGGCGCCGCCGGTGCGCTGTCGACGGCGTTGGCGCCACTGTCCGCCCTGGCCGCCGAAGATTGGCCGAGCAAGGTCATCCGGATGATCGTCGCCTTCCCGGCCGGCGGACCCACCGATACGGCGGCACGCCTGGTCGCACAGAAGCTTTCGGATCGTCTCGGCGTGTCCGTCATCGTTGACAACAAGCCGGGTGCATCGGGCTCCATCGGAACTTCGCAGCTCATCCGGTCACCGGCCGATGGCTACACGATCTCGATGTTCGGGATGCCGGCGCTGATCGCGCCGATCGTCTACCGCAACAACGCGTACGACTCGCGCAAGGACTTCAGCTGCGTAGCCACTGTCTACGACCTGCCCTACGTGATCGTGGTAAATCCCGGCAGGCTTCCCGACGTGAAGGATCTGCAGCAACTGATCGCAGTGGCAAGGTCCCGCGACTTGAACTACTCGAGCCCCGGCACTGGGAGCATCGGGCACCTCTCGATGGAGCTGCTGAAGGACCTCGGCGGTTTCCAGATGCAGCACATCGCCTACAAGGGCAGCGCGCCGGCGATCACCGATCTTCTCGGCGGCCAGGTCGAAATCATGTACGCCGACCTGATCGCGGCGATGCCTCATCTGAGGACAGGCAAGCTGGTGGCAGTCGCGCTGGGATCACCGGAAGGGGAGGTCCTGCTTCCAGGCGTCAAGGCGATTGCAGAGCAGGGTTTTCCTGGATTCGCATCCAGTTCCTGGAGCGGCATCATCGTGCCCAACGGCACGCCCCCGGAAGTCGTCGCTCGGCTCGACAAGGAGCTGAAGGAGATCGTCGCCGAGGAGGACACCAAGGAGCGCATGGAGAAGATCGGCGCGCTGGCGGTCTACCAGCCGCCCGAACAGATGACCAAGCGCCTGATCGCCGAGTACGAGCGCTGGGACAAAGTCGCGACCGAGAAGAACATCTCGGCGCAGTGAATCACGCTAGGTGGGTCCGGTGCTTGCTGCCACGGAGGGGTCGGCGACCGGCCTTCGTCGCGTGCACGTTGCCGCGTGGCAGGTGGGCACAAAGGCGGCTGGAGCCGATCCATGCCCACGTGAGGAGTCCACGATGAAACCCGTTCCTTCCACGCCCCCCGCTGGCACGCAAGGCGAGCAGGCGCCCGGGTCCGCCACCCCACCGATGAGTCCCGGCGACGAAGCGCCTTCGGGGACTCCGGGGACGGGCGAGAACATTTGTCCGCGTTGCAGTGGCAGTGGCCGAGTCGATCGCCAGCCCTGTCCCGACTGCGAGGGAACCGGCACGGTCGTTACCGGGGTCGGGGGCGCGTGACCATGAGGGAACGCCGGCGCTGGCAACGCCGGCGTTCCCTCGAGCGGGGAGGCCGAACGGGCCTCAGCTGACGTTCAGCTCGAACGTTGACCCCCGGTGCTTCCTTTCGTCGACGCTGCAGTGCTTCCTCCGCTCGTCGACGCTGCAGTGCTTGCGCTCGGCGTAGCGGCGGTGCCTGCGCTCGTCGAAGCTGTGCTACCGCCCGACGACGTTGACCCGCCGCTGCTCGACGAAGAGGTCCCGGCGTTCCCGACTGAAGTGCCAGCAGTCGACTTGCTCGCCGTCGACTCTCCGGAGCTCGTCTTGACCCCGCCTGAGTTCCTGTCGTTCGAGTTCCCGGAGCTCGCATTTCCGATGGCCTTGCCGATCTCGTCGGCGACCTCGCCCACTTTTTCGCGCGCCATGTCGAGCCCTTCGCTCGACAGCGCGCCGAGACGCGAAGTGACCTCGTCGCTGGCTGATCCCATCGCCCTGTTTTCGGCTTCGGTGACCGGAAGCAAGGCACCGATCGCGGCGCCGATCGCCACGCCGATTGCACCGACGACGATCGGTTGCTCGTTAAGCAGGTGTTCGAACTCGCTGCGTGCACGTTGCGTGCCTTCGCGCATCGTATCGAGCGCGCGATCGGCCTCGTGTCGAGCGCGGTCGGCCCCGCTGCCCATCTGGTGACCAACGCCGGTGACGCTGTCCTTGACCGAATGCGCCGCGCCGGCTGCCGACTGTGCCGCACCGGCGACCGAGTGAGCGACGTTGGAGCCTCGGTCGGCAACCGAGCGCGCCATGTTCGAGCTTCGCTCGGCGACCGAATGCGCGATGTCCGATCCGCGTTCGACCAGTCCGCTCGCCATCTCGCCCGCACGATCGGCGGCATTGCCGATCGTTTCCCGCAGGCCGCCCCGGCTGCTTTCCGGGTACGACCAGTGCCGCGGCGTGCCGCTCGCCGACATCAGCCACAACAGTCCGGCGGCGGTCACGATCGCCGGCAGCGGATTGCGCTGGATCTGGTCCATCAGGTTGGTTGCGAATTCGCCTCCGCGGTTGCGCACCACGTCGAGCGCCTGGTCGGCAAACTCGCTGGGGGACAGTTTCTGCTCCAGCGCATCCACGGTGCGCGAGATCCGCTCGCGCGTATGGTCTATGTCGCGCTCGATACGAGCGGGGTCGTCGCTGCGGATCTCCGGATCCGCCGGGCTTGAAGGCGGCATGGCTCGATGCAGATTTTCGTTCATGACACTTTGCTCCTGACCATTTCCTGATCCTTCTGAAGCGACTGGACCGTGCGCTCCGGCACGATCGTCGATGCAGACAGCCTGGATTTGGCGCCGTTCAGCAGGATCACGCCGATCACCGTCGCCACCGTGCCCACGAGCAGCGCTGCCGTCCAGCGCCGCATGTCGCCGATCTCGACCAATGCGTAAACGGCCGAACCGAGCAGAACGCCGAGCCCGCAGATCAGCACGACGGCGCCGACCAGCATCCCGACCAGCGCCGCCTTCAGCGAATCGACCGACTGGCCGACTTCGGCACGTGCCAGCGCGATCTCCTTGCTGACCAGCGAGGTCGTATCGTCGGCAAGCCTGCGCAGCAGTCCTGCGACCGTCGCGTCATCACCCGCTCGAGCACCCGTGTACGTCGGATCGTGCGCCTGGGCGGCGCTCGCGACCCCTGCCCGGTTGTCCGGGCGAGGATTCGTCGGTGTCATGGCGTCCCTCCGTAATTGCCGATGTTCCGGCCTTCGTAGCTGCGGTCTTCGGCGCTTCGATCTTCGAAGCTCCGATCGCCGAAAGTTCGCCCTTCTCCGCTTCGCTGGCTCGTGGCCTGGTTCCCGTTCGAGCCGCCGTCGCTCGTGAAGCGCTGCGTAGCGTGCGACGAACTCGCCCGCAGGAACCGCGAGAGCGCAAAGCCGACTGCGATGCTCCCGGCCACGAAGACGGCGGGATTGTTCCGGGCCACACCGCGAAGGTCCGAGGCCAGGTCGTCGAGGCTGCGACCGCGCAAACCCTCGGCGAACTCGCTGGCCTTGCGCGCCGCGACCACGCAGTAGTCGGAAAGCTGTGCTGCCACGCTGTCCGGCGACTCTTCGCGGATCCGCTTCGATGCATCTTCGACGGCACCCGCGACGGACTTCAGGTCGTCGGCGCCACGCTCGAGGCCGGTGGCAAGCGCGTCGTCGGCTCGGCGCTTCGCATCGTCGGCAATCGACGATGCGGTCGACGACGCAGTCTCCGGTAGCGACTGCTGGCCGTCGCCGCCACCGGGATCGGACTGGGCGCCCATCGCCCCGACGCCTTTTCGACTGGCCGGGGTCATGTCAGTGGGATCTGGATCGTTCATTGCGTTTCTCCTGCGGCTGTGCGCGTGGCATGCATAGCAAGGCTCGCGCCTATGTCAGTCGGCAGCGCGGTTTTCCGGCGAGTCGACGGCACCGCGATCCCCGCCCGACTCGCCCTCGCTTCGGGAGCCCTTGCGATGCGACCACGCCCACGTGAACTCCGCACCAAGCAGGAAAATCTGCGCCGAGTAATAAACCCAGACGAGCAGGATCACCAGCGAGCCAGCCGCCCCGAAAGTCGACGCCACCGCGGCGTGCGCGACGTAAAGCCCGATCAGAAACTTGCCGATCGTGAACATGATGGCGGTTGCGGCGGCGCCGACGAAGACGTCCCGCCACGCCACTCTCACGCTCGGAATGATCTTGTAGATCAGTGCGAACCCGATCGTGAGCAACACTAGCGGCACGACGAAATCGAGCAAGCGGGCCACGTAGGTCCACTCCTCGAAGTAGGGGGCCCACCAATTGGCCAGGGCCGACATCGCCGCGCTCGCCACCAGCGAAACGATGAGCAGGAAGCCGATCGCCAGCACGACCCCGAACGACAGCACTCGCGCGCGCAGCACGCCCCATATCCCCGTCGGCTTGACGCGCTCAGGTGCATGCCAGATGCGGTCCAGCGCACTCTGCAGTTCGGCGAACACGGTCGTGGCGCCGACGATCAAGGTCGCGAAGCCGATAAGCGCGGCACCGGTACCCGCCGCCGGTTCGCTGGCCTTCTCGACCATCTGTTCGACCGCAGCGGCGCCGTCGTCTCCCAACAGGCCACGCAATTGTGCGAACACTTCACCCCGCGCGGCCTCCTCGCCGAACACCAGTCCCGCGATCGCGATCACGATCAGCAGCAGGGGCGCGATGGAGAACGTGGTGTAGTAGGAGATCGCCGCGCCCATGCTCGGGGCATAGTCGTCGAGCCATCCGGCAACCGACTCTCGCGCCAGTTGCCAGAGGGAGCGGCTTTCTTGGGAGCGAGCACGGCTCTGCGCGTTACGGGAATCTGTCATCTCCGTCTCGTCCTCGGTCGACTTGTCGCACGACATCCAGCGTCGATCGGCCGAGCAACCGTGCGGCCCGCGCGGCGAGCCCGGACCCTGTCGAATCGCGCTCCGAACGAAACGGCAGAGCCGCGGGTTACGATGCCCGCGCTTTCAGGAGACCCGAGATGACACCAACCCCGCCCCGCACCGGCCTTCAACTGCGCTCGCTCGTCAAGCCCGATGGCGAGCTCGAGGTTTCGCTCGTCGAAACCGAGCTTCCCGCCCTCGCACCCGACGAAGTGCTGATCCGGATCGAAGCCACGCCGATCAACCCGTCGGATCTCGGCCTGCTCTTCGGCCCTGCCGATCTCGGCACGTTGCGGTTCTCGGGCAGCGACACGCAGCCCGTGGTCACGGCGCAGATCCCCGAGCGCGCGATGCGCGTCCTGTCGCAGCGCATCGGCCAGTCGATGCCGGTGGGCAACGAAGGCGCGGGCGTCGTGGTCGCTGCAGGCGAGTCGCCGGCAGCCCAGGCGCTGCTGGGCAAGACGGTCGCGGCGATCGGTGGGGCGATGTATTCGCAGTACCGCTCGATCCCCGTCGACCAGTGCCTGGTTTTGCCCGACGGCACCCCGCCCATCGCAGGCGCCTCCTGCTTCGTCAATCCGCTGACCTCGCTCGGGATGACCGAAACGATGCGTCTCGAAGGGCACAAGGCGATCGTGCACACGGCCGCCGCGTCCAACCTCGGGCGCATGCTGAACCGGATCTGCATCACAGACGGCATCGGCCTGGTGAACATCGTGCGCCGTCCCGAGCAGGAGGCGCTGTTGCGCGCCGAGGGCGCCCGCTACGTCTGCAATTCGAGCTCACCGGATTTCCTCGCCGAGCTCACCGACGCGCTGGCCGCAACCGGTGCCACGATCGCCTTCGATGCGATCGGCGGCGGCAAGCTGGCCGGGCAGATCCTCGGCTGCATGGAAGCCGCGGTGAACCGCACGGCCACCGAGTACAGCCGCTACGGCTCGAACGTGCACAAGCAGGTCTACCTGTACGGCAACCTCGATCTCGCGCCCACGGAGATCTCCCGGGGATTCGGAATGGCCTGGGGCGTCGGCGGCTGGCTGCTGTTTCCGTTCCTGAACAGGGTCGGCCCCGAGCGCACGCGGGAGCTGAAGCAACGCGTGGTGAACGAGCTGAAGACCACCTTCGCCAGCGACCATTCGCACGAGGTGTCCCTCGCCGGCGCGTTGAAGCCCGAAGCGATCGCCGATTACTCGCGCCGGGCGACGCAGTCGAAATACCTGATCCTGCCGAACCGGGCGTAGGCGCTCAGCTCTCACGCAGCGCCAGCGCCACGCCCGCCAGCGTGAGAATGAGCGCGACGAGCTCGCGAAAACCGAGCGGCTCGCCGAGCGCGATCGAGGCGGAGCCGATGCCGATGATCGGGATCAGCAGCGTGGCCATCGACGCGGTGGTCGGCGGCACGTGCCGCAGCGCAGTGAACCAGGCGAGGTAACAGAGCGCCATGGGCACGGCCGCCATGTAGACCATTGCGGCCCAGCCCCGCGCCGACAGCGCGCCAAGGTCGGGCTCCTCGAAAACGAGGCCGATCACGACCATCGGCAGGCAACCGAGGCCGACCTGCCAGGCGACCGATACCAGCGGCGGCAGCGGCATCGGCTTGCGCCATGCGACGGTCCCGGCGGCGAAGGCCGCCGCAGCAACCAGCGAAAGCACGACGCCGAGCTGCCAGCGCGCGCTTCCGGCCTGCTCGCCGGCCTGGCCCGCGAG
>ENA-UOUJ01000877-UOUJ01000877.1-activated-sludge-metagenome-genome-assembly--contig:-NODE-877-length-17532-cov-9.196716_pt1 | contig 17532 bp, 20 predicted proteins | sample MGYA00249839_ERZ747224 | MGnify/ENA primary metagenome ERZ747224 (study PRJEB28782, sample SAMN03220277) | activated sludge metagenome | biome: wastewater; feature: sewage sludge; material...
ATATTCAACAAGGAGAGTATTCCATGAAATCCAAGCTGCTGATGTCCGCCATTGCCATGCCTGCGGCGTTCGCGCTCGGCACCTCTGCGTTCGCTCAGGACACGACGCCGCCTCCCGCCGCCGAGCCGCCTGCGGTCGAGCGGATGGAAACCACCCCTGCGCCGACGCCCGTGACGCCCGCGCCGGGTGCTGCGGCTGAAACCACTGCAACGGGTGCGTTCGCGACCGCCCAGTCCGCTGACGAGTGGCGTTCGTCGCGTCTCGTCGGAACGGCCGTCTATAACGAGGCCAACGAGCGCGTCGGCGACATCAGCGAGCTCGTCCTCGATGCAGACGGCAAGATCTCGCACGCCGTGATCGGCGTGGGCGGCTTCCTCGGCATCGGCGAGAAGCTGGTCGCGGTAAACTTCAGCGACCTGAATATCGCACGTGAAGAGAACGGCAACGCCCGCGTGACGATGAACACCACCAAGGAGGCGCTCCAGAACGCCCCGGACTACAAGTACCACACCACGGGCGGCATGGGCACGAGCGACTAACGAAGTCGCGACCGTGTAACCGCGAACTGGAGGGAGCGAGACATCGCTCCCTCCTTTTTATTGAGCGGTCGGGTTAGGAGCGCGTCCGCGCCGGCGGCAGGTCCGTGCATACGCCCTCGAACGTTTCCGCCGCCATGCCGATCGATTCCGACAGCGTCGGATGGGGGTGGATGGTCTTGCCGATGTCGACGGCGTCCGCACCCATCTCGATCGCGAGTGCGATTTCGCTGATGAGATCGCCCGCATGGGCTCCGACGATGCCCCCGCCGATGACGCGTTTGCTCTCGGGGTCGAACAAGAGCTTGGTGAAGCCTTCGTCGCGGCCGATGGCGATGGCGCGGCCGGATGCGGCCCAAGGAAACACCGCCTTGCCGAACGGTGTATCACGCGACTTGAGCGTATCTTCCGTCTCGCCCGTCCAGGCGATCTCGGGATCGGTGTAGGCAACGGAGGGGATCTGGCGCGCGTCGAAATAGGCCGGCCGCCCTGCCGCAGCCTCGGCCGCCACGTGGCCTTCGTGCACGGCCTTGTGGGCCAGCATCGGATCCTTGGCGATGTCGCCGATGGCGAAGATGTGGGAAATGTTGGTGCGCATTTGCCGGTCGGTCGGCACGAAGCCGCGCGCATCGAGCGTCAGTCCCGCGCGATCCGCACCGATCCGCCGTCCGTTCGGCGTTCGCCCCACGGCAACCAGCACGAGATCGTAGATCTCCGCGCGGTCCGGTGCGTTCTCCCCCTCGAAGCGCACGTGGATGCCGTCGCGCTTGGCGTTGGCGCCTGCGACCTTCGTTCGGAGCATGATCCGGCCGAGCCGCGGCGCGTTGTGCTTCTCCCACACGCGCACCAGGTCGCGGTCGGCTCCGGCCATCAGTCCGTCCAGCATTTCGACGACGTCGACGGAGGCGCCGAGCGCCGCGTAGATGGTCGCCATCTCGAGGCCGATGATGCCCCCGCCGATGACGAGCATCCGCTTCGGGATGAGCGGCAGGGCGAGCGCGCCCGTGGAATCGACGATGCGCGGGTCGTCCGGAAGGAAGGGGAGGGAGACCGGCTCGGACCCGGCCGCGACGATGGCTGTCTCGAAGCGTACGGTGGCTGTGCCGCCGTCGGCCAGCGTGACGTCGAAGCGGTTGGCATCGCGAAAGACGCCGTTCCCCCGGATGACTTCGACGTGGCGGGCCTTTGCGAGCCCAGCAAGACCGCCCGTCAGCTTGCCGATCACCGCGTCCTTGTGGGCGCGGAGCTTTTCGAGATCGATCTTCGGCGGGCCGAAGCCGGCGCCATGCTCGCGAAACGCGTCCGCCTGCGAAATCAGCGATGCGACGTGCAAAAGCGCCTTGGAAGGAATGCAGCCGACGTTGAGGCACACGCCGCCGAGCACGCGCTCGCGCTCGATCAGAACGGTCTTGAGGCCAAGGTCCGCGGCGCGGAAGGCGGCGGAGTATCCACCCGGACCTGCGCCCAGCACGGCGACATCGCAGGTGATCTGATCTCCCTCGGCCATGCCGCTCTCCCTCACAGCACCAGTTGGCGGACGTCTTCGAGAATCACGGCGAGCCGGCGTGTGAAGCGGGCCGCCTCCGCGCCGTCGATCACGCGATGGTCGTAGCTGAGCACGAGCGGCAGCATGAGGCGCGCCACGAACTGCTCGCCATTCCACTTCGGCGCAATTTCGGCACGCACCACGCCGAGAATGGCAACCTCCGGCGCATTGATGATCGGTGTGAAGGCGGTGCCGCCGATCCCGCCCAGGCTGGAGATCGAGAACGTGCCGCCTTGGATGTCTTGTGGCGCGATCTTTCCCTCGCGCATCCGCTCCGACACCGTGCCGATCTCCTGCGAAAGCTCGACGATGCCCTTGCGGTCGACATCGCGAACGACGGGAACGACGAGCCCGTCCGGCGTGTCGACGGCAATGCCGAGGTGATAATAGTGCTTGAGGATAAGGGTCTCTTTGTCCGGTGCGAGCGAGGCGTTGAACGTCGGAAACTCTTTGAGCGCCACCACGCAGGCCTTCATGATGAAGGCGAGCAGCGTCACGCGGTAGCCTTTCTCCTTGGCGGCCGCGTCGAGAGATTTGCGATAGTCTTCGAGATCCGTGATATCGGCGTGGTCGGCATGCGTGACGTGCGGAATGTTGAGCCACGCCCGGTGCAGGTGCGGCCCGCCGAGGCGCTTGAGGCGTGTCAACGGCCGGCTCTCTACGGGGCCGTACTTGGCGAAGTCCTGCGGCGGAATCTCGGGGATGCCACCACCGCCGCCGCCACCGAGCGCGCGTTTCACATCGTCCTTCGTGATACGCCCCTTGTCGCCGCTGCCTTTGAGCTTCGTGAGATCGATGTCGAGTTCGCGCGCGAGGCGCCGGACCGAGGGGCTCGCATGCACGCCGCCGAAATCCGAGCCGGGCGGCAGGGGCACGCGCATACCGGCCTCTCCTTCGCCGGAGCCCGAACGAGGCGGAAGGGCTGTCGCTTCCCCTTCGGAATCGACCGGAGAGCGGGACGGCTTGACCTCGGCCGCCTCTGTTTCCGTCTCGGCCTTCGGTTCTGCACTTGCGCTCTCGCTCTTGGTCGTCTCGCCTGCCTCGTCCGATGCCGCCCCGGACGCAAGCCGCACGATCGGCGATCCTTCGCTCACCTTGTCGCCGACCTTCACGAGCACTTCCGCAATTTCCCCCTCCTCGGGTGCGGGCACCTCCATCGCTGCCTTGTCGCTTTCGAGCGTGATCAGGGGATCGTCGCGGCGCACGGCATCGCCCGCCTTCACATGCACCTCGATGACCGGCACGTCCTTGTACTCGCCGATATCGGGAACTTTGACTTCGCTGGCGGACATGCGGAGCTTCCTGCTGTTCAAGCGTGCGCGGGATCGGGCTTGTCGGGATCGATGCCGTAGCGCGCGATGGCCTCGACGACGTTCGAGGACGGAAGCTTGTTGTCGTCGGCGAGAGCCTTCAGCGCGGCGACGGCGACGAAATGCCGGTCCACCTCGAAATGGTGACGCAGACGCTCGCGCGTATCGGAGCGTCCGAACCCATCGGTGCCGAGCACCTGATAGGGCCCGCGCACGAACGGGCGGATCTGATCGGCGAACAGCTTCATGTAATCGGTGGAGGCGACCACGGGCGCGTCGCCACGGGAGGCGAGACACTGCGTAACGTAGGGCACGCGCGGTGTCTCGAGCGGATGCAGCATGTTCCAGCGCTCCGCTTCGAGCGCCTCGCGGCGAAGCTCGGTGAAGCTCGTCACGCTCCACACGTCGGCCGCAACGCCGAAGTCGGCTTCGAGCAGCTCGGCGCCCGCGATCACCTCGCGAAGGATCGCGCCGCTTCCCATGAGCTGCACGCGCGGGCGCGCGCTGGTGGCGGGCTCGGCTGAGGGCCGCAGCAAATACATGCCACGCACGATGCCCTCTTCCGCGCCCTCCGGCATCGCGGGCTGAGCATAATTCTCGTTGAGCGCGGTGATGTAATAGAACACGTCCTCCTGGTTCCCGAGCATGCGCTCGATCCCCTTGTGGACGATCACGGCCAGCTCGTAGCCGAACGCGGGATCGTAGGAGAGGCAGTTCGGAATGGTCGAGGAGAGGATGTGGCTGTGCCCGTCCTGGTGCTGCAACCCTTCGCCGTTGAGCGTCGTGCGCCCGCTCGTGCCGCCGATCAGGAAGCCGCGTGCGCGACAGTCGCCGGCAGCCCACGCGAGGTCGCCGATGCGCTGGAAGCCGAACATCGAATAATAGATGAAGAAGGGCACCATCGGCACGTTGGAGGAGGAATAGGACGTGGCGGCCGCGATCCACGACGCCATGCCTCCGGCCTCGCTGATGCCCTCCTGGAGCATTTGTCCGTCTTTGTTCTCTTTGTAGAACATGAGCTGATCGGCATCTTCCGGCCGGTAGAGCTGGCCGACCTGGCTGTAGATCCCGAACGTGCGGAACATGCCCTCCATGCCGAAGGTGCGGCTCTCGTCGGGCACGATGGGCACGATGTGGCGGCCGAGCGCCTTGTCGCGCAGAAGCTTCGTGAGAAGCTGCACGAACACCATGGTCGTGGAGATTTCGCGCTCGCCCGATCCGGCGAGCTGGGCGTCGAACAGCGAGAGCGGAGGCGCGGAGATCTCGAACGACGTCTTGCAGCGGCGCTGGGGAAGCGGACCGCCGAGCGCGGCACGCCGTTCCTTGAGATAGGTGAGCTCCGGGCTTCCTTCCGCGAACTTGAGGAACGGCAGCGCCCCGACCTCGTCGTCCGCAACCGTCACCTTGAACCGGTTGCGGAAGGCGGTGAGCGCGTCGAGCCCCATCTTCTTTTGCTGGTGCGCGATCATCTGCCCTTCGCCGGCCGTGCCCATGCCGTAGCCCTTCACGGTCTTGGCGAGGATCACGGTCGGCTGGCCGGTGTGCGCGACGGCCTCGGCGTATGCCGCATAGACCTTGTTCGGATCGTGCCCGCCGCGCGTCAGCGACCAGATCCGCTCGTCCGACCAGTCGGCGACGAGCGCAGCGGTTTCCGGATAGCGGCCGAAGAAATTCTTCCGGATATAGGCGCCGTCCTTGGACTTGAAGTCCTGATAGGCACCGTCCGTGCATTCTTCCATGAGCTGGCGCAGCCGGCCGGACGTGTCGGCCGCGAGCAGCGGGTCCCAGTTCGAGCCCCAGATCACCTTGATCACGTTCCAGCCCGCGCCGCGGAAGACGCCTTCGAGCTCCTGGATGATCTTGCCGTTGCCGCGAACCGGTCCGTCCAGCCGCTGCAGGTTGCAGTTGATGACGAAGATCAGGTTGTCGAGCCTCTCGCGCCCGCCGAGCGAGATCGCGCCGAGGCTTTCAGGCTCGTCCATCTCGCCGTCGCCGCAGAACACCCACACATGCCGGTTGGACGTATCCGCGAGGCCGCGGTCGTGTAAGTACTTGAGGAAGCGCGCCTGATAGATCGCCATGATCGGCCCGAGGCCCATCGAGACGGTAGGGAACTGCCAGAACTCGGGCATGAGCCACGGGTGCGGATACGAAGGAAGCCCGCGGCCGTCCGTCTCGCGGCGGAAATTGGCGAGTTGCTCGTCCGTGAGCCGCCCTTCGAGGAAGGCGCGGGCATAGATGCCCGGGGAAGAATGTCCCTGCACGAACACGAGGTCGCCGCCATGCTCGGCCGAAGGCGCGTGCCAGAAATGCGTGAACCCGGTGTCGTAGAGCGTCGCGGCAGATTGAAAGCTCGCGATATGCCCGCCGAGCCCGGCGTGGTCTTTGTTCGCGCGCACGACCATCGCGAGCGCGTTCCAGCGGATCGCGGAGCGGATCCGCCCTTCGATCTCCCGGTTGCCGGGATGGGCGGCCTGCTTGTGCGGCGGGATGGTGTTGATGTAGGCGGTGTTGGCGGCGAACGGCACACGCGCGCCCTGCCGCCGCGCCATGTCGACCGCGCGGCCGAGCAGGTGATCGGCCCGCACGCTGCCTTCGAACGCCATGACGGACGAGACCGCGTCCATCCATTCGCGGGCTTCCGCATCGTCGTCCGGCTCGCGGCCATTCTGGATCTCGAGAACGGTCCTGGTCATGATGGCTCCGTTGTCTCAAAGTCGCGCGTAGACAGAGCATACTATGCCCGTCGCCGAAAAGGCTCCGAGATTCGACATGGGAGCTGTGTCACGCGTGTGAAAGAGCACGAGGCGTGAACGCGAGTTGGCCGCCACGGGTTGCGGCCCGAGCGGTGTGGGATGGAGACCGCGCGCCTGTGCGGGCGCCTAGACCATGATCGCTTCAGGCCCTATCAGCCTGAAGCGTAAATCATCGGTCTCACCTAAAGAGATAGAGCGTGATCCCGAATTCAATCGAAAATGATCACGCTCTAGGGCCGCGCGATCTGAAATGCGCCGCGCGTGTCGATGTACCAGTCGCGCCCCTGCATGCGCCCGATCAGGTCGAGTGCATAGGTCGCGACATAGTGACGGGCGGCATCGAGAACGAAGGCATCGTCCACATATGCGTGGACGATCTCGCCGATCGCGATGAGCTGATTGGGCGTGGGCTCGATCGGTGTGTAGAGGCGGCATTCGAACGCCACGGGGCTTGCCGCGATCCGCGGCGGTGCGACTTTTGCGGACGGCCGCGTGTCGAGCCCGGCCATGGACAGCTCGTCCACGTCGGGCGAAACGCCTGCCGACGTTGCGTTCATGGCATCCTGCGCCGCGCGCGGCACGAGGTTTACCACGAATTCCCGCGTATCCAGGATATTGCGCGCCGTATCCTTCATCGTGCCGTCCTTGTCGGACTGGATGCCAATCGCCAGCAGCGGCGGGTCCTTGCTCAGCGCGTTGAAGAAGCTGAACGGCGCCGCATTGCGTACGCCGGCGGGCGACAATGTCGTCACCCACGCGATGGGGCGCGGCACGACCGTCGAAGCGAGGATCTTGTAACGGTCGTCCGGTGCCAGGGTTTGAAAGTCGAAGTCCATCGCGTGAGCCTCGTCGTGGGTGTTGGTATGGGTGTTGCCCGCTAAGTGCGGGGGAGAATGTCCGCCAGGATGCGCTGCACGTGGCGGATCTCGTCGTCGACGATGGTATGGGCCATGCCCGGATAGATGCGCGTCGTCACGTTGCCGCCGAGGGCGGTGAGCACATCGGCGGATTCGCGCACGCGCACCTCCGGAATGTGCGCATCGACATCGCTGCAGCCGAGAAACACCGGCGTACCGTCGAGCGAGCCGGCATAGTCGCGCGGCGTCCCAGGCGGGCCGATCAGCCCTCCGCTGAGGCCCGCGACGCCGCCGTAGCGGCGCGCCGTGCGAGCCGCGTATTCGAGCGCGAGACAGGCCCCCTGCGAGAAGCCGACCAGCACCACCCGCTCCGGGCCGAGCCCGTCCCGGGCGAGGGCATCGACGGTTTCGCCGACGATACCGAGCGCCTGGCCGAGAGAGGGCTCGTTCTCATCCAGCGGCGCCAGGAACGAGTGCGGATACCAGCTTCCCGCGGGCGCCTGCGGAGCGACGAGCGTCACGTCTTGCGCCCCGAACGCTCCGCCGAGGGCGAGCATGCCCTCGGCGGTGGCGCCGCGACCGTGGATCAGAACCGCCGCCGCGCGGGCCGCCTGAACCGGCACACCCGCGCGCAAGACGTCGAACGTCGCAGCCGTCATGATCGCGCCTCCTTCGTTGGCTCGACCGGGATCGGTGCGAGCGTGGCCTCGATCTGAGCCCGGCGCCGTTCGAGGAACGCGGGCAGCACCAGGCTCTCGCCGAGCGTCGCCTTGGGCTCGTCTACGGCGAAGCCCGGCTCGTCGGTCGCGATCTCGAACAGCACGCCGCCCGGCGAACGGAAGTAGAGAGACCGGAAGTAGGTCCGGTCGATCTGCTCCGTGACGTGCAGGCGATGCTCCTCGACCAGCTTGCGGCGCATCTCGGCCTGCTCGGCGTCGTCACGTGCGCGGAACGCCACGTGATGCACCGAGCCCGTGCCCTGTCGCTCGGCAAGAAACCCGCCCGCTGCGTGGATGTCGACCACCCCGCCGACATTGGCGTCCGCGACGTAGCGGGTCACCGTGCCTTCGGTGGCGGCTGCCCTGAAGCCGAGCACGTCCGTCAGCACCGCAGCCGTCCGCTCCGCTGTCTCCAGAAGCAGCGTCACGCCATGGAAGCCGCGGATCGCGTGCTCTGCGTCCACGCCGCTGCCAGTCCAGGCGGGCTCGGCGTCGGCACCCTTCACGCCCACGAGCGCAAGCCGCGTGCCGTCCGGGTCGGTGAAGCTCAGCACTGGCTGGCCGAAGCGGCGTGCGATGGGCTCGTGCGCCACGCCCTTCTCGATGAAGCGATGCGCCCAGAAGCCGATCGCGCCTTCCGGAACCCGGAACGCCGTTTCATGCGTGCCGCCCACGCCGGACCGGCCGCGCGGCACGTGCGCCCACGGAAAGAACGTGAGGATCGTGCCGGGGCTGCCCGCCTCGTCGCCGAAGTAGAAGTGGTAGGTGGCCGGATCGTCGTAGTTGACGGTCTTCTTGACCATGCGGAGCCCGAGCACGCGGGTGTAGAAATCCACGTTGCGCGCGGGATCTCCGGCGATGGCGGTGACGTGATGGATGCCAGACATGGGATTTGGCCCTTTCTCGTTCGGATGGCTGCCGCTAGGGCAACAACGTCTGGGCTCCATATTTGTTGTTGACGATAATGCTGCAATAGATGAACTAGACAACATATTGGTTCCAAATTGGATGCAATATGGACAAGCTTGCCGCCATGAACGCCTTCGCGAAGGTCGTGGCCTCGGCCAGCTACGCCGAGGCGGCACGGAAGCTCGGGATCACCCGCTCTGCGGTCAGCAAGGCGGTCTCGGAGCTGGAGGTGGATCTCGGCGCGCGCCTCCTGGATCGCACCACCCGCCGTGTCGCGCCTACCGAGGCCGGGCTCGCCTACTATCAGCGCTGCCTCGCCATTCTGGCGGACGTGGAGGAGGCGGAGGCGCAAATCGCCCGTCTCCATGACGAGCCGAAAGGGCGCCTCCGGGTCAATGCGCCCATGACGTTCGGCATTCGCTGCCTGAGCGGCGTGATGGCGGACTTCATGACCCGCTACCCCGACCTCAAGATCGAGCTTTCGCTTTCGGACCGCGCCACCGACCCGATGGAGGAGGGCTTCGACGTTACCATCCGCATCGGCAGGCTGGAGGATTCGAGCCTGATCGCGCGCCGCCTTGGCACGACACGCATGGCGCTCGTCGCGGCTCCCGCATATCTGGCCGTCCATGGCCGCCCCGAAGCGCCGTCCGATCTGGCTGGGCACAGGTGCCTGCACTATGGCCACGCGACGAGCGTGCAGAAGTGGCCGTTGAGCGAAGGCGGCCGCGACATCTCCGTGCCGATCGATGCCGTCTTCAGCTCCAACAACGGCGACACCCTGCGTGACGCCGCCCTGAGGGGAAACGGCATCGCGCGCCTGCCGACGTTCATCGTCGGCGAGGACATCGATACCGGCCGGCTCGACGTCGTCCTCGAAGCCTGGCGCCCGGCCGACCTCGGCATTCATGCCCTCTATGCGCCGAACCGCTACCTGGCCGCGAAGACGCGAGTATTCGTCGATGTTCTCGTGGAGCGGTTTGCCGGAATGCGCCTCTGAAGGCGCGGGCCAGGCCCGGAATGCGTCCGTTTGCCCAACATGACGGCCCGGGCTTCACACCCGCCCGCAAAGCGTCTATCACTCCTCTCCCTCGGCGGCCCCCTTGGCGGGCCGTGACGGGGCGCGGGTGTAGCTCAATGGTAGAGCAGCAGCCTTCCAAGCTGAATACGTGGGTTCGATTCCCATCACCCGCTCCAATTTCCTCCACTCGACATCGTTGGCTCCCATCGAAGCGCAACCTCTTCGCGCGCGCTGGCGTTCTCTCGCGAACGCTTGATCGCGCGCAAAAGTTTCGTGCGGTGCTGATGCTACGCGTCATGCGACGAACGTTACGGAGGACAGTTGATGTCGAATACACCCCACACCTTGGCTGAAGAGTTCCCGGGGCAGATGGACAGGATTCACGATCTCAAGGTGTCGGACCCGGAGTTTGCGCGGCTGCTCGAGAAATACGACGAGGTGAACGATCAGATCCATCTGGCCGAAACCAGGGTGACGCCGATGGACGAGGTCACGGAAGCAAACCTGCGGAAGGTGCGTCTTCAGATAAAGGACAGCATCGCCGACGCGCTGCGCAAAGTCTCGCAGTAGACAAGGGATGCGAACGCCCACGCCGTCGCGCGTGGCGGAGCTGAATGCAAGGCGGACGACGGCCCAACCGTCGTCCGCTTTTTTTGCGGCCGGGCACGCCCCGGATCGCCCGAGCGATCGGCCGCGCCGCTCAGGTAAAAGTGGCCCCGGAGGTCAGCCGGAGCCGCTTCGTCGTCATGCTGTCGCTTCGCCGATCGCGCCGAACCGGCCGCTCTGGAAATCGAGCATCGCCTGCTTGATCTCCCCGACCGTGTTCATGACGAACGGCCCGCGTGCGACGACCGGCTCGTCGATCGGCTCGCCCGAAAGCACCAGCAGCTTGGCGTCGCGCCGGGCTTCGACGCTGAACGCCCCGCCGTCCCGGCCGAGAAGCACGGTCTGCGCATCCTCCGCGCTCTCCTGGCCGTTGATCGTGACGGACCCGGAGAGCACGAGCACGGAAAGCGTGTGGCCCTCCGGCACGTCGAGCGTTACGGACATCCCCGCGCCGACCCGCACGTCCCAGATGTTGATGGGCGTGAAGGTCCGCGCTCGCCCGGTGACCTCGCCGTAACGGCCCGCGATCACGCGCAGCGTGCCGGCGCCATCGGGAAGTGCGACGGCGGGAATGTCCGCGTGGAGTAGCGTCTGGTAGCCGGGGTCTGCGGCCTTGTCCTTTGCCGGCAGGTTCACCCAGAGTTGCGCCATCTCGAGCGCGCCGCCCGTCTTCGCGAACGCCTCCGAATGGAACTCCTCGTGGACGATGCCGCGTGCGGCCGTCATCCACTGCACGTCGCCCGGACCGATCACGCCACCCGCGCCCGTCGAGTCCCGGTGCTCCACCTCGCCGTCGTAGACGATGGTCACGGTCTCGAACCCTTTATGCGGGTGCTGGCCCACGCCGCGCCGCGCCGTGGTCGGCGGGAACGAGGTCGGGCCCGCATAGTCGAGCATGATGAACGGGCTGACGTGCGCGCCCTGGTCGTGGTGCGAAAGCAGGGTGCGGACGTGAAAGCCGTCGCCCACCCAGTGGGCACGAGGCGCGCTGTAGACGCCGAGAATCTGTCTCATGGCGAGATCTCCTGTCTGGACCAGAAGAGGCCCGGTCCTTCTGACGACAAAGTTAAGCAAAGGACGATCATAGGAAAACCACGCGTTAATTGACCACTTCGTTCCAAATATGAGACGATGGCGCCATGCAGGACCTCAACGATCTCTATTTTTTCGTTCAGGTGGTCGATCACGGGGGGTACGCGGCGGCCGGCCGGGCGCTGGGGATCCCGAAGTCGAAGCTGAGCCGCCGCGTGCTTGCTCTTGAGGAACGGCTCGGCGTCCGTCTTTTGCAGCGCTCGACGCGCAAGCTTGCGGTCACCGAGATCGGACAGGAGTATTACCGCCACTGCGTGGCCATGCTGGTGGAGGCCGACGCGGCGCAAGAGCTGATCGAGCGCTCCCGCTCAGCCCCGCAGGGGCTCATCCGCATCAGCGCGCCGCCGGCTTTGATTTGTTTCGAGATCGGCCCGATGATCGCACGGTACATGGCCGCCAATCCGGGCGTGACGATTGACCTGACCTCGACATCGCGCCGGGTTGATGTCATCGGCGAGGGCATCGACGTCGCGCTGCGGGTCCGCTTTCCTCCGATCGAGCAGACGGATCTCGTCATGCGGACGCTCGGTCGAAGCGCGCAAATCATGGTGGCGAGCCCTGATCTGGTGAAGGGTCGGACGCTGCCCCTGGTCCCTGCGGATCTCGGCGCGCTTCCAAGTCTCGATCTTGTTGCGCCCCAGCAGGCGAAGCACGTCTGGGAGCTGGAGGGCGCCGACGGTGCTTCCGTGCGCGTGGTGCACAAGCCCCGGCTCGTGACCGACGACATGGCCCAGCTTCTCCACGCCGCCCTCGCCGGAGTGGGCGTGGTCCGCTTGCCCACGATGGTCGTGGGCGACAACGTGGAGAGCGGCAAGCTCGTGAACGTCATGCCGGGCTGGACGCCGAAGGGTGGCATCGTGCATGCGGTTTTCCCTTCGCGGCGCGGGCTGTTGCCGTCCGTCCGGAGCTTCATCGACTTTCTGGCGGCCGAGTACGCGGCAGCCGCGAAGCGCCCGCAGGGATAGCGTGTCGAGGGTCCTGCAACTCGAAGATGGCGCCGGACGGGCTTCTTTCTGCCGTGTTCGGAGCGGATGAAAGAAAGCTGCTCTTTGTCTCGGCCCCGCAATCCCGCCTCAACGCCTCTCTCGCGATACCCTCGATGATCGTCACCACCACCAACGAGCTCGCTGGCTACCGGGTCGTGCGCCACCTCGGCATTGTGCGGGGGCTCTCGGTGCGCTCTCGCAGCGTCGTGGGCAACATTGGCGCCGCGATCCAGATCCTTTTCGGCGGCAACATCGCCATTTATACGCGTCTGGCCGAGGATGCCCGCAACGAGGCCTACGGGCTCTTGATCCAGCACGCTGAAGAGGCGGGCGCCAACGCGATTCTGGCCATGCGCTACGATGCCAACGAGATGGCGTCGGCCGTGACGGAGGTTTTGGCGTACGGCACGGCGGTCGTGGTCGAGAAATTGGACGGCCCCGCCCGATAAAATGCCTGAGGGGCGGTGACAAAGGTAAAAAGTTCAGCTAAGGATGCCGCCCCCGCATAAGGCATTGGGCGCCTTTCGCGTCGATAAGGCGCGCTCAAGTCATGCGTAGAGGGGTGTAGCTCAATTGGTAGAGCGTCGGTCTCCAAAACCGAAGGCTGGGGGTTCGAGACCCTCCACCCCTGCCAGCAGTTCTGGAAGCGGACCAGGAACGAGGGCGCCAGGTCCGGCTCGATAGGTGGATCCCTTACGGACAGGGGTGCGCCGATTTGTCGCATGGCGCTTAGGAAGCGGTTCTGATGTCGAAGTTCAATCCATTTCAATTCGTTCAAGAGGTACGGCAGGAGGTCTCCAAAGTCACCTGGCCCACACGGAAGGAAGTGTGGATCACCACGATCATGGTGCTCATCATGGTGACGTTGGCTGCGATCTTTTTCCTTCTTACGGATTTGGTCATCGGACAGCTGGTCAACACGGCGCTCGGGCTGCGCGGCTGATCGGGAGTCGGAACTCCCGGGCCTCTCGTGGCAAGGGCGATAACTAAAGAGACGATCTAAGAATGGCCAAGCGCTGGTACATCGTTCACGCCTACACCAACTTCGAGCGCAAGGTGGCAGATGCCATCCGCGAGCGCGCGCGTTCGGCTGGCCTCGAGGACGTGTTCGAGGAAGTCGTGGTGCCGACGGAAGAGGTCGTGGAGGTGAAGCGCGGCCGCAAGGTGCAGGCCGAGCGCAAGTTCCTCCCGGGCTACGTGCTGGTGAAGATGGAGATGACGGACCCCGCGTTCGTCCTCATCAAGAACACGCCGAAGGTGACGGGCTTTCTCGGTTCGGACAACAAGCCGATTCCGATCTCGGACGACGAGGCCGCACGCATTCTGAACCAGGTGCGCGAGGGCGTGGAGCGTCCGAAGCCGTCGATCATCTACGAGATCGGCGAGCAGGTGAAGGTGGTGGACGGACCGTTCGCCTCCTTCCAGGGCGAGGTCGAGGAAGTCGACGGCGAGCGGGCGCGCCTCAAGGTGGGCGTGTCCATCTTCGGCCGCAAGACGCCGGTCGAACTCGAGTTTGGGCAGGTGGAGAAAGTGCCGGCCTAGAGAAACGGTTTCCGGCCGAAAGGTCGGTTGCGGACGAGATGGGCGAGTTTGAGGCCCGGCTGGTCCGAACGCGCGGGAGGGTTCGAGCAAGTCTTGGAACCCGCTGACCGCTAACCCTGGAGAGGCTTGAAGCTTCTCCGCAAACTTAGGGGATACGATGGCAAAGAAGATCGACGGCTACATCAATCTACAGGTCCCGGCAGGAGCGGCCAATCCGTCTCCGCCGATCGGCCCCGCGCTTGGCCAGCGCGGCGTGAACATCATGGAGTTCTGCAAGTCCTTCAACGCGAAGACGAAGGACATGGAGCAGGGTACTCCGATTCCCGTGAAGATCACCGTGTTTTCGGATCGCTCCTTCACCTTCGAGATGAAGACGCCGCCGGCGTCGTTCTTCCTGAAGAAGGCGGCGGGCATCACCTCCGGCTCCAAGGCGACCGGGCGTGACGTGGCCGGCAGCGTGACCATGGATCAGGTCCGCGAGATCGCCAAGACGAAGATGAAGGACCTGAACACGGACGATCTGGAGCAGGCCGCGCGCACGATTGCCGGCTCCGCCCGTTCGATGGGCATCACGGTTACGGAGTAAGACTCATGGCAAAAGCAGAAGTGAGCGCAGAGACCGTCGCCGCCACCCGCCTCGCAGGCGGTAAGCGCAATGCCGAGGTCCGCAAGGGCATCGACGCCAACAAGGCCTACGCGATCGACGAGGCCGTGCGCCTCGTGAAGGAGCGCGCCAAGGCGAAGTTCGACGAGACGGTCGAGGTTGCGATGAACCTCGGCGTCGATCCCAAGCACGCCGACCAGATGGTCCGCGGCGTTTGCAACCTGCCGAACGGCTCCGGCCGTACGGCGCGCGTCGCCGTGTTCGCGCGGGGTCCCAAGGCCGATGAGGCCAAGGCGGCCGGTGCCGACGTCGTCGGCGCCGAGGATCTCGTCGAGATCGTCTCGAAGGGCACGATCAACTTCGATCGCTGCATCGCGACGCCCGACATGATGGGTCTCGTGGGCCGCCTGGGTAAGGTGCTCGGCCCGCGCGGCCTGATGCCGAACCCGCGCGTCGGCACGGTGACGATGGATGTCGCCGGCGCCGTTAAGGGCGCCAAGGGCGGCTCGGTGGAGTTCCGCGTCGAGAAGGCGGGCATCGTGCACGCCGGCATCGGCAAGGCGAGCTTCACTGAAGATGCCCTCGTCGAGAACATCAAGGCGTTCGTCGATGCCGTCGCCAAGGCGAAGCCTGCGGGCTCGAAGGGCACCTACATCAAGAAGGTGTCGGTGAGCTCGACCATGGGTCCGGGCGTGCGCGTCGACACCGGCACGGTCGTGTCGGCCACGCCGACGGCGTAAGCGTCGAACAGGACCATGATCGTTTCGGACCCCATCAGTCCGAAACGTGAATCATCGGTCCCGCGAAAGAATTCCGCAAGGCGCGCGTCGGCGCGGCTTGCGGATCTCCGGCCTGAAGGTCTTGCGACCGGACGGCTGGAGGACCTGTCCGAGATTGAAGGGTACGGATCCGGCTTGCCGGTGAAGATTAAACCTCGAAAGAGGGCCCGCATGAGACGGGAGACCACCCGGATTTGAGCGCCGAGAGGCGCGGGTTTCCGGTTTGAGCCTTCTGGGTCAGCACCGGCCGCACATCATGCGGACGGTCGGGACAGGACGAGCGTCGCAGTCGAGCGCGCCCTTTGTAAGGGAGAGGCTCCAAGCTGCGGCTAGGTGCAACCCGCGACCGGGCCGGAAGAGGCCCTGTCGCAACCAGGAGTGAAGAGGTGGATAGAGCCGCGAAGGAAGCGCTCGTGACGAGCCTCCACGACGTGTTGAAGGACACGGGCGTGGTCGTCGTCGCCCACAACACCGGCCTGGTGGCAGCCCAATCGGCAGAGCTCCGCAAGCGCGTCAAAGAGGCGGGCGGATCTGTCAAGGTTGCCAAGAACAAGCTGGTGAAGCTCGCACTCAAGGACACCCCTGCCGAGGGAATCGCCGATCTGTTCACGGGGCCGACCGTTTTGGCCTACTCGAAGGATCCGATTGCCGCGGCCAGGATCGCCGTCAAGTACGCCAAGGAGAACGACAAGCTCGTGATCCTCGGCGGCGCGATGGGCGCCAATGTCCTCGATGCGAACGGCGTCAAGGCGCTTGCCGACCTGCCGTCTCTGGACGAACTCCGCGCGACCCTGATCGGTCTCCTGAACGCGCCGGCGACGAAGATCGCCCGCACGGTCAAGGAGCCGGGAGCCAAGCTCGCGCGCGTCATCCAGGCCAAGGCGTCTGCAGAAGGCGAGGCCGCTTAAGGCCCGTGGGCACACTCAACCGGGGCGACCGCCCGCACCAGGCGTGCTGGGACAACTCGCCCCTCTACAAGGCTAAAACCGGAAGGATTATTTACGATGTCGGATCTCGCAAAGATCGTTGAAGACCTGTCGAACCTGACCGTCCTTGAGGCGGCTGAGCTTGCGAAGCTTCTCGAGGAGAAGTGGGGCGTTTCGGCTGCTGCCGCTGTGGCCGTTGCCGCTGCTCCCGCTGCTGCTGGCGCTGCCGCTGCCGAGGAGCAGACCGAGTTCACCGTCATCCTGAAGTCGGGTGGCGACAAGAAGATCAACGTCATCAAGGAAGTGCGCGCCATCACGGGCCTCGGCCTGAAGGAAGCCAAGGACCTCGTCGAGGCCGGTGGCAAGACCGTCAAGGAGGGTGTCTCCAAGGACGAAGCGCAGAAACTCAAGAAGCAGCTTGAAGACCAGGGCGCGGTCGTCGAGCTCAAGTAAGGCATTGCCTTCTCCCCGTGTCGGGCTCCGGCACGGGGAGGGGGCGTTGTCGTGCGGACGGTTCTCCGGAGGGTCTCGAGTGGGTCTTTGACCTGCAAAGAGGCCTTCCGGCGAGCCGTTTAAGAAGGTTCTGAGACGCAATGCCGGGGCGGCGACCCGGCGTCGGGCAAAAAAGCGGATGGCCGCGTACCCTGAGACGCGGGCCTGAGCGAGATGAGGAGCGGACATGGCTGAGACGACGACGTTCAACGCCCGCAAGCGCATTCGTAAGCAGTTCGGATCGATCCGCGAAGTCGTGGAGATGCCGAACCTCATCGAGGTTCAGAAGAGTTCTTACGACGACTTCCTGATGGTCAGGGAGCCGGCCGGCGGCCGTCCCGACGACCACGGGCTGCAGGCCGTGTTCAAGTCCGTCTTCCCGATCTCCGACTTCTCGGGCCGCGCGACGCTCGAATTCGTGCGCTACGAGTTCGAGCCGCCGAAGTACGACGTCGACGAGTGCATGCAGCGCGACATGACCTACTCGGCGCCGCTGAAGGTCAAGCTTCGCCTGATCGTGTTCGATGTCAACGAGGAGACGGGCTCGAAGTCGATCAAGGACGTGAAGGAGCAGGACGTCTACATGGGCGACATGCCGCTCATGACGTTGAACGGCACCTTCGTGATCAATGGCACCGAGCGCGTCATCGTCTCGCAGATGCACCGCTCGCCGGGCGTGTTCTTCGACCACGATCGCGGCCGCACGCATGCCTCCGGCAAGCTGCTGTTCGCGGCTCGCATCATCCCCTATCGCGGCTCCTGGCTCGACTTCGAGTTCGACGCCAAGGACAACGTTTATGTGCGCATCGACCGTCGCCGCAAGCTGCCGGTGACGACGCTGCTCTACGCGC
>ENA-UOUJ01000880-UOUJ01000880.1-activated-sludge-metagenome-genome-assembly--contig:-NODE-880-length-17464-cov-3.480958_pt1 | contig 17464 bp, 15 predicted proteins | sample MGYA00249839_ERZ747224 | MGnify/ENA primary metagenome ERZ747224 (study PRJEB28782, sample SAMN03220277) | activated sludge metagenome | biome: wastewater; feature: sewage sludge; material...
GGTTGTCGCGGAACAGCTCGATCTGCTGCAGCCGCTTCTTGATCAGGAAGGAGAACAGGGTGTTGACAGGCATGGTGGGAGGGACCGCGAAGATGGGGCCGGCTATCTTCAGCCCAAAATATACGGACCGGCCCGCATGGACGACGGAACGCAACTGAGGAAGATGCTGGCAGGCGCCGGCGAGGAGGACCGGGTGCGGTATGCGCTGGCCACGGCGGGCGGGCCGCTCGAACTGGAACCCTTCATCGGCGGACCGTTCACCCTGCGCGCCACCGGGGTGCTCAGTTGCGTGAGCTGCGGCCGCCGGGTGGAGAAGCTCTTCGCACAGGGCTTCTGTTACCCCTGCCTGCAGAGCGCCCCCGAGGCGGCGGAGTGCATCGTGCATCCCGAGCTATGCCGGGCTCATTTGGGAGAGGGCCGCGATCCCGAATGGGAGCGGAGCCACCACGCCACGGAGCATGTGGTCTACCTCAGCTACACGGGCAATGTGAAGGTGGGGGTGACCCGCAGCACCCAGGTGCCCGTCCGGTGGATCGACCAGGGGGCTGTGGCGGCGCTTGTCATCGCCCGGGTCCCGTACCGGCAGCTGGCCGGCCTCATCGAGGTGGACCTCAAGCGGCTGTTCGCGGACAAGACCAACTGGCGCGCCATGTTGAAGCAGGTACCCCCGGATGTGGATGCCCTGTACCATGCCCGCACCCTCGCCCTGACCACCCTGCGCGATGACCTGGCGCCGTATCTGCTCCAGGAAGAGGAGGCCCGCGTGCTCCACTACCCGGTGCTGGCCTATCCGCCCAAGGTCAACAGTGTTTCCTTGGAGAAAATGCCCGAAGTGTCAGGGCGCCTGCTCGGCATCAAGGGGCAGTACCTCATCTGGGAGGATGGCCGGGTGCTCAACGTGCGCAACCACAGCGGGGTGCACGTGGAGGTGGCGTGATCGCTTTTTTCTCGGCCGCCCGTAACCTTCCGTTCCGCCCCCGCGTACCACGGTCAGGTTTTGGTCAGTGAACTGATCGTTAGGGCGATCGAAGGGCCCCGGGGAGATCCGGGGCCCTTCGTGGTTCATACGGTCACTGCACCACCAGCTCGAAGGGCATCCGGGCCTGGATACCCGTGGCGCGCTTCACTTCCAGCAGGCTGCGGTACTGCTCCAGCAGGCGGGCATCCTCGCCCAGCCACTGGGTGGCCACCCAGGCACGGGCCTGACTGTTGAGGTCCTCCATCAACTGCTGGAAGAGCTCCTTCTGCTGGGGCAGGTCCACGGTCTTGTAGTCCACCAGGCCGGCCATGTCCGCTGCGGCCTTCACGGCATCCTCCAGTCCGCCCAGCTCATCCACCAGTCCGATGCGCTTGGCATCCACGCCGGTCCACACGCGGCCGCGGCCCACGCTGTCCACCTGGGCCAGGGTCAGCTTGCGCCCTTCCGCCACGCGCTCCTTGAAGCCGTCGTAGAACTCGTCCACCATCTGCTGGAACACGCGCTTCTCACCCTCGGTCAGCGGGCGGCTCACCGTCAGCATGTCCGCGTACTGGTGCGTCTTCTCCACGTCGAAGGTGATGCCCAGCTTGTTGTTGAAGAAGCCCTGCATGTTGGGAATGATGCCGAAGACCCCGATGGACCCGGTGATGGTGGTGGGGTCCGCGTAGATCTTGTTGGCCGGCGCGGCGATGTAATAGCCACCCGAGGCGGCCACATCGCCCATGCTCACCACCACGGGCTTCACCTCGGTGGCGAGCTTCACTTCGCGCCAGATCACCTCGCTGGCCAGGCCGCTTCCGCCGGGCGAGTTCACCCGCAGCACGATGGCCTTGATGGCACTGTCCTCGCGGGCCTCACGGATGGCCTCCGCCAACGTTTCGCTGCCGATGGTGCCATCGCTGCTCTTGCCGCTGGAGATGCCCCCTTCGGCATAGATGATGGCGAGCTGGTCCTTCGCTTCGCGCTTGGAGCCTTTGAGGCCACCCTTGAACGAGCGGGCATACTTGCCCAGCTCCACCAGCTCCACCTCCTTCTTCGCGTCGAGCTCCATGCGGGTCTTCAGCTCGGCGATCACCTCGTCGCGGTACTTCACACCGTCCACCATGCCCAGGGCCAGTGCATCATCCGCACTGCGCACCAGCAGGCTGTCGGCGATCACGTCCAGGCGGTCGCCGGCGATCTTGCGGGCCCCGGAGATGCCAGTCCGGTGGTCGTTCCAGAAGCCGTCCAGGATGAGGCGGATCTGCGCCCGGTTGGCGGGGCTCATGCGGTCCTCGGTGTACACCTCGCCGAAGCTCTTGAATTCGTTGTTCGACCCGCGGATGAACTGCACCTCCACGTCCAGCTTGTCGAACAGCCCCTTGTAGAACATGTACTCGCTGCGCAGTCCGCGGTAGTCCAGGTCGCCCTTGGGCTGCAGGTACACCACGTCGGCCACCGAGGCCAGGTAGTAGGCCCCTTGGGTGTAGAGCTCGCTGAAGGCGATCACCGGCTTGCCGGTCTCGGCCTTGAACTCGGCGAGCTTGGTGCGGATCTCGCGCAGGGTGGCGAAACCGCCATCCATCAGCCCCAGATCGAGGAAGATGCCCTTGATGTGATCATCGGTCTTGGCATGTTCCAGGCTGGCCAGCACCGTGTTGAGGCCGATGGTGGAGGTGCTGGTGAAGGGGCCGAGGTCCAGGTCCAGCTGGTCCTTCGAACTGCGGTCCACGATGGGTTTGTCCAAGGTGAGGTGCAGCACGCTGTTCTTGTCGATATGCGTGGGCTTGTCGGTCGAGGCGATGCCCGCACCAACGGCTGCGATGAGGCCGATGAAGAGGAAGATGAGCAGGACGCCGACCAGCAGGGTGCCCAGCATGGAGGCGAACATGAACTTGAGGAACTGGCGCATGGTGATGATGTTCTGGATGCGAAACTATCCGGGACATGGCGCACGCGAGGCATCCGATCACATGAGCGGGAGGGCCGGGGGATGGAAGGCAGGAATAGCTTTGCCGCCCGGTCATGGTGGAGCGTGAAGTACTTCTCTTGCTTGGTGGCAACGTGGGGGACCCCGTGGTCACCCTCGGCCAGGCTGAGCGTCTGCTGGGCGTTCGCGCGGGGCGGGTGGTCGCACGCAGCCGCGACCATTGGACCGTGCCCTGGGGCTTCACCGACGACCGTCTGTTCCTGAACCGCGCATTGCTCCTGGTCTCCACCATGGCCCCCGAAGAGATCCTCGGCGAGGTGCTGGCCATCGAGACCACCTTGGGACGTCGCCGCACCGGGGGGCACCGGTATGGAGCTCGCACGATCGACATCGACCTGCTCCTCATCGCCGGGAGCGTGGTTAACTCCCCGGGTCTGGAGGTGCCCCATCCGCGGATGCACGAGCGGACCTTCGCCCTGGCGCCTGCTGCGGACGTTGCGCCCGGCTGGGTGCATCCCCTCCTGGGCCGCACGGTGCTCCAGCTGCTGAACGACCTCCTGCAAAACCCCGTGGGTGCATGATGCGCTACCCCTACATCGCCATCGAGGGCCTCATCGGTGCCGGGAAGACCACCCTGGCACGCCGCCTCGCCGCCATGGTCCACGGCCGGCTGGTGCTGGAGGAGTTCGATGACAATCCCTTCCTCCCAAGGTTCTATCAGGAGCCCGAGCGCTACGCGTTCTCCGTGGAGCTGTCCTTCCTGGCCCAGCGGTACCATCAACTGAAGCGGGTCACCGAGCAGGACCTGTTCTCCAACTGCACGATCGCCGATTATTCCATCGGCAAATCACTGGTCTTCGCCCATGTGACGCTGCCGCCGGACGAGTATGCGCTGTTCATGGACCTCTACGGCATCATGTATGCCGACCTGCCCCAGCCCGACCTCATCGTTTACCTGCATCTGGGCATCGAGCGGGTGCGCGAGCGGATCCGGTCACGAGGGCGGAGCTACGAGCAGCAGATCGGCGTGGACTACCTGATGCAGCTGCAGGAGCGCTACCTGGACCACCTCCAGAAGCGGAGCGGGCAGCGTGTGCTGGTGGTGGACCTTGGTGATCGGGACCTGTTGCATGACGAGCAGGCTTTCAACAGGTTGGTGGACCAGATGAACACCGATGTGCCGGTTGGTTACCGCATCGGTTCATTGTAATGCCCACCGGTCGGTGTGGAGAAATCCACGATGAACGTGCAGGGCGCTGGGGGGCAAGTGTTTATACTTGCAGCCGAAATCACGTAACACGCATCGCATTCATGGAAAAGCGTCACCTCAAGGGCCTCGCCCTGACGACCGTTGCAGCGCTGGTGCTCAGCGGTTGTGGCGGCTTGGGAAAAATGAACAAGTACGTTGAGAACATCAAGTACACGGTCGACCCCTCGCCCTTGATCGTCCAGGGAGACTCCGTGGCGGTGAGCATCAACGGCAATTTCCCGGGCAAGTACTTCTACCGTAAGGCCCAGGTGGAGCTGACCCCGACACTGACCTATGCCGGTGGTGAGACCCCCTACAAGATGGTGGGCTTCCAGGGTGACAAGGCCGTGGGGAACTACACGGTGATCCCCTACGAGACCGGCAAGGCCTTCAGTTACACCGGTAAGGTGGCCTACACCCCCGCCATGGCCGAGAGCGAGCTGATGGTGAAGATCCTGGGCAAGCAGGGCAAGAAGGAGCTGCCTTTTACCGCTGTCAAGGTGGCCGACGGTGTCATCACCACCCCGCTGCTCGTGATGAGCGACGACAAGGTGCTGATGGCCAAGGACGCCTTTGTGCGCATCACCGACCACACGCAGGAGGCCACCATAAACTACCTGGTGAACTCCAGCGTGGTGCGTCCCGGCGAGCTGAAGGAGGCCGATGTGAAGGCGATGGCCGATTTCATCAAGGGCTTCGCCAAGAAGGGCAATATCAACCTCACCGGTCTGGCCGTGGATGCGTGGGCCAGCCCCGAGGGTGAGCTCAGTCTCAACGAGAATCTCGCCACCGAGCGTGCCGAGAGCGCGTCCAAGTGGGCCAAGGGTGACCTGGGTCGCGCCAAGGTGGAGGCTGCCAAGGCGGAGACCTTCTACACCCTGACCCCCCGCGGTGAGGACTGGGACGGCTTCAAGAAGGCCATGATGGCCACCAGCGAAGTGCCCGACAAGGAACTGGTGATCCGCGTGCTGGAGATGTACCCTGACGTGAACAAGCGCGAGCAGGAGATCAAGAACATGGCCGCCACCTACACGGAGATCCGCGACCATATCCTGCCCGCCCTGCGCCGCAGCGAGATGAAGCTGAACTACCAGATCGTGGGCAAGACGGATGAGCAGCTGACGGCCATGAGCCGCACCATGGCCGATTCGCTGAACGTGGAGGAACTGATGTTCGCCGCTACCCTGACCAACGATCTGAACGAGAAGCTCCGCATCTACAAGGAAGTGGAGCGCATCTACCCGAACGACTACCGCGGTGTGAACAACGTGGGTTACATCCTTATGCTGCAGAACAAGCTGGCCGAGGCCGAGGCCCAGTTCCAGCGCGCCAACAGCATCAAGGACAACCCCATCAGCACCAACAACCTGGGTGTGGTGGCCCGCCTGAAGGGCGATCGCAAGAAGGCCATGGAGCTGTACCGCAAGGCCACGGCCGCCGGTCCGGAGGTGAAGTACAACATGGGCATCATCGACATCCAGAACGGCGACTACGGTGCTGCCAACGGCAACATGTCTGGCAACAACACCTTCAACGCAGCCCTGGCCAAGATGCTGGGTGGTGACGCCGCCGGTGCACAGCGCATCCTGGAGCAGAGCAGCGACAAGGACAGCGCCATGGGCCACTACCTCATGGCCATCATCGGCGCCCGTCAGAGCAACGGCGACATGGTTCGCAACCAGCTCGCCCTCGCCGTGCAGAAGGATGGCAGCCTGCGCGACAAGGCCATGAAGGACCTCGAGTTCCGCAACTTCAAGGGTCAGCTCGGCCTCTGAGCCGGCACCTGATCGAAAGGAAGCCCCCCGGTCCGACGACCGGGGGGCTTTTGCTTATGGACCACCTGCGGCCGCACCGCCCTTTTGCCTAATTTTCGCCCGTTAGCGCGCCGTTGACCTCGGTCCGGCCCTTGGGGCTTGCGCCCACACCACGTTTCCCATGAGCGGCATCACCCTCGATTACAACACGCAGCGCCCGCGCCTGCCCATCCCGGAATATGGTCGTCTTGTGCAGCGCATGGTGGACCATGTGCTCGCCTTGGAGGACCGCGAACAGCGCACCCGGCAGGCCAAGGCGATCATCCAGGTGATCGCGCGCCTCAATCCCCAGCTGCGGAACAGCGACAACTTCGAACGCACCCTCTGGGACCACCTCCACATCATGAGCGAGTTCAAGCTCGATGTGGACGCCCCGTATCCACCGCCGACCCCCGAGGAGCTGGACAGCAAGCCGGCCCCGGTGAAGTACCCCCGTTCCGACATCCGCTTCGGGCATTATGGAAAGGTGGTGGAGCGGATGATCGCCCAGTGCGCCGCCATGGAGCCGGGCCCCGAGCGCGAAGCGTATGCGCTGCTCATCGCCAACCTGATGAAGCGGCAGTTCCTCGTGTGGAACCGCGACACGGTGCCGGACGGGGTGATCCTGAAGGACCTCAGCGACCTGAGCAAGGGAAGCATCCGCATCAAGGAGGAGCTCCAGCTGGCCCACACCGCTGATCTGCTGCGGTCCCAGCAGGGTGGCCCGCGCAACGAGGCCGAGGTGCGCAAGCGCGGGGGCAAGAAGCGCCACCGCAACCGCAAGAAGAACCGCTACTGACGCCCGGTCGCAGCTCCGCCACACCGGATCGTTGAAAGCTGGTGGGCTGGATACCCGCAAGCCCTTGGTGTTCGTTGTTGTTTTGGCGGTGATGGGCGTACAGGACCCGCCCTTCCAAACACATGGGTAGTTTCAGGATCGAAGGCGGCCGCCGCCTCAAAGGCGAGCTTGTACCACAGGGAGCGAAGAACGAGGCACTGCAGATCCTCTGCGCGGTGCTGCTCACGGCCGAGCCGGTCACCATCCACAACGTCCCGGACATCGTGGACGTGAACAAGCTGATCGACCTGCTGCGCCACATGGGCGTGCAGGTGGAGTCCCTGGGCAACGGCAGCTGGCGCTTCACCGCCAAGGACATCGACATCGAGTTCTTCCTGCGGCCCGAGTTCAAGCAGATGGGTGGTGGTCTGAGGGGCAGCGTGATGGTGGTGGGCCCCTCGCTGGCCCGCTTCGGACGCGGCTACATCCCCACGCCCGGAGGCGACAAGATCGGACGGCGCAGGTTGGATACCCACTTCATCGGCTTCGAGCACCTCGGTGCCGAGTTCCGCTACGACCCGAAGGAGGGCTTCTACAAGGCCGAGGCCCGGAAGCTGAAGGGGGCCTACATGCTGCTCGACGAGGCCAGTGTGACCGGCACCGCCAATATCCTGATGGCGGCCGTGATGGCGGAAGGACGCACCACCATCTTCAACGCCGCCTGCGAGCCCTACATCCAGCAGCTCTGCCACATGCTCAATCGCATGGGGGCCAAGATCACGGGCATCGGCAGCAATCTGCTCACCATCGATGGGGTAAAGGAACTGGGCGGCACCGAGCACACGCTGCTGCCCGACATGATCGAGATCGGATCCTTCATCGGCCTGGCCGCCATGACCCGCAGCGAGATCCTGATCCGCGGCACCGGCTACGATCACCTGGGCATGATCCCTGACGTGTTCCGCAGGTTGGGCATCACCGTCATCCGCCAGGGCGATGACATCCTGGTCCCCGCCCACGACCACTACAAGATCAAGACCTTCATCGATGGCAGCATCATGACGGTGGCCGATGCGCCATGGCCGGGCTTCACCCCCGACCTGCTCAGCATCGTGCTGGTGGTGGCCACCCAGGCCAAGGGCAGCCTGCTGGTGCATCAGAAGATGTTCGAGAGCCGCCTGTTCTTCGTGGACAAGCTCATCGAGATGGGCGCGCAGATCATCCTGTGCGATCCGCACCGGGCCACGGTCATCGGCAACGACTTCCAGACCCCGCTCCGGGCCATCCGCATGACCAGCCCCGACATCCGGGCCGGTGTGTCGCTGCTGATCGCGGCCCTCAGCGCCGAGGGCACCAGCATCATCGACAACGTGGAGCAGATCGATCGAGGCTACCAGCGCATCGCCGAGCGGCTCAATGCCATCGGCGCGCGCATCGAACGTTTGCCCTGAACAGGCCGCTCAGGCTTCCCATGATCGTGGCACGGTGTTGGGTACGCCCCCGGTGCCGCAATTACCTTTGCCCCATGAAATTCAGCACGCTCATGTCCAAGGCTCGCATCGTCACGGTGGCCGCGGTCGCCCTGCTCGCCATCTATGGCTTCACGGCCCGCCTGGAGAAGGATGCCTCCGGTGACCAGGCTACCGCCAAGGTGGGGACCAACATCGGGGACAAGGCCCCGGAGCTCGCCTTCATGAACCCCGACAGCACCAAGGTGCTGAAGCTCTCCGAGCTGAAAGGCAAGTATGTGCTCATCGATTTCTGGGCCAGCTGGTGCCGCCCCTGCCGCATGGAGAACCCCAACGTGGTGGCCGCCTACGACAAGTACAACAAGGCGAGCTTCAAGACCGGCAAGGGCTTCGAGGTGTACAGCGTGAGCCTGGACCGCAGCCGCGAGTCGTGGAAGCAGGCCATCGCCGCTGACGGGTTGAAGTGGAAGTACCATGTGAGCGACTTGGGCTTCTGGAACTCCAAGGGCGCCCAGCTCTACGGCGTCAATTCCATCCCCATGAGCTTCCTGATCGACCCCAACGGGGTGATCATCGCCAAGAACCTGCGTGGTATGGCGCTGCACCAGGAGCTGGACAAGCACGTGAAGAGCCTCTGACGGTCCTGCTGCCGAACGCGACAGCCCCATGCCCAAGGCATGGGGCTGTCGCGTTCACGACAGTGCCACGCCATGCTGCGGTGGGCCTTTCCTGCCAAAAAGTCCCCGACCTTCGCGCGGCCGGTGCACTTCGGCGATCGGCACTGTCCTTGACCCCTCAGCGATGATCTTCAAAAAGCGACCAAAGACCATGTCGGAACGACCCAACGTCAGTGCCGAAGTACCGGAATCTGCCAAAGCGACCGCTCGGCCGCTTGCTGCTGAGGGCCAGGACGAACAAGTGAAGGATGAATTGACGGCCGCCAGCGAGGCTGCCGCCGAGCATGTGAGCAGTGATGCCGAGGCTGGCGGCCGCAAGGATGTGGCCGAACTGGCCGGTGAGCTGGAGGCCGCCCGCGCGGAGGTGGCCGACCTGAAGGACAAGTGGCTGCGCCTGAACGCCGAGTTCGACAACTTCCGCAAGCGTACCGCTAAGGAGAAGCTGGAGATGCTCCAGTTCGCCGGGGAGAACACGGTGAAGAACATCCTGCCCGTGCTGGACGACATGGAGCGAGCCATCGCCAACAACGCACAGGTGGAGGATGTCGCGGTGATGCGGGAAGGCTTCCACCTGGTCTACAACAAGCTGATGCACATCCTGGGCAGCCAGGGTGTTCGGCCCATGGCCGGCGAGAAGGGCCAGCCCTTCGATACCGACCGGCACGAGGCCATCACCAAGGCCCCGGCCCCGACCAATGACCTCAAGGGCAAGGTGCTGGACGTGGTGGAGAACGGGTACACCCTGCACGACAAGGTGATCCGGTACGCCAAAGTGGTCGTAGGGGAATAAGCGGCACCACACATCCATGAGCAAGCGCGATCCATACGAGGTGCTCGGCGTTGGCCGGAACGCTTCGGCCGACGAGATCAAGAAGGCCTACCGCAAGCTGGCCATCAAGTACCACCCGGACAAGAACCCGGGTGACAAGGCTGCCGAGGACAAGTTCAAAGAGGCAGCAAGCGCCTACGAGATCCTGAGCGATCCCGAGAAGAAGGCGCGCTACGACCAGTTCGGCCATGCCGGCCCCGGTATGGGCGGCGGTGGCTTCCAGGGTGGCGGCATGAACATGGAGGACATCTTCTCCCAGTTCGGCGACATCTTCGGGGAGGCCTTCGGTGGCGGTGCGTTCGGTGGAGGCTTTGGTGGCCAGCGCGGCCGTGGACGCGTGATCAAGGGCAGCAACCTGCGGGTGCGCCTGCGCTTGACCCTGGAGGAGATCGCGAACGGTGCGGAGAAGAAGATCAAGGTCACCAAGCTGGTGCGTGGCAAGGGCAGCGAGTACGGCTCCTGCGGCACCTGTGGTGGCACCGGTCAGGTGCGCCGCGTGCAGAGCACCTTCCTGGGCCAAATGCAGACCGTGAGCACCTGTCCGGCCTGCGGCGGCATGGGGCAGACCGTGAGCAAGCGCGCACCGGGCAGCGATGAGCATGGCCTGGTACGTGAGGAGGTCGTGGTGCCCATCCAAATACCGGCCGGTGTGGAGGAGGGCATGCAGCTCAACATCAGCGGCATGGGCAACGAGGCGCCGGCGGGAGGCATCCCGGGCGACCTGCTCGTGGTGATCGAGGAGGAGGCACATCCTCAGCTGCGCCGCGACGGACGGAACCTCCACCACGAGGTCTTCGTCAGTGTGATCGATGCAGCCCTGGGCGCCCAGGTGGAGGTGCCTTTGGTCACCGGCAAGGCCAAGGTGAAGATCGAGCCCGGCACGCAGAGCAATCACATCCTGCGGCTGAAGGGCAAGGGACTGCCCAGCATCAATCAGCATGGACTGGGCGACCTGTTCGTGCATGTGGCCGTGTGGACCCCGACCGACCTGACCAAGGACGAGAAGGCCGCGCTGGAGAAGCTGCGCAACAGTCCCGGCTTCCAGCCCCGCCCCACGGCCAAGGACAAGGGCTTCTTCGAGCGCGTCAAGGAGATGTTCAGCAACTGAGCCGGTCGTATGCGCCTTCGGGCGCGTGGAGGGCTGTGGTGCGCAGTTGTTCAATTGTTGCCATCAGGTGGTTGCGCCTTGGTGCAACGCGTAGGGATGTGCCCGCTACGGAAACTGCGCCGATCGAGATGTTCGATCAGTGCCGATACAAGGTCCGTGATCCCTTGGTGTTCATCCGGAAAGCACTTGGGCAAGGGGGCCAGGGAATAGTGAGCCGAAGGCCGGTGGGTGAAGGCGTTGGGCCTATCTTGACCAGCCAATACCCAGCCCATGACGCTTCGTCCCCTGGCCTTCCTGGCCACCCTGCTTTTCTGCCTGCCCATGTTCGGTGCTCCACAGGACACCGGTGAGGACACGTCCGCCGAGGAGATGGACCCGGCCACGCTTGACTCGCTTGTTCAGGCATTCTCGGACTCCATCAACACGCGCTACACCTTCGTCAGCGGCAAGGTCGATCTGGCGGATGGCGTGGCCAGCCTCAACGTGCCCGAAGGGTTCAAGTTCCTGGATGCGCCCCAGAGCCGCGAGGTGATCGTGGACCTGTGGGAGAACCCGCCCGGTGTCGCAGAGAGCGTGCTGGGGATGATCTTCCCGGCGAACTCCACCGTGCTTGACCATACGTATGCCTTCGTGGTCGAGTACGATGCCATGGGCTACGTGAGCGATGCCGATGCGGACGACATCAATTACGATGAGCTGCTCACCACGATGAAGGAGGACGATGTGGCGGAGAACCAGCAGCGGAAGGAGGAAGGCTATGGCACACTGGACCTCATCGGCTGGGCTGCCCCGCCTTACTACGACAAGGAGCGCAAGGTGCTGCACTGGGCCAAGGAGCTGCACGCCGAGGAGGCCGAGGGCAACACGCTGAACTACAATGTGCGCGTGCTGGGCCGGAAGGGTGTGCTGGTGCTCAACGCGGTGGCCGGGATGGAGGCGCTGGAGGAGGTGAAGACCAATATCCCTGCGGTGCTCGACATGGCCTCGTTCAACCCCGGCTACACCTACGAGGAGTTCGATAGCAGCGTGGACGAGGTGGCGGCCTGGACCGTGGGCGGTCTGGTGGCCGGCAAGGTGCTGGCCAAGGCCGGTATCCTGGCGCTCATCCTGAAGAACATCAAGCTGGTGTTCATCGCGCTCGCGGCCGCAGGGGCCGGCATCTGGCGGTTCGTCAGCGCCCGTCGGAAGAAGGAGGAGCCTCCCGCACCCTAGGCCTGATCGGAACGGTCCTGGTCCTTCGGCCGCTGAACACGGCCATCCCCGCTTTCCCCAGGCGCATCCTACCTTGTCGCCGATGGCATCGTTCACTGTTGTCGCCAACCTGGTGGACATCGAGGCGCGCCGCATCCTGCCTGCGGAGGTGGCGATCGTGGCCGGCCGCGTGCATGCTGTGCGCGAGGTGGCCGGCCCGGTGGAAGGCTATCTGCTGCCCGGCTTCATCGATGCGCATGTGCATGTGGAAAGCTCGATGCTCGTGCCCAGCGAGTTCGCCCGCCTTGCCGTCACGCACGGCACCGTGGCCACCATCAGCGATCCGCACGAGATCGCCAATGTCCTCGGGGTGGCCGGTGTGGAGTACATGATCGACAACGCGGCCCAGGTACCCTTCCATTTCTTCTTCGGCGCCCCCAGCTGCGTGCCAGCCTCGGTCCATGAGACCGCAGGCGCGTGCATCGACGCCGATGCGGTGGGGCACCTGCTCGATCGACCCGAGGTCCTTTACCTCAGCGAGGTGATGGATTTCCCGGGCGTCATCAACGGGGATCCGGAGGTCATGCGCAAGCTGGCCCATGCCCGGCGGCTCGGCAAGCCCATTGATGGCCATGCGCCCGGCCTGCGCGGTGAGGCTGCGCAGCGCTACATCACCGCCGGTGCGGGGCACGGCGCTCCGGTGATCACCACCGACCACGAGTGTTTCACGCTGGACGAGGCTTTGGACAAGCTCCAGTACGGCATGCGCATCAGCATCCGCGAGGGTAGTGCCGCACGCAACCTGGAGGCGCTCATGTCGCTGCTCGTGAGCCATCCGGACCAGGTGATGCTGTGCTGCGACGATACGCATCCGGACGGCCTTGTATTGGGCCACATCAACGCCTTGTGCGCCCGGGCGGTGGCGGCCGGCGTGGATGTGTTCCATGTGCTCCAGGCCGCCTGTCTGAACCCGATCGCCCACTATGGCCTTCCCGTGGGTCGGCTCCACATCGGTGATCCCGCGGACATGATCCTGGTCGACGACCTGCAGCACTTCCGTGTGCGACGCACGTGGGTGAAGGGTGCGTTGGTGGCCGAGGATGGACGCAGCCTGATCCGTTCGGTCCCGGCTTCCACACCGAACAACTTCAACTGCCCGCCGATCTCCGCGCAGCAGCTCAGGGTACCGGCCCATGACGATCAATTGCTGGTGATCGAGGCGGTGGATGGGCAGCTCATCACCCACAAGCGCTTCCTGCACGGTCGCCTTCATCACGAGGAGCTGGTCCCCGATGTGGAACGCGATCTCCTGAAGATCGTGGTGGTGAACCGCTATGCCGAGGCGTCGCCGGCCGTGGGCTGGGTGCGTGGCTTCGGGCTGAAGCGTGGTGCTATTGCGAGCTGTGTGGCGCACGACAGCCACAACATCGTGGCCGTGGGCACCAACGATGCCGACCTCTGCGCGGCGGTGAACACGGTGATCGCACACCGCGGTGGGGTCGCGTTGGCGGAGCAGGGACAGGCCGAGGTGCTGCCGCTGCCTGTGGCCGGGATCATGACCACCGCTGACGCCTATGAGGTCGCCGAGGCGTACGCCGCCTTGGACCGCCGCGCGAAGGAGCTGGGCAGCGACCTGCGCGCACCGTTCATGACCTTGAGCTTCATGGCCCTGCTGGTGATCCCGCACGTGAAGATGAGCGACCGGGGGCTCTTCGATGGCGATGCGTTCCAACTGATCGAGACCAAGGCATGAGCCGCTGGGCGATGATCATGGGCGTGGTGCTGCTCTTCGCGGGTTGCGCCAGCGGTCCACGGCGTGTATCCGAAGGCTGGCTGCAGAAGCGCCAGCACCGGCCCGGTTGGCACGTGGACCTGGGTGGAAGAAGTTCCTTCGATGCGGAGCGGCATAGGCCACGGATGGTCCGCATGGAGCTGCGGTCACCTGGTCTACCGTTGATGAACGCCTCTGCTGAACGTCATCCCTTGTCGTCGCGTGTGCACGTGCAGCCTGAGCCCGCGATGCATGCTGAAGCCGCGCCTGCTCCCGACGTCGCTGTTGACGTGGTTGTCAGGTCCCCGGTGCTCCAGCGCGCATCGACCGACCAGGAGGACCTGATGCCGCACAAACGATGGAACCGTCTCGCCGTACCGGCCTTCGCGGTCTCGCTCGGTGCCGTGGCGCTGGCCCTGTTCACCACCAGCACCATCGTGGTCATCGCTGCCTTGGTGGTGGCCTTGGTGCTTGCGGGGATCTCCATCCGCCAGATCCGTTGGCGCGAGGAGCGGGGCAAGGGCTTCGCCATCGCGGCGCTGATGATCGCCGTGATCGCTGCCATTGTGACGGCCATGGTCACGGCCGTCGTCGGCTTCGTGTAGGTCAGGCCACTTCCTTGGCCAGTTGCAGGGCCAGTTCCCGCAGGGCCTTCACATCCGTGCTCCCCTCAGGATCGCGGTCCAAGGCGGCAGCCCCCGCCGACTTGGAAAGCTTGGCCCCGTGCGCATCGAGCAGCAGCCGGTGATGCACGAACAACGCCTCGGCGAAGGCGCTGCGTCCGAGCAGCCGGGCCATGTGCACCTGGCAGGCCGTGGAGGCGAAGAGGTCCTCACCTCGTACCACCAGGTCGATGCCGAAATACAGGTCATCCGCGAGGGAGGCCACCTGGTAGGCCGGTCGGCCATCGCGTGCACGCAGCACGGGGGGCGGCATGCGTTCGGCCAGGTCCGTGGAAACCGTTCCGTGCGGGGTCCTGAACGCGACGAGGCAAGGGGCGGTCAGCCGCAGCCGCCAGGTCACATCCGGCGCGTCGAGGTCGGTGCCAAGTTCGGCACAGCGGCAGCGGGCGATGGTGGTGCGGGTGCAGTTGCAGGCGAAGAGCTGGCCTGCGGCTCGGAGTTCCTCCAGCAGGCCGTGGTACAGCGCAAGGCGATGCCGCTGGGACCAGGTCGTCCCCAGGTCCTCGGCGTTCCGCGGGCCGAGGTCCCAATGGATCCCGAGCTGCTCCAGTTGGTCGAAGATGTCCTGCACGTAGGTCGGCCGCACGCGTTCCTGGTCCAGGTCATCGATACGGAGCAGCAGTTCACGGCCCGTGGAGCGCGCCAGGTGTTCCGTCAACAGGAAGTTCACCGCATTGCCCGCGTGGAGCAGTCCGCTGGGGGTGGGGGCGATGCGGGTGCGGAGCACGGGGACCTCCGTTGGATCAGGGGTGCCCGGGGTGGGACTTGAACCCACACGGCCCTTGCGGACCAAGGGATTTTAAGTCCCTCGTGTCTACCATTCCACCACCCGGGCGTCAACAGGTCCGCAGCGCGCAAGCACGAACGGACCGGCCGAAAATACCGATGCCCCCCGGAAGGGAGGCATCGATCTGAGCGAGAAACGGGACTCGAACCCGCGACCCCGACCTTGGCAAGGTCGTGCTCTACCAACTGAGCTACTCTCGCGTTCGGGGCGCAAATATATGCACGCCGGACAATTCGCAAAACCTCCTTCAGACTTTCTTCATCCGTTGCCGGGACGGGGTCACCAACCGCTTGATCTCGTTGAGCTTGAGCAGGGCCTCTACCGGGGTCAGCGTGTCGATGTCCAGCGCGGCGATCTCATCGCGGATCCGTTCCAGGGCGGGGTCATCAAGCTGGAAGATGCTGAGCTGCAGTTCGCGTCCCAGGTCGCTCAGAGCGTTCTCCGATGGACGGGCGACGGAAGGTGTGCCGGGCGTGGCGCCGAGGTCGCCGGCATGGCTTTGTTCCAGATGGCTGAGCACGGTGTTGGCCCGCCGGATCACGCGGTCGGGCATGCCCGCCAACTGGGCCACATGGATCCCGAAACTGCGGTCGCTTCCACCGGGCACCAGCTTCCGTAGGAACAGGATGCGGCCGTCCGTTTCGCGCACGGCCACATTCGCGTTGCGGATGCGGGGGAAGGTTGCCGCCATTTCATTCAGCTCGTGGTAGTGCGTGGCGAACAGGGTCTTTGGCCGCGTGGGATGCTCGTGCAGGTATTCGGCAATGGCCCAGGCGATGGAGATCCCGTCGTAGGTGCTCGTACCCCGGCCGATCTCGTCCAGCACCACCAGGCTGCGGTCGGTCAGATTGTTCAGGATGCTCGCGGTCTCGTTCATCTCCACCATGAAGGTGCTCTCACCGGAGGCCAGGTTGTCCGAGGCGCCGACACGGGTGAAGACGCGGTCCACCAAGCCCAATTGCGCGGCCCGGGCCGGCACATAACTGCCGGTCTGGGCCATGATCACGATCAAGGCCGTCTGCCGCAGCAGCGCCGATTTACCGCTCATGTTCGGGCCGGTGATCACCGTGATCTGCCGGTCCTGCGGGTCCAGCAGCAGGTCGTTCGCCACATAAGGCGCATCGGGCGGCAGGCGCTGCTCGATCACCGGATGCCTGCCGTCCTGGATGTCCAGCGCATGACCGGTGTCGATCTGCGGGCGGCAATAGTGGTGAGCTTGCGCCGTGCTGGCGAAGCTCAGGAGCACATCCAGGCTGGCCAGTGCGGCGGCCGTGGCCTGCACGGGCCCGATGGACCGAACGGTGGCCTCGATCAGGTCCTGCACGAGCTCGCCCTCCAGCGCGAGGATGCGCTCCTCTGCGCCGAGGATCCGCTCCTCCAAGGTCTTCAGCTCGTCGGTGATGTAGCGCTCGGCATTGACCAGCGTCTGTTTGCGCACCCACTCCTCCGGCACCTTGTCACGGTGGGTGTTGCGCACTTCGAGGTAGTATCCGAACACGTTGTTGTAGCCCACCTTCAGCGAGCTGATGCCGGTGCGCTCGCTTTCGCGCTGCTGCACGCCCAGCAGCAGGTCCTTTGCATGGGCCGAGAGGTGCCGCAGTTCATCGAGCTCGGCGCTCACGCCCGCCCGCACCACGCCGCCTTTCTGGATGTTCACCGGGGTGGTGGGTTCGATGGTGGCCTCGATGCGGCCGGCCAGGTCCATGGGCGGGCACAGGTCGGTGGCGACCTTGACAAGGGCCGGTGCCGCGTGGGCCAGTCGTTCCTTCACGGCCTGGGCGGCACCCAGCGCCTGTTGCAGTTGCAGCAGTTCGCGCGGGTTGATGCGTCCGGCGGCGGCTTTTCCGGCCAGGCGTTCCAGGTCGCCCGCACGGCCCAATTGGTCCGCCAGAAGGTCCGTGCTGTCCGCATCCTCGAGCAGGGCCTGCACCACCTCCTGTCGTTGGTGGATCGCCTCCAGGTCGAGCAGCGGGAACACGATCCAGCGCTTCAACAGACGCGAGCCCATCGGCGAGATGCACCGGTCCAGCGCCTGCACCAACGAGCGACCGCCTTCGTTCAGCGGGACAACGAGCTCCAGGTTGCGGATGGTGAAACGGTCCAGGGCCAGGTGCGTGGAGGGCCGCAGCCAGGCGATGCGGGTGATGTGCGCCAGGCGGTCGTGGCGGGTCTCGCCGAGGTTGTGGAGCACGCACCGACGGCGCGTTGGCCCAGCGCCAGCTCCTCGATGCCGAAGCCCTT
>ENA-UOUJ01000881-UOUJ01000881.1-activated-sludge-metagenome-genome-assembly--contig:-NODE-881-length-17463-cov-9.570887_pt1 | contig 17463 bp, 17 predicted proteins | sample MGYA00249839_ERZ747224 | MGnify/ENA primary metagenome ERZ747224 (study PRJEB28782, sample SAMN03220277) | activated sludge metagenome | biome: wastewater; feature: sewage sludge; material...
TTCATTTGGTGCCGGAGACATGAATCGAACACGCGACCTTCTCATTACGAATGAGGAGATAGGCGTATTTGCCCGTGTTGACTGGTGCTGATAGAATCTATAAAAATCAACAACTTATATTGATTTTGCTGGATGCAAAAACAGTTAAAATGTTGATTGGGATTCAGCATTTTTCAGCAAATAGTCTTACATCCGCCCTTACATCCTGGCCGATGTAAGACTGCAAGGGGCACCACATGGCAAAGATTGCATTTACCGCTGCCCGGGTGTCGGGATTCAAGTGTCCGTCCGATAAGAAGCAGGCTTTCTTATGGGACGCGACCGCGCCGGGACTCGGGCTCAGGGCGACCCCTGCTGGGAAGCCCGCCTACGTGTTCCAGAGCGTGTACCAAGGCAAGGACATTCGCATAACCATTGGAAGCCCTACCGCTTGGCGCATTCCAGAAGCGCAAGCGAAGGCTCGCGAACTTCAACGTCTGATTGATGAGGGCAAAGACCCCCGCGACCTCAAGCGTGACGCTTTGGCCGCCCAGGCCGAAAAACAAGCCGCTGCCGCTGCCAAGGCAGAGGCCGACAAGGCCGCCGCCCTCACCGTGGGAGACCTGTGGCCGCTGTATCTGGAGAATGGCAAGCCCAAGCGCAAGGATGCCTGGAAGCCCCGGTACCGAGCCGACCTTGAAGCAATGGCAGTACCTGGTGGTGAAAAGAAAAAGCGAGGGCAGGGGCTCACAAGGCCGGGGCCGCTGTATCCGCTGCTGGCGCTGCCGCTGGCCGGGGTGAACGAGGACACGCTGAAAAACTGGTACGACCGCGAAGCCGTTTCTGGTAAGCACCAAGCCGCCCGCGCCCTGATGATGTTCCGGGGTTTCCTGCGCTGGTGTGCTGCCCGCCCTGAGTATCGGAGCCTGACAGACCGCGATGCAGGTGGGGCGCCTGCCATTTTGGAGAGCCTGCCGCCGAACACGCGACGCAAAGACGCCTTGGATGGTGCGCAGATTGCAGGCTGGTGGGCAGGCACCGAGCAATTGGGCAACCGCACCGCTGCCGTGTACCTGCGCGCCTTGCTGCTGACTGGTGCCCGTCGTGAAGAAATGGCTGCCCTGCGCTGGCAGGACGTGGATTTTCAATGGCGCAAGCTGACCATTGCCGACAAGGTTGAGGCTACACGCACCATCCCCCTGACACCGTATCTGGCGCAACTGCTGGCAACGCTGCCCAGGGTAGGGCCGTATGTGTTTGCGAGCACGGGCAAGGCAGGGCGCATTACGGATGCCCGCGCATCCCATGCCCAGGTGCTGCAACATGCCCAGGTCAAGCACCTGACGTTTCATGGACTGCGCCGAACTTTCATACGACAGGGTCGCAATATCGCCCCCCTCGGTGTACCAGCGCAAATTGCGGGGCACACTCCGAGCGCTGTTGCGGACGGTTACGCCATTCTTACCATGGATGAATTGCGCCCCCACGCGGAGCGTGTGGAGGCCCATATCCTGAGCCTGGCCGGTGTGCAGTTTGATGCTCAGGCCGAGCCGGGTGCGCTGCGCGTGGTGGCCGGGTAATTCACGCGCCTATGTTTGCATCAATCACAATCAATGTGTACCATACACACAAATGACCAGCGCCGACCTGATACGAGATATGCAGCGTGCCGGGTGGACGCTTGACCGGGTGAACGGCTCGCACCACATCTTTAAGCACCCGAACCGCCCCGGCATCGTAGTGGTGCCGCACCCCAAGAAAGACTTGGGGCAAGGGCTGGTCAAAGCCATCCGGCGGCAGGCCGGTATCTGAGAGGTGACACCCATGCGCTACCCCATTGCCATCGAACCCGGAAACGACACCACCGCCTGGGGCGTTGTCGTGCCTGACCTGCCCGGCTGCTTTTCAGCGGGCGACACACAGGAAGAGGCCATGATTCAGGCCGAGGACGCTATCACCGCATGGATTGAGGCCGCCATTGATGACGGGCAGGACATTCCGGCACCGTCGCACATCGAGGCCCTTCGCGCTGCCCATCCTGAGTTTGAAGGGTGGCTGTGGGCACTGGTGAAGGTTGACCCGGCCATGCTGGACGACACGCTTGAGCGGGTGAATATCAGTCTGCCGCGCCGCGTCCTGCACCGCCTGGACGCCCGCGCCCGCAGTGCTGGCGAAACCCGCTCAGGGTTCATTGCCCGCATGGCAGTTGAGGGGCGCGAGGCAGCGCCCGCCTGACTTGCGCCATGACCGACAAACAGCGATTCTCCGGCGTATGGGATGCCATCGAGGACAATCCCGGGAACGCCGCGAGCATGCGTGCTCGCTCGGGTTTGATGATGAGCCTCACGGAAGTCATTCGCCAGCAAGGTATGACACAGGCACAGGCCGCTGTCTTTTTCGGCGTAACCCAGCCGCGCACATCTGATCTGATGTGGGGCAAGGTCAACTTGTTTTCGCTGGACACCCTGATTGACATGGCTGCCACGGCTGGCATGGGGCCGACCGTCAAGGTTTCCATGCCCCGGGCTGCGCCAGCAAAGGGCCCTGCGCGCAGGGTTGCAGCGCCCGCCTGACCATTTCCGCCCCAGCTAGGCAGGGCCGCAATCCTGCCGAAAAGTCGGTTCCTCCCGCTGGCCTGCTGGGGCTCCCAACAAGGGAGCAGCGTCCGGGAGGGATGTGATGCATCACCGCACTTGTGCAGCCTTCACTAGCCGTCAGCTTGACCCAACGTTCGTCGGGCTAGACACCTCCAATCAACTGCTTATGTACAAGGCCATTGCGGCAGAGACAGAAAGCACGCGCGCCGCACTCCGTGGTAAAGCGAGTTGGAATTTTCCAGTGGCACAGCCTGCACGCGGCTTTGCTCCCATAACCAAACGCCAGCATCAGCCTGACACCACCCTGGCAGACCTGCTGCCCTGGCCTGCATTGCTGACGTTGGAAAGCTGTGCCAGTAATGCAGCCCAGCGCGCAGGCTGCACCAAACAAGAAATTCTCGATTTTGCGCTAGCCATTTGCCCCTTTGAGCACATTGTGACTGTGCTCAACTTCATGTCGCTGGAAACGGGCATTTCCGATGTCGCAAAAATTCTGAGCCCCGTGATTCGGGACCTCAAAGCCAAAGAGGCGCGCATCAAGCAAGGTGCCAGCGTCGGGGGCAAGAAATCTGCACGTACGCGTCAAACGAATGCCAAGACCCCAGCCACCAACGAGATCTTGCAGGAACGTAGGCGTCTCCTTGATTCCGGTAAGGACGCCAATGTCATAGCGGGTATCTTGGCCCAGCGCTATGGGGTTCATCCCAACACCATCCGTCGCAAGCTTCACGCGGCAGCCAAGGCACAGGAGGGTTAGCAACCGTCCAAAAAAACGTGCATGAAGGGGGTTCGTGCACGTCGCCCCCGGAACAGTGCCGGTCATCTTCAACAAACCTATGAGGTTTTGAAATGGCCGCAAAGACTGTTCCACTTACCCCGCTGGCGTTAGAAACGCGCACTGCACTTCCAACACCCGAGGCAGCGGGACATCTGAACCGCGCACAACAAACGCTCCGCATTTGGGCGTGCCGCGAGGATGGCCCCATTCGCCCCATTCGCATCAATGGCCGCTTGGCCTGGCCTGTGGCGGAACTGCGCCGCGTTCTGGGGGTGGCGTAACTATGGCCGCCGCCATCAACCGCCTCCTGCTGCGGGTCTGGTGCGCAGCGCCTTCTCGCTGGTTTCGCAAGGAGCGCCGCACATGATCGCGCTCAACACCACCAACGAGTTCCTTGGCGCTATCCAGGCAAACTTGGGTTACGCGCCACCGTACCTGGAGCCAGGCCGCTTCTGCCGCTTTGGTCCGCGCAAATCTGGCTGGGCTAAGCTGTTTTCCGATTGCCTCGGGGGGGTGTATGGCGACTACCGCCAGAACCTCAGCAGTCACTGGAGCGCCCGCCAACCACAGCACCAGTCTCCTGCTGAGCTGGCGGCGATGCGCCATCATCTCCACCTGGCCGCCCGGGAGCGCGAAGCAGAACAGCGCGCTCACTGGGTCAAGAACGCCGAGCGCAATGCCGCGTTGTGGGCCGCATCCATTCCGGCTGATGACGCGGTGCGCAGTTACCTGGCCGCACGCGGTTTGGCGCAGTGGCCTGTGCCGGCCTGCATCCGTCAGCACCCTGGCCTGGCGTACTGGCACGCGGACGACAACGGCGAGTTGCACATGCTGGGCCGCTACCCCGCGATGCTGGCCCCGATCGTGTCTGGCGGCAAGCTGCTGGCCATCCACCGCACCTATCTGGGCGAAGGCTGCAAGGCTGATCTGCCCACACCCAAAAAGCTGACGGCAGCATCCGGACCATTAGTGGGTGCATGCATTCCGCTGGCTGCGCCCCGTGGTGGCGTCCTGGGCATCGCCGAGGGCATCGAGACCGCCGCAGCCGCGTCGCTGGGTTCGGGCTTGCCGGTGGTGGCAGCCTACTGTGCAAACGCCCTGGCAGGGTTTGCCTTCCCCCGTGGCATCGAGCGTCTGGTCATCTTTGCGGACCACGACCCGGCAGGTCAACAGGCTGCCGCCACCTTGGCGCAGCGTGCGACCCGGGCCGGACTCACTTCCAAAACATTGACGCCATCGAAACCCGGCAGCGACTGGGCCGACGTTTGGCTGGAGGGTATGCAATGAGCAGCGACTTCAACATCCTGGCCGATGCGGCCGACGACGAAAGCCTGGATAACCACCGCAATGCGCCACGCCCAGACCCAGCCTGCCTCTACGGCCTGGTGGGCGACGTGGCCCGTGCGGGCAGCGAGACCACCGAAGCCAATCCCTATGCAGTGGCGGCAAACTTTATCGCCTTCATGAGCTGCGCAGTGGGCCGTGGGCCATACATGCCCGTGGGCAACACCTGGCACCACACCCGCATGTTCATGCTTCACATTGGCCGCTCAGGACGTGGCCGCAAGGGTGATGCGGTCTCCCTTCTCCGCAGGATCGAACACGCGCTGGAGGCACTGAGCAAAGACGCATCGCCGCAGGTGCACAGCGGTGGGCTATCCAGTCGTGAGGGTCTGGTGTACCTGATCCACGATGGCTACACCGAGGGCAAAGAAGAAGTTCCGGCCATCCTCGATAAGCGCCTGTTGGTGATCGAGAGCGAGTTCGCCAACGTGCTGCATCAAGGCAGGCGTGAGGGCAACACGCTGTCTGCGGCACTGCGCGATGGTTGGGACGGCGTGAGCATGAGGCCAGCCACCAAAAGCAATCGGTTGTGGGCCACTGATCCACATATCGCCATGATCGGCGCGGTGACTCCTTCGGAGCTGCTGGGTTTGATGGCTTCGCGTGAACTCAAGAACGGCTTTGCCAACCGCTTTCTGATGTTCTGGGCCGAGCGCACGAAGATGCTGGCGTTCCCCCGCGCCACACGCCAGGAAGATGTGGACGCCCTGGCCCAGCGCGTGCTGGAGGTGCTGCAGTTCTGTCAGGCAGAGCGCTGGGCAGACAAAGACCATATGCGTGTCGAACTGTCTCAGGACGCCCGCAAACGCTACGAGCTGCTCTATTACGGTGAACTGAACGATAACTCTGCAGGCGAACGCATCACCGCCTTGATCGAGCGCCGCGCCCCCATGCTGCTGCGCCTGGCGATGTTGTTTGCTCTGTGCGACAAGACCGCCACCGTGGAGGTGCACCACATCAACGCGGCGCTGGCCTGGGTTCGCTACAGCGTGGAATCGGTGAAGTTCATTTTTGCCAGCGCAGCCGACGAAGTGAAGGCCGCAGAAACCACCGAGACGGCGCAGGCGATATTGGCTTTCCTTGCAGAACGCGGTCAGGCCACGCGCTCGGAGTTGTCCAAAGACTGCTTCAAGGGCCACAAGACCAAAGCCATTCTGGACGCCGCCATCGACGAGTTGCTTGCCTGCAATCCGCCGCAGATTGTGGTCGAGACCGTTGCGCGCCCTAAAGGAGCGACCGGAACGCCGATCAAGATCTACAAGCTCGCTGCGAAATCCGCGAAATGTGCGAAACGTGAAGAGCCGCTCGGGTTTGCGGGAGATTCTGTGGTGCGAACTGACAGCGAAACGTGCGAAACGAGCCTGGACGGTGATACCTCATTTCGCACAGTTCGCACGGTTCGCGAAGCGCCCGATGCAGCGCAAGCCCGCACCAATGCACACAGTTCGCTCGTTTCGCACATTTCGCAGTCCACCTTTGAAAAGGTGGCGGCCACGTCCGCTGTGGAGGGATTTTGAATGACTTCTTTCACTTTGTACCTAGAGCTATATCAGGCGGGCCTGCTGCTCTCCACAGACGGAGAAAAGCTCCTCGTGACACCTGCAGACAAGCTCACCGACGAACTGCGCTTGGCCATTCGGCAGCACAAGCCCGAGCTGATCGAGCTACTCCAATCGGCGCACCACACCACCGGCCGCCTGTTGGACTGGGTTGTGGACCTCGACCCCCACACCACTGTAGCCACTGCCATCAGGTTCAGAACAGCGTCCCTAGCGCTCGACCAACAGGCTCCAGCCAACAACCTTCTTGATAAAGCAGGAGAAGAACAAGAATGACCACGCCCCCCAAAAAACGCCCTGGCCGGTGGAAGCCCGGTGAATCAGGCAACCCCGCAGGTCGCACCCCTGGCTCGGGCGAGGTTGCCAAGGTGCGGGCCGCCATTGCGACGCGCATCCCTGAACTGCTCGAAGCCATGATGCAGCGCGCGCTCGACGGTGATGTGGGCGCCGCCCGCCTGTTGCTGGAGCGCACGGTTGCGCCCCTCAGGGCGACCGATATGGCCCAGCCCATCAACCTGCCCAATGGCACGCTGACCGATCAGGGTCGCGCAGTCATGGCCGCCGTGTCATCGGGCGAGCTGGCTGCAAGCCAGGGCGCTGCCTTGGTGGGCGCTATTGGTGCGCTGGCCAGGGTAGTTGAGTTGGATGAGCTTGCTGCCCGCGTGGCCCAACTGGAGAAACACTATGGCAAGTCTTGACAAGCGCATAACTGTGCTGGAGGCGGTCACTGGCCCCGTGGCAGCACCGCGCATCACCGTCACGGTTGTAAGTCCCACCCGGGGAACTGTCAGTGCGCGGCTTTCGTATGGCCATACCGTACAACGCCTGGATGATGAAACCGAAGGGCAGTTCTTGGCCCGAATCAGCAGACTGGAGGCGACACATGACCAATCTTGAAAAGCGTGTGGCGAAAATGGAGCAGGCGGCAGACGACGTGGACCTCAAGTCCATGACCGATGACGAGCTTCGGGCCTATGCGGCAAAGTGCCCCAGTGGCTCCAGCGAGATGTATGCGGCCGTCCTTACCCTCGTGGGCCGACGACCGAGTCCGTTTCCTGTGGTGCACGACGATCCAGAGCGCCCTTGGGCGCGAAAGCAGGGGTGAGACGTGGCATCCATCAAAAGTCGTGTTGCGGGTCTGGAGCGAGCAAGCGAAACGACTGTACGGCGGCAGTGGACGGACGCAGAACTCGCTGTTCGCGTGGCCAATATCCTTAACAATCCCGAGTTGGTAACCGCACATGCGCCATTGATGGGAATCCTGAAAAAGGCTGCGGTCAGCGTCCAACAGCGCAGGCGCTGAATTACTCCTGAGAGTCTTCCTGCTGATTCGCTGTCTGCCGTTCTTGTGCCCAACGACGCCGCTGCCGCGCCGCAACACGACGTTCATGTAGTCGATCGCCTGCGGTATAGGCATCAATTTTCAGGCGCTTGCTTCCCTGGGCAAGAGATCGCAGGTCCTCTCGTATTTTTGCCAGATCGTTGGCAATTTTTACCATCGGGTCGCCACCCAAATCGCTCACGTCCTGGTGATCCGCCATGTTGATGGTGTAAGTGTTTTCCTCTCGGGTCGAATCCGCAAAGGACCTCCGCCAGCTCACGCGAACGGAGTACACCTGCTTGCGCACAAGTGGGTATTCCGCAAGGTAGCTGCTCACACCTTGCCCGGGCTTCAGCAGGCTGATGTTTTCAAACGGCACAGCCATTCCCCCGGCTCGCCCCTCTCCATTGATCAACGGGGGCGTGAAATCCACCTTGATGTCGTAGGCTGTGGCATTGCCGGTGTTGTCCACCTTCAGATCGAAATACCTCATCGACCAGCGGTTTGGGTCGAGGGTGGCAACCACATGGGGCTGCGCGGATGCCTCTGCCATGCGCTTGGTTTCTACTGCCAGCAACTTGGTAACACGCCAAAGAAAAAGCGTCGCAACAGCCGTCACGAGCGTACCCAGAAGCCCGCCAAAGGCTATGAAGGTTGTGATCCAGGTTTGCGCAGAATCCATGCTTCTCCTTATTGAATGCAGGCTTTCAACAGCGATTCAGGCGCCTATCTATTCGGATTCCGTCTGCTCCAAAGCCTGTTGCCACGCCTTCTCCTTGAGCGTTGCTCCGGTTCCAAACCAGGCGCTGTCCAAGCGGTCACCTGACGAAGGCCGAACGTGGTCAACGTAATAGGTCACGGCACTGACGGCACCCCACAAGGTGTTCTTGGCGGTGGGCAAATCTTGACCCGGTGCATGCCGGTAACACGACATCAGTTGCATCACTTCTTTGCGCTTTAGATCGGAGATTTTTTCTTCCTTCATCTCCTTCTCGCTTTGAAAGAGCGCCTGGAAGAACTGCTCGGCATCGCGATCGGACATTTCTTTGCCTGCCATCGGCGTGAGCTGCCGCTTGAACTTGTCCCACGAGTCATCCATGAGTCCGAGATCTTTCTTGATCTGGTCTGGGTCAAAACGCCGACTGTGGTTGACCTTGATGTTGCGCCTGCTCTCCTTTTTTACATCGTGCACGGCAAAACCCAATGTGTTCTGACACACGACGCGAACGGACGTGAAAGCAATGGTGGTGGCCAGTGACTTGTCGCAGGATGTGGCCAGCAGCACATAGGCGCCCAGCTCGTCTGCTGCGTTACCAGCCACTCCAGCCACCAGGCCCGTGCGCGCCAGGGCCCATACCTTGCGCCCACCGTCGAGTGCGCCCGCCGTTTCGAGCTTGTAGTGGCGTTCCTCTACCAGGTCTCGGTAGAACTCCAGCACCTCTTTGGGCTGCACCACCTGGTAGTCGCGAGACACCACCGATAGCGCGGCCTGGGTGTCGCTGCGCGCCAGCACAAAGCGGTCGCCCATGACGTGGTTGCGGCCACCCATCTGGTAGCTGACCGGAATCATTTCAATCTCCCAATCCAGCCGCGCGGCTTGGACCCACGTTTCAATGTCCTGATCGGGTGGCAGCGCCTCGCCCAGCCCGTGCCAGGGCCGCTCACCCACATAGGCCATGGCCGGTTTACCGGTGGATTCGTCGAGATCGTGGCTCATCAGTAGTCTCCTGGGATGTTGTGGCAGGGCGTCGTCTCTGGGTGTTCAGGCCAACGGTCAAGCCCGTCGATACCGGGCTGCGTTGCCGCGCCCCTCCATTTCCACTTGGCCTGCGCGTTGCAGGCTGCGCACAAGGCTCCAAACCGTGCTCTCGATGACGGGGCCCACCCGTGCAAAACCGAGGTGTCGTGCAAATTGAACGGCTAGCTGGGCCTTTTCCACGCCCGACGCCGGTATGACCTTCAGCAGCTGTTGCTTGAGAAACTCGCGGTCATAGTCTTCCACCTTGGTGGCCAACAGGCTCAGATGCCCGCGATGGTTTTGTGCAATGCCCCGGCCCACTGCGCGACGGATGGCGTTGTCAAGCACCCCGGCCATCGCCTTGGTGGTGCGCGCACAACCCAGCTTGCGGGCGGTCTGGCGGATCAGGTCGCTGCGGGTCAGGGGGCCCGATTGCGCCAGCACCGCGCGCAGGGCGCACATGGCCTGTGCATCGGTGATGTCGTCGGCCTTGCTTGCGGTGGCTGTCGCCTGGCCACCCGCTGCCTTGGCAGGGGTGGCCTTAGCTTTTGGGCGCGGGGGTGCTCCTGATGCTTCGGCCAAAGCGTCCAAGTCGTCATCAAAGTCAAAAAGGCTGTTGGCGCCCGTAGGGCTTGCGTAAGCAGCTTTCTTTTTTGAAGCGGCTGCGGCCTTTTTGTGTGCCTTGGCTTGCTCTTTTTGCGCCATCTGCTCGGCCGCCAGCGTGGCGGCGTCGGGTGGCGGGTGGTTTTGGCTGAACGCTGAACCTGACGAGGCACCTGCGGTGCCGGGCCAGCCGCCGTGGGCGTCAATGGCGGTATCGACCTGCTGCATCAGCGTTTGCGTGGCTTCGAGCGCGGCATACACGCGCAGCCAGTGGGTGATGTCGTCCGGGCTCAGGCTGCGGCCTGCTTTGCGCCGGTCGTCCAGCCATTTGTGCAGCACCTGGTAGCCGCCAATGGTGTGCTGCCACACGCCTTGGCGCACGTTGGCAAAGCCGCTGCTGGCGTTGATGAACACCTTCCCCACATCGCCCGACAGATCGGCGATGGCTTTGCCCTTCTCTGCCACCTTCTGCAAACTGAAATCAGTGCCAAAAAAGGCTGTAGCGCTTACTGGTCTTGCGCTGGTAGCTATTATTTTCGAAGCATCCGGGTGCTCCAGCAAATGCCATTGCACCAGTTGGCTGCCCAGTCGCGCCAGCGCATCGAACACGGCGCGCGAGCCGGGGATGGGGATGCGCGGAAAATCGGTGCGCAAAAAGGCGGCGTAACGCTGGCGGTAGGCCGGGCTGTGCAGCACGGCGTAGATGTAATGGAAGATTTTCTCGGCGTGCAGCGGGGCGGCGGTGTCTTCGGGCCGGTAGTCGGCGAGGGTTAGCTTGAGGGCGGAATGAAAAGCTGCGACAAACGAATTCGACAAATTCGTGGTTTTTGCGGACGCATGGGCGCCGTCTGTGCCAGGAGTTCCAATCTTCCAAAGTGGAAATATCAGTGCAACTCCCCGGCTGCTAAACATTGCCCGGTTGTCGACTGGATAGATCGCCACCGTCGTGTGCGAATAGCCCTCACGTTCAGCGACTTGCTTTACCGTCGTCAACGACAAGTTGCGTTCAATTCCGACAACATGCCGCATTGTTGGCCAAGATCTTCCCCAAACCAAGCTGCTGTCGTAGAAAGTCCATCGTTCGTCAAAGGGGCGATAAACAGTGGGAATAATCGCACGAGAGATATTAACAGCCTTTAGTGCGGATCTGGCTGCACTTACGTCCCATCCTTTTTTCCCGGATATTTTAAATTTTTCCAATAGTGACTGATTATCTCCTTGGAAATCCTGCACTTCACTGATTCGTTTAGTTAACCGTGCTCGATCAAAGTCGATTACCAAACTATCTCTCGCTGTGATATAACCCGCACCAGATAAGAGCAACACAGAATCAATGGGATGGAAAGCTTCATACTCATTAAACTGCGAATTTGTGGGTAGGAAAGCAAATTTTGGAGCAATCGGGCGGATTGCTGCCCAAGTAGTCTTGCTTATCGACGCGGTCAATAGCCATTCAAGCTTTGTTGCTTGAGTCCCCCTCATTTCAGTCCTATAAACGCTATCGCGCTTCTGCAAATTTCCTTTCGCAGCAATAGTAATTGAAACGCCTTGCTTTATTTCGAACACGTTTTCGTCGGTGCTACCATCAGCTAACCGCTCTTGCTTGTTGGCATTGCCATTCAAATCACAAAGCCAAATTGTGTTGAAGGAATCCAGCAGGCTGGCCCTAAGGCCACGCAAAGTGCCATTTTCCAGAAATGTGTGGTTGGTAATAATTCCCAGGGCACCAATGCCGGGTGCTTCTAACCTCAGCTCCGCAAAACGTATGAACTTCACGTAGTCATCGTTAAGGTTTTTCTCAAACTGTAGTGCACCCTTTTCTACAATTTTTACGCCGTTTACATACTTGTATGCATCAATAAGCGCTCTATGAGCCGGCTCCATATTTGCTGATTGAAGTGAATATGGCGGATTCCCCACCACTACCGTCGCTGCCAGTTGCTCCTTCACCCGGTTCGCCGCAGCTGCCTCGTGCGCCAGCATCGGCGCCATGGTTTCCAGTTGTGCCTGAACTGGGTGCGCAGGCTCCAGCGCATTGGTCAAAAACACATTCACACGCGGCCCGCCGTCGGGAAAGGTGTAGCCGGTCTCGGCCAGTTTCAGGCCAATCTTCATGTGGGCAATGGCGTAGGGCGCCATCATCAACTCGAAGGCATACAGGCGCGGCAGCAGGTGCTGCTGCACGTAATCCACCCACAGCGGCTGCCATTGCGCTTTGGTTACCTTGCCTTGCTGCGCCCACTTGGCGCGCATGTGGGTGTGGACCTGGGTGATAACTTCAACGAGAAAGGTGCCAGTGCCGGTAGCGGGGTCGAGCACTTGCACAAAGGGCGTGGCCGGGGTGCAGAACTTGGGCAGCTTCAGCTCTGGCTTGCGGGCCATCATCTCGCCCCAGGTGATGGTGCTGGCCAGGCCGTCTTCAATGCCGAACTCGGTTCTTAAAATCTCATCGACGCTGCGCACGATGAACTGCACCACGGGGCTGGGGGTGTAGAAGACGCCGCGCTTGGCGCGCATGGCCCTGTCGTAGGCCTTCAGAAAGTCTTCGTAAAAGTGGATCACCGGGTCGTCGCCCGGCTTACTGGCGTTGAAGCTGCGCAGAACGGCGTCCATGGGCACATCGCGCAGGGTGGTGACCACTTCGTTGATGCCCAGTTCATCAAAGTCCACGCGCTTGGCCTTGTGGCGGGCGCGGCCGCCCGCGCTCAAAAAATCGCCCAGCAACTCTTTCAGAAACGGGTTGGTGCTGGGCACCATGTCCGAGAGGTTGTCAGCCACCAGTGCACCGCTGTCGCGGCTGGCGCGCGCGGTAAACAAGCCGTAGGTGATGGTTTGCGCGAACATGTCGGCAAAGCCATCGGAGGACAGGTCGGCAATTAGGTTTTCTTTGAAGGCCTTGTGTAGCTGGCGCAGGTGGCCGGTGTCGCTCTCCAGCGCCAACACGGCATTGGCGCGGCTGCGGATGCGTTTGGCCAGGTCGGCCAGTGCCAGCGCCAGCGATTTGCTGTCGTTGATGACCTGGCGGTATTTCAGGCTGAAAGCGCCGGCCCACTGGGCGCGCCAGGCGTCCTGGTCGGCCTTGCTGGCGGTTTGTGCGGGCCAGCGCAGCTTTTCTTTCAGCGTTCTGGCCACGTAGCTGAGTTCAAGGGCAGTGTCGGCTTCGTCCCAGCCCAGCACGCGCAGGGTGGGCAGGTCGCCCAACTCGGACTCGTCGGTGAAGTGCGCCAGCGTGATCTCGCGCGATTGGGCCTCTCCGTAACTGGAGACAAACAAGAGGTCGCGCGCCAGCCAGGTCTGGTGGCCGCCGCCCTGGGCACGGCTCTTGATGGCCAGGCCGTTGAGCATGCGGCGCAGTACCACAATGGGGAGCTTGCCTTTGTCGAAGTCCACAAAAAAGATGCCCCAGGGCTGGCCGGTGACCAGCGGGCGCAACTGTTTGATTGAACTGATGGCCACCGCATGCTCGGGCTTGAGGTTGAGCTCCTGCGGTTGCCAGTCGTATACGGCGTCTTCCCAGTCGTCTACGTCCACGGGCCAGCCCAGTTCGTCGTGCAGGTAGGTCACCAGGGCCGGAATGGTGTGGATGCGCCGCAATTTTTCGGCTTGTGGGTCTAGTGAAGTCGCCATGCGGTGGTGCCTCTCGTTTTCTGGTTGTTGTCCGTTGCGGGTGCGCTGGTGCGGCGCCTGCTCAGTTCAATTCCATCCACGCAATAAGTTGCGGGCCGACGCCTACAGGGGCTTGAACCTGGCGCAGGTGGCCGTTTTTCAAGTGCTTTTCGACCTTGGCGCGTGCTTCGGCCAGCGTTGATGGGGCGATGCGGCACTGGCGCGGCGTTTCGGGCTCGCAGTGAATCACGGCGTCAATGGCAGCGGCGTCTTCCAGCACTTTGCCGGTTTGCAGGTCGAGCAGCAGCCATTCGGTGCGGCCCGCAGCCAGCGTCCACGCCTCGGCGTCCAGAGCCGCGTCGGTGATGGTGTTGTCTTTGCCGGGAATGCCAAAGCAAAAGAACACGGCTTGTGTGCCGGGCTGGATGTGGGCCTTGCCGCTGAATACGCGCCCCGGCAATGCCTCCAGGCGGGCGGGCAGGTCGGGGTGGGAGGCCAGCAGGCGCTGGTACTCAATGTGCATGGTTTCGAGCACGGAAGGCTCGCCTTCGTAGGCCTGGTCGAAGTTCCTGAGTGCTTCGAATTCATCGTCAGGCCGTAGCAACTTGCCGGTTTCAATGCCCAGCGTTTTGGAGATCAGCAAGGTTTTGTTGGAAACTTTTTTGTAGAGGCTCAAAAGCTCATCCAGCTCGCCCGGGGGCAGAAAATTCCAGTACTCGACGGTGCCGCGAATGGCTTTGACATCGGGGTGGTCTTTGACCAATTTCTTTTCGATTTCGGGGTTCATGCGCCGGTCCACCCGACCAATGCGCTGCATCAGTCGCACGGGGTTCCAGTGCAGGTCGTAGTTGATGAGGCGCGTGGCGTCTTGCAGGTTCAGGCCTTCACTGAGCACATCAGTGGCAATCAGCACACGCGTTTCCGGCTCCCCCTTGCCTTGCAGGTCGCTGCTGGTCATGCCGTTGTAGTAGGGAGCAAACTGGCGAATCACGTCGCTGCGGCTGCGCTTGGTGCCTGAGTCGATCTGGTCAATGCCTTTGATACCGGCTTTTTCCAGCTCCGTGGCCAGGTAGCGGGCAGTGGCCATGAACTCGCTGAAGATCATGACCTTGTGTTTTTTCAGGACAGGGTCGGTTTTGAGCAGGTGAATCAGGGCGCGGAGTTTGTCGTCATGGCTGGGCTTGAACTGGCGCAACTCGTTCAGGAATTCTGCAATCTGGTTCAGGTCTTGCAGCGACTCGGAAAGGATTTGCGGAACGTCGAACTCGTCCCGCTCAAGCCGGTCTGCGGCTTCGAGCATTTCTTCGGGGATGACATCCTCGTCTTGCTCGTTATCGGGAATGTCGTCAAACAGCTCGCTCTGGCGCTTTTGCACGTCGCCCAGCAATTCGCTGTGGTGGATCTTCCAGCGCTCAAAGGCCGCCACCTCGTGCTTGGTGGTGCTGTTGACCTGCACAAACGCCATGACTTTGTAGAGCAGTTGCCAGCATGACGATTCAAACGCGCGGGCTGAGCTTTCAAAGCGCTTCAAAAACAGGATGCGGATCAACCCCACCACCTGCTTCTGGCGGTTTTCAGCAAACCCATCGGCTACCGGTACCTTGCTGTAGGCCAATGGGTAGTACATGGGCAGGGTGAACAGCGGCTGCTTTTTGTTGAAAGCCTTTTCCAGTAGGCCAAGCAGTTTGCCGTAGGTCTTCTTGACCGAGTATTCGGCGAGCTTGGGAGCTTCGCGCTTGGGGAACATGGCCTCTTTGGCGCCGGCCGTGATCTGGCTTTGCTTGACGTAGGCGCGGCTGCGTTGCACGACCAGCGAACGGAACAGACTGTCTTGGGATAGCAGGTCGCTAGCTTCGATGCCGGGGAGTTCGCTCTCTATCAACTCGCCGCCCATGCGTTTGGCCAGGTCTTTTTCAAGCTTGCGGAAATAGCCAGACAGCGAGTGGATGCCCAGCGTCTCTTTGAAGTGGCCTGCATCGCGCTGGGTGAAGTGCTCGATCAAATGTTGCAGGTCGATCAACCTGTTATTGATGGGCGTGGCGGTGAGCATGAACACCTGCTTGCCCTTGGCCAGGTCCTGCATCTGCCAGTAGCGGGATGTGTCCTTTTTTGTGCTGGGGTTGCGAAAGTGGTGCGCCTCATCCATCACAACCACGTCGGCCTGGTCTTTGATGCGCTGAAGGCGTTCGATCCATTCACCGCCACGCTGCAGATCGGTGTGATTGATGACCACCAGGTTGGAAAAGACGCCAAACAGCTCGGGCAGGTAGGTGCGCAGCGCCGATTCCCAAACAGGCTCGCGCCCCGATTTTGGAACGATGAGCAGCACTTTTTTACGCTCAAACTTCACCAGGCGTTCAATCAGCATCAGTCCTACGAAGGTCTTGCCAAGGCCCACGCCATCGCACAGAAAGGCGCCACCAAACTTTCCACCAATTTTGAGCAATGCGCCGTAGCCATCGCGCTGGTACTGGTCGAGGATGGGGTACATCCGCGAGTAGTGGCGCTCCCAATCACCGGCTGTTTGTTCGTAGTTGCGGAAATATTCCTGCAACGACTTGGCATACACCTCAAATGGCAAGTATTCGCGTGTGTGCCGTTCGATGACCTTGAGCACATCGGCAGATACGTCTTCGGCTTCATCCCAATGCGCCTCGTACCACTGCTGCAGTTCTTCGACCTCTCGGCGCAACTGGACGTTGAGTTCAACGTTGCCGGTCAACCCAGGAAACGTGAAATTGCTGGAGCCAACCAGCGCAGACGAGCCCACCACCGCCAACTTGGAGTGGGTGATGTATGCCTTGGCGTGGAATTTCTTTTTTGTGTAAACCCGGCACTTGATTTTTCCGCTGGCGATGGCTTGCACGATGGCCGGAACACCTGAAAGGAAATCGTTCTTGGCTTTCTCGCGCTCAATGCTGTCGTCGAGCTGGCCGGTGATACGGGCAATGCCCTCTGCAAACGCGCGGTGGGTTCGTTTGGTGACTTCGTCGCCCATAAGGATGCGAATCTGGTCGAGCTTTTGCCACTTCCCATCCAGCGCCAGCAAGGCTCCTATCTCGAAGTAGCCCGTGGCAATGTCGAACCGAGAGGAAATTTCAGACCATTCTGAGAGGTAGCTCAGCACCTTCCATTCGTCATCGCTGTTATCAACGATAAAAAGATCATTGCCCGTTTTATTGCTCATTCAGTTACATCTCCCTTGCCGCATCCTACCAACGAAGCCACTTCAGGACGTTGAAGCAACTGCACAGTCGGGCGAGGGGTAACGGCAATGCTGGAAACATTCCCGCCGCAACTGCTGATTACGAAGGCTGTTCTGGCGCAGTCTTGAGCCATTGATCGGGTGTGGCAACCCCATAAAGCGGAAGAGCGCGGATGGGCGGCATGCCCTTGATTCAAAGCACAGGCACTGTCACTTGGGCCGGATCGCTGCGACCACTTTGTCCAGGAAGCTCTTTGGGGTGTCCGGGATGCGCCACCAGTCGAGATCAGTGTTCGCCCCTTCAACATTGACTTGACGGTTGCGGCCGGTAGCGTGTGGTACGGGGTCACCCTCTGCAGTAGTGATATCTACATGCTCCAGTCTGCTATGGCGTCGGGGCTGAATGTTTTCCGAATCTACTTTCATGGCTGCTCAACCAGGGTGTCGGTTAGTGTGGGGGGCCAAGTGTCAATACGTGCAGGCCAGCTTGAAGGGCCCAGATACGATGACAGGATACAGCGGTGCCGTCCTTTCATGAAAGGATGGCGTGTTGGCCAGAAGCGGGAAGGCAACCGGCCCCGGCAAGACTTCACCGATTCCGAACTGACGACTTGGGATGGGGTTGCTGGCAGATGATTGGTGCCGCGACTCGTATCGGTGTCCTGGGACCCGTCGCAGAAATCGTCTTACATCCGCCCTTACATCGGACGGAAAAAGAAAAACCCCGCTATCT
>ENA-UOUJ01000883-UOUJ01000883.1-activated-sludge-metagenome-genome-assembly--contig:-NODE-883-length-17448-cov-4.910884_pt1 | contig 17448 bp, 13 predicted proteins | sample MGYA00249839_ERZ747224 | MGnify/ENA primary metagenome ERZ747224 (study PRJEB28782, sample SAMN03220277) | activated sludge metagenome | biome: wastewater; feature: sewage sludge; material...
GACCGGCCGCGCGCCTGTAGCTCAGCCGGATAGAGTAGTGGCTTCCGAAGCCGCTGCTCATCCGGGACAATGGCGCCGGAGAGTGTCACAAGGCCAATGCTCAGCGGGACGAGTACTGGCAGGAAAAAGTCCCTTAAAAACGCGCCTGTAGCTCAGCCGGATAGAGTAGTGGCTTCCGAAGCCATTGGTCGGGGGTTCGAATCCCTCCAGGCGCGCCACTCCCCCTGTGACGGAAATGGGACGCTGATGGGACAGCGTTCGCATGGCGCTGCGCGTGGCTTGAGTACAAGCCTCCGGGACGGTTCCGGAGCCTCTGGACGCGGGGCGGGAACCCGCAACGGCTATTGTTGCTGCCTGGAACGCATAGGACCCGGGGGAGCCATGCCCGTCATCACGTCCGGTGAACTCAAGACCCGGCACCGGCAGGTGCGCGACGACCAGCCCGAGGGCCTACGCGTGCGCATCCATCGTGCGATCAGCTGGCTGACGCGGGCGCAACGGGAGGCCGGCGACCCGGACGCAACGTTCATCTTCCTCTGCATCGCTCTCAACGCCGCCTACGCGCACGAGTTCGGCTTCGAGGAACGGGAACTGGTCCAGCGAGATCTTCCCTCCCATCCGCATCTAGCGTGTCTGATCTCGCGCACCTAAAGCCGGCTTTCGGCCAAGCCCGGAGGTTCGACCCGCCGTCGGAGGTTGCCGTCTTACCTCGAGGTGTGGCACTACTTGACTATGGCCGAAGCCGCACTTCGACCGTGGTTCCAACGCCTTGGGGGAGGCAGGATGCCGAATTTGACGATCTACTTGCTGCGAGACGAATTCAAGACCGCCGCAGCTGCAATTGACGGTACACCGAGCGAACACATTATCGAAGCTGATGGCGTAGTTTTGGGGACATTGTATGTCCGCGACATGCCAGAAAGACCCCCCGGGTGGGTCGAGTTGTTCGCCGAACTAACTGACGCCTCGCTCTTCAACCACGTCAGATCCACAGCAGCCCTCTATATCACCGAGGCTAGCGGCCGCTTGTTTGCCTTAGCGTTCGGGCATGGAAGGCACATTCTTAAACCCGGCGCCCTCGAGGAACGATTCGGTTTGCTGGTCGTTATCAATACGTTGAAATCCGACGAACTCCGGAGCATCGACAAGCGCACATTCGATACGGTCGACCAGAACGTACGCGCACAAGTCAGTCAGCGATCTCCGGCCACAGAGTTTGGCATCGACATTGAGAAAGATCTGATCCGAGGCATTACAGGACAGCCGAACGATCCTTCCCTCGGCACGCGCATGACAGGGTCTGACTCGCTCGTCGTGGCCGTAGATACCACCATCCCACATCTCGGCGCATTGCTCGAACGTTACTTGGAGGCGTTCCAGTCCAACGCTTACTTGGATGGTTTCTCATGGATCGATCAGATCCACCAAGTCGGCGATAGAACACCACTCAAGCAAGAGCTCGACCAGAAACTACTCGAAAAGATGGCCGAGGCTCAGGCGAACGATGGCCATGCGAATGGACTTTGGCTGGCCATTCCCGACGTAGTGGACTATACCGGCATACATAGATTTCGCTTCACCGGCAGCTCAAACAGCCATAATGATCTGCACCTGCCCGGATTCATTCGAGCCCTAAATACGAGCGAAACCATCACGATAGACACGCTGAAGAAGAAGTACGCGTTCGCGGTCGATGATGAAGGACTTGAGGTAGGTGACAAATGGCCCGTCTACAAGTGCATCCACCTTGAGGCCGATGTTGGCGACCAGACCTACCTTCTAGCAGCAGGAAAATGGTTCTGCATACGGAAAGAATTCACGGATGAAGTGAATCAGTTCTACGACAACGTTCCGGTACACGACCTAGGCTGGATCGAATATCAGCACCAGTCCGAGGGGGCCTACAACAAGGCTGTCGCCACGGTCTCTAATAACGCCTATGCACTCATGGACGCTGTCGACATCCCAGTGGGCGGATTGCGAGACAAGATTGAGTTCTGCGATCTGTACTCAGCATCGGGCGAACTGATACACGTCAAAAGGTATGGCGCATCGAGCTTGCTCGGCCACCTGTTCAACCAAGGCCTTGTATCGGGCGAACACCTTCGCTCCGATGGCAACTTCTTGGCTGAGGTAAACAAGCGCCTGCCAAAAACACACCGGTTGGCGATTGAGGACTCGACACCGAGAAAAGTCGATGGATTCACAATTGTCTTCGCCATCATCAGCGAGCTGCAAGGAAGTGAGCTGCATATTCCATTTTTTGCGAAAGTCGCCTTTAAGCATGTTTGCAACCGACTGCGTAGCCTTGGCTTTGTCCAGATTGCCAAAGCGAAAGTAACGGTAAACGAAGCTTTCAGCAAGACGGAAAAAATCAAGGCAAAGAAGACCAAGAAGAAAAAGGCGGCAAAGGGGAAACCAGTGGTGGCCTCAGCCGGAGTGAGCGCTCCAGCAATGCCTGCAAAAAAAATTGTTGTGAAGCGGCGCGGGGCGAGCCCGCCAAACTAGTTGGTATCCGCCATCAGCGAAGGACTGACGCCAACCAAGGTTCCGACACCAGGCCAAGCAAAGATCAAAACTGTATTGGCGGCCGAGCGCTCCTGCTGCAAGGTCCCACGGATGGCGGGTGACTACCACATCGAGAAGCGTTAAGACGCGAAAAATCCCGGCCACAATGCGGACTCCGAGCATTTTCTGATCGGTGTGTCCGGGCGGCATTCACAGGACTGCCTCTGAGACGTGGCGCCCAGCATTCGACTTGCGTTCCGTCATGCCCTTAGATGCTCAAGTACAATCACACAGCTAATATAGGCAGCACTTTACGGGGACGCCATGAACACGGAGGAACGGATCTCTAAGCTCGTAGGGACGCTGGGGGGCTTCAAGCACGGAGGCGCGCTTGGCAGTTCAATCACCCATATTCGATTTCCTCGATTCAAGGGCTTGGAGCGTAATGCCACGGTAAAGTTGGATTTTCCGCTGGTGGCGCTAGTGGGGGCGAATGGAGCCGGCAAAACATCAGTATTACACGCACTTTACGGGGCTCCATTCGGCTACTCCACCGCACAGTTCTGGTTTGCAACGGAACTTGATCCGATCACGGGAACCACTAAAGACCCACAGCGATTCATTTATGGCCACTGGAATCCGTCCTTTAAGAATATCGTGGAAACGAGAAAAGCCCGACTCGGCAGGAAACGCGACTACGATTATTGGGAGCCGTATCGCACGAGCATAGCAGATGGAATGTCGCCGATGCCGAAAGGACAGTTTGATGGAATGGCGAAAGATCGTTGGAATCCGGTCAAGAAGACTGTCGTTTATATAAATCTAAAAATGTCGTTCGGCTCCTTTGATCGCTACTTCTATATGGAGCAGAGTGATAATTTGTCCGAACGCCGAACCGTTATGCTGAGAGAGGCTGCGCGATTGAAGCGCATCAAGAATGAAGGACGAACGAGCTATAAACTGGGCAAGCGAGAACGCGTATTCGTCAACCGCCTATTGGCAGATGAGGAACTCAGTGCAGTATGTGAGATTCTCGGGAGGAACTATGATTCAGCACGAATTATCGAGCATTCCCTTTATCCAGGGAACCGCGGCAAGGATCTGACCGTAATCTTCTCTAGAGGGTTTGAATATTCAGAGGCGTTTGCTGGAACGGGCGAAGTGTCGGCAGTCACTGTAGCGACAAAGGTCTTAGCCGCTCCTCCCGGCTCACTTATCCTTCTTGATGAGCCCGAAACGTCGCTACACCCTGGTGCGCAGCGAGCCCTTCTGTGCTTCCTGCTTGAGCAGATCAAGTTGAAGAAGCACCAAGTCGTTATTTCAACGCACTCTGGAGACATGCTAGGCGGGCTGCCTGATCGCGCGATTAATGTGTTTGAGGCTGCTGACAACGGAGCCACTCGCGTTGTTAATGGCTGTTCTCCCTTGGTGGCACTCAATAGATTGGGGCGGGCCCCACAGGGGAAAGTGCGGATTCTGGTTGAAGATCCCATGGCCAAGCTACTGGTCGAGCGCGCCATTGAGGCATTGGACGCTGGTGAGAGAGGGATAGTCGAAGTTCGCGTTTCACCTGGCGGCGCGGACGCAATGATTGTGCATCATGGACCTGGATCAATGGTGATCGGTGATGATGTGTACCTTCTCATCGACGGCGATAAAAGGCGGGTTGCGGAGTTCACCAAGGCACAGGACATTACACCAGCCCAGCACGCGGATCTCGAGCGCATGCTAGTCGATGAGCTCGGCGCCGCCCCAAAGTTTCTGCTGGCAGGAGGGAATGATATGGATGGACGTAAGCAAGCCCTAATCGATGCCCAGCTGAGGTATTTCGACTGGATCGGCCAGCGCCTCGACTATCTACCCAAGTTGTGTCCGGAGCAAGTGATAATCGATTCCATGGAGAACACTCAAGGCGGCGGTGGTGCAACATCCGATGCCTGCAAGGCGTACTTGTCCAATCTGCTTTCAAACGGAGTTGAAATCAGCAATCAAGATCTTCTCGTTCTGGCGCGAATCCAGATCGCAAGAATTCCTCTAGACAATGCGGATCTTGCTACAATTCGACGTTCCATCGCGCCTTGGCTAATGCGCAAACGACAGTGAGCGAGAGCCTTTTGGTGAACGAGAACTCTTCGAATATGACGTCAGAGAGACTTACCGCAATTGATCTTTTTAGTGGTTGCGGTGGAGTCACCAGCGGCCTGCGCCAGGCTCAGTTTGACGTGTTGGCTGCTGTGGAGATTGACAGGAAGGCTCAGGAGACTTATCGACTGAACCACCCGCGGGTGCGCTTGTTTAATTCAGATATCCGCCATGTTGACCCCCAAGCCCTCATGTTCTCCCTTGGGCTGAATCCTGGCGATCTGAGCTTGCTTGCAGGATGCCCGCCATGCCAAGGCTTCTCGCGCCTGCGTACAAAGAATCGAGCAATTTCAATTGATGACCCCAGGAATGATCTTGTATTTGAGTTCCTGAGATTCTCCGATGTTCTTCGCCCGCAGAACATTCTGCTGGAGAATGTTCCAGCACTGAAGGATGATCCACGTTTTGAACGGTTTATTTCCGGATTGGAATCTATTGGGTATAGCTGTCTAGTTAGTGTGTTAGATGCAGCGGACTATGGGGTCCCTCAGAGACGCAGGAGGTTGATTATGCTTGCATCTTTAGGGCGCACACCCAACCTCCCCACCCCTTCCGCAAAAAGAGTTACCGTGCGCAAGGCTCTTAAAGGCTTGGTGAGCCCAGACCTCTCAAATGATCCTCTGCACACTTTACCTGAGCGTCGGTCAGCTTCGGTGCAGAAACTTATCAGCATGATTCCTAAAGACGGCGGGAGTCGAAGGGATCTGCCGCCGGAATATATCCTCGCGTGTCACAAGCGAGTTTCTGGGTTTAGTGATGTTTACGGCCGCATGGCGTGGGATAAGGTTTCTCCTACTATAACGAGCGGATGCCACAATCCATCAAAGGGACGTTTTTTGCATCCTGAAGAGGACCGAACGATTACTTTGCGTGAAGCGGCACTTCTTCAGGGATTTCCGAAGAACTACAAGTTCGTGGTTGCTCACGGCAAAGAAGCTGTGGCGCTCATGATCGGGAACGCGTTGCCTCCGCCGCTTATTGCTGCCCATGCACGCTCGTTTCTAGCTTGATGGCTTCTCTTGTAAACGATGGAGCGTTGTTGACTCCGGGTCAGTCCAGGAGGCTTTGGGAGCGCTACCAGTCCGAGCGAAAAATGCCCCCTTAGGATCGATAACAGATGTTAATGGCATCGCTCCCACCCACGGCCGTTAGCAGCGCTCCCCTGGCAAGTTCGTGCACGATCGTGTTCAAACAAATCCGCCATCCACTGCCTTTTCCCACGCCTCCTTCAGCTTCTGCAGGCGAAAGCCCTTGAATCCGAAGCTGTGCGCAATCGCAGCACGCTCCACAAGATCCTTCTCTGCGGGGCTAAGCACGCTCTGCTCCGACTCCCAGGCATTCAAACGCTTCCAGGTGCCATCAGCCCATAGACCATGTGCTCGCTGTGACCACGAGACTGCCTTAACCTCGCTCGCAGCCTGCTTCTTCGCGCGAGCCACGAATTCATCGCTGATTACGATGTCGGATTCCTGTACCCGGATCCAGCAAGCTTCTCTCTTGGCCCATTCTGTAACGAGTCGATTTCGGACCTGCTCCGCCGGGATATCCTGAAGGTAGGGCACGACCTCTTCAGCAATGCGAAGAGCCTCATCGATAAAGTAGGCCGGGGCGGCTTGCGCCTTCCATGCCGCATCGAAGTCCATTACACGATGAATTCTGCCGAGTCGATCAGCAATCAAGGCGATCGTGTAGGTGACCACCTGTCGAAGCATGGACCCTGGATACCAGTCTTGGCTTGGCACAACGCCGTCCAAAGCACGCGTAAGAATAGCCCTGCCAATAACAGATTTGTAGTACTCGTTGTCGAAAGCCTCTGGACTCTTCGACCACTGGTCACCTATGATCTTCGCGAATGCGGCCGTATTCTTTTGTGCACCTGCGCATACGCTATGAGGCATGGAACTCCACGTCACCTCATAACGCGCGATGTCCGTTTTCGTGACTCTTTGCTTGCGTGGATGAATAAGCTCCCACGCCTTGGCAGCAAGCCCCTTCTTTCGTTTCAACTCGACGTTGTAGCTACCTTGGGTTCGCTCAAAGAACCAGTAGCTTCCGACATCTCCAGCCTTAGCCGCGGGAGCCAGCAGCTGACGGGAAATGGTCTCGATCCGCTTGAAGTACGGATGTCCTGCGAACAAGTCGGAGGCCGACACAGCGTTCTGCGCATTGGCAAATCGTGCGATGTCGTGCACGGCCTCTTCGAAGCCCTCTTCAGGCAGCTGGGACAGCTTCATCTGCACAGACACCTGGTCCAGCGGATATCCGGCCTTTCGTGCCCAGTAAAGGGAGGCAGTAGTTTGACCTCCATTGACGACCTGAAAATCAGTGGCCGATGTGATCATCGTTAGCCCGGATTCGTTTGTCTCCATTTCTAGGCCCGAAACGGTCGCCGTCAATCCATTGTTGTACGCGAAGAACATGGATGGGTTCTCCCGCAAGGTCTGACGGATACCCTTGTTGACCTTTCGGCCCTCACCTAGGAACGCACGAACGTTCTGTTCAAGAATTCGGCCGCCAAATCGGTCGTACAGACTGGCCAGAACGTCGCCCGGCATGACGCAAAGAAACGACTTGTACTCGGCACCCTCGGACAAGGCCGGAAGCGCGGGGATCCCGGACCCATACTCCTCAGCGAAGTTGATCGTGATCGCCTCCCGCCCGGAACTGGACATGTCGGCACGGGAGAGTCGTGCGATGTCCCAGACCTGGACTTCGACCTCCTTGGTCCCGAGTTTGGGAGCCTGGATCCGTCCCAGCTTCGTTCCGACCGGTCGATCGGAGACAACGTAGATCCGGGCCTTGGTGAGCAGCTCGTTCGAGAAGCTGAAGATCTCACGGGAGAGGGCATGCGCCTCATGGCTCTCGTCCCAAAGGGACGCCACATCGCCGTAAACACTCCCTTGGAGGAAATTGTGAACCTGGTCGATCAGGCTTCTCAGTTCGTCCGTCCTGAGCGCTTCGGGCTCCTCGGCACCTGAGTAGCTTGCAACGATCAGGCTGAGTACGCCGTCGGCCTCGGAAAGGCTGTAGCCATCCAATCTGACCTCGGATCGCTTCCACCATGCATGTGCCCTGCAGAGACCGTAGTCGGTGAACTCCTCACCTGTCTGAAGGATCTCGCAGGCGCGCTCAATGAAACGGGTACGCTCATAGTCCGAAGCTGTGACGGCACCTGCCTGGATTTCGACCAGAAGATCGGCACGATAACGCTGAATCTCTTCTTCCATCAGTCCGCCCCCCTAGCGGTTCTCAATCATCCCTGCCAAGTCGACCGCGAATGATCCGAGCGCTTGCAATCCAAGGACGTAGCTGCCGTCGATAATCCTGGGATCAGTCTCGGAGCGCGTAAACCTCGGAAAGCCATCGGTTACGGCAAACGCAGAGATCGAATGGATGACGAATCTATGGCGGTCATAGTTCCGCGACGCCACGTAACCCCATTCCGCGAGCTTCCGCTGGGCATCCTCGAAGACCTGGCTTCCGCATGCCTCGGCTTCATCAAGCAGCCCAATCACGAAATCGTTGAGCGACTTCCCGCCATCCGCTTCACTGGCAGGAAGCAGTTCGACCACAACGAGCCCAAGACCACCACTCTGGGCCTCGAGCTGATCAAGCGATGAGATTCTTACTTGATTCCTGGCACCAGCCACGCGACTCTTGACTTCGATGGCGTAGCCATCGAGCACGAAATCCTGGGCGTGTCGCATGGGCGCAACCCACGCCGCAAGGGCGGACTCGAGCCCAAGCTTGCCGGTGAGCGGACCATGAAGCAGCGCCAGCTCGCCGACAAGGCCGCGCATTTCCTCATCGGACAGCTCATTTCCTTTGGCCAAGCCGAAGAGTGACTGCCAACGGCGCAACCGACTGAACAGCCTGAGCGTTGATGCACCACGGTCATCGGACTCGCCGGAGTAGGCCAGCACGTCCTCACACAGCCTTAGGAATACGTCTCGATCCTCAGGCACCCGCAGGTGAAGCGAAACGGCGGCAGTCTGATCCGGTTCCTCACGGACAGCGATTCCAAGTCCCCTGAGCTTCGGAAGTTCAGCTGGCAAGCTGTCCAATGACACCTGCTTCACAAGCAAGGCCGGCGAGCCGTCTGGATGGATCATCCAGAAGGTGGCGAGCGGATGTCCCACCACGGCGCGCCGACCCACCCATTCGCCTCCTTGGGGCGATAGGGTGGTCCAAGGGTCATTCCTGGCTTTCGTCGTCATCATCGTCCCCCTCCGCATCCGGGTCGCCGTACATCTCACGGAATGCAATCACATTCGCGGTGTAGACCACCTTCTGCTCCACCTGTCCTTCCTGCAGCCCCGGGAAGCTGATTCCGTAGGCGGCGTGCCGCTCCGACTTCGGCGCATTCCCTTCCGGTTGTTCCACCTGCATATCCAGAAGGTGGATCATCAGCAAGGGGCGCTGGCGCACCTCACGATACATCCGGTCAGGAATGCTCGCGTCTCCCTTTTCCGAACGCCAAGCCTCCTCGACGGCCTTCCGCTGACTGGGCGTCAACCCAGCCGCTTCCTGACCACGTGACGCAACACGGCGCTTGTTCTTCGAGACCGAAAGAGCAGTGTGCGCTCCCGCACCGCGCACATTCGCGGCGCGCGTTTGGAGGCCGACCTTGATGCCCGCAATATCGATCGTACTCGCCTCATCGGCACGAGTGTTCGACGCCACCAGGACATCCCACAACTCGAACCCCCGCTTCGTCGCATAGTCGATGAGAGGAGCTGCGGCCATCTCCGGATTGCCCGGCGGCAGCACGAAGCCGCCGATGAACTCCAGCACCTGATCCTGAGGCACGTCCTGGAACACTGTGGATGCCCTAGGACCAGGATCCTCTCGAAGAGGCAGGCGCGGAAGACCTGACTCTGCAAGACGCCTGATGAAGGTCGCGGAGCGCTCCCAGTTGCCCCCTACCGCCTCACCACGTGCGACAACAAGGGACGACTCGACAAGCCTGGCCGCCAAGCCGACCTTGCGCACGATCTCCTTTGCCGTGCGCATTTTGTTGCGCGCCGTCACAATGAGCGATCCCGGGTGAGAACGCACGGCAAGCCCAAAGTCGATCGGCCGCAGTCCGTAACGTTCCATCTTGGCGATCTCGTCGCGAAGCTCCTCGCTTGCTGAAGCTATGTAGGCATACCAATCGAAAGCGTCCGGCTTGATGAACAGCCTACAAAGGTCCTTGTAACCATCCCGATAGCCAAACCAGCGCCCCATCTGAAGTAGCGTGTCATACATCTGGGTGTTTCTAAGGAAGTAGCTGACCGTCAACCCTTCAAGCGTGAATCCGCGGGAAAGCGAGTTTCCGCCCACAGCGATTGCGTTCAGGCCGATATCCGCATACCTCCGGTAATCCAACGTGCCTGGACCGGATCTGGCATTGACCTCAACCACGCGAACACTGGCTGCAGCCTGATGCAAACCCTTCTGGATGTCCCCCCAGGATTCTTCTGTTGACGATCCGTAATGCTCCAACCAGGACTCATGCAGCGACTTCATGATCGGATCACGGAGCGCGACACTCTCTGAAAGACGATGCCTGTTCTCAATGGCCGCCGCGACAACATCCATGCGCTGGCTGATCAGGGATGCCACGCGACCCTGGACTCCAGTGAAGCGCGACACGTTCACCAGCATGGAGTGATGCTTGCCTCCCTGACCGCGCAGGATCCTGATCGCCTTGGAGACCAGAAAGCAGTTGATTGCATCTTCCAGGCTCTCCGGTAGCGAATCGATCTGTACATCGATCTTGTGCTTTACCGGGAGCCACTCCTCCGCATCCTCAAGAAGGACAGAGAGGTTCTGACCTGACTCCTTGTCGTCAAGGAAGTAGTCCACGGGGCCAACGTAGTTTGAAGGCGCGTCAAGACCGATGATGAAGTCCCTCGGGAAAAGATCCTCCTTGTGCAACTCGTCATCATTCTCCGGATCAACGAAGATGTTGGCGAACGGGGTCGCCGTGAATCCGATGTACGTGTTTCTTGTCGAACTTGCCAGAAGTCTCCGGATGAGCGAGTTGATCGTGTTCGGAAGGCTGGGGTCCTTGGATGTGTTGATCGACGCGTTGTCCGCCTCGTCGTCAATCACAAGGATCGGCATGGTAAGCACATCACCGGCGGAGCTTGTGCTTCGCAGCCATTCGATGAGGTTGGTGAGAATGGACTTGTTCTTCTTGATGACGAAGATCGCAGGCTGCGAGAGGCTTCCGATCGGAATGCCAAGTCCATCCGCGCGGGGCTTTGTGAAATCGTATGCGCGGCTCGTATAGGCAACCGCACTGAACGACTGGTCGATGTTTCCGACCCCAAGCCAAGTGGCGTTGGTGTTGCGGCCAAGCAGCTGATCCGAATCGCGGCCTACAAATCCCTCGTCGATCCGCTCCTGTGTCTGCGAACGCAGATTGCTGTGCAGTCCGGCGATAAGAATGATGAGCTTGTAGCCGGCGTCGGCCGCCTTGTTGATCAATCCAATGTAGTTTGCGGTTTTTCCGCTCTGGACGTGCCCTACAACAAGCCCACGGCGACTCCATGTACCCTCTTCAACCGGATTTCCGGCCAGGTCGAGGGTCCTGTCTGAAATCTCATCGATTCCATCCACCACACGCTTTGGAAAGCCGAAGTGGACCCGAAGAAGGTCGTTGTATCGACGCCAGTATTTGAAGTTGATCTCATGGCGTCGGCCGTCAAGCCATGGTTTGTGACCGACACCTACAATGGTATGGGCGGGTCCGAGCCTGACCATGAACTCGTGCTCGAGCTGCTCCACCACTGCGTTGATCTGATCTTTTGAGGGCCGTCCGGGAAGCAGCGGAAGTGCCGCAATACGCTCGACCAACTCCCGAACCTCCTCTCGGGATTTGATGTCGCTTGTGGACATGCCTGTCCGCGCAAACGCAAGGAGTACGTCCTGGGTCATGCGATCCTCACTGATCGTCAATTTCTCGATACTTCTCGACTAGATCCCGCACCCGCTTGTCGTCCTTGAACGGTGCAGCACCCTTGATCTGGTTGTAGATGATTCCCGGAAGACGATCGCTGTTGGGAGCCAGGACATCCATGTAGGCCAGCAGCAGCTGCTCCAGTTCCATCTCGTCAAGATCGTTCTGACGAACATCCTGGGGATGAGAGCCGACATCCGAGAACATCGCCTCAAGGGGAAGGCTGGCCTCGATTACCGCCAGGATCGATTCGACTTTCGAGAAATCCTCGTCGACTGACCGGATTCCTTCGATTAGGGGATGCGTGCGATTGATCACGTAGCGTATATGGCCACGTTCCTCAATCCGGTCCCACATGGGAAGAGTCGCGTCCTGCACCTGCTTGCGCCCACGGTATGTGTACGGCCGCTTCGCACTCTGCGTCATCCTCTCCACCAGCGGCCGAAGCCTGGATCTCACTGCGGACGGCGGTCGAATCCTCGACTTTCGAACGTCCACGCCCCAGAAGGAATCCAGCGATGTCGGAACATCCACACGGACGCGCAGCAATTTGGACATCTCCGACCGTTTGCCAAGGCCGAGCCACGTGCCGCCGCTGATCAGCCTCTTCGCCCGATAGATGTAGAGGCCCTGGGTCTCCGCCAGGGTCGAGCCAAGCGCCATTTTTTCGAGCTGGGTGGGTGTCAGCCTGGAGTGGTGCGGCAACGTGAATGCCTGTGCCGTGATCTGCGAGTCTCCGGCCTTGAGACGAGCGACTTCATGGCTGTCCGACGTTGGGGACATATGGAGCGCGAACGGGTCGGCGGCCTCGATCGGGTAACCGTTGATCGAGATCTCGATTGGCGCCAGATCGACGTCAAACGGCTCAGGCCTGATGTATCGATGGAAGGTGAGGGCCAGATGGCGGCGTGCTTCCGCGAAGAGTTCATTCAACGCCACTGACAATCTGGCCGGTGAAGGATCCTCGGAATCGAGTCGATCAAGCGCTTGCCAGAGCACGAGCGTCCCTGTCGGCGGGAGCGATTCGATGCCGGGAAGCTCTTCTATTTCATGGGCATCCAGCCTCTGAAGCAGCCATTCGTCAGCTTCCACAACACGGTCAAGATCCCACCGGCGTCCGTGTGCTTCACCATCCTTGCGACTGACAACCGTGAGCCTTCTGCACTGGGAGAACGACGCAGTCTTCAGGCCAAGACCGAAGCGCCCCAGGTCCCCCTCTTCCCTGGAAGCCAGTGGACTCTTGCTTCCATGTCGCATCGCGGCAGTCAGCTCTTCTGCCCCCATCCCATGGCCGTCGTCAACGATTGCCATGTACGGCTGATTCTCGGCATCTAGGCCGTTGAGGATCTCGACTCTTCCGGCGCTAGCGGAGATGCTGTTGTCCAGGATATCCGCAAGGGCGCTGTCGAATGAATAGCCGATATCGCGCATCGACTCCAACAGCGTTCCTGCGCTTGGACGCAGTATCAACTCACGTTCTTGATTCACCATGCGATCCGCCCCCTACGGGATCACTTGACAGGATATTCCACACGACACCCGCGATCTGCCGGGCTATCACAGGCGGAACGGCGTTCCCAACCTGCACATACTGCTGCGTCCTGTTGCCAAGGAACAGGTAGTCGTCCGGGAACGTCTGCAATCTCGCAGCCTCACGGACGGTCAGGCTGCGGCATTGCGACGGATCCCAATGAATGAATGCGTGGCCATCCTTGGAGAGGTGGCTGGTAACCGTATTGGATGGCCTGCCGCGCACCTGCACGCGGAAACGGTCTGCAAAGGCTCCGGTCTCCCAGTTGACGTGGTCGGGTGCCAGACGTTTCGGGAACTCGCTGCTTGTCGGGGAGCGCTTGAAGCTCTCCGCAAAGGCCGCGCAGAACATGTACCGCCCCAAATCCGATTTCATGTGGCCGCGGGTTTCATGGTTCAGAACGACCGACTGCGCCGGTGATTTCAGGCTTTCAGAAAGCGCACTTGTTTCGCTGGTGTACCGAATGGCACGCCGAGGAAGTTTGTGCGCTGGACTCAGGTTTTCGAGACGTTTGGAGACATCCGGATGGCTGTTGCGGATGATCTTCGCGACCCGGTCCCGCTCGGATTCCATCGCTTTCCGCCACTTTTCGGGGTCGTCCGCCTGACGGCTGAGCCCGCTTCGAAGCTTCGGCAGGCCTGCGAGCGCAGTCGCGATGGAGATCCCTTTGCCTTGGACGACGGCAAGTCCAGGGATGGTGCCAATTCCCGGATGCATCACGTCCTCGCGTACGCCCATGATGATGACCCTGTGGCGCGCCTGCGGTACTCCGTGATTCTCGCAGCGGATGATGAAGCCGGCCGGATCTTTGGCGACGAGTTCGGAGGTCCTCTCTCCTTCATTCACATGGATGGGGAGCAATACATAGCGCTGTCGGCTTGTGCCTTGGTGGGGCGATGAGGCGAGTGCTGCGGTTGGGTCTTCGAGATCGCGCATGATGGCGCCAAACATCTCGCGATTCCCAACCTTCGAGGTCAGGATGCCCTTGACGTTCTCCATGATGAATACGGCAGGCGAGAAGTCCGCCAAGATGCCGAGGTACTGCTTGTAGAGGAAGTGCCTGGTTTCGCCTTTCGTCCTGAATCCTTTGACGTTCTTCTGGCGCGCCCGGCCCACCAATGAGTACGCTTGACAGGGCGGACCGCCGATCAGGATCAGCTCGTCGTACTTGCTTCTCTCCGCCGCAATCCTGTCATTCAGGATGCGGTTGTGCTGGTCTACGCCTAGAGTGAGGTTCAATGCCTCACGCTCAGCTTCGTCCCACATGGCTTTCCACTTGCCACTGCTGAAATGGTCGCCCGGAGGCCCATTCTCGCCCTTCGCGGCCAGCTCCAGATAGGCGAGATATTCTGACGGGACGCGTCCTTCCTCACGCGTCAACAGACGATAGAAGGCGCGCAGGCGGAGCGTCGAGTGGGCGGAAGGCTCCATCTCTGCTGAAACGGCAAGCTCGAATGGATGGCGGCCCGAGCCGGGGGACGTTTCGAAACTGCTGAACCCTTCGCCAAGACCGCCCGGGCCCGCAAAGATGTCGATCACGCCTATCCTGCTTTGATTGTGCCTATGTGCTGCGGACAAGACTGGACTCTTCAAAATGGTTGATGTGATGAGCGCCGAAAGGCGCTCGCTCCTGATGTCTCGTATCCGGGGCAAGGACACGTCCCCGGAGGTCAAGGTCAGGAAGCTCCTCTGGAGCGCCGGACTCAGATATCGGCTTCACACAAAGGGGCTCCCCGGAAAGCCGGATCTGGTCTTCCGCAAGTGGCGCGCCGTGGTCTTCGTTCACGGCTGCTTCTGGCATCGACATTCGGACTGCCCGTTCTTCCGGCTGCCCAAGACCAGGACGTCCTTCTGGGACGAGAAGCTGCGCCGGAATCAGGAGCGGGATGCAGCCACCATTGCCTCATTGGCCGCGGCCGGCTGGCGCGTTGCGGTTGTATGGGAATGTGGGGTGCGTCTGGACGCGCAAGCCGTCGGGCAAGATCTCGCCGCCTGGGTAAGGCAGGGAACCGGGTGCATCGAACTGGCAGCCCAAACGGGCTCCGTTCAATGCAGCCAACTTCTGCCAACGCCCCCGCCCCCTTGAACACCTTCATTCCTGCTCTTGCCCTGCCTGGGCCGTTTGCACGCTAGGTCACCAGCGTCTCAAGAAGCGATATCCGGATGTTCCGTGTGGCCATCCGGTACGTGCTCGACCAGCTCCTCGATCCGGCACCCGAAGTACGTGCACAGCTTGTCCAGCACATCGGTCTGGACATTGGCCCCGTGCTGGTTCGCCAGCTTCGAAAGCGTCATGCGATTGAGCCCGGTCGCTGCAGCGATCTCCTGCAACTGAACGCGCTTGCGTTCCCGGAATTCGAGATCGGCAATCCGCTCTTTGAGCTTGAATCTTAACACTAGCTGAATCTCGATAGCGAAAATGATCAAACGCTCTTGCTTTTCATCATTCGATGGCTAGTATCTGCATCACGTGATTACTTAAATGATCACTGGATAGCAGATTCATGCACAGGAGAGCGATGATGAGCGCGACGTACCTTACCACCGAACAACTGTCCGAACGCATCCATTACGACGTCCGGACGATCCGGGATCGCCTGAAGGACAGCGTGCTCCTGGAGGGTACCCACTACATCCGGCCGTTTGGCGGCCGGAAGCTGCTCTTCCTGTGGGAAGCGATCGAACAGGACATCCACCGCGATTCAGCCGCCCGCTCGCCCCTGATTCCGATGGCCAACGGCGGTGCGGCCCATGGCTAGGATCCGTGTGCGCCCGGAAACGGGGAATCTCTACCTGGACTTCTTCGTCCGTGGCGAGCGGTTCCGCGAGCAAACGGCCTTGCCCGACACGCCGGGAAACCGTCGCGCGGTCGAGGCGCTGGCCAAGCGCATGACGCGGGCGATCGCCACTGGCACCTTTGAGTATCGGGCCTTCTTTCCGGACAGTCCGCGAGCCAAGCGATTCGATTCCGACATCGCCAAGGCTCGGAATTTGACCGGGTTGCCCCCGTCAAGCGAGGAGCAACCCAAGTCAACAGTCCTTCTGGGCGAGTTCGCGGAGACGTGGTTCACCGAGAACCTGCCCCGCTGGCGGGACACCCATGCGGACACCATCCGGGGAACACTGGACCAGCACATCCTGCCGGCCTTCAAGGATCGCCAGCTGGCCGAGATCACCCGCGCAGACCTGCTGGCATTCCGGGGCGAGCTCGGGAAGCTGATGAAGAAGAACGGCGAGCCCCTTTCGCCCTCGCGCATCAACCACATCATGACGCCACTGCGCATGCTGCTGGCCGAAGCGTCCGAGCGGTACGAGTTCGTGACTCCGTTCCGCAACATCAAGCCGCTGCGGTTGCCCAAGCTCGACATCCAGCCTTTCTCACTGGAGGAGGTCCATCTCATGTTGGACACCGTGCGAAAGGACTGGCGACCGTACCTCACCGTGCGCTTCTTCACGGGCATGCGGACCGGCGAGGTCAACGGACTGGAGTGGAAGCACATCGACTTCGACCAGGATCTCATCCGGGTGCGGCAGACGATCGTCAAGGGGAAGCTGGAAGGGACGAAGACCGACGGCTCCATGCGGGATATCCCGATGGTCCCGGCCGTTCGCGCCGCCTTGCTGGAACAGCGCAAGCTGGTTCCCGAGGGCTGCACTTGGGTCTTCGCCCAGCGCAACGGCGAACCCGTCAACCTCGTCAACTTCACCAACAGGGTGTGGCATCCACTCCTGCGGCACCTTGGGCTGGCGGCCCGCCGGCCTTACCAGACCCGGCATACGGCAGCCACGCTGATGCTCGGATCCGGCGAAAACCCCGAATGGGTGGCCCACATTCTCGGCCACTCCAACACCGAGATGCTGTTCCGGGTGTATTCGCGCTACGTGCCCAACCTGACCCGCAATGATGGCCGCGCCTTCACTGGCCTGGTCAGCGCCGGCGCCACCGCCCGCCCCGAAAGCCCTCCACCGGAAGACACGCTTCCCGCATCGCTGACGATGCTGAGCAGGCAGCAGCTTGAAAGCTTGGTGCGCTCGCTTGCCAGCCAGGCCAAGGAGGACCGCTCCCATGTCGACTGAAACCATCCGGCCCGAAGTGTTGGTGCTCCGCGGCATTCTGCTCGGCACGCTGAATCAGTACGCCCCCGACCGGCCCGACCAGGTCTGGCGGCTGTACAACGAAGCATCGCTGCCAATCGACTGCCTGATCCCCTCGGCGGAACTGCTGCACTCGCTGCTGTCACAGCCGCTCACCACGTTGAACCTGCAGCTCGCACTCTGGTTCGACGACTCCGATGCCAAGGCCAGCCCGCTGCCGGTG
>ENA-UOUJ01000886-UOUJ01000886.1-activated-sludge-metagenome-genome-assembly--contig:-NODE-886-length-17413-cov-4.935016_pt1 | contig 17413 bp, 18 predicted proteins | sample MGYA00249839_ERZ747224 | MGnify/ENA primary metagenome ERZ747224 (study PRJEB28782, sample SAMN03220277) | activated sludge metagenome | biome: wastewater; feature: sewage sludge; material...
CAAAATAACTCAAATCCTCTACTTTTAAACACTACGAATTAGAGGGAAGCCTACATACACACTTATTCATCCAACCCGTATTATTGCCAAAAGAAATCACTCCAATGTCCACCAATAGCACTACTATAGAGAAAATACAAAGAACTTTCTTACCCGAAGACTTTACCGTTACCACCTGGAATGCACTGCAACCTTACTTTGAAGATCTTAAAACCCGCAATCTGGATAGTCGTGAAGCGTTGGAGCAATGGCTGAAAGACATGTCGGAGTTGGAAGCTGTAATAAGCGAAGACGCAAGCTGGCGGCAAATAAAAATGACCTGCGACACTACCGATAAAACACTGGAAGAAGCTTTTACCTACTTCTGCCTTGAGATAGAACCCAACATGAAACCCTATTTCTTTGAGCTAAACCAAAAACTACTCGCCAGTGAATTCACAAAAGACCTCGATCCTCAACTTTACTTTCCCTACCTCCGTAGCGTAGAAAACGCCATAAAACTTTACCGCGAAGAAAACGTACCCATACAAGCCGACCTAAGCGTACTTGCACAACAATACGGCGTTATATCCGGCAAGATGACCATAATGGTGGACGGAAAAGAATACACCCTGCAGCAAGCAGCCCGCTTCCTGCAAAGCCCCGACCGCTCACTACGCGAAGATGTGTACCGCAAAATAGCAGCACGCCGCCTCGAAGACACAGACCAACTCAACGACCTTTTCAATAAACTACTAACCCGCAGACACCAAATAGCACAAAACGCAGGATTCGACAACTACCGAGACTATAAATTCCGCGAGCTTGGCCGCTTCGATTATACAATAGAAGACTGCTTCCAATTTCATCAAGCCGTAAAAGAACACATACTTCCCCTCCAAAAATCCCTAATCCTACACCGCAAAGCACGCCTCGGCCTCGATACTCTAAAACCCTGGGACACCGATGCCGAACCACAAGGCATCACACCCCTCCGACCCTTTGAAACCGGAGAAGAACTCACCCAAAAAACCATAAACGTATTCCATCAACTCCGCCCCTTCTTCGCACACTGCATACAAACAATGGCCAATATGGGCCGCCTCGACCTCGAAAGCAGAAAAGGAAAAGCACCCGGCGGCTACAACTGCCCACTTGCCGAAACCGGAGTACCCTTCATATTCATGAACGCCGCAGGAACCATGGGCGACCTCATAACCATGATGCACGAAGGCGGCCACGCAGTCCACTCCTTCCTATCCCACCCACTACAACTATCCGCATTCAAAGAATACCCAATGGAAATAGCCGAACTCGCCAGCATGAGCATGGAACTATTTACAATGGAACACTGGAACCAATTCTTCCCCGACCCACAACAACTACAACGCGCCCAACTCGAAGAAATAGAACGCATCATATCCGTACTACCATGGATAGCCACAATAGACAAATACCAACACTGGCTATACACCCACCCCGGCCACACCACCGAACAGCGCACCCAAAACTGGCTCGCCATCCTCCACGAATTCTCCACCCACGTAGTAGACCACACCGGCTTCGAGCACTACCGCGCCCACTTCTGGCAAAAACAACTACACCTCTTCGAAGTACCCTTCTACTACATCGAATACGGCATAGCCCAGCTCGGCGCCATAGCCATGTGGCGCCAATACCGCACCAATAAAGAACAAACCCTCGACAACTACATGAACGCCCTTTCCAGCGGCTACACCCAAACCCTCAAAGACCTCTACACCACCGCCGGCATCCGCTTCGACCTATCCCCCGCCTACATCAAAGAACTCGGCACATTCGTAAAAGACCGCCTTGCCGAAATGAATGTAAACTAAGGAGAAACTTTTTTTGGTCCCAGCGCCGCTGCTACTATCGAGCTTCAGGGGCGATAGCACCGTTCATGGCCTTTGCTACTATGAGGCTTTTCTCCCATTACCCTGTCGGGTGGAAGTTTTGGTTGAAAACTGTGAGATTTTTACCTGCGGAAGGAGATTTTTTCTCCGCCGATGGGCTAAAAAACACCAGGAAAGAGGACTTTTATTGTGTAATTCATGGATTTTCTTGTATTATTTATAAGGTTTCTCGTGTAATTCGATGACTTTCTCGTGCTATTTATAGTATTTCTCGTGTAAGTCATTGACTTTCTCGTGTAATTCATTAAGTTTCTCGTGTAATTCATTGATTTTCTCGTGTGATTCACCGATTTTCTCGTGTAATTAGCTGATTTTCTCGTGTTATTCGTTGACTTTCTCGTGTTATTTATAGATTTTGTTGTGTTATTCGTTGATTTTGTCGTGTAAATGGTTGAATTTTTTGTGAAAAAATGACTGTTACAGCAGAATTGCAGACAGAAAGGGTGAAAATGAGCGGAGAAACTGGGGGAAATTGGAGGTTTTTGGGTGAAGTGTGCGGTTTTTTGGGGGGAAAATGAGGGGTTTTGGGTAAACGGGGGAAAAGCCGAATAGAGAAAATGGCGTACAAGGGTGCGACGCAACGGCGGCCTAATAGTAGCAACGGGGCTGGGGGCCAAAAAAATAAAGAAGGGGAGTTTTTGATGGCTATGGTAAGAAAATCTTTTTCACTACTCGCTGCCCGGTGGCGGTGGTTATTGAAATGAAATAAATACCGGACGCTACATGGGGCAGTGGTAGGGTAAAACGTTGGGCAGGGTTGGTGGTTGGGTGGGTTGCTATTGTTTTTCCCTGGGTGTTGATGAGGGCTATGTGGGTGCCGGGGGCAAGTGGGGTGGTGGTGGTGAGGTGGAGGGTGTTGCCTTGTATGTATGTTTTTATATCGGTGGGTAGGGTGTTGTGGTCTGCTACGGTTGTAGTGCCTGCGCACCATATAGGAAATGTGTAGGTGCCGATTTTCCAGTATTGAAGGGAGTCGTACACTACGGCTTTTGCGGCTGCGCGTATGGCGGCGGCATCGGCTGGGGGGAGGCCTGCATTGGCGGTAATGGTGGTGGGGTTTTTTGAAAAGAGGGTGGCGTAAAATGCACATGCTGCGGCATAGCTACCGGCCAGTGATGGGTGGCTTTCGTCGGCATCATATAGGTTGATGGTGGGGTTGGTGTTTCGGAGTTTACGCCATACTGCGCCTACTGGGCTGAGGATGGCATCGTTGGTATCTGCAAGTGTTTGGTACCGCAGGCGAAGGAGGGAGTCCATGCCGGAGTAGGTGCAGACAGGCGGGAAGAAGGTGCAGTTGCTTGCGTCTCCGTTTTTTCGTCCCCAGGTCATGTAAAACACGGTTTCGGTGCAGATGTTGGCTTTGCGGATGAGGCTATCTAAGATTTTTGCGTAGGGATACATGTCCATATCTACTTGCGCATCTGGGAAGGATGGTATTTGGCTTTGCTCTTGTAGGACTACGTAGTCCCATGTTCCGAGGGCTATTTTGCTGAGGGTGGTGGGGTTGGTGCTGTGGTTTTTGAGGGTGGTGCCACCGGGTATGTTTGCATCGGTTATTACTACGTCTCCCGCGCTGGCTGCAAGGGTGGTAAGGAGTTGGGGGAGGTTGTTAACGGCGGTGTAGCTGTTGCCAATAAATAGTACGCGGGCGGTATCGCTTGCATAGGTATTTGCCGTGAAAAGGACAGAAAGGAGAAATAGTAATGCTTGTTGTGATTTTTTCATGATTTAGAAGACAGTAAAAACTGTGTAAAGGTCGGTAGTTTGTTTTGCTTAGCACAATGTGTTTATGTTCCCTCCTCTTTCTGCTTTTTTCTCCTATTTTTACCCGTAAATATTCAATATGCAATTCCCCGACAATCTTAGGTACACAAAGGATCATGAATGGATCAAAGTAGAAGGTAATATAGCTACTATTGGTGTTACAGATTTTGCACAGCGCGAGCTTGGCGACATCGTGTTTGTAGATGTAAACACAGTTGGCAAGGCACTAAAGGCTAATGAAATATTTGGCAGTGTAGAAGCTGTAAAAACTGTATCGGACCTGTACCTACCTGTGGATGGTACTATTACCGAAGTAAATAGTGCACTGGAAGGAAACCCTGAGTATGTGAATCAGGATCCTTACGGGCAAGGGTGGATGATAAAAATGGAGTTAGCTAATCCTGCTGATGTAGATGCGCTGATGGATGCTGCAGCTTACGAGCAAAGTGTAGGATAAAAATAAAGGATGCTGCTGAAAATTTCAGACGATCCGAAACATAAAAGACGAGCAAGGCTGTTGGCTATCCTATGGACCTTGCTCATTTTCTTTTTATGCTTTCTTCCTTCGGGCGATGTACCTGAAGTCCGGCTTCCGCTGATTGATAAATGGGCACACTTTATTCTATTCGCAGTGTTCGCTTATTTGTGGTTGCTATCTATAAAAGGTTTTAAACCTGTGCACCTGTTGATTGTTTTTTTAGCGTCCGTAATATTAGGTTGGGTGGTAGAGTGGATACAGGGTTCGCTTACATTTCTTGGAAGAAGTCAGGATAATATGGACACACTTGCAGATGCCCTTGGCGGACTGATAGGCACTGTGTTGTTTTTCATTGTATATAGTCTGCGTGCAACAAAACTTTCAAAATGATCTACCGAAGTAAAGCGCCATTGCGTATAGGTCTTGCAGGCGGAGGCACTGATGTAAGTCCTTACTGCGATATTTACGGCGGCGCAATACTTAATGCAACTATTTCGCTGTATGCCTATGCAAGTATTGAGTTGTTGCAATCTCCCGAAATAATTATTGAAGCGATAGACAGAAATGAAATTGCTTCCTATCCGCTTTCAGAAAGTTTGCCGATAAACGGGCATCTTGATCTTGCGAAAGGAGTTTATAACCGAATAGTAAAAGAGTACGGAGCAATGCCCTGTGGTTTCAAGATCACAACTTACGTAGATGCTCCCGCGGGTTCGGGGCTGGGCACATCTTCTACTTTAATGGTTGCTATACTTGGCGCATTTACAGAATGGCTGAAACTGCCGCTTGGTGAATACGACATGGCACACACAGCTTACGAAATAGAAAGGCTGGAAATGAATATGGCCGGCGGCAAACAAGACCAGTATGCAGCTACTTTCGGCGGTGTAAACTTCATGGAATTTTATGCAGACGATAAAGTAATCGTAAATCCGCTGCGCATTAAATCAAAATACCTCTACGAATTGGAGAACAATTTGTTGTTGTACTTCACTGCTACCAGTCGTCTGTCTTCTACAATCATAGAAGCGCAGCAAAAAAATGTTACCGATAACAAGCAAACTTCGATAGACGCAATGCACCATCTTAAAGAGCAATCGAAGATGATGAAAGAAGCATTGCTAAAAGGAAACATTGATGAAATCGGCCCAATACTGGATTATGGTTTTCGTTTTAAAAAGCAAATGGCGCAAGGCATCAGCAACAATGCAATGGATGAAATTTATGAAGCTGCATTGAGAGCCGGTGCAACAGGAGGAAAGATTACCGGTGCAGGCGGCGGCGGATTCATGATGTTTTATTGTCCGGGGAATGCAAGCTATAAAGTGCGTGAGGCCTTAGCAGATTTTGGCGGAAGTTTACGTCCTTATCAGTTTACGGAAAGAGGATTGTTTACGTGGAGCGTTTAATAGTTGGAAGGGGTTGGAAAGGTTGAAGGTAGTTGGAAATGATTCCTAAAAACGATCTCCACCTTCTCCAACGATCTCCAACATTTCAAACAAAAAAAATTATGGAGTGTATTATTCTGGCCGGCGGTTTAGGCACACGATTGAGAGCAACGATTGGTGACTACCCTAAGTGCATGGCTCCGGTGAATGGGAAGCCATTTCTTCATTACATTTTCCAATACCTGCAAACACAAAGCTGCTCGCGTATAATCTTATCGCTGGGTTACAAACACGAGATTATTACCGAATGGCTGAGCAAAGAGGATTGGAATGTTTCAGTTGACTTAGTGATAGAAAATGAACCCCTTGGAACCGGAGGTGGCATTCAACTTGCCATACAAAGAGCGAAGGAAGAAAATGTTGTAGTGCTAAATGGCGATACTTTTTTCGACGTTGATTTGAAAGCGCTTTTTGCATTTCATGAAAATAAACAAGCAGCAACCACTCTTGCTTTGAGATTCATGCAGCAGTTTGTACGGTACGGGTCAGTGAATGTTGATGAAGAAGATCGGATTGTTTCGTTTGAAGAAAAGAAATTTAAAGAAGATGGGTTGATAAATGGCGGTGTGTATGTGATCAACAAAAAGCATTTTCTTGAGAAAGATCTTCCGGAAAAATTTTCTTTTGAGAAAGATTACCTCGAAGCATTTGTGCACAAAGGAGCATTTTACGGAAAAAGAAGTGAAGGTTATTTTATAGACATTGGTATTCCGGAGGACTTTGAAAAAGCGCAGAAGGATTTGAATAAAATTGTCTGAACCGGAATTTATGAGATTAAAAGATTGCCATGATTTGCTTTGTGTCTCTTTTTCTCTGTTACCTCTGTGTGAAATTGTTTGAACCAGAATTTTATAGAATTAAGAGATTACCAGAATTCTTGGCGGCTTTGCGTGAGAATATCTGAACCATCTGAAACTAATTTAAGTTGAACAAGGAGCATTTAAATATTGCTATCATCGGTCCGGCGCATCCGTTGCGGGGTGGTGGCATTTCTACTTTCAATGAAAGGCTTGCAGAAGTATTGCAACAGCAGGGACATACTGTTACGATCTATTCTTTCTCACTTCAGTATCCGAATTTTTTATTTCCAGGCAAGTCTCAATTCACAGACGAGCCTGCACCGAAACATCTAAACATCAAAACAGTCATCAATTCTGTAAATCCATTTAACTGGATAAAAGTTGGCAATGAAATAAGCAAAACAAAACCTGATCTTGTTATTGTTCGCTACTGGCTGCCATTTATGGGGCCAAGCCTGGGAACTATTTTACGAAGGATAAAAAGGAACAAGCACTCACTTATTGTTTGCATTGCCGACAATGTGATACCGCATGAAAAACGCCCCGGAGACAAACAGTTCACGCAGTATTTTGTAAAGCCCGTTGACGCTTTCATCACCATGAGTAAAGATGTGCTGGAAGACATTCGCACGTTTACAGAAAAGCCTTCTTACTTCACACCGCATCCTTTGTATGATAACTACGGCAAAGGTCTAAGCAAAGAAGACGCATGTGGCATACTAAAGCTTGATCCTGATAAAAACTATTTACTCTTTTTCGGCTTCATCAGAAAATACAAAGGACTTGATATTTTGCTGGACGCGATGAAAGATGAACGCATAAAGCAAGCAAATCTTCAACTCATCATTGCAGGCGAATTTTATGATGACCGTGTAGCTTATGAAGCGCAATTAGCTGATTTGAAAGATCAGGTGAAATTGTTTACGGATTTTATTCCGAACGAGGAAGTAAAAAACTATTTCAGCGCAGCAGACCTTATTGTGCAACCTTACAGAAGCGCTACGCAAAGCGGCATTACGCAGATAGCCTATCATTTTGAAAAACCAATGGTCGTAACGAAAGTGGGTGGCTTGCATGAGGTAGTGCAGGATGGAAAAACAGGTTTTGTAACCACTCCGGATGCAAAGGAAATTGCAGATGCCATCATCAAGTTTTTTGAGCAACCCATTCCCGACTTACAAAAAAATCTTGCAGCGCAAAAGACGAAGTATAGCTGGGAAGTGTTTACGGATGTGCTGATGGAAACAGCTTTTTCGAAATAGTTTCTCACAACGGGCACAACGAATAATTCTAAAACAAATTCCCACCCGCCGCCGGTCTGCTTCTGTTCAAATGCTTGTACGCTTTATCAGTCGCTTCTCTTCCCCTTGGTGTTCTTACTATGTATCCTTCCTGAATTAAGAACGGCTCATACACTTCTTCTATTGTTCCTGCTTCTTCGCTTACTGCAGTGGCAATGTTGTTGATGCCTGTGGGACCGCCTTTAAATTTATCAATGAGCGTCGTAAGTATTTTGTTATCCATTTCGTCCAGTCCGCTTTCGTCCACATGCAATGCGCGCAATCCATGTTCTACAATTGCCATGTCTATCACACCATTTCCAAGCACCTGTGCAAAGTCCCGCATTCGTCTTAGTAAGCTATTGGCAATACGCGGCGTGCCTCTGCTTCTTCCTGCTATCTCCATCGCTGCATCGGAAGTAACTTTTACATTCAATAGATTTCCTGCGCGCAGAATAATCCCTTGCAACACTTCTTTCGTGTAATAATCAAGGCGAGACTTAATGCCAAAACGGCTAAGTAACGGAGCAGTGAGCAAACCAGATCGTGTAGTTGCGCCCACTAATGTGAAAGGATTGATATTGAGTTGGATGGAGCGTGCTGCGGGTCCACTGTCAATCATTATGTCAATCTTAAAATCTTCCATCGCTGCGTAGAGATATTCTTCTACCACAGTACCCAGCCTATGTATCTCGTCAATAAACAAAACATCGCGCGGCTCAAGGCTTGTCAACAATCCGGCAAGGTCAGCGGGTTTTTCAATTACAGGCCCGCTTGTTTCTTTAATTGCGACATTCAATTCATTAGCAACAATTCTCGACAACGTGGTTTTTCCCAAACCGGGAGGTCCGTGAAATAAAATATGATCGAGCGCTTCGCCACGAAGATTAGCGGCTTTGATAAAAATGCGGAGGTTTTCTATCAGTTGCGGCTGACCGGAAAATTCTTCTATACTCTGCGGACGAATACTATTCTCATACTCTTTTTCCAGCGGATTCAACTCATCTGATGGGCGCACGTGCGATTTTTCCATGCCTTAAAGATACTGATAGCTATGATGACAAGACAACGCGCCACGATTAACCATTTTTGGGTTAATGCTTTTCAAAAAACTGGTTAAGCGTAAGCAAAGCCACAGTTAACCCTTACACGACTTTTCATATCCCTGCTATTCGCTTTCATATTTGCGCTATCAATTAGTCGGTCAGTAGAAGATCAAGCAAACTAAACTGACTAAAATGAGAAAACTTTTTCTGACGGGGCTTTTGTGTGTATCACTTTCTGACTTTGGATATGCGCAAAAAAATAGCGGCTTTGCTAGCCAAACGCTCAATATCTATTTGGGTGATGTAATAGACATAAGGTTTGTTGCGAACAAACTGAGCATCGGACCTAAACTGGAAATGTCCTTTGTAACTTCTGAAGATTACTACAATGGGATAGAATCGGAACAACAGCTGTTGCAGGTTATGTCCAGCAAGAATTTCACGGTATCTGTTCGGGCAATGAATGTTTCTTTTCAAAACGTTAGCCGCACGTTGCCTTCTTTCATTTATTTGAAAGTGCCGCAAAATAATACTGGAGGAAATGTTGCCAAAGCATTTAGCGATGCGTTTACCAACAACTACAGTCTTACGATATGGCATTGCTGGAGGATGGGCAAAAAGGAGATAACAAGACCTTCTCTGTGCAATACAAAGCAAAGCCGGGCACTTTGGTAGAACCTGGTGTTTACATAATTGACATTGTTTTTACAGCTTCAAGGTCGTAAGGTCTGAATGGAGATTGTCTGAATTGGGATTTTGAGGATTGAAAGATTATCGGACTTGATCTTTGCGTCTCTGTGCCTCTGCGGTAAAATTGTTGTCTGAATTGGGATTTGCAGGATTGAGTGATTATCGGAATTGCTCGTGCCTCTATTCCTCTGAGCGCTCTGTGTGAAATTATCTAAACCGGAAAATTGTCTGAGCCGGGATTTACAGGATTGAGTGATTATCGGAATTGATCTTTGCGTCTCTGCGTCTCTGCGGTGAATAGCCTGGATTAAAGAATTATCGGAATTATTTTCTGTGCCTCGTTTTCTCTGTTACCTCTGTGTGAAATAAAACCACTTTACCTTTGCCCGCAAGATTCAACTATATGGAAAATCAAAAGCATAAACTTGCCACAAGACTTATACACGCGGGCGTAGAACCTGATCCCACCACCGGCGCGATCATGACACCCATTTATCAAACCTCCACTTATGTGCAGGCTGCTCCCGGCGACCACAAAGGATATGAATATGCACGCACACAAAATCCTACACGCACGGTTTTGCAAAATGCCCTCGCAAGCATAGAAAATGGAAAATATGCTTTGTGTTTTGGTAGTGGTATGGCTGCTACCGATGCAATAGCAAAACTGCTGATGCCGGGCGATGAAGTAATTGTAGCGAATGATCTTTATGGTGGTACGTTTCGCATTTTTACCAAAGTGTTTGCCAACTATGGTATCAAGTTTCACTTCATTGACATGAGCAATGCGGAGAACATTCGTCAGTACATCAATGCAAATACAAAAATGATCTGGGCAGAAACGCCGACAAACCCTTTGCTGAATATCATTGACATTGAAGCTTGCTCGAAAATTGCCAAAGAACATGAACTGATACTTGTTGTGGACAATACTTTCGCTTCACCTTATCTCCAAAATCCACTCGACTGGGGCGCTGACATTGTGCTTCACTCAGCTACAAAATATCTTGGGGGACACTCTGATGTGGTGCATGGAGCGCTCATTATGAATGATGCAGCGTTTGAAGAGAAATTGCGTTTCATACAAAACAGTTGTGGCGCTGTGCCTGGGCCGCATGATGTTTGGTTGGTGCTGCGCGGCATCAAAACATTGCATGTGCGTATGCAACGACATTGCGAAAATGGAAAAGCAATTGCAGCATTTCTTCGCTCGCATCCAAAAGTGGACAAAGTTTTTTGGTGTGGTTTTGAAGATCATCCTAACCACGCAATTGCGAAAAAACAAATGCGCGATTTCGGCGGTATGCTTTCCTTTACTTTGAAAGATGACAGCATTGATGCTGCAAATGCGGTACTAAGTAAAACCGAATTATTTTCTCTTGCAGAATCTCTTGGTGGAGTAGAATCTTTAATCGGTCACCCGGCTACAATGACACACGGGTCTATTCCTCGTGAACAAAGAATTGCAAACGGACTTTCAGATTCACTGATAAGACTGAGTGTAGGAATTGAAGATATAGATGATCTGATTGCAGACTTAAAACAAGCGATTGGTTAAGTCATAACATTTCTTAAAGACAGAACTTAGGTTGAACGAAAAAGGATGGCTTCGCTGTCCTTTTTTCGTGTAGAAGAATTAGCTCGCCCTTACATCTACCACTTTTACCTGCAACTTCCACACGCCATTGTATTCGCACTCATCAATGGTGTAGGCCATGTCGAATGGTTTTCCATTACACACAATATCTGCTTTGTGGCCGAGGAAAAACCCAATACCATCTATCACATGACCGCTATGCTGGTGCACTACAAATTTTAAGTGCTGCTCTTTAACCACTTTGGAATATCCACGGTAGTCATACACATTTCGGGTGATGAAAACGGGGCGAAGATTTGTGGGCCCAAAAGGCTCGAATTGTTTGATGATATTATAAAGCGGTTGCTTGATTTCCGTTAGCTTTATTTCAGCGTCAATTTCTATTTCAGGAATCAATAATTCAGGAGGAATGCTTTTAGAAACTACCTCTTCAAATTTCTCAGAAAACTCCTTTACCCGTTCAGGGTGCATGGTCATTCCGGCTGCGTAAAAATGTCCTCCATAATTTTCTAACAAGTCGCGGCATTCATGCAACGCCTCATAAATATTGAAACCACTTACCGAGCGCGCAGAACCCGATACTTTTCCATTTGCTTGGGTAAGAACAATAGTGGGGCGGTAATAATGATCTATAAGTCTGGAGGCAACAATGCCCACAACTCCTTTATGCCAGGTTTCTTTAAACAGCACAGTTGACTTGCGTTGCACCATCACATCATCCCCCTGTATTAAGGCGAGTGCTTCCTCCGTAATATTTCTGTCCACCTCTTTTCTATCCGTATTATCGGATTGCAATTGAGAGGCCAGTTCCTGAATTTTGCTATCGTCTGTTTCGATAAACAACTCCACTGCCTTTCTCGCATCATCCATTCTTCCTGCGGCATTCACGCGTGGACCAATTACAAATACCAGATCAGAAATGGACAATTCCCGGTTTACGTTGCCAAGCTCTTTGAGTGTTTTTATAGAGAGCGACGGATCTTCATTTACTTTTTTAATACCATAGTAGGCAAGCACCCGGTTTTCACCATCCATCGGTACTATGTCGGCGGCAATGCTCGTTGCCACCAAATCAAGATACCTGAAAACTTTCTCCTCGGCAATATTCCAATGCCGTGCAAGCGCAGTAATAAGTTTGAAACCAATGCCACAACCACTCAGTTCTTTGTAAGGATAAGTGCAGTCGGTTTGTTTCGGATTTAAAATAGAATAGGCGGGCGGCAAAATACTATCGGGCGTATGGTGGTCGCAAACAATCACATCAATACCCAGCGACTGTGCATAGTTAATCAGTTCAACAGATTTTATACCGCAGTCCAGCGTTATCATTAAGGTGTAGCCATTTGCGTGTGCCTGGTCTATTCCTTGCTTTGAAATTCCGTAGCCTTCCCGATAGCGATGAGGGATATAAAACGAAATCTCGCCATCATAGTAATCTCTCAAAAAAGAATAAACTACCGCTACAGATGTAGTTCCATCAACATCATAATCGCCGTACACCATTATGCGTTCATGCCATTCAATGGCTTCACTAATTCTTTCTACGGTCTGCTTCATTCCTTTCATCAGAAAAGGATCGTGAAGCTGTGCTAATTGGGGACGAAAAAAGCTTTTTGCAGAATTGTATTCGGTTACTCCACGCACGGCAAGCAACCGGCAAAGCGCGGGGTGAATGCGAAGGTCTTCACACAATTGTTGAACGTGTTTTTCATTTGCAGGTTTAAGTGTCCAGCGTTTATCCCTCATTACCAAAATCAAGTTGTTGTACTGAAGTGTGGTATTCATTTACCCACGTGTCCAGTTTCGTTTCGTATCCGTCAGCTTCTTTCAAAATCTTCCCCAGCAATTCATCCTGCGCGTGGATACAGCTTAGCGCAGTTTTGTAAGGTATATGGCTAAAAGAAACCATTTCATATACCGAGATAAATTTTTCAGGATAGCGCTTACCGAGTTCTTTCTCTATTTTCTTTCTTTCGAGAAAAACGGGGTCGGCAACTTTATCCCTCATCTCAACGAAGTTAAGCAATGCGAGTTGGGCTACTGCGTCACCATTCGGCTTTCTTTTATCCTCATATTTCTGTAGCACTGTCTTCCAATCATCTCCATGTTCATCGAGCAATGCTGCAAGTATTGTACAGTCTTCAAATCCGGCATTCATTCCTTGTCCGTAAAACGGAACTATAGCATGTGCTGCATCGCCTATCAACGCACTTTTATCTTCGTAGTGCCAGGGCTTTATGTGCGTAGTAATTAATGATGAAGTTGGGTTGGTGAAAAAATCTTCTATTAACGTCGGCATCATGGGGACAGCATCGGGAAAGTGCTTGTTGAAAAACGACATCACATCCTTCTCTGTTTTCAATGCAGCAAATGAAATTTCTCCTTCAAACGGCAAAAACAAAGTACACGTAAACGTTCCATCTGTATTGGGCAAAGCAATCAGCATAAAGTTTTTTCGCGGCCAAATGTGCAGCGCATTCATCTCCATACGCAAACTTCCATCCTCGTTTGGCGGAATAGTCAATTCCTTATAACCATGCTCCAAATAATTCTGTGAGGCGTTCACTCTTTCCATCGCTACATACGAACTTCTCAATGCCGAGAAAGCGCCATCTGCGCCAAATAATAAATCTGCATTTACAGTTTTCGCAATGCCATCGCCAGTTTCAAAATGTAGTTTATTGGTTTGTACTTCTACGCGTGTGCAGCGATGTTCAAAATGTATTTTCACTCCTTCCTGTTCGGCGAGTGTCATTAGTTTTTTATTCAGTTCGCCTCTACTTACAGAATAGATTGCCTCATTGTTTTTTCCGTATGCCTGCGTGGTTGCAGTTCCATCAGCCTGATGAAGATAACGTCCGTACATGGGTATTGCCAATGCTTCCATATCCTTACGCAGTCCGGCAAGATCAAGCGCCTTCCATCCACGCACACTCATTGCAAGATTTATAGACCGGCCTGCAGTAATCTTTGCACTGCGCATATCAGGACGCCGCTCAAAAACGTCCACTTCATAACCTTTTTTTCTAAGAATAATAGCAAGGAGTGAACCCACTAATCCTGCGCCCAGTATGGTAACGGTACGAGCCATGAAAAATCATTTTCCGGCAAAGTAAAACATAATGAGGGATTTACTTAACGATGCCAATTGCTACATCTACATGGCTCCATTATGACGCTGACAACAACACCTGCCAGGCTTTTTCCAACTGACCAGCTTCAAGAAGTTCTTTAGCATACAAATGAAGCGCAGCCTGTTTCGCATTTTCATCGTTGTCGTATTCACGAAGAATTTGCGTGAGGCGATCGTCGTACAGCACTTCACTAACAACTGGTATCGTAGCAGTATTTCCAAGCAAACCCAAATTGTTGCCAGATAGAATAGCACTATTGCGGATGTGCGCAGGCAGGGCATCAATGCCAAGACCAAGTTGCGTATTCGGCTTTGTGACTTCAAATACTGCACTCCCCGATGCACGACAGTAAAAGTCTGCACCCATGCGCGCAACAAGGTCTATTTTATGCGGATCAATTTTTCCTTGTTCGTCAAGCACTGCATCGTCAATGTGCATACATAAAACCTCGCAGATAATGAGATTGCCCGCACCACCATCCTGTCCTGTTTCTATTATCTGGTTCACTTTACACTCAAGTTGAACAGGTGATTCTTTTACACGAAAAGGTTTCACAATGTCGGATTTGACAGGAGTAAAGCCTGCCTTTTTAAACTCATCTACTCCCTTCGGATATTCGCAGCTTGCAAGATTCATTTGCTGCACTATGTTGTAGTTTACAATATTGATGACTACTTCTTTTGTGCTGATCGCATTTTCCAGAGAGTGCTTTACACTATTGTCTCTCACACGGCGGGCGGGCGAAAAAATACAAATAGGAGGTTTGCTTCCGAATACATTGAAAAAGGAAAAGGGAGAAAGGTTAGGATTGCCTTCTTCATCTATGGTACTTGCAAAACAGATAGGGCGTGGAGCAATAGCGCCAAGCAGATAACCATGCAACAGAGCAGTCTTAATTTCTCCTGGAATTATTTTCATTGCTTAAAATTTGTGAGATACAATTTCAAAAATAAGAAACACATTTTCGCTATAGTTGTTTTCCGCAGAGCGTTCTTTTTCTTCCTGTAGAAATCCGCAGATATTTTTTCTTTTCCTTGTGCAAAAACTCGCTAAGGGTTCTACGTTTTATACGGGAACTTGAGCGTTTGAAGTTAAGCAATGGCATGGTTGTTTATTTGTGTAATGGAAAATGATATTTAATAACAATTATTCACTAAAATGTTGGAAGTTATGAAACAGAACTTGATGAAATCGCTTAATAGAATAGGGTTGCTGCTTGCTGCTATGTTCCTGAACCTGGTTGCCTTTGCGCAGGATAAAGGACTGGATGTGAACGTGGATATTAATAAAGGTGGCGGACAGTGGTATGCTCATCCGTGGGCATGGATTATTGGCGGGGCAATATTCATATTGTTGCTCGTAGCCATTGTGCGTGGCGGCGGACGAACAAGCGATTAATTGTTGGACAAAAATAATAACGCGGTATGCTGAAAAGCGTACCGCGTTGCCGTTTACCTATGGTCTACTCCTATGCCTTAGTACCACAAATATATCCGAGCGAAATGCAAGACGAAAGCTATACCCGATGAACATGGAAATTTATAAGCTCAATAAGAATATCCACTAAATGAAATTGGAAAAAAGTAACCCGACTTATAGGAACGCAAGGGCTATTTTAGAAACTAAATGAGGCTGCTCAATATGAGACAGCCTCATTTTTTCTCCATGCTCAGAATTGTGTCAATTCACTTTTCTGCCTTCGACATTATTGCCGAAGCAACAAGCATGATCATGAACGCTAGGATCCTTTTCATACTGCGCTTGATTTGTTATAAATATAGGCTCTTTTCCCAAAAAAATGCGCTTCCTAAAGGGCTTTTAAAATTTGTAGTCTCTGCATGAATTGAGTGTAATGATTTTTTGATTTTTTATTAGCATCAACGGTACGGTTGTTTATCGTGTTTCAGTAAATGAAGAACCATGAAACAGATCATACTATTGTTCGGCATAATAATATTGGGAACGTTTGAGCAAGCTACAGCACAGGCATTTTTCAGAAACAATTCTTCCCTGCAAACAACTCAAGCGAAAACTCGGATTATGACTATGTTTCCCAACCCGGCTACCAATCATACCACCATTGTATTGAACTATATTCCTGCTCAAAGAACGGTGGTTGATATAGTGGATTACAACGGGCACATCAGGCAATCTTTTCAGTTTTCTGCCGGAGGCAATCAATTGAGTTTTGATTTATCATCGTTGGAAAGAGGGTATTATATAGTGCGGGTGCGCGAGGCAGCAAGATTGGTTGATATTGCCAAGCTTGTAAAAGCTTAGGCGGCTAATTTTTTTAAATACAGGATCAGGTTTTCTTCGTCTTCCAATACTTCAATTTCCTGCTCTCCAAAAAGATTGAGGACGCTGTTGTCTTTAAGTTTTAGCGATTGCATTGCCCGGATGGTATACTTGCCTTTTTCTACATCGTCAACAATGAACGTCACCGAAGTTGCTACCCCATTTTTAGAAGCATTAATGATATCACCCGCTCCCTCTTTTTGAATGCTTACACTGGCGCTTTCAAATCCTTTCGCCAGCAGTTCTTTTTTCTCATCGAAGAATAATGCGGCATCATCAAGCTCCAGTTTTATAACGATTGTTGAAGCAATAGCTAATCCATAAGGTATTTCAGTTTCAACATGCGGAGGCGATGCCGCTGGATGGTAAGGAGCAAACGCAAGCTCGCGAGGAGAATGCTTAGAATAGCTTGTGAACAACAACAATAAATGACCAGATAGCAAACCTGCAACGAAAGACAGAAGAATAAAACTCTTATCGAAGGTTTCTCTTTCATTTAGATAAAACACTGCACTAAAAAGAAAAAACGCGAAGAACGGAGCGATAACAATTTGGAAGCTGTGAAAACCGATTGATTTCTTATCGAACAGGTTAGAACGTTTGGAAGTAGCGCCAATCATTGAAATGAAAACATTAGAGAGCGCTCCGAACAATGACCAGAAAATAACTTCTGCCATCAAGCCATTATTGGAAAGCCAAAAATAGGGTTGGCCCGGATATATTTCATGAAGGTATAGGTAGGAGATAACAAGCGTGGTAAGTATTACGGCTACAGCACATAGCCACTTTACAGCTAAAGAAAAATCGGCTTCCTGCTTCATCTGCAAAAATTTATTCTCAATATAACATTAATTGAACAACGGTTATACTGTGAAAAATCAGAACGTTCCTTTGGTGATGTGTTAGCCGTTCGTTAACCGCTTGCAAAGCCTGCGTTAACCTGTTCTGTTTTGTTGCACACACTT
>ENA-UOUJ01000887-UOUJ01000887.1-activated-sludge-metagenome-genome-assembly--contig:-NODE-887-length-17399-cov-53.363815_pt1 | contig 17399 bp, 14 predicted proteins | sample MGYA00249839_ERZ747224 | MGnify/ENA primary metagenome ERZ747224 (study PRJEB28782, sample SAMN03220277) | activated sludge metagenome | biome: wastewater; feature: sewage sludge; material...
GCTTCAATTGTACGGTCAATTTCTGCGCGGGTATTGTATTTTGAAAAACTAAACCTTACGGTTACACGATTGGGGTTGTGACTCACTTCACGGATTACATGACTTCCCTGCTCCGCACCTGAAGTACAGGCGCTGCCGCCACTGGCGCAAATGCCCTGCATATCCAGGTTCATCAGCAACATCTCCGACTTCTCAGTTTTGGGGAAGCTGGTACTCAGCACCGTGTATAAACTTCTACCGGTTACATCTCCGTTAAACCCTACATCCGGTATGTGCTGTTGCAGTTGTTCCATCATATACATTTTCAGGGCGCCAATCTGCACATGATCGGATTCATAATTTTCAGTTGCCAGTTCCAGTGCGCGTGCAAAGCCTACGATGCCGTACACATTCTCGGTACCGGCCCGCATATTGCGCTCCTGTCCGCCCCCATGTATAAAGGGTTTGATGCGGATATTTTCATTGATGTATAATAAGCCTGCCCCCTTGGGTCCATGGAATTTATGTGCTGACCCTGTAATGAAATGCACCGGAGTTTCACGCAGGTTAAAAGGAAAATGACCTACTGTTTGCACCGTATCGCTGTGAAAAATTGCATTGTAACGGGTACACAACTCACCTACCGCCTGCAGGTTCAACAAGTTTCCTATTTCATTGTTGGCATGCATGAGCGACACGAGGGTTTTCTGGTTCGATCCTGCTAGTAATGCTTCGAGGTGTTCCAGATCCACATGGCCATTATCGAGCAATTGCACATAATCCACCATTACCCAGTCGAGATTGTCGAGGTGTTCTACGGTATGGGTAACCGCGTGGTGTTCAATTTTGGAAGAGATGATGCGGGTGCAACCTAAATCACGCACGGCACCGTTGATAGCAGTGTTATTGCTCTCGGTTCCGCAGCTGGTAAAAAATATCTCTGCGGGATGCGCATTTAAGATACCAGCCACTTTTTTTCTTGCCGTTTCAATGGCAATGCGTGTTTCACGCCCGTAAGAATATATTGAAGAAGGATTGCCGTAACACTCCGATAAATAGGGCATCATGGCATCGAGTACTGCCTGATCGATACAGGTGGTAGCGGCATTGTCGAGATAAATCCTTTCGCTCATATCAGTTCTTTTTTGGTTTGATGCATCACTTCGTTGATGTCTTTCATGAGTTTTTTGGCAATATTTTCTGCGGTGGTTTCAAAGTTGCTCTCCGCATAAATACGGATGATGGGTTCGGTATTGCTTGTACGCAAATGCACCCAGTCGTTATCAAATTCTATTTTCAATCCGTCTTCGCGGTTCACCGGATGATTTTTGTATTTGTCTTCAATTTTTGAAAACACATCCTGCACGCTTACGCCCTGATCGAGTACAATTTTATTTTTACTCATAAAATAATCGGGATAGGTGCTGCGCAACTGCTTGATGCTTTTCTTGCTCAGCGCAAGGTGTGAGAGGAACAGGGCTACACCAATCATGGCATCGCGTCCGTAATGCAAATCAGGTACAATAATCCCTCCGTTTCCTTCTCCGCCGATTACCGCATTTACTGCTTTCATTTTTTCAACCACATTCACTTCGCCCACGGCACTGGCGTAATATTGACCGCCGTGCTTTTCGGTAATATCTTTCAATGCCCTGGTTGAAGAGAGATTGCTTACCGTATTTCCTTTTTTGAGTCCGAGTACATAATCTGCCACGGCCACCAGCGTATATTCTTCGCCAAACATGCTGCCATCTTCACAAACGAAACAAAGTCTGTCTACATCCGGATCTACAGCAATACCAAGGTGTGCTTTCTGACGCACCACTTCATTGCTCAGCTGAGTGAGATTTTCTGGAAGTGGTTCAGGGTTGTGTGCAAATTTCCCATTCACTTCTTGGTTGAGGAGGATGATGTTTTCAACCCCCAATGCTTTCAGCAGCAAGGGCAGTGCGATGGCTCCCGTGCTGTTCACGGCATCTACCACCACTTTAAATCCTGCTTCGGCAATCGCCTGCTGATTCACCCAGGGATGCTGGAGTATTTTTTCAATGTGTGATTCGGTCATTCCATCCTGACGGATAATCTCGCCCAGCGCTTCCACCTCTGCAAAAACAAAATCTTCCTGAGCCGCAATTTCCAATATACGGGCTCCATCAGCAGCACTGATGAATTCTCCCTTGTGATTGAGCAGTTTCAGTGCATTCCATTCTTTTGGATTATGGCTGGCAGTGAGGATAATGCCACCATCGCACTGAAGGCTTGTAACAGCCATTTCTACCGTAGGGGTAGTACTTAAATCCAGGTCGAGTACCTCAATACCCAAACCACTCAGCGTGGCATTCACCAGTTGTTTAACCATTGTACCACTCATTCTTCCATCACGCCCCACTACAACCTTTGCTTTTTTTCTTCCATTGAGCAGCCAGGTGCCATAAGCAGCGGTGAATTTTACAATATCGGGCGGAGTGAGGTTATCGCCGGTCTGGCCACCAATAGTGCCGCGGATTCCGGAAATGCTTTTGATCAATGACATGTACAATAATTTTCGGAACGCAAAGATAAAGAACCGCGGGCAGTTAATGCCCCCTAAATCTGATGAATAAGCAATGCCAAGCATTACCTTTGCTACATGGAATCCTGGTTTAAAAATTGGTTCAATTCACCGTATTACCATCAGTTGTACTTTAACCGTGACGAAGCGGAGGCTGCGCGGTTCATTTCTAACCTGCTGGAACGCCTTAAACCTCCGGCCGGCGCCACCATGCTCGATGTAGCCTGTGGCCGCGGACGCCATGCCTTGCAACTGGCCGGACATGGATACGATGTTACCGGTATCGATTTGAGTGAAGACAGCATTGCCGAGGCTAAATCCTTTGAACACGAGCGACTGCATTTTTACCGGCACGATATGCGCCTGCCTTTCCGCATCAATTACTACGATTTTGTATTTAATTTTTTTACCAGTTTCGGCTATTTTGAGAGTCAGCGCGAAAACGACAATGCCATGCGCACCATTTCTCAGGCATTGAAAAACCGGGGCACCTTTGTGATTGATTTTTTAAATGTGCATTACGCAGAAGACCACCTTGTGCATCACACAGAACAAACCATTCAGGATGTACATTACATCATCACCAAGTGGTATGATGAAACCCATTTTTATAAAAAGATTGAGATTGAGGATGAACGATATGACGCGCCTTTTGTTTTTACTGAGAGAGTACAGAAACTTACCTTGGGTGATTTCAATGATATGATGTCTTATCAATACCTGCAGGTGAAAGAAGTGTACGGCGATTATCAGTTCTCCCGATATGATATAAAAAAATCTCCGCGTTTAATTATTGTAGCAGAAAAACACCGGTAACATTTACCCGGGTTTGTTGTGCATTAACAACCACCTTGACGTTTGGTATATGGCTTCGGTAAGTTCGCTCAGGTGTTTCTTTATGGAATCGGTGGCGGGTTTTCCTGAAATGGGAACCAGTTCCTCATTCAATCCTTTGATGTTTTTGCGGTAATAAAAATCATCATTCACCACGCCAATCCAGCCTCCTCCATGATACATAATAAAAGCGGCATGTTCACGTGGGTGGTTATTGAATAGATCTCTGCCCAACGCAGTATTGGTGAATGGCTGTTGCATGAGGGATGCGATACTGGGCAACACATCTATCTGCGATACCGTTTCTTTTCTTTTTTCAGGTTTCAACAGCGCGGGGGCGTAAAACAACAAGGGCACATGCACTTCACTCAACCGCTGATCGGTCCATACTTTGGAGTATACGGCTGAAGCATCGCCTTCCAGTCCGTGATCGCCCACGAAAACAAAAACGGTGTTTTTAAAATAGGCTTGTTGTCGAGCGGAGCGAATGAACTGATCATAGCAATAATCAGCATACACAAAAGAGCGAAATTCATCCTCTGATTCAAAACCGTTCTGACGGAGGGTTTCAATCGGGTATTGCGGAAACTGTATGGATTGCGCAGCTGCGGGTAACTGATACGGGCGTTGGTTGTTGCTGGTATGAATGATGGCAAAGAACGGTTTCTGCTGTAAGGCGAGTAATGAATCTGCTTCGAGCAATAAATCAAGATCACTCAGTCCCCACACGGTTTGCCGGGGGGCACGCCACCGGGTTTCATCCACAATCTGTATGCCCGGAATATTTTTTACCAGACCTTCATAATTATTGAACTGCGCCTTGCCACCGGTGAGATAAAAGGTGTTGTATCCTTCCAGTGATTCGAGTAAGGAACGTTGATGAGCCGTTTCGGGGTTGCGGGTAGAAAACTTGCGGGATTGCACATCAGGTACACCGGTGAGTAACGCAAACATGCCGCGGGCCGTGCCAAAGGAAGGCGCGAAACATCTCTCAAAGAAAACCCCTTCTTCCGACAATTTGTTGAATCGTGGAGATGCATCCAGCACATTCCCGCTCATCGAACTTTTATACATGCTGAAACTCTCACACACTACGAGCACTACATTAGGTTGTGTTTCCAGAGAGCTGCTTCCGGGTTGTTGCACGCGGGCATAAGGATGCGTTTTGCTAATGGTGTTGTGAATATTCAGGAACTGAGCCATGCGTGCGTAATGCGGACGAGCATTGGTGAGCGGATCAGGCCGGGTGAAGCGCAGCGAGGTGAAAAAATTCTGTAATGGATTTAATGCCAGATTGGTTTTGAATTCATTGTTCAGGTTGAAGGCCCTGAACACACTCAAGGGTTCTGCCGTCAGGAATCCGTATATAAACCATCCGAGCAACAAGAGTGCAATTAAATGATAGCGTCTTTTGTAATCGAATTTATGCACCGCACTGTTTTTGTCTAACACGCCTACGTGTACACGCCGGAACATCCACGTCATCATACCTACAGCACCTAATAGTGCAAACAGAATCCATACCACCGGATAGCTGTGCCACACCACCAGCAGGTGTTCTTTAGGATCTTCCATAAACACCAGGGCATCAGCATTGAGCCGGGCGTTGATGTATGCAAACTGACCAAAATCGGCACCGTAGAAAAACAATACAAACAAGGTTACCAGTCCGAGGTAGAGTGTCCACATTTTTTTGTTTCGGTAACTGTAATACGGAGACAGCTTAGGTGAAACAGACAGCAGCGCAATGGGCATCAATATAAACGCAATCCATCGTAGATCATATTTTAATCCGAGCCAGCAAGCAGGTAATAATTCAAGATAGCCGGTGTTGGCAGGTTTGAAAGCAATGATGGTAGCCAACCGAAAACAGGTAAACAAAATCAGGTAAATCCAGAACACATTCATCAACCATTGGATGGTGCGTGGTACTCTATTTCTGATTAGTAAATCCATTCCGGTGTATTGAATTTGAGTTTAGCGATTCTGCTGATTTTTTTTACGATTATTCAGCAACAGGTATCGTGCGGTTTCCTGCATGGCGTGGGTAAGTTGTTCCATGTAGCGGCGGATGCTATCGGCTTCAGTTGTTTGAGGCACCGGCTCATCATCGGTTACGGAAGCGAATGCCGTTTTACCGGTAGGCGCCAGCTCCCAATAGAAACGGTTGCCTACGGTTGCAATGGTGTTGCGGTCGGGATCGGCAATAAATGCATAGCGTTCTTTTTCAATTCCGGAAAACAAATTCAGTCCCAGGGTTGTATTCACATGATTTTGTTGCGCGAGGTGTGCCAGGCTGGGCATCACATCCAATTGAGAACATACTCCTGTGTGCCAGGCGGGTGAAATTTTACCTGGAGCGTAAAACAACAGCGGCACGTGTTCAGCCTGAATATCGTACGTTGAAAAACTCCGGGGGAACAAATCACCTGCAGAGCCTCTCAGTCCGTGGTCGCCGATAAAAACAAAAATTGTATTGTTAAAATAAGGGCCTTTTGCGGCCACTTCCATATACTTTCGAATGCTGAAATCCATGTAGCGAAACGCATTCAGTTCTTCGTTGCTGTTGAATAAATTGGCAGCAAGTTCTTCTTTAGAAAAATTCATTTTTTTAAACTCATCCAGGTCTTCATCCGGAATCGTATACGGGCGATGGTTATTGGCCGTTTGAATGATGGCAAAGAAAGGTTTTTTAGCCCGGGAGAGGATGGCGTGCGATTCGAGGAATAAATTTTTATCGCTAATGCCCCACACATCTTCCTTACCGGAAGAGAAATAATCTTCTTCGTAAATTTTTATTCCCTCAATATTGTTGGATAAGAGTCCGCGTATATTCGCCCACGTAGTACTGCCGCCGAGGAAATACATTTTTTCGTAGTTCTTAAAATCATTAATAATGGTATGCTGATCTACTGCCAGTGGGTTGCGGCTGGCGGTGCGTGGCCGGTTCACATCGGGAATGCCGGTGATGGTTGCCCACACGCCGCGTGCAGTTCCAAAGCCTGAGGTAAAGCAACGGGAGAAGAAGGCACCCTGGCGCGACAAAGAATCAAAAAACGGTGTAGGGTTCAGGCGGTTGCCAAACATGGTGGATTTGGGTGCTGCAAAACTTTCGCAGATTACCAGCACTACATTGGGCGGGGTTGCACCGGTTGTCGGATACGACACGGGCCGGTCGAAATTCAGCGTTTGCGGGTTGGGGTCAGGCACCTCGAGGTAAGAAGCCAGCAACGGATACGCTGCTTTTACTTTTTCAGCATTATACGATGAAAACCTGTACTTCATGGTGCTGAAAAAACTCTGGAACGGGTTCAGTGCCACACTGGCTTTAAATTCATTTCCGAGGGCGTAGGCATCGCTCCAGCGCAAGGGATACTGACCAATTTTTCCAAAAATGGCTACGCCACACAGCAGCACAAACCCTACGGTAACGAGCACACGATTTTTTTTGCGCATGGTCTGTAGGGGTTGAACACTTCCACGCAGCCAGTATTTCATCAACCTGAACCAGCCGTAAGTAATGATTACAAGCGTGAGCACAATCCATACTACGGGATAGGTTTCCCACATCATCTGGGCAGAGATGGCGGCATCTTCCAGAAATATCAAAACCGAGGCGCTGAGACGCTGGCGCAGGTAATCGTAGTGGTAAAAATCAGACACATACACCAATAATATGCAGAGAAAAACGAGGGTGAGGATAACCGTCCATATACGCACGGCGGCCGGCTTCCGGAATGGGTTAAGCACAGGAACCGATGACAGGATAAACATGGAAAGTGCCACAATGGCCACCACGCGGGCATCAAAACGCAGCCCCAGCCACAGGGAACTACCGGAGAACGGCACTGCCGGTTCGCAATAATGCAGGAAAAAGAAGAGGCGGTAGGCTGTCATACATAACAACAGGCATGCAGCAATCTTCAAAATCCATTGAATGCGTGATAAGAAGGTCCCGTTCAGGCTCATGAAAGATAATTACAACCGTCAAATTTAGTTTAATTAATTTTGCCGCAGACCAACCTGAACATTTAATGGATGACCTTTTAAGGTTTGATCAGCAATTTTTCTATCTCATCAATGGCAAATGGCACAATGCCTTTCTGGATTCGGTGTTGCCGGTGATTCGAACGTCGCAATTGTGGGTTCCGCTGTACCTATTTCTGCTGGTATTCATGTTGGTAAACTTTGGTACCCGGGCCATCTGGTGGATTGTGTTTGTGGCGTTAACAGCTGTATTGTCTGATTTCATCAGCAGTGACATCATCAAAGCGAACTTTTTCAGGCTCAGGCCCTGTAATGATCCTGATTTGATACCTCAGGCCCGCACCCTGCTGGGATACCGGCCCAAGAGTTCCAGCTTTACCTCTTCGCATGCCACCAATCACTTTACCCTGGCTACATTCTTCTATTTCACATTGAAGCAATACATTGGTGCTTGGGGATGGCTGTTCTTTGTGTGGGCATCCATTATCATATACGCACAGGTATATGTGGGTGTACATTACCCGTTTGATGTACTGGCCGGTGCTGCCGTGGGGATGGCGTTGGGATATCTTTCTGCACGTTCTTATAATAAACAATATAAATTAGCGTAAGCAAACACTATGTGGGACTTATTCATTTTATTCCTGCTCATATTTTTTAATGCCTTATTTGTAATGGCGGAGATGGCGCTGGTGAGTGTTCGTAAAGCACGACTGGAAACCATGAGCAACAAGGGCGACAAAAATGCCCGACTGGCACTGGACCTGTCGGAAAACCCGGAGAAATTCCTTTCCACTATTCAGCTGGGCATAACGCTTATTTCGATTTTAACGGGTTTGTATTCGGGTGAAAAATTCGGGAAAGACCTTGCGCCTACATTTGAATCCATTCCTGTATTATCGAGTTATGCTAATACTATTTCCACTACCCTGGTAGTGGTACTCGTAACATTTGCGTCTATTGTTCTGGGTGAGTTGATACCGAAAAAAATTGCACTGAGCCGGGCTGAGAAAATATCCCGCATGGTAGCCGCTCCCATGAATTTTTTAACCAAGCTCACGTATCCGATTGTTTGGTTGTTGTCGTTTCTAACGAATACGTTCTTCAAAGTATTTAAGATTAAAACGGTGAGCGATTCGGCTGTAACGGAAGAAGAAATTAAAGCTCTAATTACAGAAGGCAGTGAGCACGGTGAGATTGAAGAAGATGAAAAAGAAATTATTGAGCGCGTATTTCACCTTGGCGACCGGAGCATTACCTCCCTCATGACGCACCGCACGGATATTATATGGATCGACATGAATGAAACGGTGGGAGAAGTAATCAACCGTTTCTCCGAATTCATTTACTCCACCTATCCGGTATGTGACGGATCCATTGACAACATTAAGGGTATGGTGCATGTGAAAGACCTGTTGAAAGCCAACCATCAGTCGCTGGTGAACGACATTGTGCGCCCCGCCCTGTTTGTACCCGAAAACAATAAAGCTTATCAGCTGCTCGAAAAATTCAAGGCAACTAAAATTCACCTGTGCTTTGTGGTGAATGAATACGGCACCATGGAAGGAATGATTACCCTCAACGATATCCTGGAAGCGATTGTGGGTGATGTATCGCAGGTAGGCCAGGAGGAATATGAAATTGTGGAGCGGGAAGACGGTAGTTTTCTGGTAGATGCACAGATACATTTTTATGATTTTCTGAGCTACTTTGAACGAGGCGACTGGTTTAAAGAAGGTGAACAGGAATTTGATACCGTAGCCGGATTTGCCCTGCACGAACTGGAACACATCCCCACCGTGGGCGAAAAATTTGAGTGGCGCGATTTTAAATTTGAGGTAATAGATATGGATGGCCAGCGCATCGACAAATTTCTGGTGAATATTTCCGAAGAACTCAAACGTGAAGTGGCGGAAGAAGATTAATCCATTCAGAAAGAAACCGTTTTCTCCACCTCGGGATGGTTCAGTTTAAAACTTTTTCGTGTACCATTCACCGTTATGTGGAAGAGATTCATCTGTTCTTTTTTATATTCGTACAACAGATTACACCACACGTGTATCTGTTGAACATTGCGCACCGGCGCTGATTCAAAATAACTCACAATCCCCTCCTCTTCCTGTTCAAAACCAGCAAACTGAAGGGTAACGGGCCAGCCATTGGCGGTGATTGTTAAATGCTTATGGATATAAGATTCAATGTAGGGTTTCATTTGTTCCTGCATTTCCCTTTTCAGTAAATCCACTTTAACTCCAGGATTGGCCATGCGCAGGGTGTGTTCGAAATCGTCGGTGAATATTTTACAAACTACTTCCAGGTTGCCGGTAGAAGGCTGATGCACCACTTCCGTAACACTTACATAAAACGGGTGCAGGGGCTTCTCTGCAATGTTCCAGGGCATGAACAGCACCATCAACCACTTATATAATATTAATGCCATTTGAACGATTAAGCTAAAAACTTTTATAAGTTTACAGACATTTGAACCTTAAAAGTAAACAATTACCCTTTCTGGTTGAACACGCATGAGTGATTTTAAACTTTATTTTGAAGAAGGATGGAAGCATATTGTGAGTACAGATGCCACCGATCACATCCTGTTCATTGTGGCTTTGGGAGCCGTTTATCAAATCAAATACTGGAAACAGGTGCTGATATTGGTAACGGCATTTACGGTGGGACATTCCCTCACCCTGGCCCTGAGTGCCTATGATATTATCCGCTTCAACACCCAATGGGTAGAGTTCTTAATCCCGTGCACCATTGCACTCACGGCTTTGTACAACATCCTCCATAAAAAACACGAGCGTTTTGGTGTGAATTATTTCCTCGCTTTGTTTTTCGGATTGATACACGGTATGGGCTTTGCCAATACCATCCGGTTTATGCTGGCGAGCGATCAGCAGATTGCCCTGCCGCTGTTCAGTTTTAACCTGGGCCTGGAAGCCGGGCAAATTCTGGTTGTGATGCTTTTGCTGCTCCTGCATTATGTAATCGTGGGCAAACAGGCCTCGCGACACAAAGTGTGGGTATATGCCTTATCCACCCTCACCCTGGTGTGGGGAGCGTGGCTGGCCATTCAACGTATTCCATAAAAAAATTCAACCTAACAGATATGCGTTTTTTCATTCTCGTTACTATTGGTTTCCTGATGCAACATTCTATAACGGCTCAGGATATACGCAATAACCCCGGCAGCAACCATGGCAACCGGTTTGAACAACTGGGCACTATTTTGCCAACGCCCAATGCGTACCGTACCGCTAGCGGGGCTCCGGGCCCTCAGTACTGGCAGCAACGCGCAGACTACGATATTACCTGTGAGTTGGATGAAACCGAGCGCAAACTCACCGGTGTGGAAACCATTACGTACACGAATAACAGTCCGGACGTACTCACCTACCTCTGGCTGCAGCTGGATGAAAATCAGCACAGCACTGTAAACAATGCCGGATATCAAACCAGCAATACATCTCCCGGTTCCGTTTCACCGTCGGACCTGGAGCGCATGACCGCCCCTCGGGAAAAGGAACACGGTCATCAGATTACCCGTGTGGAAACCACGCAGGGTACACCGCTCAATTACACCATCAACAAAACCATGATGCGGGTTGAGCTGCCCAAGCCGCTGAAGCCCGGACAGAAATTTAAGTTTACCATTGGCTGGCATTATTACCTGGTTGACCGCATGCGTTTGGGAGGCCGGGGCGGATATGAACATTTTCCGGAAGATGGCAATGACCTGTTCACCATGACGCAGTGGTTCCCGCGGTTGTGTGTGTACAGTGATGACCGTGGATGGCAAAACCATCAATTTACCGGCCGGGGTGAGTTTGCCCTGGTATTCGGAAACTACCGTGTAAAAATGACGGTACCGGCAGACCATATTGTGATGGCTACCGGGGTTGCCCAAAACTATCCGGAAGTATTAACTCCTGTTCAGCTGCAACGCTGGAAGATGGCTCAAAACACACAGGACATTATTGAAATTGTAACCCTCGACGAAGCAATAGCCAAAGAAAAAACCCGCTCTGCTGAAAAGAAAACCTGGGTGTTTAAAGCAGATATGGTGCGCGATTTCGCCTGGGGCAGCAGCCGCAAATTCGTCTGGGATGCCCTTCCTGTGCAAATAGAAGGCAAAAAAGTAATGTGCATGAGTGCCTATGGAAAGGAAGCCTATCATCTATACCGCCGGTACAGCACTAAGGTAACAGCACACACCCTGAAAGTATATTCCCACTTCACTATCCCCTACCCGTACCCGGTAGCACAAAGTATTGAAGCATCTAACGGTATGGAATACCCGATGATATCCTTCAATTTCGGACGTACCGAAAAAGACGGCACCTACAGTGAAGCCACCAAGAACGGAATGATTGGTGTAATCATCCACGAGGTGGGCCATAACTTCTTTCCGATGATCATCAACAGTGATGAGCGCCAGTGGAGCTGGATGGATGAAGGCCTGAATACTTTTTGTGAATACCTCGCTGAAGAACTGTGGGACAATAAATTTCCCGTATCGCGCGGGCCTGCCTATAAGATTGTGAATTACATGAAGCTGCCCAAGGACCAGCTAGAGCCTATCATGACGAACAGTGAAAACATTGTGCAATTTGGCCCCAATGCTTACTCCAAGCCCGCTACCGGATTAAACATCCTGCGTGAAACCATCATGGGCCGGCCGTTATTTGATTATGCTTTTAAAGAATATGCCCGCCGCTGGGCTTTTAAACATCCTACCCCGGCAGATTTTTTCAGAACGATGGAGGATGCATCCGGTGAAGACCTGGACTGGTTCTGGCGCGGATGGTTTTTCAATACCGACCCTTGCGATATTTCATTAGACAGTGTAAAGGTTTCAACTCTGGCGGTGGGAGATGCGGTACGTCAGGACAGGGCGCGAGAAAATACCATTCGTGTGGCACGCCCTATTTTGAATGATTATGACGACGTATCGAAAATCAGGAACCGGCAAGACCCGAACATTGTTTTTGCCACCGATGCCGATACCAGCCTGAGGGATTTTTACTGGCATTATGCGCGCGGACTGGCTAAAGTGGATACCACTACGAGCACAACCCTCATCCCGGCACGCGAAACTTATACCGATGAAGAAGCGCAAAAAATTGCAGGTAACGTTCATTTTTATGAACTGTATCTGAGCAACAAGGGAGGATTGGTGATGCCGGTTATTATTGAATGGAATTTTGAAGATGGCACCCGGGACACCACCCGCATCAGTGTGCACGTATGGCGGAAGAATGAGGAGCGGATTGTTAAATCGTTCATGTTTAAAAAGAAGGTGAAGAGCATCCTGATAGACCCCATGCGTGAAACTGCCGACATCAATGAAGAAAACAACCGCTGGCCTGCGGTGGTAATCCCCTCGAAGTTCCAGTTGTACAAAGATCGTCAGCAACAAAGGCTGGGCCGTGGAGTATCGGTGGGCGGAAACCCTATGCAAAAGAAAATTGATTGATAATCAGCTGATTAAAGGAGATTGTACAGTATGCACCTAAAAAACATCCAAATGTTTATAGGATGTTCATAAATTTTTTTATACTTTTACTCTCTCTTTATAAAACAGTACCGCTCAATGAGTTGTACGTTTTATACGCTTGTCCTACTCCCACTATCCTTTAAAAAATACAGCACTGCCTTTATTGTGTTTTTTCATGTGTGCCGGTTCGTTACCTGTTGAAACTACCTTTTATTCACCAACCTTACACATGTATGAAAAAAATTTCACTCCTTCTGACCACGCTTGTGCTGTCGGCAACGCTGGCTATGGCACAATGTCCTCAAATCACCAGTGCGCAGTTCATTCGCACCGGTATCACCAGTTATTCGCTGACCGTGAATTATACCGGTGGTAATGGCAACATCAATGTTTTGATTTTCTGTGCCACCAACCCTACGAGCGGTATACCCGATGTTCGTTGTTTTGCCGCGAACGGCACCGGAACCAACACCATCAATTTTAATTGTTTTATTGAGCCATTGGTGATTTTAGTACCCACTGTTGATGCTCCCTGCGGACAAGGAGCGCCATGTTCTACTCCCTATTTTGTGAGCAATCCGGGTTCAGGCCCAGTGCCTATTAAGTTAGGATCATTCTATGCCAACCGCGACGGAAACCAGATTAAGCTAATATGGGAATCACAGACAGAGATTAATGCCGAGCGTTATCAGATAGAACGTAAAATTGACCGTGATTTTGAAGTGGTGGCAGAAATTGAAGCTACCAACAACATTGCCGGAAGCCAGTACAGTTATGTAGATGTAAACCCCACGGCGGCAACATCACAATATCGTTTGAAGATGGTTGACCAGGATGGCACTTATTCATACAGCGAAATACGCGCTGTAAAAGGAATGGGTACGGGCACTGATTTCAGCATATTCCCGAATCCGAGTTCAGGAACCAGCCGTTTAACCATTACCGATATTACGCCATCTACCGAAGTACAGGTAGTAGATCATGCCGGACGAATTGTACGTACTATCCGCATGCACAATACAAATTCTATTGAATTGAACAACCTGCAAAAAGGTATGTACATGATTCGTGTAATCAATAAAGAAACAGGTGCTGTAGTTACCCGCAAATTGTCGGTAATTCACTAAGCGTTGTTTTAAGACGAGTCCTGTAGAGTCGTTCTTAACGGGCTGTCCTTCGGGACAGCCTTTTTTGTTTTGATGTGGATGGAGAGTTGTGTCAACCTAAAACAAATTGATCCTGATTGAAATGAAGCGTGCCAGTACTGCATGAACTAATACTATAAGTACCCCCTCAAATACCTCTAAGTAAATGTTTATAAACGTGTTGGGATATTATCAATGGATAATTTGCAACCCACATGCTGCAATTCAACACATACTATCACATATATAACCATGCCAATGGGGATGATACTTTATTCAGGGAGAAGCGGAATTACGGCTATTTTTTAAAAAAATACTACCAGCATATCGACCCGATTGCTGAATGTGTAGCCTGGTGCCTCATGTCGAATCATTTTCATCTTGTAATTAAAATAAAAAGTGAGGAAGAAATAGCTTCAACTTTGGAAAAGTTTAAAGGTTTGGAAAAGTTGGAGTTTAAAGCCAAATCCGCATTCTTAAGTAAACAGCTCGCCAACTTCTTCAGCTGCTACACGCAATCTTTTAATAAGGTGTACAAACGACGAGGTTCTTTATTTATCAAGAATTTCAAAAGAAAAGAGGTTATTACCACTGAATATCTGACCAAACTAATCGTATACATTCACCTTAATCCTGTGAAACATGGCTTTTGTAGCCATTTTGAAGATTGGAAGTGGACTTCCTATCACAGTTTCTGGTGTTGTACCCCCTCCTTAGCCCTCATTTTGTTTGTCAGCAAAAAACAATATAAAAACATGCATTTGGAAAAACAACTTCACTTTCTTGAATACAGCCAAATTGAAAATGAAATTTTAAACTGTTAGGTTGTATATGAATAACAGATTACATCCATTTCTATGAATGGAATAGAAAATCCTGACAGCTTTATACACCGTTTTTTCTCCCAGGTGTTGTTGTTGCTTCGCTTTCCTATGGAACAACTTTCACTAGCAGATATATCATACCGTCGAAATTAAATTTTTCACAAGGTAGCTGCCAGTGAATCATGAGGCACATTCATTTTTTCGTGTACGCGTGAGGGATAGTAGCGTAAAGCCCGCACCTGACCGCCGCTTCACTGGCGGGCAGGGAGGACTTGCAGCGGATAGCCCGGCCGCGCTACGCCACCGGCGGAGCGGGGACACGCCCTCATTATAAACATCCCTATTGAGTGAAATTCAAATTTCAACCGCGAAGAGAAAATAGTGCGGTGACTAGTATTCGATTGCTTTTGTGGGGCAGGATTACATGCCGGTTCGCCCATCGCGCAGGGCGCCTTTTTTACCGCGGTTCTTTTTCTCCCATTCCAGCATTTCGGCTGTTTTTTCTACTTCCTTCGGTTTTTCTTTTACCGGCGCAGTGGCTGTTTCTTTCGGTATCACCAGATTGTTGCGGTCGTACTCTTCGGAGCGCATGAGGCGACCCTCATCGTAGTACTTCCACACGCCGTGCCGCACGCTGTATGGCTCGGCTTTTACTATTTTAAAATCTACAATTTCATTGCTACCGGCACCGTACACGGCAATGGTGTCGTAAGGTGCGTCCGGGTTGTAGCCTCTCCAGGTTTCTTCCCGCTCCAGGTTACCAAAAAAGGTGAAATATTGTTGCAGTCCGTCTTTCCCCCCCAGCATATAGTGCTCCACCGCTACCAGATCGCCCTGTAAACTGTACCGGCGCCAGTAGCCATCTTTATAATCGTTTTTAAACAAACCCTCTTCTTCATACCCGGGTTCACCGCGCACTTCTTCTACCCGCAACACCCAGGGGCCCTGCTTTTTTCCCTGAGCATCTACCCGGTTGATGGTGTCGCCATCTACGGTAAGATCGTACGATTTATACCCCTGCCCAACCGCAGCCGGTGCCAACAGCAAACCGAAGAAGGCAATACATATACACTGAATGATACGAGCTTGCATAACGTGAACTACATTTGTGGTATTCAAATGTACAATTTTAGGACCAAGCACCCTGTTAACACGTTGGAAAAATGAAAAATTTTAAAGCTTATTATATTATTCCCGCATCTCCTGAAGAGGTGTATCAGGCACTGACTCAGGAAGCCACCATTCAGTTGTGGAGTGGCGAACCCGCCGTAATGCAGGCCGTACCCGACACTGAATTTCAGTTGTTCGACGACAGTATTGCCGGCCGCAATATTTCGTTTAACCCGGGCAGAGAAATTGTGCAGGAATGGTATTTTGGTGATGCGTCAGAGGCATCTATTGTTACGATTCGCCTCCACCCTCATGCCAAGGGAACCTCAGCCGAAGTGCGACAAACCAATATTCCCGAAGAGGCCTATGAGAATATTGAAGAGGGCTGGAACAACCATTACTTTGGAGCCCTGCAGGATTTTTACAGTTGATTATTTCACTTCTACGGTAAGCATGTTCTTGTCTTCGAAGAACACATCGAGCACATCTCCTACCACACATTCGCCCACACCTGCTGGGGTGCCGGTGAAGATGAGGTCGCCAATGTTGAGGGAGAAATAGTTGGAAATATTGGCAATAATGGCATCGAATGAAAATATCATTTGCCCGGAATTGCCTTTTTGCATCACCTCCTTATTTTTCTGAAGCGAGAAGTTGATGTTGTTCTTTTTAATTTCAGGCGTTAGATCAATAAACTTACCCACTACTGCAGAATTATCGAAGGCCTTGGCTTTTTCCCAGGGGAGGCCTTTTTCCTTGCATTCCTGTTGAATATCACGGGCGGTGAAATCGATCCCTACGGTAATGCCATTATAGTAATTGGAGGCGTGTCTTTCCTGAATATATTTACCGTTTTTGCAAACCCGCAGTACCAGTTCGGCTTCGTAGTGTAGTTCGTTGGTGAATTCGGGGTAATAAAAAGGCGTGTGCGCCTGTAACAGGGCACTCTTAGGTTTCATAAATATCACCGGCTCGTCCGGCACCTCATTTCCCAATTCCGCTGCGTGGTCAGGGTAATTACGGCCAATACAAATGATCTTCATGTACAGTTAGTTTTTTACGTTTTCATGGATCCGGACAGCGAAAATAAACAAAAACACATTACATTTCCAAGTTACATCTAATTATTGTTCGTTCTTGAAATTATAAGCGTTTACGCTGCTCATAGTGCGTTCGAGGCCGATGGTCACAAAACTTTCAATCACTTCAACGCATTTGGCAATTTTATGTTGCACGGCGGGGATTTCTTCCGGGCGCCATTTGCCCAGCACAAAATCGGCCTGCATGCCTTTGGGGAAGTTATTTCCGATACCGAACCGGAGTTTGGGATAGGCATCGGTACCGAGGATATTTTGTATGTCTTTCAAGCCGTTATGCCCGGCATGGCTGCCTGTACCGCGTAGCCGGATTTTTTCCAGCGGAAGGGCCAGGTCATCTACAATGGTGAGGGTTTGTTCTACGGGCAC
>ENA-UOUJ01000888-UOUJ01000888.1-activated-sludge-metagenome-genome-assembly--contig:-NODE-888-length-17397-cov-17.225464_pt1 | contig 17397 bp, 7 predicted proteins | sample MGYA00249839_ERZ747224 | MGnify/ENA primary metagenome ERZ747224 (study PRJEB28782, sample SAMN03220277) | activated sludge metagenome | biome: wastewater; feature: sewage sludge; material...
AAAGCATACGAATACATAACATTTCAAATTTTAAATCTGATCAATGCAGAATTAACGGGTTAACAGAAATCTAATGAGGTTGTAAGTACGCCAGAAAATAATGGTATTAGAAGAACTGGTTTAATCGTTGGATGTTTGAAGTTTCATAGGAACATGACCAGTTCACCTGTACAAATGTAATGGAAATACATTGCATCAAAAGCCTAAAAAGCTTTGTTGCAGTATATTTTAAATTATAGTTGTGTTGTTGTTGCTGTAAATGAGATTACATATTATATATATAAATATGTATTAATGTGTGTTCAGGAATTTTTCCGGGTTGGGTATGAAATTAAGAAAAGCTTTAAAATGATCGGCGTATTTCCTTTTATCTAATTTAAAATAATAAGCTCCTTTTTTGGAGGTTTTTTTATCCTTTTCCTTTTGCTTGATCAGTAATCCTGTTGATAATATTTTACGGCTGAAATTGCGGTTGTCAAAATTGGTGTCGTATACCGCTTCATACAGGTGCTGAAGCTGCGGAATAGTAAACCTGAGCGGTAAAAGTTCAAATAAAACAGGATGTAGCGCAGCCTTATACCGCAATTGCTTTTTCGCCAGGCTTACCATCTTATCATGATCGAATATTAACGGTGGTACATCTTTGAGCATAAACCATTCCGCATGATATTCATCGCTCAGTTGCTTTTCGTATTGGAAGATATCAATTAAAGCAAAATATGCAATGGAAACCGTTCGTTCCACGGGGTCGCGGTTGGGCTCACCAAAAACCAGCAGTTGCTCCATGTACACGTTTTCTAAGCCGGTTAGTTTTTTCAATATACGGTTGGATGCATCTTCCAGTCCTTCATCGGGGCGCACAAATCCACCCATCAGGCTCCATTTGCCAATTTCGGGTTCCATTCCTCTTTGTATAAGCAGCAATTTAATGTTGCTGCCATCAAATCCAAAAATGATGCAATCAATAGCAACGAGCAAACGGGTTTCTTTATTATAACGGGATAACATTGGGTGAAGCTGACCTTTGAATGTTGAATATAAGGGCTGTAACAGTGCATGAAAATAACAATTTTTGTGGAATAGGAATACGATTTTACTTTTAGCATACCTATTGTTGGTGCAGCATCTAAAATCATTATAATGAACAACAGCTATAAAGCTTTTATTTTTGACCTGAATGGTACCATGATTGATGATATGGCTTTTCATGTAAAAGCCTGGTATCATTTATTGAATGATGAACTGGGGGCCGGCTTAAATGAGGAAGAAGTAAAAGTGCAGATGTACGGAAAGAACAGTGAAGTGATGGGCCGTATATTCGGTAAAGGTCATTTTTCAGTGGAGGAAGCGGATCGTTTATCGCTTGAGAAAGAAAAAAGATACCAGCAGGCGTACCTGCCACATCTGAAGCTTATAAAAGGATTGGATGGGTTCCTGGAAGCTGCACGGCAAAAGCATATCCCGATGGCTATTGGCTCCGCAGCAATACCTTTTAATATTAATTTTGTTTTAGATAACCTGCATCTCCGGCATTATTTTTCCGCTATCGTAAGCGCCGATGATGTGAGCATGAGCAAGCCGCATCCCGAAACTTATCTGAAAGCTGCGGCACTGTTAGATGTGCCACCGGAACAATGTATAGTTTTTGAAGACGCTCCTAAAGGCGTTGAAGCAGCCTTACATGCAGGTATGCAGTCTGTAGCGCTCACTACGATGCATGATAAGGAAGATTTTTCCGCATACGGCAATATATTGTTTTTTGTACAAGACTATACGGATGCGGCTTTGAAAACATTTATAAGATAATAGTTAATGATCTTCCCGGAGGCCGGTATTTAAACCCATTGGTAACCTTTACCCCGCGTTGTTGCATGAAGTGGAAAATGGTGCGTTAAAATAAAGTGTCAAAAAAACATTTTTATATTAAATTTTAATTACTTTTAACATCAGTTAATAGGTGAAGTCATATTATTTATATATGAATTTCTCTTTTTTCCGGATTTTAAAACATCTGGTATTTTATTTTAGTAACAAACGATTGTATTTCTTAACTCCAAAACTGAATGTTATATGAACACTTTCCTCTTACTATTATCCCCATAGCTTTTGTTCATACGGATTTCTGCCATTTAATTTAGATAGTAAGGATGATTAAATGAGCAAGATCCAGTTGATCCTAAACAAGCTATTATTGTGATCTGAACATTTCAATATTAAGACCTCAAACAAAAATCAAAACATGATGCAAAATTTTCTGCTTCAGAAAGTAAGGCATGCTGTTGCACTAACGATGGCTTTGCTTTTTATTAGTGCCGGCGGCTTTGCACAAGCTATTGCTGTTAAAGGTAAAGTTACCAACGACCAGGCTGAACCAATAGCGAATGCCAGCGTTATCATAAAGGGTACAACTACAGGTGTTACTACCGGCGAAGACGGGGCGTTTAGTATTAATGCACCCAACAGCAGGGCGGTACTGGTTATTTCAGCTATTGGGTTTCAAACACAGGAAAGAACAGTAGGCAATCAAACTAACTTTGAAGTGGTATTAGTTCCCGGAGAAGCAAGCGAGTTAGATGCCGTAGTGGTGGTAGGATATGGTACGCAAAAAAAGGTTACGGTTACGGGAGCTGTTGCCCAGGTTAAGGGTACCGAATTGCAGAGATCACCTGCCGTAAACCTTTCTAACTCATTGGTTGGTCGATTGCCGGGTATCAGTGCTGTGCAGAGTAGTGGTGAGCCGGGATATGATGGTTCACGTATCCGTATTCGCGGTACAAATACTTTAGGAAATAGTGATGCATTGATCGTAATTGATGGCGTGCCGGAGCGTAGTGGAGGCTTAGAACGTTTAAACCCAAATGATATAGAAAGTGTATCTGTTTTAAAAGACGCTTCTGCTGCAATTTATGGCGCCCGTGCTGCGAATGGCGTTATACTAATTACCACAAAGCACGGTAAAACCGGTAAGCCACTACTGTCTTACGACTTTAATTATGGATTGGCACAGGCAACTGTTATACCTAAATTGGCAGATGCTGTACAATATGCGCAAATGGCAAATGAGCTTGTGATATGGAAAGATTTGGCTGAAAACCCTGAACAGTGGAGTGCTGCATGGAATGCATTTAAGCAAACCGGAAGCTATACCCGTACAGATGGCGGAACGCCAAACCCGGTAAATGCTACGTACAAACCAGCGGATATGGAAAAATTCGCAGATGGTTCTGATCCCTGGGGACACCCTAATACAGATTGGTTTGGAGCAGTATTAAAAAACTGGTCTCCCCAGATAAGGCATAACCTGCAGTTGAGTGGGGGATCCGAAAATGTTAGATACCTCGCCTCGCTTGGTTATAATGACCAGGATGGGTATTATAAAAACTCGGCTACCGGGTATAAGCAATACGATATGCGCCTGAATTTGGACGCAAAAATTAATAAATACATAAATGTGCAGATAGGGCTTACAGCGCGTGAAGAATACCGCTTTTTCCCAACCAAAGGTGCTGGTGCTATTTTTAGGATGTTAATGCGTGGCAAACCAACCGAACAGGCAATTTGGCCAAATGGAATGCCCGGCCCTGATATTGAAAACGGTGAAAATCCGGTAGTGATCACAACCAACTTAACCGGTTACGACAGAGATAAAAGAGATTATTTTCAAACCAATGGTAAGGTCGAAATATTGATCCCTGGCGTGGAAGGGTTGAAGCTAACGGGTATGGCTGCTGTTGATAAATATATTTACCGTGGTAAAAGATGGGAAACACCCTGGTCGCTCTACAATTGGGATAATGCTAGTTACGAAGATGATGGGGTAACACCTAAACTTAGCAAGGTTGTGCGTTCCACCTTCACTGATCCCAGGTTAAGAACTGCAGACGAAAACAGGTTAAACCTTTTATTGGGTGCTTTGTTGAATTATGACCGTACAATTAAAGATGATCATACAATTAATGTATTGGTGGGTATAAACCGGGAAACAATACAGGATGACTATTTCAGCGCATTCCGCAGGTATTTTATCTCCACCGCGGTGGATCAGATGTTTGCGGGAGGCGATGCAGAAAAAGACAATAACGGCGGTGCTTATGAACGTGCCCGTTTAAGTTATTTTGGACGTGTAGGGTATAACTTCAAGGAAAAATATCTTGCCGAATTTGTTTGGCGTTATGATGGTTCCTATATTTTCCCGGAAGACTCCCGTTTTGGATTTTTCCCCGGGGTATTGGTAGGATGGAATATTTCTGATGAAAACTTTTTTAGAAATAATGTGCCTTTCATCAACTATCTTAAATTAAGGGGTTCTTATGGACAAATGGGTAATGATCAGGTGTATTTTAACGGCGCATTACAGGAGTACCAATACCTCTCTACCTATGGATTTAATAGCTATATTATTGATAGAAATTTATCTAAAACTTTGTTTGAACGCAGGGTGCCTAATCCCGACTTTACCTGGGAGGTAGCCAATAACAGCAATATCGGGTTAGAAGGTAGTGCATTGGACAGAAGATTGAGTTTTGAGTTTGAATATTTTATAAATAAGCGCAATCAGATTCTTATTCAGAAACAGGGTTCTACGCCGGCGAGTGCTGGTATTGGATCATTATTGCCTCCTGTTAATCTTGGAAAGTTGAGTAATAAAGGCTGGGAATTTAAATTAGGCTATTCTGACCAAATAGGTGATTTCCGGTTCAGTGTAGGGGTAAACGGTGGTTATGCAAAAAATAAAATTGATTTCTGGGATGAAATACCTGGGGCCCCCGACTGGCAAAAATCTACCGGAGCTTCTTTCGGCAGTAGTGGTGTAAACTACCTGGCCTATGAATACGATGGCGTATTTATTGACCAGGCAGACATAGATAAAAATACGCTGGATTACAGCGCGCTTGTGGGTACGCTTCGCCCTGGGGATATGAAGTATAAAGATATTGACGGCAATAATAAAATTGATCAGGACGACAGAACAAGGTTAAAGAAGAACAGAGATCCTATGTTTACCGGAGGCGCTTCTATTAACCTGCAGTATAAAGACTTTGATCTTTCTATTCTTTTCCAGGGAGCTACCGGTGGTTTATTATTCATTGGAACAGAGTCCGGCAGTATTGGTAACTACCTTGAATATTCATACAAGAACCGTTGGAGCATAGAAAATCCGAGCAGCGTACACCCCCGAAGTGCAAACAGAGGCGATCAATACTATTCTGGTCTTAATACCTATTGGTTGAGGAGCAGTGATTATCTCCGTTTAAAAAATATTGAGCTGGGCTACAACCTGTCAGCTAAATTAACAGAGAAAGTGGGCATTAATAATTTCCGTGTATATATTAACGCGCTTAATCTGCTGACTTTCGACAAAATGAAAATATATGATCCCGAATCAACCAGTAGCAGTGGACAGTATTACCCGCAGGCAAGAATTATTAACGGTGGTTTTCGTGTAACCTTTTAAAACGAATCATAATGAGTAATATGATAAAGAATATTTCAATAATCATTTTTATAGCAGGGGGTATTGCCCTGGCTTCCTGCAACAAAGATTTTTTGAATACCAAACCATTAGGTGAAGTATCTTCAGAAGATGTTTGGAAGGATGGTCCGCTTTCCGAGGCCTTTGTTACCGGGGTGTACAGCCGGCTGGGCATGGGTGGGTTTGATGAACAGATGCTTTCTTCCTTAACAGATGAATCTGTTTTTACCCACCCGGGGCGGGGTATTGATATTGTAAATGAAGGGGTATTAAATCCATCAAATTTAGGATGGACGAATGGTACTTATGAATGGGGAAGCATGTTCAGTGGTATTCGCAGCGCTAATGTGGCCTTAACAAACCTCGCAACAGCTACATTTGATAACAGGGATTTAAATGATCGTTTGCGGGGAGAATCTTATTTTTTGAGAGCGTATTATTCCCAGCAACTGCTTCGTTTTTATGGCGCTTTCCCGATTATTGAAAAACCTTACGGGTTAGATGAAGATTATACTATTGCAAGAAATACTTTTGAAGAATGCGTGAATTTTATTGTAGATGATTGTGATAGTGCGATTTTTCTTTTAAAGGGTAAGGATTTGCCACGGGGCCGTGCTTCCCAACTCGCAGCAATGGCCTTAAAGTCGCGTGTGTTGTTATATGCGGCGAGCGACCTGTATGATATACCTACTGCCAAATCCAAATCTTCGGTTTTAGCGGCATATTCAAATCCGGAGCTAATTGGATATACAAGTGGAGACCGTATTACCAGGTGGACAGCAGCCAGGGATGCGGCAAAAGCTGTTATTGATGAAGGCACAGGATATAAACTTGATTTGTCTGCACCTGTTTCTTTTGCCGAAGCAAAGAAAAATTACATCTCAATGGCAATGGGCGGAGGAAGTAAAGACGCTAATGTAGATGCAGCAGCCGAAGTTGAATTAATCTTTGAAAGAGGATATACCGCAGATAAAGATGAATACGCAGGACAGTATGTTGGACTTGCAAACGGGCCTAATGGTTATCACAATTGGGCGGGTAACACACCTATTCAGCAAATGGTAGATGATTATGAAATGATGGATGGAACTAAGTTTAACTGGAGTAATCCTGCCCATGCAACATCTCCTTATACTGACAGGGAGCCGCGTTTTTATGCCACTATTTTGTATGATGGCGCAGATTGGAAGCCCCGTGATAAAATTTCCGGTAATGTTGACCCGGCAAACCAGGTGCAAACAGGTCAGTACCAGGTAGGTAGTGGAAATATATTTGGCTTGGATACCAGGCAGTCATCTATTGAAGACTGGAATGGTAGCTGGACAGGTTATTATATGCGGAAATTTACGGATCCTGATCCTGTAGTAGTAGACAATTATGTTCGGCAATCTATTCCCTGGCCATTTTTTAGATATACCGAAGCTGTATTTAATTATATAGAAGCCTGTATAGAACTGGGAGAAGAACCCGAAGCAAGGGACTGGTTGAATAAAATTCGTTACAGGGCCGGTATGTCGGCTATTACAGAAAGTGGGTCTGCATTGCGTGATCGCTACAGAAACGAGCGCAGAATTGAAATGGCATATGAAGAGCAACGTTATTTTGATGCCAGGCGCTGGATGGTAGCTCCGGCCACTTTAGGTAGAAAGAATGTTTTTATTAGCGTTAAAGGCACCCTTAAACCGGGGCAAACCGCTCCCTCACCTTACCGGAAGGACGAAACAAGATATAACTATACGTATACTCCGTTTGTTGATATTGGACTGGAAGACCGCCAGTGGTTAGATAAAATGTATTTCAGGCCTTTAAGCCGCGATGAAGTGAATAGAAATAATAAACTGGTTCAAAATCCCGGCTACGAATAGTTGTTTATTTAAACTTTGATATTGCTTATCTTTAAGTCTATGCTGGCCAGAAGCCGGCATAGATTTTTTAAGCACATCCCTCATCTCAAATTCTTGTACCGTGCTGCGATTTAATATACTGCTCGTAATAGCGTATGGAGCATTAAGTGTTTGTAGTTGCGCTTCACCGGAAAATAAAAAAAAGGGTGAAGTGAAGAACACCGATCCCCTGTTTGTGTTGTTACCGCCCGAGCGCACCAATATTCATTTTAACAATACGCTTAAAGAAAACCTCAACCTCAATGTTTTAATGTATGAATATATATACAACGGTGGAGGTGTGGCGGCAGGTGATATGAATGGCGATGGCTTACAGGATATTTATTTTTCCGGGAATACGGCAGAAAATAAATTGTACCTCAACAGGGGTAATATGCAGTTTGAAGACATTACGGCAAAGGCAGGCGTTGGTGGCAGAGCAGGACCCTGGAAAACCGGCGTAACAATAGCTGATATAAACGGAGACGGGCTGCCGGATATATATGCCTGCTATTCCGGAAAACTGCCTGCCGAAAAGCGGTTGAACCAGTTATTCATCAACCAGGGAAATGATAAAGCCGGCATACCGGTTTTTGCCGAACAGGCGGCGCAATATGGCCTGGCCGATTCTTCTTTCAGCACCCAGGGTTACTTTTTTGATTACGATAAAGACGGCGACCTGGATATGTTGCTGCTTAATCATAACCCCAGTTCATTGCCGGTTTTGGATGAGGTAGCCACAGCCCATGTATTGCAACAACCCGATCCGGAAATAGGCATAAAGTTATTCAGGAACGATAAAAATGTATTCAGGGATATTACACCGGCATCAAAAATAAACAGCTCGGCCTTAACCTACGGACTGGGGGCTGCCATTGCCGATATTAACGGTGATGGATGGCAGGATATTTATATCTGCAACGACTATAGCGTGCCAGATTACCTGTATATAAATAATCAGAACGGCACTTTTACCGATGTAAAGCAAACCGCGCTGGGACATACCACACACTTTGGCATGGGCAACGATATCAGTGACATTAATAATGACGCCTACCCCGATATCATATCGCTCGACATGCTGCCCGAAGATAACCACCGGCAAAAGATGCTGGTGTCGCCTGATAATTACGAAAAATTTGAGCTTATGTTACGCAGCGGGTTTTATTATCAGTATATGCGCAACATGCTGCAAATAAACAACGGCAACGGCACATTCAGCGAAACAGGGCAGTTATCGGGCATTTCCAATTCCGACTGGAGCTGGGCGCCGCTTGTTGCCGATTTTGATAACGACGGATGGAAGGATATGTATGTAACGAATGGCTATATGAGAGACTACACCGATATGGATTTTATAAAGTATATGAACGATTATATGCAGCATAATAGGGGCGACATCAGGCGGCAGAATGTGCTCGATCTTGTGCATCAAATCCCATCTTCGGATGTGATTAACTATATGTACCGCAACAATGGCGATCTTACTTTCAGCAATGTAAGTGCCGAATGGGGATTTGATATACCATCCAATAGTAACGGCGGCGTATATGCCGACCTCGATAACGATGGTGCGCTGGACCTGGTTATCAGCAACATCAATAAGCCCGCGTTTATTTATCATAACCAGTCGGCAAAAAAAACAGCGCATCATTTTCTGCAGGTTGCCCTGGAGGGCGCGGCTCAAAATACCCAGGGGCTGGGAGCAAAGGTTACCATCTTTAGTAAAGGGAAAATACAATATGCGGAACAGATGCCCGCAAGAGGCTACCAGTCGTCTGTTACGCCTGTGTTGCATTTTGGGTTAGGCGATGCCGCTAATGCAGACTCCATCAGGGTGGTATGGCTGAGCGGCCGGCAGCAGGTGATCCATAACGTAAAAGCAGATCAACAGATTATTGTAAAGGAAAAGGATGCTTTTTCTGCTTTCCGCATACCAACAAAGGAAGAGCCATTGTTTAAAGAAATTAAATCACCTGTTGTCTTTACGCATGCGCAGAATACCGTTAACGATTTTAAACGGCAACCTTTGATGGTCAATCCAATGTCTTTCTTTGGTCCCTGCCTGGTTAAAGGGGATGTGAATGGCGACGGGCTGGAAGATGTATTTGCCGGGGGCGCCACAGGGCAGGCAGGTGCATTATATATACAGCAAAAAGGCAGGCAGTTTATTATGCAGCCGGAACCGGCTTTTGAAGCAGATAAGGCGAGTGAAGATGCGGATGCTGCTTTTTTTGATGCCAACGGCGATGGATTTATTGACCTCTACGTTGCCAGCGGAGGATATCACAGCTTTGCCCCGAACGATACACGGCTGCAGGACAGGCTATACCTCAATGATGGCAAAGGAAACTTCAAAAGGGCGGAAGATGCCCTGCCGCTAATGTATGCCAGTAAAAGTTGTGTGCGCATAGCCGATATAAATGGCGATGGATACCCGGACGCCTTCGTAGGAGGCAGGGTAATTCCCGGCCGTTACCCCGAAACGCCGGAGAGCTATATCCTGATCAATGATGGCAAAGGACGTTTCACCGATCAAATAAAAAATGTGGCTCCTGCATTGCAACATGCGGGCATGATAACGGATGCGGCCTGGACAGATATGAACGGCGACGGCAAACAGGATCTGATTGTTTCGGGAGAATGGATGCCGCTGATGGTATTTGTAAATAATAACGGGAAGCTGGAAAACAGAACCGGTGATTATTTTGAGAAGCCATACTATGGATGGTGGAACAAATTACTGGTAACAGATATGAATGGCGATGGAAAGCCCGATCTTATTGCGGGTAACCACGGATTAAATACCCAGTGCCGCGTAAGCGAAAAAGAACCGGCGGAAATGTATTATAAGGATTTTGACGAGAACGGATCCGTTGATCCCATACTATGTTTTTATATACAGAACAAAAGCTATCCTTATGTTACAAGAGATGAACTGCTGGATCAGATCAGCACCATGCGAACCCGGTATACCAGTTATAAATCCTTCGCCGATCAAACCCTTACCGATATTTTCACTGCCGGCGAGCTGAAAGGTGCGGGTCATTTAAAAGCGGATTGTTTAAGCTCTGCCTATTTTGAAATGGGAACTGATGGTAAGTTTCATGGCAAACCGCTGCCTTTGCCTGCACAAATATCGACGGTATTTACGATAACCGCTCTTGATTATGATAACGATGGGAAGCAGGATATACTGTTAGGTGGAAATATTAACCAGGCCCGTTTGCGGTTTGGTAAGTATGATGCCAGCTTTGGCGTGCTGCTGAAAGGAGATGGCAAAGGGAGCTTTGAGTATGTGCCGCAATGGCAATCCGGATTTCGGTTATGGGGCGACGTTAGAAGCGTATTGCAGGTTAATGATACCTGGTTATTTGGTGTCAATCAAAATGAAATAAAAGCGTATAAGTTAAGGGAGTGAGGGGTAAGGGATAAAGAGAAGGGAATAATTGGTAAGTGTTAAGTAGTAAGGAGGTATCGGTGCTGACAACCGACCACTAACCACTAACTATTTACTACTTACCACTCTAACCCACCCACCACTGTAAATGCTTCAACCTGTAGCATCTTATTGTTTAAGCAAACGTTTGTATATCTGTTTTTACATAATAATTTGTACTTTAGAACTTTCCTCAGTAAAATTTTTCATCAAGCAATATGAAGTCAAAACAAAAAAACTCAAGGCGCCTGTTCCTGAAAAACTCAATAGGCGCCTTAGCCGCATTTACAATTGTTCCCCGTCATGTGCTGGGAGGCTCCGGCTATCTGGCACCCAGCGATACGCTTACCAAAGCCGTAATAGGCGTGGGTGGAATGGGCCGCGGCCATTTTGAATATGCGGGCACTAAAACGGTAGCTGTTTGCGATGTAGATACCCGCCACATTCAATTGGCCTTAGATGCATTGGGTGGCGGTAAAGGCGTAAAAACTTTCAGGGATTACCGCGAGCTGATTACATTGCCGGAAGTGGATATTGTACATATTGCCACGCCCCCCCACTGGCATGGTATTATTGCTGCCGATGCAGCCCGTGCAGGAAAAGACATCTGGTGCGAAAAGCCCATGACCCGTACCATTGGCGAAGGCAAGCGCCTTGTTGAAGCCGTGCAGCAGCATGGCCGAATCTTCAGGCTGAATACCTGGTTCCGGTTTTCCGATAATTTTTATGGCATGGGCACTACGGTGAAACCTATTAAGAAATTAGTGGAAAGCGGGTTGCTGGGCTGGCCGTTAAAAGTTACGGTGAGCAGGCATACAGGCTTCGACTGGAAATTTTACTGGGTAGGCAAAACGCACCTGGAACCGGAATCTGTTCCCAAAGAGCTGGATTATAACATGTGGCTGGGCCCGGCACCTTTTAAGCCATATAGTGCACATCGGGTACATACTACCTTCCGCGGCTACTGGGATTATGACGGCGGCGGGCTGGGCGATATGGGGCAGCATTATATAGATCCCGTTCAGTATTTCCTGGGCAAAGATGATACCAGCCCGGTATCGGTAGAAGTGGATGCCCCGCAGCAGCATGATGACGCGGTGGGAACCTGGAGAAAAATTACCTATACTTACGAAGATGGTTGCCAGATTATACTTGACGGCGCAGGTACGGAAGAAAATGCCGCATATATTGAGGGACCGAAAGGAAAGCTATATCCCGGTTTCCGTTCCGATATACCCGACCTGGAAAGGAAATTAGCCGCGTTCCCCGATCCGTTGCCCCAGGTAACCGATTTTGTGGATGCGGTAAAGAACCGGAAAAAATTCGCGTTGAATGAAGCCAATGGGCACCGTTCCGCTACAATAGTGAATTTAGGTAAAATAGCACTGCAGTTGGGCCGCTCTTTGAAATTCGACCCTGTGAAACAGGAGTTTATTAATGATGAAGGCGCCAACCGTTTGCTTAACCCTCCTTTGCGGGAGCCCTGGTTTATGTAAATAAAAGCTGATGGCGTGCGTAAGCAGCGCTCACCAAACAGCTTTAGAAAGCATATCAAAACGGTTCAACCTTTTTTCTGAACAACTGCCATGACGAGGCAGGCATTACAATATATTAAACAAGACAATTTTCATTTACATGCGACAAATATTAATCACGTTTCTTTTTTGCTTTACCGTGCTGCAAATGGCTGCCGCGCAAACCGATGATAACCGTACGGTTACTACCAAAATAGCCGATCTGCTGGCCAAAACGCCGGCAGATGACGCAGATCAGCTCAACGCCAACGTCGAAGCGGTGGCTAAGTTGGGAGAAGCCGGGCTGGCAGAGCTGGTTACCCGTTTAAATACAGCGGGAGATCATACCAAACTGCATTACGCCATTAATGGTTTTTCCTTTTCTGCCAGCCAGCCGGGTAAAGAAAGCTGGCGTGCAATGGCTGTAAAGGCATACGGGCAGGCGCTTGAAAAACTATCGGATAAGGAGGCGCAACTGTTCATCATTACACAACTTGAGCATGTGGGCAAGGATGATGCGGTAGTTTTTTTGAAAAACTACCTGCATGATGAAAGACTTTCCGACGCGGCGTCGCGGGCATTAGCCGCCATTCATACCGAAGCATCCAATAACGCATTATTGCAGGCCCTGCCAGGCGCTACCGGCAACGCGCAGTTGTCGCTTGTGCAGGCGCTGGGAGATACCCGGTTTTCAGCAGCGGTTCCCCAGGTTACTGCCCTGGCCAAAAGCAGCGATCCCAACTTAACCAAAGTGGCTTTATATGCATTAGCACGTATTGCCGACCCGTCTTCCTTAAAGCTGCTCCATACTGCTGCCGCTAAAAGCGGCTACAGCTACGATGTAACAGATGCCACATCCGCCTATCTTTTATATCTTAATCAACTGGCCGTAACCGGGCAGGCCCAGGCAGCCGAAAAAGCAGCAAACACTTTGTTGAAAAAAGCTTCCGGGCAGGTACATACCCGCACGGCGGCATTAAAATTATTAACGGATATACAGGGCGAAAACAGCGTGGGTTTGCTAACCAAAGCCATGAAAGATAAAAATGCGGAGTACCGCGAAGCCGCGCTGAAATATGCCCGGCCTTATCTTACTGAGGCCAATTCCGCACAATGGATAACAACGTTCAATAAAGCAGATAATAGCGCAAAGGCTGGAATACTTAACATGTTTGGTGATAAAGCCATGCCCACAGCTTTGCCCCTGGCGCTCCAGTCGCTGCAAAGCGGCGATGTGGGTGTACGCCTGGCTGCTGTTACCGCCGCGGCAAAAATTGGTCAGCAGGAAGTTATACCCGCTTTGCTGAATATGTTAAAAAATGGCAACGCAGAAGAAATAGCAACGGTTAAAACCGCGTTGCTGTCGGTTAAAGGTGATAAGCTGGTGCCCGCTGTAAGTGAAGCGCTGGAAACGGCATCGCCTGCCGGTAAAGCCGCGTTAATAGAAATTTTGGGAGAAAAAGGCGCCCGTGGAAAAGCAAAAGATGTGCTGGCATTTGTTAACGATCCTAACCCCGCGGTGAGTCAGTCGGCACGCACGGCTTTAAAAAACATGGTTTCTCCTGTTCAGTTGCCCCAGTTAACAGAGCTGTTGCTATCTGCAAAAAGCCCCAGTGATATAACAGATATGCAGGGGTTACTGGTTTCGGCATTAAGCATGATGAAGAACCCGGACCAGGCAAGCGCCGTAATTATAGCCAGGGAAAAAAGCGCGCCGGCCGAAAAGAAATCACTTTTCTATAATGTTTTGGCCGGCATTGGCGGCAAAAAAGGGCTGAATACCGTACTGGATGCTTTTGCGGGAGGCAATGCTCAAACCAAAGGAGCAGTGATAGCTGCGCTTTCCAACTGGAAGGGCGGACTGGCTACCACGCAATTGTACCAGGTACTTCAGCGGGAGGGTAAGGGAACTGCTGCTCCCGAAGCGGTAGAGGGCTTTATTAAGCAGATCAGCATTTCTGATCATACCGGTGATCAAAAATTGATTTTACTGCGTAATGCCATGGATTTTGCCGGCACTGCAGATCAAAAAAAGAAAATACTGGGTCAGGTAGGAAAATGCAACACATTTCCTGCCTTATTATATGCAGGCACTTTTTTAGATGATCCTGCCCTGCAGCGACAGGCCGGGAACGCGGTAGTAGATATCGCTTTAGCCAACAAAGGTATTTATGGAGACAATGTGAGGGCCTTGCTGGAGAAAACCATACAGATAATGGGTAACGGAAATGAAAGCCAGTACCTGAAGGAGGCCATTCAAAAGCACATAGCGGCCATGCCACAGGGCAAAGGGTTTGTTCCTTTATTTAACGGAAGGGATCTTACAGGATGGAAGGGATTGGTTGCCGACCCCGTTAAACGCACGAAAATGGATGCTGCAACCTTAGCAAAGGAACAGGCGAAAGCAGATGAGATCATGCGTACGGGATGGGTTGTAGAAGACGGGCTGCTTGTTTTTACAGGAAAAGGAGAGAACCTGTGTACGGAGAAGCAGTATGGTGACTTTGAGATGTATGTTGACTGGAAGATAACCAAAGACGGTGATGCCGGTTTATACCTGCGAGGAACGCCCCAGGTGCAGATTTGGGATACTTCAAGAGTAGATGTAGGCGCCCAGGTAGGTTCCGGCGGCTTGTATAACAATCAAAAAAACGAGAGCAAGCCTTCCAAACTGGCCGATAATGCTATTGGCGACTGGAATACTTTTCATATTACCATGGTGGGCGACCAGGTTACGGTTTACCTGAACGGGCAATTAGTGGTAGATAAAGTGCCGCTTGAAAACTACTGGGATCGCAACCTGCCAATTTTCCCCGAAGAGCAGATAGAACTGCAGGCGCATGGCACTTATGTGGCATACAGGGATATTTACCTGCGTGAAATTCCCCGCCCCCGGCCTTATGTGCTTACTGCGGATGAGCAAAAAGAAGGATACAAAATATTATTCGATGGCACCGCCCTGCACGAGTGGGTGGGCAATAAAACCTCCTATATCATTGAAGATGGTAATATAGCCGTGTATCCCAAAAGAGGCGGAAACGGTAACCTGTATACCAAAGACGAGTACAGCGATTTCATTTACCGTTTTGAGTTTAAGCTCACCCCCGGCGCTAATAATGGCATAGGCATCCGTACGCCTTTAACCGGCGATGGCGCTTATGAAGGGATGGAAATACAGGTGCTGGATAACGAAGCCGATATTTATAAGGATTTGAAGCCTTACCAGTACCATGGTTCGGTATATGGCGTAATAGCAGCTAAACGCGGCTATTTAAAGCCGGTAGGAGAGTGGAATGAAGAGGAGATATATATTAAGGGCAATCATATAAAGGTAACCTTAAACGGTACGGTTATCCTGGATGGCGATATTGCCGAAGCCAGTAAGAATGGCACTATAGATCACCGCGATCATCCGGGACTGAAAAGAGCTACAGGACATATTGGATTTTTGGGTCATGGCGATACGTTATTTTTCCGGAATATCAGGATAAAGGATTTGGGTAAGGCAACAACCAATTCCTCTAAAGCGCAAAAGAAAAAATAAAAACAGTTTTACCTGCTTTTATGATGGCATTGCGGGTCGTTGTATAACAACGGCCCGCAATTTTTTTAAGTTGTTCCTTGTAAACCCGTTGCTGTGTACATGCAATGTAAAGCCCCTGTTGATAAGGGGTACAGCATATAATGACCGCCTGTTTTCAACACAAAGCAGAATAATTTTTTTTGAAAAAAGCGCTTCTTTTTGAAAAAAGATTTGGCGGCAAGCAAAAGCTGGCTATCTTTGCGCTCCGCTTTTGAAAAAAGCAGTAGTTCTTAAAAAATAAACGACGATTACGCATAGAAAAAGGGAAAAAAGATTTGGCGGGTTCATAAAAACCCCTACCTTTGCACCCCGTTCAAAAAAACACTAAAGATCTTCCCTGATAGTTTACCGGAATTGTGCAGAAGAAAGCAATAAAAATTTTGCTTTAGACATGGTGAGAATATAACTTTGCAGCCGATATTTTTTTGAATGTAGTTCTATGATTAGTAATATTTTATCAACCAAAAAAAGCTGAAAATTTCAGTAAAAAAATTTGGTAGAAATAATAAATCTCTTACCTTTGCAACCCGTTTAAAAACGGTCGTAAAAATACGAGATTCTAAGATCTTTGAAAGTTTGGAAGCAACAGCACTTGATTTTTTTTTAGAAATCAGGGTAAGGTAAACCAGCCACAAAATTTGATTTTTAGAGCAATCTTCAAATCTCAACATTATTTACAATGGAGAGTTTGATCCTGGCTCAGGATGAACGCTAGCGGCAGGCTTAATACATGCAAGTCGTGGGGCAGCGCAGTGTAGCAATACATGGGCGGCGACCGGCAAACGGGTGCGCAATACGTACGCAACCTTCCTTCGAGCGGGGAATAGCCCAGGGAAACTTGGATTAATACCCCATAATATAATGAAAAGGCATCTTTTTATTATTAAAGCTCCGGCACTTGAAGATGGGCGTACGGCTGATTAGGTAGTTGGCGGGGTAACGGCCCACCAAGCCTGCGATCAGTAGCTGATGTGAGAGCATGATCAGCCACACGGGCACTGAGACACGGGCCCGACTCCTACGGGAGGCAGCAGTAAGGAATATTGGTCAATGGACGAAAGTCTGAACCAGCCATGCCGCGTGAAGGATTAAGGCCCTCTGGGTTGTAAACTTCTTTTATCTGGGACGAAAAAAGGGTATTCTTACTCACTTGACGGTACCAGAGGAATAAGCACCGGCTAACTCCGTGCCAGCAGCCGCGGTAATACGGAGGGTGCAAGCGTTATCCGGATTCACTGGGTTTAAAGGGTGCGTAGGTGGGTATGTAAGTCAGTGGTGAAATCCCCGAGCTTAACTTGGGAACTGCCGTTGATACTATATATCTTGAATGTCGTAGAGGTAAGCGGAATATGTCATGTAGCGGTGAAATGCTTAGAGATGACATAGAACACCAATTGCGAAGGCAGCTTGCTATGCGATTATTGACACTGAGGCACGAAAGCGTGGGTAGCAAACAGGATTAGATACCCTGGTAGTCCACGCCCTAAACTATGGATACTCGACAT
>ENA-UOUJ01000889-UOUJ01000889.1-activated-sludge-metagenome-genome-assembly--contig:-NODE-889-length-17390-cov-5.317219_pt1 | contig 17390 bp, 14 predicted proteins | sample MGYA00249839_ERZ747224 | MGnify/ENA primary metagenome ERZ747224 (study PRJEB28782, sample SAMN03220277) | activated sludge metagenome | biome: wastewater; feature: sewage sludge; material...
TAGTACGGCGCAAAACCGGAATAAGCATTGTTTGAACAAAATTTGCTTAGCACCTAAAAAAGAGAATTAGCGAATAAACGGAATCTTTAAATTCCCTATTTTTGTCCTCTTATGACACAGGAAAAATTAAATGATATGCGGTCCCGCGTTCTCGGGATAAGGAGGTTTCTTTGACGTTGCAAACCGTCAGCAAAAAGTAGCAGAAGATAAGCAACTCTCACTCAGTCCCGGATTTTGGGACGATAATCAACGTGCAACAGAGATAATGAAGAATGTGAAAACCAATGAATATTGGTTGGGTCTTTATACTCAGGTTGATACGGCGGTGGAAGATTTTGCAGTTCTTTTTGATTTTTGGAAGAGCGGCGATGCTTCTGAGGCGGAAACCCAACAAGCTTATGATCATGCTTTAAGCGTTTTGGATGATGTAGAATTTAAAAGTACGCTGAACGAACCCGAAGACGAGCTGACAGCTATTTTGCAAATAAACTCCGGCGCGGGAGGTACCGAAAGCCAGGATTGGGCAGAAATGCTGGCCCGAATGTATAAAATGTATGGCGAAAAGCAGGGATGGAATGTAACAGAATTAGACTGGCAGTGGGGTGATGGCGCCGGAATAAAAACAGCAACCCTCCAGTTTGAAGGCGCATTTGCCTATGGATTTTTAAAGGCGGAGAGTGGCGTACATCGGTTGGTACGAATATCGCCTTTTGACAGCAATGCCCGCAGGCACACGTCCTTTGCATCGGTATTTGTATATCCGTTAGTGGATGATTCAATAAATATCGAAATAAAGGATGCTGAACTTAAAATGGAAACTGCCCGCAGTGGCGGCGCCGGTGGCCAAAACGTGAATAAAGTAGAAACAAAAGTATTTCTTACCCATATCCCATCGGGCATTACGGTGGTTTGTCAAACCGAGCGCACTCAAATGGGTAATCGTGAAAAGGCATTGCAAATGCTGAAAAGCCGCTTGTATGAAGAAGAATTGCGCAAGCGCGAAGAACTAACGAACACAGCCAATGCTAATAAGAAAAAAATTGAATGGGGCAGCCAGATACGCAGCTATGTTTTTCACCCTTATAAAATGATTAAAGATCATAGAACCGATTACGAGGTAGGTAATGTACAGCCTGTAATGGATGGCGAACTTGATGGATTTATTAAGGCGTATCTTATGATGAACAACGAGTAAGATTTTGACCAGAGACAATCAGAATATTTAGTCTTAATTTTGCAATAAATATTAGTAAAGAATTTAATTATTAACAAAACGAAGCGTGATTTGGTAAGTAAAATCACTTTATTTCGTTATTTAAGAGATATTAGAATATTTTATTCAATTAAAATTCAATTTTTAAAATGAGTTTAGGAAATTTTTCTTATCCGGTACCTGCCAACGAGCCTGTTCTTAATTACGAACCGGGCAGTAAAGAAAGAGCCGCTTTAAAAGCAACGCTTGCTGAGTTAAAAAGTCAAACAGTTGATGTACCTATGTATATCGGCGGAAAAGAAGTGAGAACCGATAAAAAGGCGGAGTTGCGTCCACCACATGAGCGTTCGCACCTGTTAGGAACTTTTTCTGTGGGAAGTAAAGAACATGTAGAAATGGCTATTGAGGCAGCTTTGAAAGCAAAAGAATCCTGGGCATCCATGAGTTGGGAAAGTAGGGCAGGAATTTTTTTGAAGGCAGCGGATTTGATTGCCACCAAGTATCGCAGTTATATGAACGGCACCACAATGTTGGGGCAGAGCAAAAACGCATTTCAGGCAGAGATTGACAGCGCCTGCGAGATTATTGATTTTTTACGCTTCAATGTTCACTTTCTGGATCAGATATACCGGCAACAACCCATCAGCGGGGCAGGTATGCACAATCGAATGGAATATAGGCCACTTGAAGGCTTTGTACTGGCTGTTACTCCTTTTAATTTTACCGCTATAGGTGGAAATCTACCCACAGCGCCTGCCATGTGTGGCAATACAGTGGTGTGGAAATGTGCTAATACACAGGTTTATTCGGCACAAATGTTCATGCGTATTTTACAGGAAGCAGGTCTGCCGGATGGTGTTATCAATCTGGTTTATGTAAGTGGCCCGGTAGTGGGTGAAGTTTGTTTTAATCATAAGGAATTTGCAGGCGTACACTTTACGGGTTCCACAGGGGTTTTCAATAATATGTGGGAAACGATTGGAAAAAATATGGCAAAGTACCGGAGTTACCCGCGTATTGTGGGCGAAACCGGAGGTAAAGACTTTGTGATGGTGCATAAAAGCGCAAATGCAGATATTGTAGCTACTGCTTTGTTACGGGGCGCCTTTGAATTTCAGGGGCAAAAATGTTCTGCTGCATCAAGGGCGTATATTTCTTCAAATTTATGGGCAGAAGTAAAACATAAAATCATTGAGGGTGTCAATTCCTTCAAAATGGGCTCGGTAGAGGATTTTTCCAATTTCATCAATGCAGTAATTGACGAAAAAAGTTTTGACAGTATCAAAAATTATATAGACAATGCACGTGAGTCTGCTGATGCTGAAATCATTGTTGGTGGTGCATGTGATAAATCAAATGGATACTTTATTCAGCCCACAGTTATTGAAACCAAAGATCCAAAGTTTGTAACCATGTGCGAAGAAATTTTTGGCCCGGTACTTACGATTTACGTATATCCCGAAGATAAATTTGAAGAAACATTGAGTTTGGTTGACGATACTTCACCTTATGCGCTTACCGGTGCTATTATTTCTCACGACAGAGATGCAATCGAACTGGCTACCCGTAAGTTGGTTAATGCTGCCGGTAATTTTTATATCAACGATAAGCCGACCGGAGCGGTGGTAGGTCAGCAGCCTTTTGGCGGTGCCAGAGGTAGCGGTACTAATGACAAAGCGGGCTCTATTCTGAATATGTACCGTTGGTTAAGCGCCAGAACCATAAAAGAAACCTTTAATCCTCCTGTGGATTATAGCTATCCTTTTATGAAGGAAAGCTAAAAAATAATACTGTAATTTACAGATACTCAAAATTATAAATTATCTTTCGGGCGTTTGTTTAACTTTGTTTATTCAAACGCCCGAAAAAATTTTTTGAAAATTGAAATCAATTTTAAACGAAAAACAAATAGCTATTACCATCAAACGGTTGGCACATCAGATAATGGAAAATCGCACGGATTTGTCCAATGTAGCCATTATTGGGCTTCAGCCACGAGGAATTTTTCTGAGCGACAGGTTATATGAGGAGGTAAAGCGGCTGGCAGGTGATAAAAAGGTGAATTATGGAAAACTTGATATCACTTTTTACCGGGATGATGTGCGAAATGAGTTGCACAAAGCCAATGCAACCGAAATTCCGTTTTCAATAGAAAATGCTGATGTGGTTTTGGTAGATGACGTACTTTACACCGGACGTACCACGCGTGCAGCATTGGATGCCTTGCTTGATTTTGGTCGTCCGGCAAAAGTAGAACTTTGTGTGTTGATAGACAGGCGTTACAGCAGAGAATTACCTATCCATGCCGATTACACTGGTAAGTCTATCGATTCTTTTGAGAACCAGAAGGTTTTAGTGAGGTGGAAGGAGAACAGCGAAAAGGATGAAGTTACAATCGTGAATTAAAATCGCTTTTTATAAATTATGGCTTTAATTAAACAAACATCAAAGCAATATTTCTCAGGGTTAAGAATTTTACAGCTGGCTTTTTTGGCAGGTTTAATTCTTCTTTCAGCTATTTCGTTTTTTCTTGTTTTCACAGGAAGTATGGGTAAAAATTCCGAACTCAACGATATTATAACAATATTGGTACCCGGATTATTGGTAGCAGGCATTATTGGCAGTTATTTTATTGCAAAAAACCGTTTATTAACTTTAGTGGATAAAGATTTGAATGAAAAGCTTTCAGGGTATCGAGCGGTGATGATTCTGAAGATTGCACTTTTGGAAGGCCCTGCATTGTTTGCCATTATTTCTTACATGCTTACCGGAAATAATTTATTTCTGGGGCTGGCAATGATTGCTGTCCTTCTTATTCTATTTATTAATCCGACAAGAGAAAAGGTAGCCGATGAACTGAATCTTAGCACACAGGATAGAGCGCTTATTGCAAATGACGACGCACATGTAACTGAAATTGAGACACAGTAATTCCCCGAATTATTTTTTTGGCAGGATTGTTAAACATTATTTATCAATGAAATGCTTTGATTATATTAATTCTTATTATATTACATCTTTATTTTATTAAATGATGAAAAAGTATTTATTAATTACCTGCCTGCTTATTATTTCAGGCAAGGTTTTTTCGCAGCAACAGGAAGATGTTTCTTTTAAGAATAAAAATGTGCTTAAGTTGAACCTGTTTTCTTTGGCTTTAAAAAGCGGTAGCTTGCAATATGAGCGAATTATCTCCAAAAGGACAAGTCTTTCTTTAGGCGGAAGGTATATGCCTACCTCAAAAGTGCCCTATATTAAAAATGCTTTAGAGGAAGTGATCGTTAATGATGCCAAATTATCGAATTATAGTGTAACACCTGAAATAAGATTTTATGTAGGGAAGAAGGGATATGGCCAGGGATTTTACATTGGTCCGTACTACAGATATGCTTCTTTTGAGGTTAAGGATGTAACATACGATTTTGAAAGTGAGGGTTCTATTAAAACAGCTCATGGATATGCTTCAGTTTCTTCACACAGCGGTGGTATATTATTGGGCGCTCAATGGTTTTTGGGTAAAAAGAAAAAATTTGTAATAGACTGGACGATATTAGGCGCTCATTACGGGGTTGCAAAGGGTAGTGGCGGAGGAGTTTATAATGGCATAATGACTCCCGAAGAGCAACAAGACCTTAAAAAGAAAATTGAAGAGGAGGATATTCCATTTATAAGAAAAACGGCTACAGTAACTGCAAATGGGGTAGATGTGAAGGTGGATGGCCCTTGGGCAGGATTGAGAAGCGCTTTTTCAATTGGGATAAGGTTTTAAAATAATATATAATTTGTTAAGCCGAAGGTGTGCTTATATTTTTTTAAAACGTACTGTTAAAGTCAGATCAATAGATACATCATCATTTACTGCAATCATACCCATCATTTTTTGAGGAGGATCAAGATTGTAGTTCTTCAATGAAATTTTATATGAACTTTTGAAATTATATGTATCTTCATTTGTCTTATTAATGACCACAGGCATTATTTCTAATCGTTTTGTATTTGCAATTGAGATAATTGCCATTGCATAAATTTTATTTGGATTATCACTTTTAATAAATCGTGCCAGATTAATATCAATAGTGGGGTAATTATCACTCTTAATCATTTTCTTAAAATCGCGAAGAATAAAACTCTGCGATGATGAAAATCCGTTTATGTCCAAAGAAATTTGTGTGTCGCCTTTAAGACTGATTCTGTTATTAATATCATCACCAAAGCTTACTAATTTTTTACCGATAACCGGCTTTTTATATTCAAGACTAAAATTATTAACATTTGATGAGCCTTTAATTTTAAAAGTACCGGGTTGCACAATAGATACTTCATAACTACTTTCTGTAGTCATTTTAGAAGAAGTGGCAAAAATAATTATAAACGTATATAGTAATAATTGTCTAATCATTTTATGCAATCATTAATTAAAAATAATAAAAAGCCGGAAATTCTGCCGACTTTTTATTACTTTTATATATTATTTAATTAAAATCCAATAACAGCTTCAACTACACCGCCTTTGAATCCGCCTTTATTAAAGATGGATGTTGAGGGATAGTCATTATATTTCTGATCTACATATTCTGCTTTCAATAAGATATTTTTTGTTAGGAACCATCCGCCTCCAATTGCAATGCGGTTTACACTTTGTTTGTCAGCGCTGGATGCCAGTAACTGCCCGTTAACGGTATTATAACGACCGCCAATATATACATTTTCTTTAGCGCCTAATCTGTAAATAGCATCAAGGGCTATCTGATTTACATTTCTTTTTGGAGAATTGGTAAATCTTTCGCTTACGTTTCTTCCCTTCGCATTTTCGTAGGTGCCAAAAAGTTCCAAACCATGAAATTTCATAAAACCATTCAATTGGATAGCTCTGATTTGGTTAGTCAAACCCGGATCAACACGGCCTGAGAAAGCATTATCCTTTGCATTGGCAGTTGCACCTTCCATTACAAAGAAATAGTTACTACCGGTACGGTCTCCGCCATACAATGTGCTACGGCCATCACTCGCATTGTAATAAATGGATGCAGCGCCTCTTACTCTCAGGTCTCCAATATTTTTGTCAATGGCACCTTTTGCATAAATCGAAGGATTTCTATGGTATTTATGAGTTTGCCCACTAATAACAACCTGAGGATGCTGGTATCCACCGTTTATAAGACCATTTGAAATACCTACCATACCCAACAAGCCGTTATTTTTCAAATAGAATTCACCTGCCACTTCGGTAGCAAAAGCATCCATAATATAGTTTTCGGCAAATGGGTTGAAGATAGTGTTACCACCATCAGAACGGCGGAAGTGTTGGTCGCCATAGTTAATTCCCATGTGTCCTAATTTAATGGTGGCATTCTTCATCAAATTATCCCAGAATTCTCCTTTGAAGGGGAGTTTATCCAATTGGAGATAACCACCCTTTACCCAAGATTCATTATGGTGTCTGGAAGAAAGATAAGTTTCAAGGTTTAATTTGATACCATCTGCAAGCTGCACATCCATCATCAGATTGGCCATGGCTACACCAAAACCAGGAGCCAGCCTTGGATAAAGAGGCACTGCTCCGGAATTGGTATGAGTAAGCGTTTGAAATTGTTGGGTGAATCCTGCTCCGAATTTTACTTTCAGGCCTTCATAAGGAACTGTTTCATCTTTTGAGGTTTCAAATACATTCATGCCTGTTTTGTCGCCAGGTCTTGTGTATTGAATTTCAGGTTGAAGTTTAGAAATAAAGTTTTCTTTTTCCTGTGCATTGGCAACGAAAGCTAAACTTCCAAATACGAATAATAAGGCAATTTTTTTCATAAAATGTTTTTTTTAATTGATGTTATTTTTTCTTGTTATTTTGAGTAAGTAGTATTAATGACAATGGTTACCTCATCGCCGGTCTTTATGGTTCCTAACAGAGCTGTCGGAGGTTTAATACCGAATGTGGTCATTTTGAATTTTACAGAACCGGTAAAGTTGATGGTGTTACCATTTACTGTAGCTTTTATCGGAAAAGTAATTGCCCTGGTTTGACCTGCAATCGTAAGATTCCCTGTGGCCGTTAGCGTACTGGTATTCCCGGTAGTTTTTACATTAGAGATGCTGTTAAGCGTATAGACGATTTCAGGAAAAGCATCGGCATTTAATGCTTTGTAAGTGTTTTTGTCCATACTTGCATCATAGTAACTTCCGTTTTCTTTTACGCTCCTCAGCGATTTTGCAACCATACGTACAAACAAAGATTTAATTTCTAAAGCGCCTTCCGTATTTATTACGGCACTTCCACTTTGTTTTTCTACTACACATCTCCAGTCATGAAGTGAAGATGTCCCTTTTACCATGTTTTGGGCTGAGGTTAATTTGTATGTGGTTTGGGCTTTCACTGCGATAAACCCAAGTATAACTGCCAGTGAAAATAAAAGTAATTTTTTCATGTTGATATAACTTTTGTTTTAGTAATAATTTTACAAACACAAAATTCAATGTTGTAACAACAATACACAATGACTTACGTGATAACTAAATATGATTTTTATCAGAATAAAAAGTGCTAAATGTGGTAGATTCTGGGCTAGTTCTGCCTTAATATATCTTTTTCACAACTGTTAATAACTCTCAAATGCTTATAGGAATTGACTTTTAGTATATTTGCGAAAAACATTAAATATTTTTTAAATTTTAAATGGCTAAAGTAAAAACGGATTTGGAAGTTTTCAATTATGATGAAGACAGCATCAAGAGCCTGGATTGGAGAGAGCATATACGGCTTCGTCCGGGCATGTATATAGGTAAGCTGGGAGATGGCAGCGCTCCAGATGATGGTATTTATGTATTAGTGAAAGAAGTTCTTGATAATTGCATTGATGAGTACATGATGGGTTATGGTAAAACTATCGAACTGACCATAAAAGACCGAACAGTAGTAGTAAGAGACTATGGTAGAGGAATTCCTCTGGGAAAGGTGGTAGATGCCGTGAGCAAAATGAATACCGGAGCAAAATACGACAGTAAAGTATTTCAAAAGTCTGTGGGCTTAAATGGTGTGGGTACTAAGGCGGTAAATGCATTAAGCTATTATTTCAAAGTCGTTTCGGTGCGTGAGGGCAAAGAAAAAACTGCTGAATTTGAAAAAGGAATTCTTAAAACTAATCATAAAGAAGCAAAGACAACAGATGCAAATGGTACAATGGTTACTTTTATTCCAGATGATACCATCTTTAAAAATTTCAAATATCAATATGAGTTTCTTGAAAACCTGCTTTGGAATTACTGCTTTTTAAATGCAGGTTTGCGTATCATTTTCAACGGGAAAACTTATTTGAGCCGGAATGGTCTGCTTGATTTACTCCAGCGCAAAACCAATGAGGATGAAATTCGTTACCCAATCATACATTTGAAAGGAGATGATATTGAAGTAACCATCACCCATAGCAATGGCTATGGTGAAGAAATATATAGTTTTGTAAACGGGCAGCACACTACCCAGGGAGGTACCCACCAGCAGGCTTTTCGTGAAGCGTTTGTAAAAACCATTCGCGATTTTTACAAAAAAGACTACGAGGTGTCGGACATTCGTACTGCCATTGTTGCTGCAATAGCCGTAAGGGTGGTAGAACCGGTATTCGAAAGCCAGACAAAAACAAAGTTAGGCTCGCAAAATGTGGATGTTGATGGGCCTAGCATGAGGCAATTTGTAGGAGATTTTCTGGCCAGAGAGTTAGATAATTATCTCCATAAAAATCCTTCGGTTGCTGATGCTTTAAAGAAAAGAATAGAACAAAGCGAACGGGAAAGAAAGGACCTGGCAGGAATAAAAAAACTGGCTAATGAAAGGGCTAAAAAGGCTAATCTTCATAATAAAAAACTTCGCGACTGCCGTTACCATTTGAATGATGATCCTCCTGCCAAAGGCAGAGATGAATTTGTGGCTAAACAAAATGAAACCACTATTTTTATTACCGAAGGCGACAGTGCCAGTGGGTCTATTACCAAAGCAAGAAATGTGGAAACACAGGCAGTATTTAGTTTACGGGGTAAACCATTGAACTGTTTTGGACTGACAAAAAAGATTGTCTATGAAAATGAAGAATTTAATTTGTTGCAACATGCGCTTAATATTGAAGATGGATTAGACGGGCTCCGATATAATAATGTGGTAATTGCAACCGATGCCGATGTGGATGGCATGCACATTCGCTTATTGATTATGACTTTCTTTTTGCAATTTTTTCCGGATCTGGTAAAGCAGGAAAAAGTGTATGTATTGGAAACGCCTTTGTTCAGAGTGCGCGATAAAAAAGAAACAATTTATTGTTACAGCGAAACTGAAAAAAAAGCAGCTATCAAAAAATTAAATGGCAAACCGGAAGTTACCCGATTTAAAGGTCTTGGGGAAATCAGCCCAGATGAATTCGCGCAATTTATTGGTGCCGATATGCGCAAACAGTTAATGCTGCTGGAGCAGGGCGATCATATTCACCAGCTTCTTGAGTATTATATGGGGAAAAATACGCAGGAAAGGCAGGAGTTTATTATTGATAATCTGGTTGTGGAAGTTGATCTGGTTGAAGAGGAAGCAGGTTAGCAAAATAACCTATTTTCAAGAATTTGGCAATCTGTTACTTAAAAAACACTTAAAAAGTATAAAGAATAAAAATGATTCATTTAGTATTTAATCAGGATGAAGTAGAACTGATGAAGAAAGTGCAGGAACTGGATAGTACTCTCGAAGGCGATATTTTATTAATAAGAGATGATTATGCAGTAGGCCCTATTGAAAACATATATGAGACTGAAGGTTATCAAAAAAGAAGAGACTGGTGGATGGCCTTGTTAGAAGGGTCTCCTTACAAAGACCAACTTAATATCGTGGATGATAAATTGACAGTTCATAATCTGAAAAGGGAACTGGAAGAAAATAAGGAGGAAATACTATGGATTTGGATGGGTCAAAACCAACATGATGTTTGCGGTTATTATTGGCTGATGCCACAGTTAAAGGCATTTCAGGGCAGAGTGATGGTATTATACATGAATAATCTTCCATTTATCAATGAAAAAGGACAGATTTTTTATCCCTCTTGGCTTTCAGAAATTCAACCAAAAGAATTTTTGAAGGCAAAAAAATTGGCAAGAGAAATAACATTGAGCGAATTTGAAGTGGATCCTGATGAATGGAATAAGCTGATGCTTGAGAACTCCATGGTCAGATTATTGGAAGGAGGAAAAAAAATTGCGAGCAAAGATGTTGATTATTATGATGCTGAAATCCTGAAAAACATAACTCCCGAATGGCAAAAGGCTACACGTGTTATTTCTAATACCCTAAACAGAATGAATGTTAAAACCGGTGATGTGTTTTTGATGTGGCGACTGAAAGAGATGATAAATGAAGAAAGAATTAAAATTGAGGGAGAGATTAGTAATTGGAAAACTTTTGATGTGGCATTGGGTTGAAAGTTATAAATTTCGAAAATAACTGATATTCATTTTTCGATAAACTGAAATCATATACGAAAAAGCATAATAATATAGATGACGATTAAAGACGATATTAGAAAGGATATTGAAGGCAGTAATACAAAGGGGTTGCAGGGGCAATTCAAAACCTGGTTTTTGGATTATGCCTCTTATGTAATATTGGAGCGTGCAGTGCCCGCAATAGAAGATGGCTTGAAGCCGGTTCAAAGACGCATCCTACATGCGATGAAAGAAATGGATGATGGCAGATTTAATAAAGTTGCCAACATTATTGGACAAAGCATGCAGTACCATCCACACGGTGATGCCAGTATTGGAGATGCTTTGGTAAATATGGGGCAGAAAGATTTGCTGATTGAAACACAAGGCAACTGGGGAGACGTACGAACCGGTGCATCGGCAGCAGCGCCTCGTTATATAGAAGCTCGTCTAAGCAAATTTGCATTAGAAGTGGCCTTTAATGCCAAAACTACCGAGTGGCAATTGAGCTACGATGGTCGGAAAAACGAGCCCATTACTTTACCCATGAAATTTCCTTTAGTGCTGGCTCAAGGCGCTGATGGAATTGCAGTTGGGCTTTCAACCAAAATTTTGCCACATAATTTTATAGAACTGATAGAAGCATCAATCAAATACCTGCGAGGAAAGAAATTTGAAATTTATCCCGATTTTCAAACAGGAGGGATGGTTGATGTTACAGACTACAATGAAGGCAAACGAGGTGGGAAAATAAAAGTTAGAGCACATATTGAAGAGGCGGATAAAAAAACACTTCTTATAAAAAGTGTACCTTATGGCGTTACCACCGAGCAAATGATTGAATCTATAGTAAAAGCTAATGATCAGGGAAAAATTAAGATCAAAAAAGTAACGGACAATACAGCTGCCGAAGTAGAAATACAAGTGGAACTGGCAGCCGGTATATCGCCGGATATTACTATAGATGCTTTATACAAGTTTACTAACTGCGAAAACTCTATATCTCCCAATGCGTGTGTAATATCTGAGCAAAGGCCACAATTTTTGTCAGTGCACGAACTGCTTAAAACATCAACAGATAATACAAAGGATTTATTGCAAAAGGAACTTGAAATAAAATTAGCTGAACTGAATGAAAAATGGCACTATACCTCATTAGAAAAAATTTTCTTCGAAGAAAAGATTTATAAAGAGCTGGAAAAAAAGCATGCTACCTGGGATAAAGTGATTGCCGCTATTGATAAAGCTTTTGATCCGTTTAAGAATTTGTTGAAGCGTGAAGTAACCAGAGATGATATTCTGAAGCTAACCGAGAAACCGGTGCGTCGTATTTACAAACTGGATATTGATGAGTTGAACGAACAGATTAAGAGTCTGGAAGATGATATCAAACAGGTTAATTATGACCTGGACCATCTGATTGATTTCGCTGTTTCCTATTTTGAAAACTTATTAAAAAAATATGGCAAAGGCCGCGAAAGAAAAACAGAAATTAAGCAATTTGAGGTTATTGAAGCCAGAAATGTGAGTATAGCAAACACACGTGTATATGCCGATCTTTCAGGAGGTTTTATTGGCACGGGTTTAAAGAAAGAAGAATTTCTGTTTGAGTGCTCCGATCTGGATGATATTATTGTTTTTACCAAACGGGGTATTATGAAGGTCATTAAAGTAGCCGATAAAACCTTCATCGGAAAGGATATTATACATGCTGCTGTTTTTCTGAAAAATGACGATAGAACAACATATAACATGCTCTATTCGGATGGTAAAACCGGTAAGGCTTATGCCAAACGGTTTAATGTTACAGGCATCACCCGTGAAAAAGAATATATACTAACTGCCAAAGACGACAAAACGAAAGTGAATTATCTGAGTGTAAATCCAAACGGGGAGACTGAGGTGGTGAAAATCACGTTGACTCCGGGTTGCTCCGCCAGAATTAAGGAAATTGATTATTATTTTGAAGAACTTGCAATCAAAGGCAGAAGCAGTTTGGGTAATCAGGTTACTAAATACCCGATTAAGTCTGTAAAATTTAAAGAAGCCGGAAGGGCAACCCTTAGTGGAAAGAAACTCTGGTTTGATGATAAATTTGGTCGGTTGAATACCGAAGAAAAAGGCGCTTATCTGGGCGTTTTTGAACCTGAAGACAGGCTGTTGGTAATATATACTGATGGATGTTATGAAATTACTGATCAGGAAATGACTCAGAAATTTGATCCTGAAAAAGTATTGCTGATAGAGCGATTTGATGCGGATAAAATTATCACTGCGGTTTATGCGGATATGAAAATGCTGCAGTATAATGTGAAACGTTTCAAAATTGAAACTTCTACTCTAAAAAACAAATTTCTGTTTATTAAAGAAGGAGAAGGGAACTATCTGGAATGTGTAACCACACAACCAGAGCCCGTGTTGCATGTGCAAAGTGGAAAAGGACAGCAGGTGCGCAGCGCCAAATTTAAGTTGGCCAAGGTAACAGAAGTGATGGGTTGGAAAACTGTAGGCGCAAAACTCTTAGAGTACAGCCCTGGTGTGGAAATGGAGTGGGTGGAGCAAGACCATCATCCTACCCAACAGGAGTTGTTTTAGTCAAAAATAAAATAAAAGGTAGTTGAAAAAAAGAATAATTTTTACCGTAACCAACAATTTAAATTATGACCAGCGAATGCAGAAAATTTGCACATCGCTTGCCAAAGATGGTTACGAGGTTTTATTATTGGGGGTAAAAAAATTTTTACCTATAGTGCCATTAACAAGCCAGCCATTTAAACAAAAACGGTTATCACTTTTCTTTAAAGGAGGGTTTTTATCTTTTGCAGAAAGCAACCTTCGATTTTTTCTGTATTTATTATTTAAAAAATTTGATGCAATATGTGCTATTGATTTAGATACAATTATTCCGGTATATTTGATTTCAGTAATTAAAAGGAAGAAAAGAATTTATGATGCACATGAATTGTTTTGTGAGATGTATAGCATTGCAGCTAAAAAATATAAAATAATATATTTTGTTTGGAAAACCATAGAAAAGATGTTTCTTCCTCAGTTTAAAAAAGGATACACCGTTAATAAGAGCCTTTCTGCGGAGTTCGAAAGTATGTACAACCTAAATTACCAACCTATTTATAATGTGCCGGTTTTAAGAAATTGTGAATTAAAAGACAGAGAAAAAATATCAGGTTTTTTACTGTATCAAGGAGTAGTGAATACAGGGAGAGGGTTGCAAAATGTTATTCCCGCTATGAAAAGAATTGACTATAATCTAAAAATTTGTGGAGGAGGTAATTATTTGGAAGAAGCAATTTTATTATCAAAAAATTTAAAATTGGATGGGAAAATAGAATTCTATGGTAATGTATTGCCAGATGAACTAAGAAAAATAACTAATCAGGCGTACATTGGACTCAATACTTTTGATAACTTAGGGAAAAATGATTTTTATTCTCTATCTAATCGAACATTTGATTATATGTATGCCTGTGTTCCTCAGATAGCAATGAATTTTCCCGAGTATAAAATGATTAATGAAGAATGTGAAATAGCCATTCTTATTGATAATGCAGATGAGGATTCAATTGTAAATGCTGTGAATAGATTATTAGAAGATAAAGAATTATATAATAGACTGTCTAATAATTGTAGGATTGCGCAATTGAAATATAACTGGGCCAACGAAGAGAAAAAATTGCTGACATTTTATAAAAATTTGTTTCTGGAGAAGTCATAAGCATAGCGCCAATCTTTACCTTTATACTATAATATCAATTGATGGTTTAACTTGTTTTAGGTCATTTTTAAATTCCTGTTCATTTCTTGGAGAAACCAGAATTATGTCTTTTTCATTGTAATGGATAGCCAGCCTACGGGGAGAAATAGCCGGTGCTCTGAAATAACTTTTTGTAGCTTTTATTGTATGAATAGATTGTATATCTATAGTTTCATAAATAAATATGCCTGATTTCACAAGGAGTTTGCCTTCATCTATATAATATGCTGTTGTGAAGAAAACATAAAAGACAAAACCAACTCCAAAAATTGAACCTAACAAAATACCCAGGTCTTTTTCGGAAATAACAAAGTAGAGTGGAACGATGAATGCGAGTATGAAAATTACAAAAAACTCTATTCCTATTCTTGATTTGTATGTTTTCACTTTGATTAGCTATTAATTGTACTTAGGTTTAATGGAATGAACATCAGTAATGGAAAAGAAAGACAATAATCTTTCTATAACCTCTTCTACCAGTGCATCGGGGCAGGAAGCGCCACTGGTTATCAAAATTTTAGCAGGACTTTTATCGGGCAGATACCCTTTGGTTAGAATTTCTTCTTTTGTATGAAAATTGTAATGCAGTATTTCTTTGTCATTAATCAGTTTTTCAAAACCATTGATGAAGTAGGTTGGTAATGCCTCTTCACATAATTCAACCAAATGTGAAGTGTTGGATGAGTTATAGCCACCTACCACAATGGCGAGGTCTGCATTAGTTTCCAGCATTTCCGAAACAGCCGTCTGATTGTCATTAGTAGCATAGCAAAGTGTATCTCTGGTATCGGCAAAATGTTCGTGAAGATTGTCTTTGGTTAGGTTATACTTTGAAATCATTATCTGCTTGAGGTAGTCGGCAATTGCCTGTGTGTCGCCGGCCAGCATGGTTGTTTGGTTCACTACGCCCACTCGTTGCAAATCTTTTGTTACGTCAAATCCATCGCTATACTGACCTTTGAAAGCGGTAAATAATTCTTCGGCAGGTCTTTCTCCGGTAATAAATTTTGCCAACTCTTTTGTTTGGGTCATGTCTTTTACCACAATGGCCGGGCCGTCCAACACTGCATGTGAAAAGGTTGCTCTGGTTTCCTCATGCGTGGGCTTACCATGTATTACTATTGTATAATTTTTTTTTGCAATAGAGGTACTGCGATTCCAAACTTTTTGCACAAAAGGACAGGTTGTATTATATTTTTCGGTAGGGATGCCAATTTTCTGGAGTTTTTGTTCAATTTCTAAAGTAGTGCCAAAGGCGGGAATCAGCACTATATCTTCTGAAGTCAGCGTATCAAAAGAAATCAGTTCTTTGCCATGGGTGTTTTGCAAAAATTGTACCCCCTGCGATTTCAGGTCTTCATTTACCTGAGGGTTATGAATCATTTCGCTTAATAAAAAAATTCTTTTCCCAGGATTGTCTTTAATCGTTTTAAAAGCTATTTCTATGGCATTTTCAACGCCATAGCAAAATCCAAAATGACGCGCCAGAAATATTTGAACTTTCCCATAATCTAACAGGGTAGGGGTAAAGTCTTTTTTCAAGGTGTCTGCCAGTTTGCGTTGCTTTTTAATTGAAGAGATTAAGCCGCTTCTATAAAAAACAGGGACATCAAATTTTTTCATGTATTAATTCTTGTTGTTTTTATTAAATGTCTTCCTGCCACTAATTGTTCAGGTATTTTTCAAAAAAAAAATAATAGACATTTCGTGCAAAATTAATCTTTAATAAATAGATTGCGAATAGTTATTTGTTGCTATCTTCACTAAAACAAATTAAAAATGACAAAAGTTTTACTGATTCTAATATCTGTAATCACTTTTTCCTCTTGTATTTTAATAAAAAATGAAAACAGGAAGGATGAATCTAATAACCAAACAACTAAAACGATGAATGTAATGAAACCTGTAGAATGGAGACATAACACGAATATTTACGAAGTAAATGTGAGGCAATATACGCCTGAGGGAACTTTTAATGCCTTCTTGAAAGAATTACCGAGATTAAAAGAAATGGGAGTGCAAACCTTATGGTTTATGCCCATCACGCCCATAGCAAAGGAAAAAATGAAAGGAACAATGGGTAGCTATTATGCCTGTTCTGATTATACATCAATCAACCCGGAGTTTGGTACAATGGATGATTTTATAAATTTAGTAAAAACTGCTCATGATCAGGGTTTCAAGGTAATTATTGACTGGGTGGCCAATCATACAGGCTGGGATCATCTGTGGACAAAAACGCATCCGGATTATTACCTGAAAGACAGCGCTACAGGTACTTTTTTAGTAGCCAGTGGTATGGACGATATTATAGAACTGGATTATGGTAATCCGAATTTGCGAAAGGCAATGATAGATGCAATGAAGTTTTGGGTAAATGAATGTGATATTGATGGATTCAGGTGCGATCTTGCTGCCTGGGTAGAAGTGGATTTCTGGCAAGAGGCAAGACCTCAGCTGGATGCGGTGAAGCCCCTGTTTTGGTTGGGCGAGTTTGACGAGTTAGAAAACCCCGAATATGGAAAGGTGTTTGATGCAAGTTATTCGTGGAAATGGATGCACAAAACCCGGAGTTTTTATCAGGAGAAGCAACCACTGTCAGAATTAATTGATTTGCTGAAACAATATAGCGCCATTGGAGACTCAAGCATGCGGGCCTGGTTTACTACCAACCATGATGAGAATAGCTGGAACGGCACTGAATATGAAAAGTATGGTAACATGGCCAGGCCTTTGGCTGTTTTTAGCTGTACCTGGAATGGTGTGCCACTGGTGTACAACGGACAGGAATTGCCACTAAAAGACAAAAGGTTAAAATTCTTTGATAAAGACCCAATTCCCTGGACAGGAAAATATGAACTGCATGATTTCTACAAAACTTTGCTATCGCTTCATACAAACAATGCAGCGCTTAGAGGTGGAGACCCTTCAGTACAAACCTATTTGCTTTCGACCAGCGCT
>ENA-UOUJ01000890-UOUJ01000890.1-activated-sludge-metagenome-genome-assembly--contig:-NODE-890-length-17384-cov-3.608633_pt1 | contig 17384 bp, 10 predicted proteins | sample MGYA00249839_ERZ747224 | MGnify/ENA primary metagenome ERZ747224 (study PRJEB28782, sample SAMN03220277) | activated sludge metagenome | biome: wastewater; feature: sewage sludge; material...
ACACCTTCACCATATTGCGGATCGGCTTTAAAACAATTTCTGATGTGGCGAACTTGTATGAATTTTTCAGCGCCGCCAATTTGTGCCGCAGTGTTTTGAAATAATAGTTCTGCCTTACCATCTGCTTTTATAATACGGAACAGATCACCCGGTTGTGTGTAGTAATCTTCATCATCATCTCTGAAATTATGTGCATACGCCGTGCCGTCCAGTTCCAATGGCGGCTCTTTGTGCTGGGGTTGTTGCTGCCATTCGCCATAGCTATTGGGTTCATAATGTTTGGTAGCGCCATAGTTGCCATCTACACGCATAGCTCCATCTCGGTGAAAAGCATGGTAGGGACATGTAGGTTTGTTTACCGGTATCTGGTAGTGGTTTACACCTAAGCGATATCGTTGGGCATCGCCATAAGAGAATAATCGTCCCTGCAACATTTTATCGGGCGAGAAGCCGATACCCGGAACAATGTTCGTAGGGTTGAAGGCTGACTGCTCCACATCCTGAAAATAGTTTTCGGGGTTTCGGTTAAGTTCAAATTCGCCAACGGGTATTAAAGGGAAATCTTTTTTAGACCACACTTTCGTTAAATCAAACGGATGAAACCGGTAGGTTTTAGCTTCTTCTTCCGTCATAATCTGAACAAACATCTTCCATTTCGGAAAATTCTGTTGCTCTATGGCATCAAAAAGGTCTCTTTGAGAAGACTCTCTATCCGTTCCTATAATCTTTGCGGCTGCTTCATCGGTCAGATTTTCAATACCCTGTTGCGAAACAAAATGAAATTTTACCCAATGCCTAATATTGTCCTTGTTGATAAAACTGTAGGTGTGGCTGCCAAACCCGTGCATATGGCGGTAACCCTTGGGTATGCCTCTGTCGCTCATCACTATGGTAATCTGATGCAATGCCTCCGGCAGCAATGTCCAGAAATCCCAGTTGTTGTTCGCACTTCTTAAGTTGGTTTTAGGGTCGCGTTTTACTGCATGGTTTAAGTCGGGAAACTTCATCGGGTCGCGGAAAAAAAATACCGGAGTGTTGTTTCCTACAAGATCCCAGATACCTTCTTCTGTATAAAATTTTATGGCAAAACCTCTTATGTCGCGTTCGGCATCGGCAGCGCCTCTTTCGCCTGCCACTGTAGAGAACCGCACAAACAACTCCGTCTTTTTACCTACCTGATTGAAAATATTTGCTTTCGTGTATTGCGAAATATCGTGGGTAACGGTAAATGTACCAAATGCTCCAGAACCTTTGGCGTGCATTCTCCTTTCGGGTATCACCTCTCTGTCGAAGTTTGCCATCTTTTCAAGAAACCAGAAATCCTGCATCAGCATAGGCCCCCTCGGTCCCGCAGTTTGCACATTCTGATTATCAGGAACCGGAGCTCCTGTTTGTCTCGTAAGTTTCTTTTTGTTGTGCTCCATTTGTGTGCAAATTGTTTTGGTAAAAGATTACTGAGCTCTGCCTGCTGTACTGATGCAGGCCAGACGAATATCCGTAAAAATTATCGCATCAGAGAAGCATCGCTTAGTTTTTTATTAGGGTAGGGCATACTTTGAGTTTTGTGGTGCTAACAACTGAAGTCTGAGCGACATTGTAACGACAGATAAGGCATACCCTAACTGCACTGAGGGTACGCCATAATAAAACACAAATGCTATGGCTATTGCAGCGTATGCGGGATAACTTATGCACAGCAACCCTTCTGTTGCCCGTGCTACTGCTTAGGTCGCTTTGCCTTTTGAAGATTCAAGCTGTGATGCTATACACAATTTGGCTGCCTGCAATAACAATCAGGGGATGGCTGCCTACAACGGGAAGGGATGTAAGCATATACACGCGACTTATGTAAATGCAGTCGCTTTATTTATACAAGTACACTCTTTATGTGTACATGTACGCTGTTCTTATGTACATGTACGCTCTTCATGTGGATATGTATACTGTTCTTATGTACATGTACGCTCTTCATGTACACATGTACGCTGTTCTTATGTACATGTACGCTCTTCATGTACACATGTAGGCTCTTCATGTAGATATGTAGGCTCTTCATGTATACATGTACGCTCTTCACGTACAGAAAAACGCTGTACATGTGCAGAAGAAAGTGCTTCTTTACCAGATATTTCCTCTGCTTTTCCGCAAAAACGTTCTTTATATCCTCTTAGGTTTTCAACTGCTATAGCAGAAGTGCGTGCGTGGCTTCATAGCCTGTTTTTGGGTGGTGCAATGCGCACCACAAACCTGCCACACAAGCATTGTCAGGAAAACCCTGACTGCAGATATTTAGTCAGCTGCTACAAGGGCAGTACTAACACTGCTGCATAAAAACAATAGACTTGATAGGACACAAAACATCTTTTCGGTAGTTGCTGGACAGTGGAAGCGTTTTGACTTCAACCTTTAACCATAACAGGATTTAAAAATTAACTTTACGACCTATAAATAGATTGACGAAAAGACAAGAATAAATGAGTTTAAATACACAATCGCTTCAACCGCTTATCAACTTCATCTATTCGGTAGCCGACCAGATATTGATCAATACTTACGAGCCGAGCAAATACAAAGATGTTATCCTGCCTATGACCGTTATCAGGCGTTTGGATGCTGTGTTGGAGCCAACCAAAGACAAGGTGTTAGAAACACACGAAAAGTATAAAGACAAGCTAAACGACCTGACTGCTTTGCTTACCAGCAAACAAAACGGCAGCGGACAAGCATTCTACAATACTTCGCCTTACACTTTGAAAAAGCTGTTGGACGACCCGAAAAACCTTCGCAGCAATTTTGAAAATTACCTGAACGGCTTCTCCTACAATGTGCAGGACATTATTACCAAGTTTAAGTTTCGCAACGAACTGGAAACGTTGGACGAAGCTGGTAAACTGTTTTCGACCATTGAAAAATTTGTTTCTCCAAAAATAGACTTGCGACCTGAGAGTTTGCCGCCTTTGGCAATGGGTTATGTGTTTGAAGATTTGCTTCGCAGGTTTAATGAAGCCACCAATGCCGAAGCAGGGCGACATTTTACACCCCGAGAAATTATAGAACTGATGACACACGTTTTGTTTTTGCCCGTTAAAGAGCAAATACAGAACGGAACATTTTTGATTTACGACCCTTGTGCCGGTTCGGGTGCAATGCTAACCGAAAGCAAAAAATACATCACCGATGAAGACGGTGAAATAAAATCAAAAGCTACCGTTCACGTTTACGGACAGGAAAATACACCTACCATTTACGCCATTTCCAAATCGGATATGTTATTGAAAGGCGAAGACCCTGAAAAAATTGTGTATGGCAGCACCTTAAGCCAATACGGTTTTTCGAAAGAACTTCGCTTCGATTTTATGCTCACAAATCCGCCTTACGGCACCAGTTGGGCAGATGACAAAAAAGCATTGAGTATTGGCGACAAAGGTAAAATCATTGACCCACGCTTTCAAATCAAAAAGCAATATGTGGCTGAACCTGCTGTTACCCGTGTGAATGACGGGCAGTTGATGTTTGTGTTGCATATGCTGAGCAAGATGAAGGACACCGAGCAAGGCAGCCGCATTGCTTCTGTTCACAACGGTTCGGCTTTGTTTACAGGCGATGCAGGACAAGGCGAAAGCGAAATACGCAAGCACATCATTGAAAGCGATATGCTGGAAGCCATCATTGCTTTGCCTAATGATATTTTTTACAACACAGGTATTCCCACTTACATTTTCATCATTACCAACCGCAAACCGAAACACCGCCAAGGCAAAGTGCAACTCATCAATGCCAATGGCGACCAGTTTTATGGCAAGATGAAAAAATCGTTGGGAAGTAAACGCAATGAGTTGGTGCCACGCAACATTAACGACATTACCAAACTCTATCTCGATTTTAAGGAAACCGAACACAGTAAATTGTTTGACAACAATGAGTTTGGCTACAGCCAAATTATTGTGCACCGCCCTTTACGCCTGATGGTGCAGTATACTGCCAAGCGGGTGGCTTCGCTTCGCTTTGTGAGTAACAACGCTGCTTTGCGTGAAGAACTCTACAAAGAATTTGGCAACGAAGTGTATGACAAAAAAGCCAGCGAAAAACTGGAACAATGGCTGCTCAACTACTTTATGCAAGACAACGACGAAGAAGAAACCGAAGACGGAGAAACCGAAATTACCCTTGCATCCTTGCCTAAAAAGAAACAGAAGATTGTAAAACAGCTTTGCGATACGACTGTGTGGCAACGTGACCTTGACCTGATGAACCACGCCAAAAAGCTGGCTGAAACCTTTGGCGATAATCTGTTTGACGATTTTAATGTGTTTGAAGAACTGCTGGACAAGGAATTGAAAAAGCACAACCTGAAACTGGCAGCCAAAGACAAAAAAGATTTGCTGAGTGCCGTAAGCTGGACAGACCCGAAAGCAGCCCCCGTAATAAAGAAGAAACACAAAGACGGCACGATAGAATATGTAAGCGACCCTGCCTTGAGAGATTACGAAAACATACCGCTAAAAGAAGACATACAAACTTTTTTTGAACGGGAAGTAATACCCTTTGCCGATGATGCCTGGTGGAATGAAGAAGAAACGAAGTTTGGTTATGAAATAAACTTCAACAAGTATTTCTACCAATACACCCCGCCACGCAACAAAGCCGACATTGCAGCCGACCTGTTTGCCATTGAACACGAAACCGAAAACCTTTTAAAGGAGATTGTGGGATGATAAAGGCAAGGTTGAAATACATAATTAAAACTCAAAAAGGAAAAGTTCCAAAAACATTTTCTGATGATAGTTCCTACCCGCCTTATCTATCAATGGATTATTTAAGGGGTGATACAGACAGAATTCTTTATGTAAAGCCAAAGGACGAATACAAGTTAGTTGACGAAAACGAAGTTTTGGTTTTATGGGATGGTGCGAATGCAGGTGAAGTGATGTTTTCCAAAAAAGGATACATCTCTTCGACAATGGCAATCGTCACTCCTAAAAGCGAATTTTTTGAAAAGAGATTTCTGTTCTACTTTTTAAAATCAATCGAAGGAGAATTGAAAAAGGCATCAACAGGAACAACCATTCCTCATCTTGACCAGAATTTTCTATTCAATACACATTTTGAATTTCCCGAAGTGGAAGTTCAAAAACCTATTGCCGATTACCTTGACGAGCAATCCGCCAAAATTACCCGTTTCATCCAAACCAAGCAACGCTTTATTGAATTGCTGAAAGAGCAAAGGCAAAGCATTATTACTAATGCCGTTACCAAAGGCATTGATGATGGCATAAAGATGAAGGAAACAGTGTTGGGCAATATTCCTGAACATTGGGAAGTGAGAAGGTTGGGAACGATTGGAAGATTTTCAAAAGGTGGTAATATTTCCCGTTCTGAATTAATCTACACAGATGATGGCGTTCCAGCTATATTATACGGTGACCTTTACACCAAATACGATATCGTTGCCGAAAACATTATCAATCGTATTACAAAAGGAACAGCAGCAAAATCAGTAGAACTAAAAAAAGACGATTTACTTTTTACCGGTTCAGGAGAAACAAAAGAAGATATTGGCAAATGTGTAATATATAATAGCAATGTACCTGCCTATGCTGGCGGTGATGTAATCATTTTTAAGCAAGATGTTTTTGACAGCTACTTTATTAGCTATTCACAAAATAGCTCAATAGCCAAATATCAAAAAGCCATTTCATCAAAAGGAGAAATCATTGTGCATACTTATGGTTCAAAACTCCGTGATGTTATTATGCCGTATCCGCCAACTTTAAAAGAACAACAAGAAATTATAAAACACATTAAAACAGAATCCCGAACCCTTGACATTGCCATCAGCAAAGCCGAAAGAGAAATTGAGTTAATTAAAGAATACAGAGAAGCAATGATTGCCGAAGCGGTAACGGGTAAAATGAAATTGTAAATTCACAACCATGGAGCATAAAGACATACGTTGGCAGCAGCGGTTCGCCAATTACGAAAGGGCTTTCAAGCGTCTGAGTGAAGCCATGCAAGAAGAAGAGTTGAACGAGCTGGAACGTAATGGATTGGTGCAGCGCTTTGAGTTTACTTTGGAGCTGGCATGGAAAACCATGAAAGATTTTCTGGAAGAAAAAGGTTTTGCCTTTAAGCCATCGCCCAAGGACACTTTCCGCCAAGCGCAGGAAGGCCGTTATATAGACTATGCACAGGAACTGATAGACGGACTGGATATCAGAAATGAATTATCGCATGATTATGACGGGAAAAAATTTGAATCATCAGAAAGACAATTGAGAGAAGAAGTCTATCCTGCTTTAAGTAAATTATATCGCTTTTTCATAGAACAGAGAGGCGGTGATCAAAAGACCTTATTTAACCATTAGGATGAAGAGCAATCATTTCGGATTAACGGAAAGAAACCTATCTACACTCTCTGATATTTTCGATAAGTATCGGGAGGTTAAAGAGGTACATATTTTCGGAAGTCGCGCCAAAGGAAATTATAAAACGGGTAGCGATATTGACCTTGCTATTATGAACCAGGGTATCAGTCAGAAAACAGTTGCACGCATATTGTCTGACTGTGCTGAAAGTTCCCTGCCTTATAAGGTAGATCTTGTTGCCTTTCATTCGTTACAAACAACCGAATTTATTGAACATATCAAACGGGTGGGAATCTTGATTTATCAAAGAAAGGAACCAGCTATTGAATCAAATGAACAGAGCCAAAGAAATACAGACACATCGGAAAAAGGATTAGAAGCCCACATCACCCGGCATTTGTGTTTGGTGAATGGTTTTGAAGAACGCCATTTCGACCAATACAACCGCAGCGAGTGCGTGGACGAAGAATTGTTGTTTCAATTTTTAGAAGCCACTCAACCCCAAGAAGTTGCCAAGCTGAAACAAAGCCACGGAAGCAATTTCAGGCAACGCATTTTATACTTGGTCAATCGCAAAATAAAAGACGAAACTGTAGTAAACGAAAAGTGTTTGGGCGGAATCATCAACCTTTTACGCACCAACATTACAGACGGCAACACGGGCATAAAACTGAAATTGTTTTTTGATAAACCCGTTTCCAACCTGAATCCCAAAGATGCAGAACTATACGAAAAGAATATTTTTTCAGTAACCCATCAGGTGCATTTCAGCACCAAAAACGAAAAGTCTTTGGACTTGGTGGTGTGCATCAATGGTTTGCCCGTTATCACTTTTGAGTTGAAAAACGAACTCACCAAACAGAATGTAAAAGATGCCATTAAGCAATACAAAACCACCCGACTGCCAAATGAAGAAATGTTTCGCCTTGCCCGTTGTTTGGTTCACTTTGCGGTGGACACCGAGCAAGTGTGGATGTGCACCCATCTGAAAGGGGAAAGTTCATTTTTCCTACCCTTCAACAAAGGCAACAACAATGGTGCAGGCAATCCGACCAATCCGTCAGGCATCAAAACCGATTACTTGTGGAAAGAGATTTTGACCAAAGACAGCATCACAAACATCATTCAAAACTATGTTCAACTGATTGAAGAAGAATCGGAAAAGATATTACCCGATGGAAAAATCAAGAAGGAGAAAGTGAAGAAGATGATTTTTCCCCGTTACCACCAGTTGGATTCGGTGCGTAACCTATTGGCGGATGCAAAAGACAACGGAGCAGGGAAACGCTATTTGATTCAACATTCGGCAGGGTCGGGAAAGAGTAATTCCATTAGTTGGCTGGCACATCAGTTGGTCGGTTTGTTTCCAGTAGAGACGCGCAATTATGCGTCTCTACGAGCCGTTTTTGATTCGGTAATTGTAGTAACCGACCGTATTGTGCTGGACTCGCAGATACAACGCAACATCAAACAGTTTGAGCAGGTTTCGGGATTGGTTGAGCATATTGACAAAGGTTCCAAACACCTGAAAGAAGCCTTGGAGGAAGGCAAAAAAATCATCATTACAACCATTCAAAAGTTCCCCTACATCGTGAATGAAATTGGCGAACTTCCTGGAAACAAGTTTGCCATCATCATAGACGAAGCACACAGCAGCCAAAGCGGAAACACAGCAGGGAAGCTGAATGCAACATTGAGCAAAGATTTTGAAAAAGTGCAGGTGGACGATGATGAGTTTGTGTTTATGGATAAAGACCAACACGATGAACTTACTTCAGAAGATTTGGTGGTGGACATTGTGCAAAGCCGCAAAATGCTGACCAATGCCAGCTACTTCGCATTTACCGCAACTCCAAAACCAAAAACTCTTGAACTGTTTGGTGTAAAGTTTAAAGAAGGGGAAAAAGACAAATTCCGTGCTTTTCACTTGTATTCAATGAAGCAAGCCATTCAGGAACATTTTATTGAAGATGTGTTGTTGAATTATACCACATACAACAGTCATTTCGCTTTACTGAAAAAGATTGAAGACGACCCGTTGTTCGACAAAATGAAAGCACAAAAGAAACTAAGAATTTATGTAGAAAGCCACGAACTGAACATTGCCCGTAAAACTGCCGTAATGGTAGAGCATTTTATGAGTGCAGTAGTTGCCAAAAAGAAAATAAACGGTCTTGCCAAAGCAATGGTAGTAACCAGCAGCCGCAGAAATGCTGTGAAATACAAAAAGGCATTTGATACCTATTTAAAAGAAAACGGCATTCCATACAACGCTATCGTAGCTTTTTCAGGAGAGATTGACGGACAAACCGAATCATCATTGAACGGCTTTTCGAGTGCTTCCATTTCTGATGAGTTCAAAAAAGCGAACAACCGATTTCTAATTGTGGCGAACAAATACCAAACAGGATTTGACCAACCGCTTTTGCATACCATGTATGTGGACAAGAAATTGGGTGGTGTAAGTGCTGTGCAAACCCTTTCACGTTTAAACAGAACAACATCAGGCAAGACCGACACATTCGTTTTGGACTTTGCTAACTCAACTGATGAGATTAAAAATTCATTTGAACCATACTACGAAACAACCATTTTAGGAGAAGCCACCGACCCGAATAAATTGTTCGACTTACAAAATGCCTTGGATGCTTATCAGGTTTACACCAATGCACAGGTTCAGGAGTTTTCAGACAAAATCGTTCAAAATGTTCCCGTTGACCAACTGCACATTATTTTAGATGCAGCAGCCAATGTTTTCAGAACAACGCTGGATGAAAAATCGCAGGAAGATTTCAGGGCAAAATGCAAATCGTATGTTCGTTTGTATGTTTTCTTGGCTCAAATTGTTCCGTTTACCAATCCGTATTTAGAACGACTTTACATTTTCTTAAATCATTTACAAAACAAGATTCAAAGAGAACAGGGCGAAGACCTTGCACAAGGCGTTTTGGACACTATTGACTTGGACAGTTATCGTTTACAGAAACAAGGTGACTTTAGAATCACACTGCAACAAGGTGACGAATTGATGCCAGCATCCGAAATGGGAAGCGGAGTTGCTGAACCTGAATTGGAAACCCTTTCAAACATTGTTAAAGCTTTCAATGACCGCTTCGGGACACAATTCACCAACGAAGACAAGGTGCGTAAAATGGCGGCGGACCTGATGCAAGATGTGAAAGACGATAAAGCAGCAATGGGAAATCTTACTGCAACATTAGGGAGAAATGATTTACAAAATGCTCAAATTTCCTTTACTGATATTCTTAGTGAAAAGATGCAGTCACACGTAGATAATAATTTTGAAGTTTACAAAGAGTGGATAGACAATCCAGATTTCAAAGCATTTTTAGCAGGACAAATGTTTAAGTTATTGATTAACGACTTAGGAAAATTTAAATCATTGTAAGATGTAAACGTTAAATGAAAAACACACTATTCGACTTTATATCAAAATACATTGCTCTTACAGAAGAGGAGGAAAGCGCAATCGTTTCATTGGATATATTTCGCGCGGTAACGAAAGGGACGGTTTTACTCAAAGAGGGACAAAAATCGAAAGAGAGTTTCTTTGTTTTAAAAGGATGTATCAGGACCTATTACATTATAGACGGAGAAGAAAAAACCACAGCTTTCTACACAGAAATGGATGCATTGACACCTCCGTGTGTAATAAATAGAAGATCTTCTGAGTATTTCATTAGTTGTGTTGAAGACAGTATTCTTACCGTTTCAAATTCTGATATGGAAATGGAAGTAAACAGTAAGTTTCCAAAGTTTGAAATAATGTGTAGAAAGCTGTCGGAAGAGTTGCTGGCTAAAAAGCAAATAGACTTTGATGAGTTTAAGACTTCTTCTCCTGAACAACGGTACCTAAACTTACTTCAAAACAGACCTGATCTTATCCAGCGTGTACCACAACATCAATTAGCAAGCTATTTAGGAATCAAACCTCAATCATTAAGCAGACTAAGAGCCAGGATTCTTGAAAAGAAGAGCTAGGTGGAATTTCTTAACTTAAGTGAACGAGTTGTGGCACCTCGTCCATCTACTTTTGCAGTATTCTTTAACAACAAAAAAGATATGCAACAGAAAGTTTTACTTACTCAAAAACCCCAAAACTGGAACAGACAAAATGCACTACAGGACATCAAAGTCAATTTAAAATTGAAGCTTGCTACGCTATGGGCGAGTTTGATGTTTCTTATTATTTACCTTGATTACTTCCACTTATATATGCCAGGCTCTATAGAAGATATCCTGGGTGGAATCGTGTTTAAATTTGATATTACGCAAGGATTTCTTTTGGTAGCACTCGCCTTAGTGACCATTCCGGCACTGATGATTTTTCTTTCTGTTGCACTTCCCGCTAAAGCAAATCGCTGGGCAAATATCATTATTGCTGCGGTGAATATTCCCTTCATGTTGTTTAACCTGGCAGGAGAGGCCTGGATGCACATGGTGTTTGGCGCTGCTATAGAAGTAGTCCTTCTTTGTCTGATTGTTCGTTATGCATGGAAATGGCCTCGTATTGAAATATAAACTGCCTACAAATGCATGTAACAAATATTGTCCTTGGCAACCCTCGTTCTTTGCCTGAAAGAACGAACAGAAACGTTACCTCCTTTATACTATTTTTACCCGCAGATGTGCTTCAGGACGATCCGTTTTTATTCACTGCTGTCATTGATTATTTTCTTGAGTGCCTGTGCACAGATCATGGCACCTACAGGGGGACAAAAAGATGTTACACCTCCGAAGTTACTGGAGGTGACACCGGCCGACTCACTGCTCAGTACCAGAGTTACCCGCTTAAGCCTTCGTTTCGATGAATTTATTACTGTTGCTAATGCTGCAAGAGAGGTCACTATTTCGCCAATTCTTCCTTTTCCATTAGATGTTGGCTTTAACCGAAAAACGGTAACGGTAAAAGTTCCCGACAGTTTATTGCAGTCAAACACTACCTACCGTATAGCTTTTGGCAATGCTATTAAGGATTTGCATGAGAATAATCCATTTACCGGCTACAGTTATATTTTCAGTACAGGAAGTTATTTCGATTCGCTTTCGCTAAGTGGTTATGTGATAAATGCTGCAACAGGTTTGAAAGACTCTGGTGCATTGATTGTATTACACGATGCTGCAAAGTCGAATAGTGCCGTGGTGCGGGATCGTCCTTTGTATGCAGTGAAGGCAGATAATGCAGGGAATTTCCGCTTCGATGGTTTACCCGAAAAAGTATTTAAGCTGTATGCCATCCGCGATGCCAACAACAATATGATATACGATGGGGTAGGAGAGATGATTGCCTTTCTCGATACAGTAGTTGTGCCATCTTCAACCCCCTTACCTATGCAGATGAACATTTTTGCGGAGGCAGATTCGGCGGGTAATGTGGCAGGCACAGTAGAAGAAACGCCCATGCGGGGCAAGTCCCGCCAAACAGCAGAGAGCAATGCAACGGATGGGTTCACCTACATAGCCGCTATTGACACTTCGGATGTGAAGAAAAGAACAGTGGACGTAACCCAACCCATTCAAATCAATTTCAATAAACCTGTGGTTACTTTCAACAGCAACCGTATCAATCTTTCTTACGACAGTGCCGGAGTATCTGTAGAAGCCAATGTGGTTCGCACTGAAGATACCTTTCGCAAAAACGTTCTCTTGCTCAACAGCAAATGGCAGGAAAATACCGTTTACACCCTTCGTTTATTAAAAGGTTTTGCACAAGACAGCGCAGGTACGGATGCCATGCCTTCGCGCTACACATTCCGCACCCGCCGCGATGAAGACTATGCAAAGCTACATGTGCATTTGCCAACTAAATACTACAGCAAAGGTTTTGTATTTGTCCTTCTAAAAGGCAACGATACTTTTTACCAAAGGTCGGTTACCGATACCATGATTCACTTTACGCGCTTGCAACCCGCCACTTATACAATGCGGGTGATAGTGGATAAAAACAAAAATGGACAATGGGATACCGGCGACCTGCTCGATGGGTTGCAGCCTGAGGAAGTTATTCCCTATCTAAACCCTATAATGCTAAAACCAGGTTGGGAAAACATGATTGATTTTGAGGAAGAAAAAAAGCCAAAGCCCGACCGTTCTACCGATAAAACTGATAAGCTGCGACGGTGATGGGAGAGAATGTCGTTTGGCTGAACAAGAACATCATACAACCAATAAATCATAATTTAGACAGATGACCAAAACCAACATTCTGAAATTAATTGTTGCACTTGCACTGCCTTTATTACTTGGGGCAATAGCCGGAAGTTATACTTCTGAAGAAGTGCCAAACTGGTATCGCACCCTAAAAGCGCCTTCATTTGCTCCACCAGGCTGGTTGTTTGGTCCCGTATGGTCAACGCTCTATATTCTTATGGGTATATCTTCTTTTCTGGTGTGGAAACAGAAAGCAACTCCGCTACGCAACAAAGCCCTGGTTATTTATCTCGTCCAACTGCTACTAAACTTCGCATGGAGTTTTATTTTTTTCTACTATAAAGAAATAGGTTGGGCACTAGTAGAAATTGTGATATTGTGGATTGCTATCCTTCTGTTTTTGTGGCATTTTTATCGCATAAAGCCGGTAGCAGCTTATCTTAATATTCCTTACTTTTTATGGGTGAGCTTTGCCACTGCCCTCACCGCAGGATATTGGATGCTGAATTGAAAGAGTTTACAAATAACCCTTTTCCTTTTTCCCCTTTTCCCTTTTCCCTTTTCCTTCCCTTTTCCCTTTTCCATTTCCTCTTGAAGCGCTTACGTGTCTTATATTTGTTAGTCCATGATTTTAATAGTTGACGACAGACCCGAAAATATTTTGTCGCTGCGGCATACATTGGAGCTGCACAATTTAAAGGTTGACTCCGCGGGTTCAGGCGATGAGGCACTGTTTAAAGTTTTGAAAAACGACTATTCGTTAATAATACTTGATGTGCAAATGCCTGGAATGGACGGCTTTGAAGTGGCAGAAGCTATTTCGGGCTATAGCAGAACACGGGAGATTCCTATCATCTTCCTTTCGGCCGTAAATACCGACAAACGTTTTATCACCAAAGGATATGATGCAGGTGGTATAGACTATGTTACCAAGCCGGTTGATCCTGATATTCTTCTGCTGAAAATAAAAACACTTACACGGCTTTATGAACAAAAAAAGGAGCTAAAAAGTATTCATGCAGCGCTGCGCGCAGAAATTGCCGAACGCAAAAAAGCAGAGGAAGCACTTAGTGCTAAAGTTCATGAGCAGCATTCTATTATTGAAGCAATTCCTCAGATCGCATTCACAGCCCGACCGGATGGCACTATTGAGTTTGTAAATGAACACTGGTTTAAATATGCTGTTACAAAGTGCACCTTTCCTGAAGTTACTTCCGGTGTCAGTTTAAGCGACCAATGGGTGTCTATGATAGCAAAAGAAGAGCCTATGGAAATGGAGGTTTGCATTCGTGAACTTAACACCGGCAATTTCCGTTATCATTTGCTGCGTGCCTTGCCCGTTCGGGATGAGGAGCACATCATAACAAAATGGGTAGGAACCCTTACCGATATTCATGAGCAGCGAAAAACAAGCGAAGTTTTAGAGCAAAAAGTGGCTGAGCGCACACAGGAACTGCAACGCTCGAACGAGGAGTTGGAAACAAAAAACTACGAACTACAGCAGTTCACCTCCGTTGCATCGCACGATCTTAAGGAGCCACTCAGAAAGATTCAGGTTTTTAGTTCTATTATTCGCGACAAAGTTAAAGCCGGGGAATACGAAACCATTCCCGACCATATAGAGCGCATCATTAGTTCGGGAGAAAGAATGAGCAGTCTTATCAGTGATCTGCTTTCTTACAGCCGCCTCTCTGTGAACAGTCTTTTTGAGCCTTGCAATCTGAATGGAGTGGTACACGATATTATTTCCGATTTAGAAATACAAATTGTGGAAAAGGCAGCGACAATAAGAGTAGGCGAGTTGCCGGTGATTGATGCGATACCCGGTCAGATTCGTCAACTGTTTCAGAATATATTGAGTAATGCCCTGAAGTTTTCAAGAACAGATGTTCCGCCGGTGGTTGTAGTTACTGCTGAATCTGTTGCTTCTTTACATGTTGATGCTCCCCGCGATGAGCATGGAGCTTTTTGCCGTATCACCATTGGCGATAATGGCATCGGCTTCGATGAGCAGTTTATTGACAAAATCTTTTTCTTGTTCCAAAGGCTCAATTCTAAAGAAGCGTTTGAAGGCACAGGCATAGGTTTGTCTATCGCTAAAAAAATTGTGGAACGCCATGATGGGCTTATTACTGCAAGAAGTAAAGAACAAAGCGGATCCACTTTTATCATCATCTTACCTATTCATCAGCAGGGAAGCGTAATTGAAACCTTGCCAGACTCCATTTCTTATCATCAATAAGTAACTCTTATGGGAACTCTTTTAAAGCGCATTCCGTTTAACGCCAAGCTGCTCCTTATTGCAATATTGCCACTGCTGTTTCTACTTTTTGTAGCGCTTCAGCTTCATAAGCAGCGCAATGAGAAAATTGCAATAGCCGAGGGTACACTCTATATGTTGGAGCGGTCTGCAGCAGTATCCAATATTATTGATGCGCTGCAAGCAGAGCGGCGCTCCAGTTTTATTTCCTCTTTCAGCCAGCAAAACAATCCGGATATGCCATTGCTGCGAAGCAATACAGATGCCGCAATCAGCAAACTTCAGGCTGTGGAAAAAGGAGATTTTGAAGCGTTAAAGGTTTATACTTTTCTTGGAAGATTAGAGGAAATACGTCGCAAAGTAGATGCCCGGCAAATGCAACCAATGCAGGTCATGCACTTTTACACAAATAGCATTATCCGTATCAATACGCTGGCAAATCTCAGCATCAGTAATGTACCTTTTATGGCTGAGGCTAACAGGGACGTAATTGGTCAGCGGATATTGTCGGAGATGGCTACTTATCTCGGTGTCCTTCGTGCCAATGTCTATTATCCGCTCTATACAGGGCAGGAAATGGAGGAGAGTAAAGAGCAAGTGGAGGGTTTTAACGATATCTATAGAAGTTATATTGCAGAATTCAAAAGCAGGGCTTCGGCCGGTGCAGTGGCAGCATTCGATACGATAATGAACAGTGAAGATGTAGTGAGAACTAATGACTACATAGCTAAAATGACGGCCGGAAAGGAACATATACCCATGGATGCTGAAAACTGGTGGGCAACATCGGGGAGAGCCGTAGATAAGATTCGCGCCTATCAACGGCACATGTTGGAAAGTGTGATTACTACGGTTAAAACCATCAACAAAAATGAGATTGAAGCGCGCAACAACAACCTTATTTTTCTATCAATGGTCATTGCTTTGGTTTTGGCTATAAGTATGCTCATAACCCGTTCGGTAGCTGATAGTCTTAACAGTATAAAAGAGGCGGCGCAGCGCATTGCCAAAGGTGGTACCGATATTGAGCTTCATGTCCTCTCGCACGATGCCATAGGCGCACTTGCCCGCTCCATCAATGAAGTAGATGCAAATAATAAGGTTCTTGCCGCAGCGGCCGATGCCATTGGCAGAGGCAACTTTGATATAGCCGTAACACCTCGTAGTAATGAAGATTTGTTGGGAAATGCTGTAGTGGCAATGCGGACTGATCTCAAGACTTTCAACGAACAAAATGCAAGGAAGATATGGATTCAAACCGGGCTGACGAAAGTGAACGATGCTATTCGTGGAGACCTTGATGTACCCACTATTTGCAGCCGGGTAATGGAAGTATTGGTTCCATATCTACAGGCGCAAATGGGATTGGCTTACGTAAGTCAGGAAGGTGCTGTGTTGCGTTATGCCGCAGGTTATGCAGTTGCAGATGCTTCCCGAATTCGTAAGGTGCTGGAGTTGGGAGAAACCCTGGTGGGACAGGCAGCCCGCGATAAGCAATTGGTATCTCTAACCGATGTGCCGGATGAATTTACTCACGTTGCCACAGCTTCAGGCAGTCAGCCTTCCAAACATCTTTTGGTATTGCCGCTGGTTCACAACGACATAGTAGAAGGGGTTTTGGAGTTTGGTGCGCTCGTAGCGTTTTCTCCCAATGCCACTGCGCTGCTGGAGCAGGTTGCCAATAATATTGCGATAGCCTTGCAAGCAGCAAAAAGTAAAGCACGACTTCAGGAATTGCTGGAAGAAACCCAATCCCAATCGGAAGAGTTGCAGGCACAGCATAACGAGCTGGAAAATCTTAATACAGAACTGGAAGCGCAGGCACAAAAACTTCAGGCTTCAGAAGAAGAACTACGCGTACAGCAGGAAGAATTGATGCAAAGTAATCAGGAACTCGAAGAGCGTTCCCGATTACTGGAAGAACGCAATCAACTTATAGCCGAGCGTAATCTTGAAATACAGAAAAAAGCAGAAGAACTGGAATTGAGTACGCGCTACAAGTCTGAGTTCCTGGCAAATATGTCGCACGAATTGCGCACACCCCTCAATTCCATATTGCTGCTATCGCGGTTGCTTGCTGAAAACCATGATGAAAACTTGTCGGATGACCAGATCGAATACGCGACTGTAATTCAAAGTTCAGGTTCGGGACTTCTTTCACTTATAGATGAGATTCTCGACTTGTCGAAGATTGAAGCGGGTAAAATGAGTCTTGAATTCGATCAGGTAAACCTGCGTGCTGTGGGCGAAGAAATGCGCAGATTGTTTTCTCCGATAGCCGTAGAAAAAGGCATTGCGCTCAATATATCTTTCAACGAGCCGTTGCCCTCAAGTATTGAATCTGATAAGTTGCGGTTGGAACAAATACTCCGCAATCTCTTGTCGAATGCCATTAAGTTTACCCAACGTGGCTCCGTTAATCTTGTCTTCCGCCTGGCGGAAGGATCAGGAAAGATGGAAATAGCAGTGAAGGATACTGGTATTGGCATTCCGGAAGAGAAACAACAACTGATCTTTGAAGCCTTTCAACAGGCAGATGGTTCTACCCGCAGAAAGTTTGGCGGCACAGGACTTGGACTTTCTATTAG
>ENA-UOUJ01000891-UOUJ01000891.1-activated-sludge-metagenome-genome-assembly--contig:-NODE-891-length-17379-cov-7.957689_pt1 | contig 17379 bp, 15 predicted proteins | sample MGYA00249839_ERZ747224 | MGnify/ENA primary metagenome ERZ747224 (study PRJEB28782, sample SAMN03220277) | activated sludge metagenome | biome: wastewater; feature: sewage sludge; material...
ATCCGCCCGGTGCGGTTGCCGCCGTGGGCGGCGGGGGCGAGCCCGACCACGAGGACCCGCGCGGACTCGTCCCCGTAGGAGGGCACGGGCCTGCCCCAGTACGGCTGGTCGGCGAAGGCCCTTCGCTTCTCCCCGGCCACGGTCTCGCGCCACTGGACCAGCCGCGGGCAGGCCCGGCACACGCTGACCCGCGCGTCGACCTCGGCCAGCGAGGACGCCGATGCCGCCAGGTCCCGGACCTGGTCGGCCGAGGCCGCGGCCGGCGTCGTGGGCAGTGCGGGGTCCTCCGGCCAGCCGGTGCCCGGCGGCACGGGTGAGGCGAAGCGCCGTCCCGTCAGCGGATGCGGGAGCGCTTCCGCATCCGGTGACGGGACAGCGCCGGGGTCCTCATCGGGGTGATCAGCTGTCATCATCCCGAGTAGATCACACTGCTCACACCCGGGGCGCCTGCGATCTTCACACCCCTCTCCGCCGGGCCTACCCTGAAGGGGGATCGCGTCCAAGGAGAGTGCGTCATGGCGTTCGTCCAGCTGATCGAATACACCACCACCCGGCCCGAGGAGGTGGCCGAGGTCCTCGCCGAGTGGGAGCGGGCCACGCAGGGCAAGCGCACGGCGCGCCGGGCCGTGTGGATGACGTACCGCGACAACCCGGACCGATACTGCGAGGTCGTCTTCTTCGACTCCTACGAGTCGGCCATGGAGAACTCGCAGCTTCCGGAGACCGCGGAGTTCGCCAGGAGGATGCGGGAGCTCGTGGACGGGGAGATCACGTTCCGCGACTTCGACGTCGTGGACGAGCGCGAGCTCTAGGCAGGAACCGCCGGCGTTACGGTCACGATGCACGGTGAGACACGCCGCGCGAACCACCGTCCATCGTGCTCGTAACCAACTCGAGGCGTCAGCGCTCCCCCGTGCCCGCCCTCTTGCGCGGCCCGGGGACCTTGGCGTCGGACTCGCGCAGGTACAGCGGCTGCACGGGCAGCAGGCCCCGGCCGCGGCGCAGGGAGAGCTCGCCGACCAGGCCGAGGGCACCGGCGTCCGGGACGGTGGTGCGGAACTCCGGGACGGAGGACAGCACGTCCGGGTAGAGCCCCGCCCCGGCGCCGTAGACCGGCAGCGGGGTGACGTCGGCCGGGGCGGTGACGAACGGGCCGTGGAGGCGCTGGAACTGCCCGCCCACGTGCGAGTAGTGCGCCCAGTAGACCTCGCGGCGGCGGGCGTCGGTGGCGACGACGAACTCGTCCACCCCGCGGCGCCAGGCGTCCTCGGCGGCGGGGTGGGCGATCGCGTCCAGGCTCATCACCCCGTGCACGTCCAGCCCCCAGGCGAAGGCGAGCGAGCGGGCGGTCACCAGCCCGGCGCGCAGCCCGGTGAACGGCCCGGGCCCGACGCCGGCCACCACGGCCCCGAGGTCCGCCGCGGCCACGTTCGCCTCCCGCATGACCTGCTGCACGGCGGGGGCGAGCACCTCGGCGTGGGTGTTGGTCTCGGTGGTGGAGAAGCGGGCGAGGACCTCGCCGGAGAGCACGACGGCGGCGCTGGCGGTCGCGGAGGCATCGATCGCGAGCAGGGGGCGGGGGGCGGAGGTCACGGGGTCCAGTCTACGGAGCACCCGTACCCGTCACGGCGGCTCCGGTGAAAACCCGACGCCACCAGCGACTCATCCTCCCCGGGACCACCCCCGTGCACTAGATTGAGCGTGTGACAACCCCTCCCCCTCCGGGTGCCTCGACGCCTGCCGAGGACCTGACGGAACTCGCCTCGGCCCTGGACGAGGCGGCGCTACGCCACAACTTCTCCGGTGCCATCTCCATTGACGTGGAGGGCTCCCCCGTGCTGTCCCGCGGGTACGGGCTGGCCGAGCGTGTGCTGCGCATCCCGAACACGCCCGAAACCCGGTTCGGGGTGGCGAGCGTGTCCAAGGCCTTCACGGCACTGGTCATCATGTCCCTCATCGAGGACGGCTCCCTGTCTCGGGTCTCGAGGGTGCGGCCCATGCTCGGCCTGGACCTGCCGGAGATCGACGATGACGTGACCCTGGAGCACCTGCTCGGCCACACCTCGGGCCTCGGCGACTACCTGGACGAGTCGGCCGACTGGGAGGTCACCGACTACGTGCTGCCCGTCCCCACGCACACCCTGGCCGAGACCGAGGGGTTCCTGCAGGTGCTGCACTGCCCGCAGGTCTCCCGGCCCGGAGAACGGTTCGCCTACAACAACGGCGGGTACATCGTCCTGGCGCTGGCCGCCGAGCGCGCCTGCGGCCGGAGCTTCCACGAGCTGGTCACCGAGCGGGTGCTCGCCCCCGCGGGCATGGGCAATACCGGCTACCCCCGGCTGGACGAGCCCGCCGCCGGTACCGCCACCGGGTACCTGCGGTGCGACTCGGTGCGCACCAACGTGCTGCACCTGCCGGTGCGCGGCAACGGCGACGGCGGTGCCGTCACCACGGTCGAGGACCTCAGCAGGTTCTGGCGCGCCCTGGCGGACGGCAGGATCGTCTCCCGTGGGGCGCTGGCGGAGTTGACCCGCCCCCGGCACCACGACGAGTACGAGGGTCTGCGCTGCGGGATGGGCTTCTGGCTCGACGAGGACGGCCCCGGTTGGATCCTGGAGGGATACGACCCCGGCATCTCGGTGCGCACCCGCTTCGACCCGACCACCCGGACCACCGTCACCATCGTCTCCAACGACTCCGAGGGCGCCTGGCCGGTCATCCAGCGCTATGTGGACTGGCTGAATCCCTGCGGATCCTGGATCTGACCCGCTGCACCCCAGCACGGCGCCTGCCTGCCTGCCTTCGCTGCGCGACCAGCCCCTGCACCTGCACCTGCACCTGACCAGTAGCAACCGAGTACACCACCCCGTTTCCCGTCCCCTCCGGCCCGCCTACCGTGTGAGCAGCACCGGCGACGGGAGGGGCGACCATGGCGACACCCACTGGGAGCACCCTGGGCCGCCGGGCCGCCCTGGCGGTGCTGGCCGGCGTCGTGATCTCCACCGGCGCCCAGGTGAAGGCGACCCCCTCCGCGACGGGTGACGCCCGGTTCACCTCGGTATCCCCCGAGCCTGCGGGACGGGGACGGACCGCGCTGACCGGAACCGCGCGCTACACCGCGGAGTCCACGGCCTGGGGGCACGCGACGGTGACCGACCGGCACACCGGACAGCGCACCCCGGTGGCCCTCGACTACGGACGGCTCTACGCGTTCGGGTCCTCCACCATCGCGCTGTCCGGCCCGCGCTTCGCCGCCGAGTTCCGGGGCATGCCGTTCTACAACGGGGGTCACAGTGGTGAGCTCGCCGAGGAGACGGTGGCGCGCCTCGGTTCCCACCCGGCGCAGGACACGGCCTTCCGGCCCACCCACGGCCAGCGCGGGGCCATCCTGCTGCTGAACCTCGGCAAGAACAACCTCAACGGGGCCGGTGGGACCCGGGACGTCGGCACGCTGCTGCAGTGGACCCGGGACGCGGTGGCCTGGAACGGTGACACCAATGTCCTCGTGATGGGCCACTTCGTCAACACGCACACTCCGCGCGCCGGTTCGGCGCTCCGGGACGGGGTCACGGCCTACAACGCCGCGGCCCGCGCCGAGTTCGGCCGGCAGTTCCTCGACCTGGGCGGGTTCCTCACCTCACCGGAGGTGTGGGGGTACGCCGGCATCACCCCGACGCCGGCAGACCGGCAGGAGCAGGCGGCCGGGAACAAGCCGCCCTCGCTGTCCAAGGACAGCGCGCACCTGAACCCTGCGGCCGAGGCGGCCGTCGCCCGCCTGGTGCACGAGCACCTGCGTGAGCTCGGTTGGTTGCGCTCCGGGCCCGGGTAGGCCACCACCCCCTAGGATCACGGTGTGGAGACTGACCCGAACGGATCGATGGCCCTGCTGCGCCGTGTGCGCGCGGGCCTGGACCGCCTCTCCCCCGCGGCTTCCCTGGCGGAGCAGCAACGGGGTGCGGTGCTGATCGACGTGCGCACCGAGACCCATCGCGCCGAGGCCCCGGGCATCCCGGGCGCGATCGTGATCGACCTGACGGTGCTCCCCTGGCGGCTCGATCCCGGCTTCGAGTACCGCATCCCGGAGGCCACCCGCTGGGACACCCGCTACGTGCTGTTCTGCCGGCACGGCTACGCGTCGTCCCTGGCGGCGTGGAACCTGCGCCAGATGGGACTGCATCGCGTCACGGACATCGACGGCGGCTTCGAGGCCTGGCAGCAGCACGGCCTGCCGGTCACCTACGGAGACTTCGACGTCCGCACGTGACCGACAGGCCCGGCCGCGAGCGCTCCGCGGCAGAGTATGAGTGCTCCGGATTACTGCATGAACATCAGGAAGAAGAAGAACGCCGCCAGGACCAGGAGCACCAGGGCGATCCCGACGGCCGTCCCGGCCTCCAGGCGCTTGGGGTTCGATCCGTAGACGGTCCGATAGTGGGTACGGCTCTGAGAGTTGTTCATGGTGGCCCCTCCGAAGAGTTCAGCGGAAATCCGCACGTGCGTATGAGACGGGAACCGGCGCGGCGTTTCTTGGGGATGGCCGAGCGGTTACCTGAACGCGAGTCTAGCGAGCGCCGCCCCTCAAGAGCTAGAGATCTGCTCAACATCCATCGCATACGACGGTATGTGTCGTGGAGCGTCCTGCAGCGCACCGGGGGCACTGGGGATCCAGCACGACCACCACCCGGGGTTCTCGTGTGTCGCGGATGCACGTGCAGATCGCCGTGGTCCTGCCGTTGAGTCGGCCCATGGTCTACTTCGCCTCCGTGGCATCAGGGTTTCCTGCTTGCCGAGGAACCTACGCACGGACGCCACGGGGAACATGCGAGGGCCATACTCGTTGACCTCTTGGTGCCCCGTGACCAGGCTCTTTACGACGCTTTCACAGCATGGGACCACGCAGGGTTGTCAGTGGGGCAGTGCCGCGGAGGCCCAGCGGGGCCCGTAGGCCAGGACGACGGCGGTGCGCGCCTCGTCCTGCCCGGCACCGTCCTCGTCGGAGAAGTCGGTGATGATGGTGCCGGCCTCGGCGTCGGCGCGGACGCCTTCGCCACCGCTCGTTCCCCCACCGGTCGCGCGCAGCAACTCGATGTCCAGCCACGACGCCTCGGGGTCATCGGGCCAGCCGGCCAGGGACTCCGCCAGTCCCCTCCCCCACTCGACGACCGTCACCGACCGGTCCACGGTGGTGTCCAGGTCCAGGTCGGACAGCTCGCCGGCGGATGCGAGCCGGTAGGCATCCACGTGCACCAGGTCGGGTCCGCCCTCCTGGGACGGGTGGATCCGGGAGAGCACAAACGTCGGAGAGATGATGCCCTCCCGCACGCCGAGTCCCGCCCCGAGGCCCTGGGTGAAGGTCGTCTTCCCGGCCCCGAGCTCCCCGGTCAGGATCACCACGTCACCGGCCCGCAGCTGCTGGGCCAATTGCGCGGCCCATGCCTGCGTCGCGGCGGCTCCGTCCAGCGTCACCTCGAGCCGGGCCAGCGGGTGCGGGACCGGCACGTGGACGGATCTCACCGGCTCTCCCCCGTGGGGATCCCGGCGTCCACGCCCGGATCCGTGTCCACGTGGATCCTCGGGACCCGGGCACCGATGCGGGTGACGAGTTCGTAGTTGATGGTCCCGGCCGCGGCGGCCCACTCGTCGGCGGCGATCCCGGACTCCGGGCCGAACAGGTCCACCCGGGCCCCGATGGGCGCTGCGGCGGCGTCCTCGGTCCGCAGGTCCACCACGAACTGGTCCATGGCGATCCGCCCGGCCACCTCGTACCGCTGGCCGCCGATGGACACGGGGGCGGCGATCGCCGTCCGCGGCACCCCGTCCCCGTACCCCAGGGGGACCAGGGCCAGGCGTGTGGGGGCGGAGGTGTGGTACCGGTACCCGTAGGAAACGCCCTGGCCGGCGTCGACGGCCTTGTTGTTCGCCACCGTGGTGGTGACGGTCATGGCGGGGATGAGCCCGAATTCCTCAGCGGGACGGTCGCTGAACGGTGAGAGTCCGTAGATCCCCAGGCCGGCTCGGACCAGGTCCAGGTGGGCATCCGGACGCCCCAGGATGCCCGGGGTGTTGGCGATGTGCCGCAGGTCCACGGTCAGCCCGGCACTCTTGGCGGTCTCCACGGCATCGTGGAACAGGGCCAGTTGCTCGTCCGTCTCGGCGTCGCGGTCCTCCTCGTCGGCCACGGCCAGGTGGGAGAAGATCCCGACCACCCGGATCACCCCGGCCTCCTGCAGCTCGGCGGCCCGGGCCACCACGCCCGGCCAGTCGGCCAGCGTCGCCCCGTTCCGTCCGAGCCCGGTGTCCACCTTGAGGTGCACCCGCGCAGGGCGTTCCAGGCGCTGCGCGGCCTGGGCGATCGCCTCCAGCTCCCAGCCGGAGATGCCGAGGTCGATGTTCTCCTCGATGGCCCGCCCGAACGGGGTGTCCCGGGTGTGCAACCAGGCCAGCGTCGGCGCGCTGAGCCCGGCGGCCCGCAGTTCCAGCGCCTCGGACACGTGTGCCACCCCGAGCCAGGTGGCCCCGGCCTCCACGGCTGCGCGGGCCACGGGCACCGCACCGTGTCCGTAGCCGTCGGCCTTGACCACGGCCATCAACGCGGACGGCTGGACCCAGGACCGCAACTGGGCCACGTTGTGCCGGATCGCGGCCAGGTCCACGACGGCGGCCCGCTCAGCGGGGAGAGAGGGCCCGGTTAATGTGGCGGATCCAGCCGGACCGGTAGGCCCGGTGATACCCACCGGCTGCAGGGCCGGCGGGGTGTGGAAGTCGGTGATGGCGTCGCTGACAGAAGACATGATGGGCCCCATTCTTCCATCACACCCTGAGTGCACCATGGTGGGCGTGCGCGTACGCTCCGGACGCGTATCGAACGGGTGCCTGGCTGGTGGAGACACAGTGGTCCCCCGTACGTCGTGGGTACCCGTCGCAGCTGCCGCAGCTGCGGGATAATGACCTACACGCCGGGTGGGGACAGTGTTTTCCCGGTCGCCGGTTCTTTGCCAGACGCCATGACGTCACGCACGGCACCTGCCAAGGCTGAGGCGCCGAAGGGCCCCTGAGCTGCGGAGCGCTGCCCGGCCATGCCGTGCAGCCATGCCGCAGCGGCCACCTTCTCCACCGTGGCGGTCGGGCCGTCGTGTTCAGTCCGCGCAAGGGCGGAACCGATGAGGCCGGCCAGGGTGTCCCCGCTGCCGGCCGTCGCCAGTTCGGGGCCGCCCTCGTTCTGGACGATAGTCTGTCCGTCGGGAGCGACGCAGACGGTGGTCGGCCCCTTGAGGACCACGACGACGCGCAGTTCCTTCGCCGTCCGCCGCGCGGTGGCCACGGGATCCCATCCGGCCACTGCAGCGAAAGAGACGTTCATATCCGGGGAGAGCCGGCTGACCAGGCGCCGCAACTCCCCCTCGTGCGGAGTCAGCACGACGGGGGCTCCGGCGGCGCGTAGCCGGTCCAGGTCCTCCAGGGTAACCAGGTCCAGCGCGGAGGCATCGAGCACCAGCGGCAACGCGCCGTCCACACAGGCCTCGACGACCTCGGCCAGACGCGAGCGCGCATCGTCGTCGGAGCCGAGTCCCGGTCCGGCCACCCACGCCCGGGCCTTCCCTTCGACCGCGTTACCGGCCACCACTTCGGGACAGGCCGCGAGGACGAGGTCCGCGGCCCGCTGCGGACCGGCGTACTGGACCATTCCCAGCCCCGAGGCCACGGCCGCGTGGCAGACCAGCACCGCGGCCCCGGGGTACCGCTCCGATCCGGCGCACACCCCCAGGACGCCGCGGCGGTACTTGTGGTCGTCCCATGCCGGAGGCGCGAAGACCGCGAGCGCCTCGTCGCGCTCCACCGAGGACACGTCCGGCGTTCCCAGGTACGGCCCCAGCCCGATGTCAACGAGTTCCACACGGCCGGCGGCGTGTGCCCCGGCACCGATGAGCAGTCCGGTCTTGAGGGCACCGAAGGTGACGGTCAGGTCCGCGGGGATCACTCCCCCGGCCACGTGGCCGGTGTCCGCGTCCACGCCCGAGGGCAGGTCGCAGGCGACGACGGTGACCCCTGGCGGCACCGGCGGTATCGACGCCGGTTCCCAGCCGCCCCGGGCCCCGGTCCCCAGTACGGCATCAATGACGAGCACGGCGTGGTCCGGGATCTGCTCCCGCACCCGGCCACCGGCGCGCAGCAGCGCGTCCAACCCAGCCTCGTGCATCCGGGCTCCCGTCGGCACGGCGACGGCGTCCACGCCCCGCTGACGTAGGAAGCTCAGCGCCCACAAGGCGTCCCCGCCGTTGTTCCCCGTCCCCACGAGGGCCACCACCGCGACGCCCGCCACGGGTCCACGAGCGCGCAGTTCCCGCAGGACGTGTGTGGCCAGCCCCCATGCGGCCCGGCGCATCAACTCGTCACCGTGGCCGGTCTCGAGCAGGGGCCTCTCGGCGGCCCGGACGGCGGAGCCGGGATAGGCGTGCATCAGGGCGGCCCTCCTAGGTCGGCGTGGATCTCAGCCCTCGGCGACAACCATCGCCGTGGCGATGTCACCGTCGTGGCTCAGGGACAGGTGCCAGGTCTCCACGCCCCGGGCGGCAGCCACCTCGGCGACGGTGCCGGTGGTCACCACGTGGGGTGCTCCGGCGGCATCGACATCGATCCGGCAGTGCTGCCAGTTCATCCCGGCGGGGGCGCCGAGGGCCTTGGCGATCGCCTCCTTCGCCGCGAAGCGCGCGGCGAGGGAGCGGACGTTGAGCTCGCGCTCGGAGGGAGTGAAGAGCCGCTCGCGCAGGCCGGGTGCCTTGGCCAACTTGGGTTTCGACATCTCGCCCGCCTCAGGCAATTAAGATCTCAGAACATTCGAAACAGGAATGTCGGCTTGGAGGCTCCGTCCTGTCGAAGACATCATTGTGTAGAGCAGTCGATCGGCACCGGCGCCCGTCCGCCAGTTCGTCGCCGCTTCTAGACCACGGCAATAATCCGCGCCCTCATCTTGTGAGTTTACCGCGACAACGTCCATCCGGGGTTGGCGTCTCAAGAGAACCGCCACGCAGTCAACCGAACCTTATCTAGCCGACTCCACCATGGTCCGCGTACCCGGCCGGCGTTGCCACGGGCGGTGGTAATAAGTCCGCGCGATCCCGTGAATGATGGCAAGGCGCAGCTCGTTGCGGTTGGCCCAGCGACCCCCGGCCCGAAGAGACGATTTCCCCTGGCGGGCCTGGACCGGCTTCTGCCTCTCCTTGACTCCCATCAAACACCTCCAAGAAGTCGGTGTTATGACGACCGGTTGATTCGGCTTGGCTACCGCGGTCACTGTAAACAATGCACCCGGTCACGAATCCAGTCCCGCGGTGAGCCACCGTGTCGTCCAGTGCAGCAATGGCCAGGTAGGAGTTAATCCGCAGGCCCCGTGGCGTAACTAACGATCTGCCCCTCAACAGCCGACCCTGATCGTGCACAGATGAAGATTGCCCCCCCTGGTGCGGTGCTCGTCGATATCCGTCAGCCCCTGTTGTTGACGCTCGTGGCGGTGAAGTCCCGTTGAAGCGGGTCATCGAAGACCGGCGAGCCAGGTTTCTTGCCATGCCACTTTGCACGGCGCATCGTGGCCGAGATGATCCGCTGCTGGAAATACAGCCACTACACCGCCGGTCCGCAACGACATGGTCAGCGGCCGCAGCTCATCTGCGATGAACCGTTGTCCAACCTCCGGATCGCTGGCATGGACGTCGGAGGCAGCCTTGAGCAGGGGCTCCTCCCCTCAGTCCCGTGTTGAGACCGGCCGGGTACACCACTTGTAGACGGCCTGCTTGGAATAACCCCATACCCGACAGGACACCGTCACCGGGGCTCCGGTGGCGGCAAGGCCACGGACCAGCGGGGACCTCACTATGAGCGCGCTTGCCCCGGCAGGAAGTTCGTCTGAAACAGAGAGGTAGTGGTCGAATGCAGGATCGCGTTTCCCGCTCCAACACCCGGATCCGCTGGAGCTTCATTGCCTGCTCCCCTCGGCGCCTTCGGCCAGTTCGAAGCCGTGTTGATGCAGGTAGCTTCGTTCACTCAGGACTACAGCGCTGAAATGGACATCCCAAGGTGCTGGCAGACCGGCTTCTGCGTCATTCCTTGCTCGAGCAAGTTCAGGGTGCTGGGCCTGAACTCCTCCGAGTGCCGTTTTCGCACGATGACTACCTTCTTAGTCCCGCAGAGCAGTCCGGCAGTCAACCGAACCTTCAGCGGGCCCACAGCCGGCACGTGGACGCGCTAACGTGCCGCGCCGATTGCGCCAAAGTGGCAACTTCGATGGGGCCGTGATCCAGTTCGAGGGGTGTGACACCGACCGGACCACCTCGCGGCACCCGATCCCCCGGCGTCCACCCCTCGGCGCGGATTATCGCGGATGGTTGCTTCCGGCAGGACTCGGACACCGCGACCAACCCAATCGTTCCCAAGGACTTCGACTACGGCTGTCGCACCGCACTCGTGCGGGCCACACCGCCGACGTTAAAGGTCACACAGGTCAAGACGCTTACCCCGGTGCTACCAGCGGCGGGCGCAACCACCACCAGCCCCCGTGTGACCCTCCCGAAGGGGCCAAGGTTTAAGCGCAGCGTGGTCAAGAATGGGCTGCCATGGCGTGCGGCTCCAACCGGCCACTCCCAGTTGCACATCGGCGCAGAGGGGTGGACAACGGCCCTTGCCTCCTCCACTGTCAGCCCGTTCAACGGCACACACACCATCGACGTGTCCGACATTAGGGTAAGCTCCACCGCCACCCTGGAGCTCCGCGTCACTGGCGCGACCGGGCACAACACCAACAGCGGGGGGACACTACCAGCGCCTATATCGAGTACATCTGATCTGGGCCGATAGCATGGTCGAGTGAAGATGCACGATTCCCTGCCCCTGCTGGCGACCATGGCCCTGACCGCAGTGATTGTTCTAGCAGCCGTCGCCTCACCGGCAGGGGCCGGGGTTGCGTTCTCTATCCTGGCCGCGGTGGGGATACTCGCCGTCATCAAAGGGTGGTGGCGACGTGCCTACGTCATCACCATCCTCGCCATGTTCGCCGGAGCATCCAACATTGATGCGTTGGCGGCGGTCGGTGGCCCTCTGAAGATGGCCGCCCTGGGTTCACTGCTGGTCGTCACCTTGGTAGAGACAGCCGGAAAGGCAGCCGAGTACTACAACGGCATTCACAAGGCCGCCATGCGCATCCTTTGGCTGACGGTCGTCTACGCCCTAGTCTCCTTCATCTGGAGCGTGTCTCGCGTGGAAACCCTAATTGAAGGGCTAACATTTGCCGGTTTCGTGTTGCTCCTGCAGCGCGTCAGCACCGTGCGCTGGAAAGACAGAGGCGCGATGATGGGTGATCTAAGCGCTGTCTACTGGACATTCTTTGTGATGCTCGCAGCCGGCCAAGTCATGGCCGCTTTTGGAATGTTCGAAGCCATCTCCGACTTCAGCGGGCGTCAACAGGGAATCTTGAACAACCCAAACCTGCTGGGAATGCTCGCAGCCATCACCTTCGCACTCGGTATCGGCGTCGCGGCACGTAGGCGTTCAGCTATCACGTGGGCATCCCTACTCATCCCGGCATCCCAGGTCGTGCTATCCCAGTCCCGCACCGCCATGATCGCCGTCACCGTGGCCGTCGTGGTCGTTGTCGTCAAGGGAAGTCTCGCCCGGCTCGTCGCCGCCCTAGCCATCAGCCTGGTTGGTTTCCTGTTCATCCAAGCATCGGGTGTCGATCTCCTCGGGGATTCTATGGATCGCTTCACGGCCAACGAGGGCGGCGACGTCCTCAACGCCCGCGGCGACGTCTGGGGCGAAGTGTTCGAGCGCCTAGCGGTCAACCCTCTGGGTGTGGGATGGGCAGCCTCGCAGATCGCGCTCGAAGCACTACACGCAGCAGGGTTAGGCGTGGGCATATTTTCCGTCCATAACTCCTACCTTCAGATGCTCTATGAACTCGGCTGGGCGGGCCTGCTCCCCGTGGTATTGGTTTCTGGGTTACTACTCGTTGTCATCATCAAGGCGCCTGCCAAGGATTTCGCCGCGGGCTTGACGGCCACAATCGTGGCGGGCGTTGCCATCCAGTTCACCGAGTCCGCGATCTTCGGGGTGGGCCAACCGTATCCTTACCTGTTCTGGTTCGCAGTGCTGGCCGCCGTGCTAAGTATTAAGCCGAAGTCGAAAGACGACCAAGAGAAAATCCGATCATTCCCACTTGAAGCGGCTGACCTGAGCCAGCAGTCAGCAAGTGTGGGTGCCGGAGGCCCAGTCAATTAATTAACAGGGCCTCCGGCACCCACACTTGCAGGGCGGTAGAGCAGTGGCAGAGTGCAAAGAAGGTCACCGAATCACAGCCTGTGGCCGTGCTGCCTTGAAGTGGCATCAAAGCATAAGGACCACGACACTCCGGCCCTACCCCTGCTTACTGGGTGAGAGAGGATGCGAAGAAGTCGGACATACCGCGGGATTGCTCAGGACTGATGTGCAAACCATCGCGGTAGATCCAAGTCCCGTCGCGATACCCTGAGCAGGTATCTGAACACAACGCGAGTACTGGGTCGACCATTGGAGTGCCCGTAACCTCAGCAGCCCGTGTCTCAGCGCTTACGGCGTACTGACGCTGCTGGGCGACTTCTGCCTTGGTGAGAGACGGGGCACAGAATTCTGGACTGTTGATCAGCTCCTGGGTACTGCAGTCGGCAGGATGCCACCATTCTCTGAACGGATCCGGGAAATGTGGCGCAGTCGCAACGAGCATGATCTCGTGGCCGGAATTCTGCAACGTCTGGATTTGATCTTGCAGGGCCTGCTCCCAGACTGCGGCTTTGGCATCGATTCCAGACTGACCCGCAAGGGTCACTGTCTGAGTGGCCAATCCGTTGCCGGCAGTGGCCATGACGACAGTCCCGGATGCCTGCGTGTTTAGCCACGCCGTACCATCCTTCACGTATGTCGCACATTCCTCGCCCTTCGTGGGCTCCTCGGAGTCGTGACGTTGCGCGTCGAAAAATCCGCAGCCACCCCAGGTGGCCACAACCAGCGGGCGACGTAGCTCCTCGGCAGCACCGATCATCGCTTCGGTGTACTGCTGCGCGTTTGAATCACCCATGAGATAGATCGGAGAACCGGGTCGATCAAGGCCCCAGGTGCAAGGACTCATATCGCGCTGACTCACCGGAATGGTCGAAAGGCACTCCTTGTACCCGACGGGCCGCTCGTTGAGCTGGTCCGTTACAGCCTTCAATTGAGGGTTGTTCCAACTGAGCATGCTGCCTACCAGCAACACCAGACATGCCCCGCCGGCGGCCGCAAATACCCCTCCGGGGACGACCACCGTCCGCCACTTAAGCGACCTGTAGCCAAGTCTCTTGAACGGCTCTTCCACGTATCGATAGGTGAGGTCAGCCAGGAGGATCGCAACGACGACTGCGCTGATAACGCCCAGCCCAGAGTCAGGCCAGACGCGTCGGGCAATAACGATTGCCGGCCAGTGCCACAAATACAGGGAGTAGGAACGATCACCGACCCACGTCATCACCTTGGTGCCGAGTACAGATGCCACCGGATTAGGGTGGGAACCGCCCAGTATTACCATCGCCGCACCGAAGACCGGAAGAAATGCGGCATAGCCAGGAAAATGCATGGCACTAGTGATGACAACCGCTCCGACACCAATGAGAACGAGTCCCAGTGCCGAGACCGCGGTGGAGACCGGCGCCGGAACGCGATCCAGAACAGTGCGACGGCTCAGCGCGAGTGCCAGGAGCACTCCAACGGCGAACTCCCACGCCCGGGTCGGCATCATGTAAAAGGCGAACTGCACTGGGTTGCGGACAAACCCGAGAGTCTCGCCCATCGAGGTGGCCAGGGACAGCACAAAAGAAGCGGTACCGATCAACACCACTAGTCCGACAAGTAGCTTCATCGGGTCCCACCGGCGCTTGCGGGCGACCATCCATCCCAGGGCAATTACGACGGGAAAGAACATGTAAAACTGTTCTTCCACACCCAGCGACCATGTGTGCAGGAACGGGTTCGCCTGCACGTGCGGGCTGAAGTAGTCCGACGCGATGAAGTACAGGGCGATGTTAGAGACCCATACCAGCGCCGCACCGCCCGTGGCCGCCGCCTGCTGCTGGATGCCCAAGGGGGAGACCAGCAAGATCGACACGATGGCCGTCACGAGGATGACTAAGGTCGCGGCTGGCATGAGTCGGAAGATGCGCCGCTTGTAGAACTCCTTGAACCCGACCCGATCATCCCGGTGCAGGCCGCGCAAGAGGGAGAGTGTGATCACGAAGCCGGATATCACGAAAAAGATGTCCACGCCGGTGAAGCCGCCAGATAGTCCCCACCGGGCATGCTCGATAATCACAAGGACGACAGCGATAGCTCGCAGACCCTGAATGTCCAGACGCTTCCGGTACTGTGGCTGTTCTATTGCGCGCGCGACAACCGGCAGTGTTTCCGTACTCATGTTTCCCCTCGCAGACGTGGATCCCCGCAGTGATCCTAACGGGGCCATGACTTCGTTACTGACAAAGGCGTAACTGATGACGGCATGAAGACCGGATCAGTGCATAAACATCATGGAGAAAGTGAGCCTCCGAATGCGTGTGGCGGTGGCGCTGACCTGATTGGAATACTCCACGAAAGACAGCCTCCCCCTTAGCGTGATTGTGCGAGGCGGGGCTTAGTCCTTGATGCGGTCGATGGGCGTCTGGAGCCAATCCGGCGGCGGGGCGTCGCACGCCGGGGTCAGGAAGGCCTTGCCGTAAGCCGACATGGCGTAGACGAAGTCATAGACATAACCGAGCGCGCGCCGGACTGGCTGGAACTCGTACATGTACACGGGTCCGGCCCAGCATCTCTCCACGAGCAGCCGGGATCGCTCGACGTGGTGGTTGAAGGTCAAGACACCAAGGCTCTGGGCGTCATGTTCTCGCGCGATGACCGTACCTCCCATGGCCTCGCCTTGGGTAGTCACGGGCTCGGGGGTGAAACACACAGACTCCACGCGCTTGGGAGCATTGCCGCACAATGAGTCCGAGGCACCATCAGGTACCGAGACGATGAGCAGGTCGGTGACTCCCGCCTCGGCCAGTCGGTACGCCTCATCGTGTGCCCCGTCCTGGGTGGACAGCACGAGCAGCGCATCAACGTGCGGCGCGGCGTTCTCCCGAGGGTTGGCCGTGAACCAACCCAGGATTGCGCCCGCGACCAGGAACGCAAGTACCACAAGTCCAGCTCCACGCATCACCCAGCGGCGCCATCGTCCCCGCCGGGCGGACCGACGCAGCCACGATATCCGGTCTGCTCGCGCGGCGCTTGCCCTGTCACCGTCGCCGGTCACCTGATCACCAACTGGCCCATACCCGCTCGCTCAACGCTCCGTGGACTGGAGGATCACGATCCCGCGACCGGGAACGGTGACCTTATCCCCCGCGCTGAACGCGGTGACGTCCGCGGCGGCATGGGCGGTGTCCACCACGAGCGTCCAGGAATCCGGGAACGGCGCACCCGGCAGGGTGTACTCCACCGGTTCCCAGTATGCGTTCAAGAGCACATAGAAATCGTGGTCGGTCTCGGCATCACCCGGCCGGACAGGAGCCGGCAGGTGGTGACCGTTGAGGAAGAACGCGATGGACCGCGCATGGTACGAGTCCCAGTCGGACTCGTCCTTGGGCGTTGCATCCGGCTCCAGCCACACGATGTCCGGCAGCTCCTCGGGGTTCTCGCGGGACATCGGTCGTCCTTCGAAGTACTGCCGGCGGCGGAACACCGGGTGTTCCTGGCGCAACCCGATCACTGTGGAGGTGAACTCGATGAGGGCCTCGTCCGCCTCGTCCCAGTGGACCCAGGACAGTTCGTTGTCCTGACAGTAGACGTTGTTGTTGCCCTGCTGAGTCCGGCCGAGCTCGTCCCCGTGGCAGATCATCGGCACACCTTGGCTGAGCATCAGGGTGGTCAGGTAGTTCCGCTGCTGCTGGGCGCGCAGGCGGTTGACCTCTGCGTCCTCCGTGGGCCCCTCCTCACCGCAGTTCCACGAGCGGTTGTGGGACTCACCGTCGTTGTTGTCCTCACCGTTGGCGTCGTTGTGCTTCTCGTTGTAGGAGACGAGGTCCCGCAGGGTGAAGCCGTCATGGGCGGTCACGAAGTTCACCGATGCCCGCGGGGTGCGATTGTCATCCTCGTAGAGGTCGGCCGAGCCGGTGATCCGGGTGGCGAACTCGGCCAGCGTGCCCGGCTCCCCACGCCAGAAGTCGCGGACGGTGTCCCGGTACTTGCCGTTCCACTCGCTCCACAGCCCCGGGAAATTGCCGACCTGATACCCGGCCCAGCCGACGTCCCAGGGCTCCGCGATGAGCTTGACCTGCCGCAGCACCGGGTCCTGGCGGACCACCTGGAGGAACCCGGACATCATGTCCGGTCCCTGCTCACCCTCGGCGCGGGTGAGCGTGGTGGCCAGGTCGAACCGGAACCCGTCCACACGCATCTCCTCCACCCAGTAGCGCAGGGAGTCCATGACCAGCTGTAGCACCATCGGATGGGACAGGTCCAGCGAGTTGCCGGTACCCGTGTAGTCCATGTAGTGGCGTTCGTCGCCCTCGACCAGGTGGTAGTAGTTCCGGTTGTCCAGGCCTCGGAAGGACAACGTGGGGCCCATGTGGTTGCCCTCTGCGGTGTGGTTATAGACCACGTCGAGGATGACCTCGAGGCCGGCGGAGTGTAGGTCCTTGACCATCTGCTTGAACTCGCGGACCTGCTCACCATGATCGCCGGAGGACGAGTAGGTGTTCTGCGGGGCGAAGTAGCCCAGGGTGTTGTATCCCCAGTAGTTCGAGAGTCCCTTGTCCTGCAGGTAGGAGTCATTGGTGAACTGGTGCACCGGCATCAGTTCCACGGCCGTGACCCCGAGCCGCTTCAGGTGCTTGACGACAGTCGGGTGCGCCAAGCCGGCGTAGGTGCCCCGTTGGTCCTCGGGCACGTCCGGGTGCAGGGCAGTCATGCCCTTGACGTGGGTCTCGTAGACGACTGTCTCGTTGAAGGGGATGTCCGGCCGCTCGTCCTCACCCCAGTCGAAGGAGTCGTCGATGACGATGCCGAGCATGGTGTGGCCCAGCGAGTCGGTGGTGTCGATCTCGTCGTGGTTCTCGAAGTCGTAGGAGAACTGGTGCTGGCCCCAGTTGAAGTCCCCCGTGATCGCCTTGGCGTAAGGGTCAATGAGGATCTTGGCGGCATTGAACCGCAACCCGGAGGCCGGGTCCCAGGGACCGTGCACCCGGTAGCCGTACACCTGGCCGTGTCCCACTCCGGCCACGTGCACGTGCCAAGTGTTGCCGGAGTGTTCGGTCAGTTCCAGACAGGTCTCCTGGCCCTGGTCATCGA
>ENA-UOUJ01000892-UOUJ01000892.1-activated-sludge-metagenome-genome-assembly--contig:-NODE-892-length-17376-cov-4.179782_pt1 | contig 17376 bp, 13 predicted proteins | sample MGYA00249839_ERZ747224 | MGnify/ENA primary metagenome ERZ747224 (study PRJEB28782, sample SAMN03220277) | activated sludge metagenome | biome: wastewater; feature: sewage sludge; material...
ACCAGATGCGGAAGAACGGCTTCCTCACCACGCAGGCGTACGATTCGCTGAAGGCCCTGCCCATCGGGATCCGCTTCCAGCGCGTGGACCATACCGAAGGACCGGCACCCTATTTCCGCGAAGTGCTGCGCGGCAAGCTGCAGGCCCTGCTGGCCGAACGCAACGAGGAGGGTGAGCTGCGCTTCGCCAAGCCCGATGGCACCCCGTACGACATCTACACGGATGGGCTCAAGGTGTACACCACCATCGACCGCCGCATGCAGGCCTATGGCGAATGGGGCCTGCGCGAGCACCTGGCCTCCGAGCTGCAGCCCGACTTCTTCAAGGACCTCGCGAAGAAGAAGAACCGGCCCTTCGATTTCCGCGTGACCCAGGAGGAGATCGATGGCATCCTCAGCACCGCGATGAAACGCAGCGTGCGCTACAAGGTGCTCACCGGCAAGCAGTGCGGCAACTGCGAACGCCCCTCGCGCTACATCGAGCAGGTGATACACGAAGGCCGCAAGCACTTCCATTGCCGACCCGACCTCGGCGGTTGCGATGGCTACTGGCCGGTGGTGAAGGAGGCCGACATCCCGAAGGTGTTCGACGCGCCAGTGAAGATGCGCGTGTTCAGCTGGAGGGGCGAGATCGACACGGTGATGAGCCCGATGGATTCGATCCGCTACTACAAGAGCTTCCTGCAGAGCGGCCTGCTCAGCCTCGATCCGCACACAGGCTTCGTGAAGGCCTGGGTGGGCGGCATCGACTTCAAGCACTTCCAGTACGATCACGTGGACCAGGCGCGTCGCCAAGTAGGCTCCACATTCAAACCCTTCGTGTACGCCACCGCCCTGCGCGAGGGCATGGACCCCTGCCGCGAGGTGCCCAACCAGAAGGTGTGCTTCGACATGCCGCCCGGCCAGCCCGACTGGTGCCCGGAGAACAGCGATGCGGTCTACGGCGGCATGGTGACCCTGGAGTACGCTCTGGCCAACTCCATGAACACGGTGACGGCCTGGCTCATGAAACAGTACGGTCCCCAGGCGGTGACCGTGCTGGCGCGACACATGGGCGTGAAGAGCCCGCTGGACCCCGTTCCCTCGCTCTGCCTGGGTGTGGCCGACCTCACGCTGATGGAGATGACAGGGGCCTTTGCCTCCTTCGCCAACCAGGGGGTCTACATCGAGCCCATCCTGTTCACGCGCATCGAGGACAAGAACGGCAACACGATCTATGACGTGACGCCGAAGACCTACGAGGCGCTCGATGAGCAGACCGCGTACAAGATGCTGAAGATCCTGAAGGGCGTGACCGACGGGGCCTACAACCCCAGCACCGGCAAGGTGGTGGGCACCGGCCTGCGCCTGCGCACCAGCTGGGGCAACCGCCAGAAGTACGCCAACATCAAGTTCCCCACGGCCGGCAAGACGGGCACCACGCAGAACAACTCCGACGGCTGGTTCATCGGCATCACCCCCGATCTGGTGACCGGGGTCTGGACCGGTGCGGATGACCGCAGTGTTCGGTTCGCCAGCACCGACAAAGGACAGGGCGCGAACATGGCCCTGCCCATCTATGGCTACTTCATGAACCGGGTCTACGGCGATCCCACCATCGATATCAGCACGGGCGATTTCGAGGTGCCACAGGGCTTCGACCCCACGACCATCGATTGCCGCCAGCGCAGCAAGGGGGGCGGCACGACCACCACGCCCACGTGGGACTAACTTGGTCCGGTCACCCCACCGGATGCCCGAGGAGCTTCGCAGTTTCCGCCGCTTTGCCGACCTGGACGAGGCCTTGTCCACGGCCGCCTTGCTCCGTGAAGCCGGATTCGAGGCGACGGTCCGGGAGAACAGCGCCGTCTTTGATGTGACCTTCACGGCCGGGGTCGAGCGCGAGCATCATGTGCTCCTGCCGGCGGACCAGTTCGGTGGTGCGGAGGCCCTGCTGGAGGAGCATGCGCGCGAGGAGGACGCGCCCCTTCCGGCCGAGCATTACCTGCGCACGTTCGACAACGAGGAGCTGCTGGCGGTGCTGCGCGAAGCGGATGCCTGGAGCCCCCAGGACCGCGTATGGGCCGCTGATCAGCTGCGCGACCGCGGCGTCACCATCGACACGGACGCCCTGCGCATGGCCCGGCAGCGCCGCATGGCCCAGCTCGCGGAACCGGAGCCTGCGGGCCGTATCTGGCTCGCCACCGGCTTCGCCTTGATCTGGCTGGGGGGCATCGGGGCCATGGTGATCGGGTGGAGCCTGTTGAACGCACGCAAAGTGCTTCCGGATGGGCGATCGGTGTATCGCTATGCCGAGGCGGACCGCCGCATGGGACAGGTCATCCTGGTGATGGGCGCCACCGTGCTCATCGGCACGCTCTACTTCCTGTTCCGCTGGTGATCGGTGCCAGGCACACGTGCTGCGGCCTCCTATCTTCGTCGCACTTCATTTTCCAGGACCATGAACAAGGTGGTGGCGAACGCCGACGAGGCGCTGCAGGGGCTTGTGGACAACATGACGCTGATGGTGGGCGGCTTCGGCCTATGCGGCATCCCGGAGAACAGCATCAACGCCCTCGTACGCAAGGGCGTGAAGGGCCTCACCTGCATCAGCAACAACGCCGGTGTGGATGACTTCGGCCTGGGCCTCTTGCTGCAGACCAAGCAGATCCGCAAGATGATCAGCAGCTATGTGGGCGAGAACGCCGAGTTCGAGCGCCAGATGCTGAGCGGTGAACTGGACGTGGAGCTGATCCCCCAGGGCACCCTGGCCGAACGCTGCCGCGCTGGAGGTGCGGGCATTCCGGCCTTCTTCACGCCCGCCGGCTATGGCACCGAGGTGGCCGCCGGCAAGGAGACGCGTGAATACGACGGCAAGATGTACGTGCTGGAACGCTGGCTCCGCGCCGACTTCGCCCTGGTGAAGGCCTGGAAGGGCGACCGCTTCGGCAACCTGGTGTACAAGCGCACCGCACGCAACTTCAATCCGATGATGGCCATGGCGGGCAAGATCACCGTGGCCGAGGTGGAACACCTGGTGGAACCCGGTGAGCTTGATCCGGACGAGATCCACACGCCAGGCATCTTCGTGCAGCGCATCTTCCAAGGCGTGGACTACGAGAAGCGGATCGAACAACGCACCGTGCGCCCCAAGGCCTGACCGATGGCCCCTTCCCGGGAGCGCCTCTTGTTCCTGCTCCTGGCCGCACTGGCCGGACTTTACGTGGTGTTGCGCGCCGCGCTGGTCCCTTGGGTGCATGATGAATGTGCATCGCTCTTCTGGTTCGTGGAACGTGGGGAGTACCTGCCGTGGAAGGCCCATTGGGATGCGAACAACCATGTGCTCAGTTCGGCGATCGGCACGGCCGTTTATCGCGTGGCAGGCCTGGGCCTGTTCGCCTCGCGCATCGGCAGTGTGCTGGCCTTTGTCGCATACGCCTGGGCCGCCTACCACCTGGGCCGTCGCCTACAGGAGCCACTCGTACGCTGGTGCCTCTGGGCCGCCCTGCTCGCCTGTCCCTTCGTGATCGAGTTCTTCTCGCTCTTCCGCGGCTATGGGCTGGAGCTGGCCTTCTGGCTGGTGGCGCTGGAAGGCTTGCTCCGGCTGGTTGGCGAGTGGCGCACCAGGGACCTGGTGATCACCCTCGCTGCGCTGTTCCTCGCCAATGCCGCCGTGCTCGCCCTGCTGCCGATCTGGGCATTGATCGTTGCGGCGCTCACGTTCATCTTCCTGGGTCGATGGCGTTCGCTCGCCATGGGCGCTCGTGTGGGCCAGTCCATCGGCCTTGTCCTGTTAGGTCTCGCGCCCCTGATCGTTGGTGCGCTGATCGCGTTGGAACTTCGTGAGCGCGGCCTGCTTTATCACGGCGGCACCGAGGGTTTCAGGGTGGTGACCGTTTCCTCGCTACTGCACTACACGTTCGCGGCGGAAGGGCTTTTGGCGCATCTCCTGGTCGGCGCGCTGGCCGTACTGGCCCTGTTGCCGCTGCTCATCCCGGGGGAAAAACGCGGTCCGCTGCTGGTGCTGGCCCTTGTGCTGTGGGCCGAGGTCTTCGCGCGCATCGGCATGGCCCAATGGCTGGGCGTGAACTACCCGAAGGACCGCGCGGCCATTCACCTGGTGCCCCTCTTCGTGCTGATGCTGGCCTATGCGCTGGATGTGGCCGCGCGTCGCCGGGCCGTACTGCGCTGGGGGGCGCTGGTCCTTCTCGCCTTTCCCTTGCGCACCCTGGCCACCCTGAACACATCCATCACATCGATCTGGCCGGAGCAATCCGTGCCGCCCGAGCTACTGGAGCGCATGGCGGTCCCTGATGGCGCACCGCCACCGATCATCGGGGCCTATCACCAGTTTCAATTGGTGGTGCCCTATGGTGCCCGGGTGCATGGGCTCAAGGTGCCGCCCCTGCATTGGGCGGATTTCCCCCACGGAGCCTATGACCTGCTGCTGCTCGATGAACGGGTCGGGGAGACGGACCGCGCTGGGTTCGACATCATGGCCCGAACGCCTCTGAACGGACTGGTGCTGATGGAGCGCGAGCGACCGCTCCATTGGATAGCAGAGACCGCCTATGACTTCGCCGATCCGGACCCACAACAAGAGTTCGTTGAGCTATGGCGTGGTGATACCCTGACGGATGGCCTTGATCGCGTGTTGGAGGTGGTGGGCAGGCTGGGTTCGGCCGGTGGTTTTGCCGCTCCCGAACTGGTGTCCACGGTCAAGGGGCCGGCCGGCGACCTGTATTACCAGCCCATCCCCTTCGCCTTGGAGCGCCCCGTGTGGAACGGCGAGCAGTTCAGCAGACGCATTCTTGTGCCCGCGAAACCCGAAGCCACAAGCCGGGTCGTTTACATTTGGAACGTCCACCGGCAACCGCTGTACTTCGAGCAGTTGAAGATCACCGTGAGCCGCGGACCGTTGGACACCTTACGCTGAACCGATGGCCCTCGACAAGCACCAGATGGCAAAGCGCATCGCGCGCGAACTGAAGGACGGCTACTACGTGAACCTTGGCATCGGCATCCCCACGCTGGTGGCCAATTACATCCCCGAGGGGATGAACGTGGTGTTGCAGAGTGAGAACGGCATCCTGGGCATGGGCCCCTTTCCTTACGAGGGCGAGGAGGATGCCGACCTGATCAATGCCGGCAAGCAGACCGTGACCCTGCTGCCGGGCAGCAGCATCTTCGACAGCGCCACCAGCTTCGCCATGATCCGCGGGCAGCACGTGCAGCTCACGGTGCTGGGCGCCATGGAGGTGGCGGACAATGGCGACATCGCCAACTGGAAGATCCCCGGCAAGATGGTGAAGGGCATGGGTGGCGCGATGGACCTGGTGGCCAGCGCGGACAACATCATCGTGTGCATGATGCACACCAACAAGGCCGGCGAGAGCAAGTTGCTCAGGCAATGCACCCTGCCGCTCACCGGCGTGGGCTGTGTGAAGAAGATCGTCAGTGACCTGGGCGTGTTCGATGTGACACCGGAGGGCTTCAAGCTGTTGGAGCGTGCGCCCGGGGTGAGCGTGGAGGAGATCAAGGCCAAGACCGAAGGACGATTGGTGGTGGAGGGGGAGGTGCCGGAGATGACGGTATGAGCACGGGGTACCTCCGGTCATGATCCAGCCCCTGGTCCTAGTACTGAAGAGGTCGCGTCAGTGGCTGTTTTCCGCGGAAGCAGTCTGGTTTCCGTTCTTGTTGGTCTTCCTGTTCTTCGCTCAGGCGTCCATTGAGTTCAATGACCGTATCGGGTTGGATGATTGGAGGTCCGATCTCCGTGCCGATGCAGGTGGCTATTACATCTACTTGCCGGGGACATTCCATCACGGCATGCGAGCTTCCGCGGTGTCCGACAGTACGGTCTGGAAGGGTGGCAACGGCTTCCAAGTGGACCGCGAAAAGGACCGGATCATCACGAAGTACACCTACGGTACGGCACTGCTGCAGTTGCCGTTCTACCTCTTCGCTGAGGCTGTTGAAGGGTTCGGCGCGACCGATGGGTGGTCCCGAAGTCATCATCGGGCGATAGAGGTGGCGGGTATATTTTACTGGAGTGCCGGCTTGTTGTTGTTCCTGCTTGCTATGCGTCGTTGGTGGCCGTGCACGCCGGGTGTTGCCTTGGTGACCCTGGCGGCGGTCGCCTTCGGAACGAACAGCTTTTATTATGCCTTTCGAAATCCCGGATACTCCCACGTCTACTCGTTCTTTCTCGTGGCACTTGCGCTGTATGCGCTTTACGTCGACCGTGGCGGGTCTATGCGGAACCGAAGTCTGTGGCTTTTCCAAGCGAGTTGTGCCTTGATCTTGGTCGTGCGTCCCATCGACGGTCTGGCCGTGGCGGCCCTGTATGCCTTGTTAAGTATTGAACGCCCGGAGGTGTTCCTGGCGTGGCGCACTCACCTCGTTCAAGTGGTCATCGCCCTGGTCTTTGCTCTTCCGCAGTTGATCTATTGGAAGTATGTCCATGGTGCATGGCTGGTATATTCTTATGGGGAGGAGCGCTTCACCAACCTGGCCACCCCCCTGTTCGACCTGGTGCTTCTATCCCCCCTGAACGGTCTGCTGCCCCATGCTCCGGCGTTCTTTCTCCTGGGGCCGGCGTTGATCTTCCTGTTCACGCAGCGCTGGCGCGTTGCGCTGGTGTTCCTCATCATGTTCACATTGCTCATCTATTCGTTCGCGGCTTGGCACGCCTGGCACTTCGGGTGTGGCTATGGAATGCGCCCCGCCATTGAGTATACCCCGTTCCTAGGCATGACCATCTGGACCCTGTTGGATGGTCTTCGCCGACGCTCGCCGGCGTTGTACCATGGCCTGGTACCCCTGCTGGTCATCATCTGCTTCGTGAATTATCGGGCGATGCTCCAATACGGCGGCTGCTACGTGGGCGAACAATGGGAGTGGACGCCCTATGCTCGCAACATTCTGGAAGCCTTCTTTGGAAAGATCACGCTTTGAACCGGTCTGTGTCAGACGAGTTCACTGACCTTGGTCGTGGTCGGGCTTGGTATACCACTGTAACAATGGTTGTATACTAACCACGATCCAAGCGACCTGGTTACATAGAAACAGTGGGTAAGATCTGCCTGAAAATGTGAGGCGCACTGGTACACCATGGGTACCTCACAAGTAGCGATTGCTTAATATAGCTATAACAACAGAGTATGGTACATGTTGGATGGAGGGGTCTTAATATTCAACATTCCATGAACTGCATTCGCTGTTCCGGACGTACATGGAGCACTTGGAGGCTGCTGCCGACGATCATGTATATCATGCTGGTCCTGGCTTTTGTGGCTTATAAGGCAGCTATGGTCTCCTTCTCCTGGGACGAGTCCTACAGCTATTTACACCATGTGGTGCATCGCGTGTACTGGCCGGTGGATAACGGTACCATGGGTGCGAACCACCACCTCCTTAATGTCTGGGCCATGATCGCTGCCGATCAATGGCTCGGGAACCGTGAATGGCACCTGCGATCCCCCAATGTGCTTGCGTTCGTGCTGTATGGTGCTGCTGCCCTCTGGCACGCCTCTGAGGCCCGCAACGCCTTGTTGGCAATGCTGATCGCGCTTCTCTTGACATTACACCCATATCTGTTGGACATGTTCTCCCTGGCAAGGGGGTATGGTCTTGGTCTGGGATTCATGCTGCTCAGCTTGGTGGCGGCGAGGCAGTATTTGATCAAATGCCGGTCTCGGTTTCTCTGGGTATCGCTGATTCTGGCCGGTCTTTCGGCCATGTCGAACCTCATTTGGCTGAACTACCTGGTTGTGCTTCCTCCGGCCATTCTCTCCATGGAACTGGCAATCTCCACGGAACAACGAACTGTCCGCAGGTCACTGCTTCCCATCGTGGTCTCGACAGGCGCGTTCCTAGCACTTCTCTTGCCGGTCGCAATGAGCTTACGCAATGGAGGCGCGTTGTACTTCGGAGGTGATTCCGTGGAAGAGGCCATCGCGTCCACGGCCGCCCTGATCTTCTACTACCGCCCGGAGTACGCGGACACTACGGCCCTATTCCATGGCGTATTGGCGGTGGTCGTGGCCTTGGTCGTGCTGGCGATGGCCACGTCCGTGTTACGTCGCAGTCGCACCGATGTGGTCCTGGTACTTTTTCCGGTGCTTGTGCTCATCCTGTGGCTGATCTCCATAGGGGTCCAACACGTGGGCTTGCAAGTTCCACTACCCAAACACCGCACGGCCATCGGTCTTCTGCCTGTACTCGTGCTCTGTGCTACATCCGCCTTATTGTCGACGGCCCTGGGTCGCTGGACGCCAACAGCCTTGGCAGTGCTTGCTGCGGCCCCTTTGGTGCAACTGCAGGTCCGCGCGTTCACCACATCCTCGTTCATTGAGTGGCGTGTTTCTGGCGAGGTGCGCAGCATGTTGGAGGTGGTCGAGCGAGAGACACGCGACTTGCCCGGTGGTCGTAGGTATCATTCGGTCAGTGTGGGGTTCGGTTGCTGGATGCCACTGAAGTACTACAAGCATATTCGGGGGTTGGATCGCATGCTTGTACATCCAATGGGTGATGCCCCTGACCATGAGCGGTTCGACCATTACATCGTGGAATACGATAAGTTGCACGCGGTAGATAGTTTAAATTGGACGAAGCGCTTCCATGGGGCCGGCACCAACACGCACCTGTTCCGGTATGAGCCGAACTTTCGGCCAGGTCGATCCGTCGCGCTGGATACGGTCTTGACGGTCGATGGGGCAGATCCGAATGTTCACTTCGGTCTTCGCGCCGGAGGGTCGAGGGTGTTCAGGCATGTGCTGAATGCCCGTACTGCACAGGACCCGATCATCCTGGTGGAGGTGCCTACAAGGCGCGAATGCCTGGAGGACTGGATCGGACTTCGTGCCGAGATCCGCAGCGCAAGTGGGGTGGTGGCCGCCATGGAAACGGCAACCCCCGAGGAACTGCCAGCGGGTGTGCGGGGAACGCTGCGGTTGTTGGTAGCGAGCCCCATGGCCCTGGCAGCGGGTGACACGCTGGCCATTTCGCTCACGTCGGCCCGAGGCCTCTGTGACCAGCTGGCAGGCCCAGTTCGGCTGTCCTACTACGTGCTTTCGCGAGAGCCAGGCAAAGATGCGCCGTAATGGAATGAGGGCTGTTTTCCCGACCTTCGCCCGGAACTCGTTCACATGGTCAAGACCCTTTCCATCATCATCCCCGCCTACAACGAGGAGCGGACCATCCACCTCATCCTCGACAAGGTGCGCGATGTGGTGTTGCACCATGGCATCACCAAGGAGGTGATCATCGTGAACGACGGCTCGAAGGATGGCACGGTGGAGGCGGTGAAGCGCTACATGGCCGCCAATCCAGCCTTGGGCATCAAGTTCTTCGAGCAGCCCCGCAATATGGGCAAGGGCGCGGCCATCCACCGCGGGATCAAGGAGGCCACGGGTGATTACCTGATCGTGCAGGATGCCGACCTGGAGTACGATCCGCGGGAGTACAACGACCTGCTGCGCCCGGTGGTGGAGGGCTTCGCCGATGTGGTGTTCGGCTCGCGCTTCATGGGCCACCACCCGCACCGCATCCTCTTCTTCTGGCACAGCATCGGCAACAAGATCCTCACCTTCCTGTCCAACGCGTTCAACAACCTGAACCTGACGGACATGGAGACCTGCTACAAGCTGATCCGCAGCGACATCGCCAAAGGTCTCGACCTGAAGGAGCGGCGCTTCGGTTTCGAGCCCGAGGTCACCGCCAAGCTGGCCCGGGTGAAGGACATCCGCATCTACGAGGTGGGCATCAGCTACTATGGCCGCACCTACGCCGAGGGGAAGAAGATCGGCTGGAAGGACGGCTTCCGCGCCATCTGGTGCATCGTCAAATACGGCTTGGGCTAGATCAGCCCAGCAGCGCGCGCAGGTAGTTCTCCGCCAGTTTGGTCCAGGTCCAGTCCGGGCCCTCCCAGGGCCACTGGTAGATGCGGCTCATGCGCACGTTGAGGAAGACCAGTAGCGCCACGCCCACGAAGACCACCTCATGCATCCACCGGGGTCGCTGGAAGAGCGCCTGCAGCCCCCACGCCAGGGGAAGGGCCAGCAACGCATAGTACTCAATGAAGCCGCGGTGCCCGAACGAGCCGCCGAGCCACCAGCACCACCAGCTGGCGTAGGTGTACCACACCAGCGCCCAGATAACCAGGATAAGTCGTGCACCGGCCGTCCCTTTCCAAGCGTGCCAAACCAGCACGGCCATCACTCCCAGCATCAACGGGGTGTAGATGAACCAGCCGTTCTGGTGGCTGGCCAGCACATCCAGCAGGTGGGGGTGCAGCCAGTCGAACCCCTCGCCCTTCTTGCCATAGGTGAACACCAGCCATTGGCCGGTGACATGCTTCCAGTACAGCAGCTGGGGCAGCCAGAAGAGGATCACCGCGATGGCCCCCACGGTGGTGGCCGCTGGATGCTGCCGCACCCAGGAGAGGCGGTCCTTCAGTGCTTCCCGCACTGGCTTTCCGTAAAGCAGGGGGAACAGCAGGGCCACGGCATTGAGCTGCCGCACGAGCACCAGCAGCCCGCACACGGCCATCAGCAGCGCCAAGGTGACCCCGCTCGGCCGTTCGTTCATGCGCACGGTGAGGTGCACCATGGCCGCCAGCAGGAAGAAGGCGTACACGTGGGACATCCCCGTGTCGTAGGTGCTGTAGAAGTAGAGGTTGGTGGCGCCGAAGAGCAACAGGGGCACCAGCGTAGCGGTGCGGCCATCATGCAGGCGACGCAGGACCAGGGCCAGCAGCACACAACCCAGGGAGAGGTAGAACGCCGCAGCAGCGAACTGGGCGAACACGAAGGGCAGCGAGTAGCCATCCACCGGCTGTCCGGTAAGCCACGCGGCCGCTGCCCCCAGGAGGAAGAAGGGCGCCTGCATCCAGGCCACACCCAGGGAGAAGACGCTCAGGCGGTTGCCATTCCCCAGGTCCACGGTCCAGGGAAGCTGGTGCCATTCGTGCGTGCCCAGCAGCGCCGGCAGGTAGTGGTAGTAGCCCCATTGATCGCTCTGGTGGTCCAGGACCTCCTCCAGACGGTGCGAGCTGGCCGACCAGGCGAGCAGGAAGGCAAGGCCCCACAGCAGGAGCCCTCCGGCCCAGATCCGTTGGGTCCACGTACGCTGGTCAGCAAGTGGTGTGTCCGCAACCGTTGGCATGCGCTACTTGCTGCGAAGAACGTCATCTTTGGCTCAATATGCGCGAGCCCCAGGATAAGCGGTTGCTGTGGATCTGGTGGTCCCTGCTCGGGGCGCTGGCCGTGCTGCTGCGGCTGCGTTCCACGGGGTTGATCGAGGCGGGCGATGGGGTGCAGCATTACCAGATCGCACGTGCCGCCCTGCATCACCCCATCCTGTTGCTGGACCATTGGGGCAAGCCGTTGTTCACCCTGCTGGCCATGCCCTTCGCCCAACTGGGTGCGTGGGGCATCACCCTGTTCAATGCGTTGTGCTTCGTGCTCACCTGCCGCCTGGCCGATGACCTGCTGAAGCAACACGGTACATTCTTCCGCGGGGCCTTCGCGCCGGTCCTGTTGCTGGCGCCGGCCTATGGCTCCATGGTGCTGGCCGGCATGACCGAAGTGCTCTTCGCCCTCATGGCCGTGGCCGTTCTCTGGGCCTTCGCGACCGACCGCGCCCGCACCGCGTTGGTGGTCGCCTCCTTCATGCCCTATGCCCGTCCGGAGGCCATCGCCGTGCTGCCCTTCGTGGCGCTTTGGACCGTGTGGACCGGTCGCTGGCGGTTGTTGCCGTATCTCGCCCTGGGCAGTGTGCTCTATGCGCTCATCGGCACCCTCGTCTGGGGCGATCCGCTGTGGTACATCCACCGCGACCCCTACTACGATGCCTCCGATACCTACGGGCACGGCGGACCGTTCCATTTCCTGCACGGACTGCCCGAGGTCTTCGGCTCGCCATTCCTGGTCGTGGCCACGTTGGCCCTGTTGTGCCTGCCGTGGCTGTGGTGGCAGCGGCCCGAACTGCGCCCGCGCCTGCTCCAGTTGATGGTCCTGGCCATGCTGCCAGCATTGGCCGTAGTCGTGCTCCACTCGGTGCTGTGGTGGAAGGGATGGAAGGGCTCGTTGGGGCTACTGCGTGTCCTGGTCACCGTTGTTCCGCTCGTGGCCCTGGTCGCGCTTGACCTTCTCGGAGCGGCCACCAACCGCATCTGGACCACTGCGCTGGGACGTTGGACCGCGGCCTCGGTGGCTGCCCTGCTGTACCTCCGGTTCGCCGTGGTGGCCTTCCTGGCGATGCGCCCCGTACCGGTGCATGCCGATCCCTACCAGGCCTTCCTCAACACCGTAGGTGAGTCCCTGGTGAAGGAGAAGGAGAAGCACCAACGCGTGGTGTTCTACCATCCCTATATCGCGTTCCGCGCGGAGCTTGATCCCTACGACAGCACCACTGCCTTCCATTGCCGCGGGTTGAACATGACCCCCACCGATCCGGGGATCAGCAAGGGAGATCTGTTGGTGTGGGATGCTCACTTCAGCCCGAACGAGGGCCGCACCCCCCTGGCGCCTCTGCTGGAGCATCCTTCCGTGCAACTCGTGGGTGCCTATGTTCCGGTGGATGGCATGGATGTGCTGGGCGGCCATCCGTTCGAGGTGTTGTTGTTCCGGAACGGACCGCGGCACGCCGATGCATTGACACCATGGTATGTGGCACCGACCGGTGCTGCCTTGGACATCGGTCACCGCATGGATACGGTGCCGTGCGCTTCAGGGGCTTGGTGTTTCGGCGGCAACGAGTTCCCGCTTGAACTGAGCCGCTTTCCCCTGCATGAGGCCGGCACCGTCATGACGGCCATCCGGGTGACCGGCGATCTGCATTGGCCTGAGGATCCCGGTGATCGCGTATACCTGGTGTTCACGGAGGAGATGGAGGGCACCAAGGTGAGCTATCGCGCGGTGCCGCTGCGCGAAGGCGCCTTCGACATCACGTTCCATGCGCCCGCCCGTGATCCACGCACCACCAACAAGCTCTACATCTGGAACAGTTCCGGCCTGGGCTTTGAGCTCCGTGCCTTCCGCGTGGAAGGTCAGCGCTTCACCACCTCCTAGGAGGGCTACACCAGCGTGATCCGGTCCTCCTTCACCAAGGGCCTTCCCGTGAGGCGCAGGAACAATTGCGTAGTGGCCACCACGTCCTTCTTGCAATAGGTGGCGATGCGTTCGAGGTCGCCGTCCTCGTAGTACACGCGGGCCACATCGGCCCCGGTGATGTCGTCCTTGGGCGTGGGGATGCCGAGGATGTGCGTGAGCAGGGCGAGGGAGGTGTAGGCCTTGCGGTCACCGAAGCTCCAGAGGTTCATGGTGTCCAGATGGCCCACCTCCCAGGGCTTCAACCCCGCGATGTCCAGCAGCTTGGGAAGCCGGATGCCATGCACCACACAGCGTCGGGCGATCCACGGGAAGTCGAACTCCTTGCCGTTGTGCCCGCACAGCCAATGGTCCTCGCTGTGGTAGTGGCGGTCCAGCAGGTCCACGAAGCGCTCCAGCAGGTCGCGTTCCTCGTGCCCATGGAAGCTCGTCACGCGCAGCGACCAGGCCTCCTCGTGCCGGTGCAGGCTGCCCACGCCGATGCAGATGATCTTCCCGAACTCCGCCAGGATGCCGCCGCGTTCGCTCCAGAGCGCTTCGGCTGTGCGCTGCGTGCGTTCCTGTTCATAGCGGGTCTTCTCCGCGAAGAGCTGCGCCGTGCGCGGGTCAAGTTCCTGCCAGTTCTGGTGTTGGGGCACGGTCTCGATGTCGAGGAAAAGGACCTTGCTCAGGTCGCGGACATGGTCGGTGCGCATGGATCGGTGCTTGGATGCCTGAAGGTACGCATGCGCTGATCGCCGCACCACAGGTCTTGGGCCGGCTATTGGATCAGCACCCCGCGCTTCTCCATCAGCGGCACCGTGGTGAAGTTGCCTTCCTCGATGCTGCCGGCCAGGAAGATGTACTTCTTGTCGTAGAGCTCCCGGCCCACGTAGTAGCTGAGCCAGTATTGATTGCTCAGCCCGAACACATCCTCCACGATCCGCTCGATACGCGCCCAACTGCGCGGCTCCAGCGTGTCCAGGAAATGGCGCATCTCGCTGGTCCTGCGCGCTTCGCCTTCCAGTTCGCCGTAACCCCGGGAGCTCACCAGCACGTTCTCCAGGGGCTCATCGCGTTGATTGATCAGGTACACGTACCAGGCCTCGTCCCCGGCCTCATCCTGCTCGAGGACCACGGCCATGGCCACGCCCTCCACTTTCGGTGCATGGATGTCCTTGCGCATCCTAAACGGGGCGTTTGGCCAGTTCGCGGGCGATGGCGATCCACTTGAACACGTCGGTGGGGTGGCCGGTGTCGTTCACCTCCTCGCGCTTCATGCCAGTGCGCACCATCACCAACTGCTCGTGCGGGATCACCACCACGTACTCACCGTGGAAGCCGCGAGCATAATGGATCGGTCGTCCGTCCAGCTCCGCGAGCCACCAGAAGTAGCCATAGCGGTCGTTGGGCTTGCCCTTGTCCATCACCTTGGCGGGTGTGATGGAGGCCTGCCAGTAGTCGCGTGGCACGATCTGCCGGCCGTTCCACATGCCGCTGTCCAGGTAGAGCTGGCCGATGCGGCCGAAGTCGCGAGCGGTGGCATAGAGGCAGCAGAAGGCCTTGAAGTCGCCGTCAGCGCGGTCCTTGCCCCAGTAGGCGGGGTGTTCGCAGCCCAGGGGTGTCCAGATCTTCTCGCGCACCAGGTCGTCCAACTGCCGGCCATAGGCGGCCTCCAGCACTTCGGACATGATCTGCGTGGCGCCGCTGATGTAGTCAAGCTCGGTACCCGGTTCGTCACGGCAGGGCTGGTCCAGGCTCAACTCGCGGACGTTGTAGCCGTAGTACCCCTTGGCATTGTCGCTGAAGGGGTCGGCGCCGCTCTCGCTCCAGTCCAGGCCTGTGCTCATCGTCAGCACATGCTCCAGGGTGATCTTGGCGTAGCAGTCGTTCGCGTATTCGGGCAGGTAGTTGCCCACGGGCTCCTGCACGCTCTTGATGACGCCCTCACCGATGGCGATGCCCGTGAGCACGCTGATGTAGCTCTTGGCCACGCTGAAGCTGTTGCTCACGCTGTCGGCATCCCAGCCATTCCAATACTGTTCGAAGATGAGGCTGTCATGCTGGAACACCGCGAAGCCCACGCTGTGCAGGTCCTTCAGCTCCTGCTCCTGCGCGGCGGTCAACGCCAGCTTGCCGTAGCGCGAACCGGTGGGCCAGGGCTGCGGCGCGGCGGCTGGAATGGTGGCGTAGGGGAAGAAGTCGCGGTCGTCGATCTCCGGTGCCGTGCGCCCGATCAGGTAGGTATACCGGACACCGCGCGGAATGTGCCCGTTGCCGGTGAGGTAGGCCAGGGCGACCAGGGCGGCCACCACCAGGGCGGTCCAGAGGATGAAGCGGAAGAGGAAGCGCATGCGAAGGGGTCTTCGCGAAAGTAAGCCGACCGTCGTGTCCGGTCTCCGCCTACGCAGAAGCTACGGCGGACAAGTCCATTTGGCCTTGAGTGCTTCTGAGGACGAGAGGATCAGCCTTTGAGGGCTTCGGCCCCACCAACGATCTCCAGGATCTCGTTGGTGATGGAGGCCTGACGCGCCTTGTTGTAGGTGAGCTTCAGGTCCTTCAGCAGGGCATCGGCGTTGTCGGTGGCCTTGTGCATGGCGGTCATGCGCGCACCGTGCTCGGCGGCAAAGCTGTCCAACAGGGCCTTGTAGAGCTGGATCTTCAAGCTCTTGGGGATGATCTCCTCCACGATGGTGGCCCGGTCGGGCTCCATGATGTGGTCCGCCTGGGTGCGACCCGTTTTCGCCGAGGTTTCGGCGGGTGCGATCGGCAGGTACTGCTCCTCCGTGGTGATCTGCACGGCGGCGTTCTTGAACTTGTTGTAGAACAGTACCACGCGGTCGTAGCGGCCCTCGCGGTACTGTTGCATCAGCAGTTCGGCCACGGGCGAAGCCTTGTCGAAGTTCAGGCCATCGAACAGGTTGGCCAGGTCCGTGGGCAGGTTGGTATCCAGCAAGCCGCTGCGGCGGTAGAGGTCCATCGCCTTCTTGCCGATGGGCAGGATGCTCACTTCCTGACCGTTCGCCTTGGCGTCGGCCAGGGCCTTGCGCACCAGACGGAACACCTGGGTGTTGAAGGCGCCGGCCAGTCCGCGGTTGCTCACGATGGGCACGAAGAGCACCTTCTTCACCTCGCGTTGGGCGCTGTAGATGCCTTCGCTGCTGTCCAGCGACGCGCTCACATTGCCCAGGATGGTCTGCAGCTTCTCGGCATACGGACGCATGCGCACGATCGCGTCCTGCGCACGACGCAGCTTCGCCGCGCTCACCATCTTCATGGCGGCGGTGATCTGCTTGGTGCTGTTCACCGAGACGATCCGGCTGCGTACTTCCTTCAGACTGGGCATTTCCGTGTAGTTGGCAAGTTGGCTAGCGGCTAGCGGCGAGTTTCACTTGGCTACTTGCCGCTAGCTACTTGCCGCTTCTTAATTGTCCAGGCTCTTCACCAGGTCGGCGGCCACCTTTTCCAGCGTGCCGGTGATCTGGTCGTTGTAGTCACCCTTCTTCAGTGCGGCGAGCACATCGCTGTGCTTGTTGCGCAGCATGGTGATGAACTCCGCCTCGAACTGCTTCACGTTCTTCACGGGGACCTTGCTCAGCAGGCCCTTGGTGCCGCAGTAGATGATGGCGATCTGCTCCTCCACGCGCATCGGGCTGTTCTCGGCCTGCTTCAGGATCTCCACGTTGCGGGCACCCTTGTCCAGCACCGCCTTGGTGGCGGCGTCCAGGTCGGAACCGAACTTCGCGAAGGCCTCCAGTTCGCGGTACTGCGCCTGGTCAAGCTTCAGCGTGCCGGCCACCTTCTTCATGGACTTGATCTGCGCGTTGCCACCCACGCGGCTCACGCTGATACCCACGTTGATGGCGGGGCGCACACCGCTCAGGAACAGGTTGCTCTCCAGGAAGATCTGGCCATCCGTGATGGAGATCACGTTGGTGGGGATGTAGGCCGACACGTCACCGGCCTGCGTCTCGATGATCGGCAGTGCGGTCAGGGACCCACCGCCCTTCACCTTGCCCTTGAGGCTCTCGGGCAGGTCGTTCATCTGGGCGGCCACCTTGTCGTCGCCGGTCACTTTGGCGGCGCGCTCCAGCAGACGGCTGTGCAGGTAGAACACGTCACCCGGGTAGGCCTCGCGTCCGGGCGGACGGCGCAGCAGCAGGGACACCTCGCGGTAGGCCACGGCCTGCTTCGAGAGGTCATCGTAAACGATCAGTGCGGGGCGGCCCGTGTCGCGGAAGTACTCGCCGATGGCGGCACCCGTGAACGGGGCGTAGAACTGCATGGGAGCGGGGTCGCTGGCGTTG
>ENA-UOUJ01000893-UOUJ01000893.1-activated-sludge-metagenome-genome-assembly--contig:-NODE-893-length-17368-cov-3.070467_pt1 | contig 17368 bp, 27 predicted proteins | sample MGYA00249839_ERZ747224 | MGnify/ENA primary metagenome ERZ747224 (study PRJEB28782, sample SAMN03220277) | activated sludge metagenome | biome: wastewater; feature: sewage sludge; material...
CTCGGCGAAGTGCCTGGCGAGGGTTGTCTTGCCGGTACCGGCATAGCCGAACACACGGAAGACCTGCTTGCGGTCGAGGCCGCTGTTGTACCAGCGGTTGACGGCATCGAGCGCGGCGGCCTGCTGCGGTGACCAGGTGCGGACCTCCGTCATGGTCGAGCCCCCTGTGCCTTGAGTGCTGCGTCGATGGCGTCGAGCAAACTCTTGGCCTGACCTTCCACGTCCTTGTCGACAACCTGATTCGAGAGTATCGCGCCCCAAATGTTGCGCACCCGGCGACGAATCTCTGTCAGCGGCAGCGCATCGATCGCTCGCTCATCCGCTGGCCGCGGGTCGTCGTAGGCATCGTAACGATATGTCGTGGCCGGACCGTCTACCGGCTCTCCAGTATCCAGATCGACAACTGGCGAGCCTTCCAGACATGCTGCGTGACAGGTGCCAAGATCAATGTCGGTGGCACACATATCGCCAGCCTTGAATGGCTCCGCACAAACGGGGCAAAGATCTTCGGTCGAGATCGCGGCGCGAATTTCTGCCGCCATTTCGCGGATGTGCTGCGCCACCACATAAGATGGCACCGGGCCGGATACCGCCTCTGCCGATGTCGTGTACTTCTGGAGAATTGGTTCGAGGTCAACCATGACGCACCTCGCGCCTGCGCAACATGTAGCCGGCACCTGCCTCACCAATGATCGGCTGGCCTTGTCGGCGCAGTGCGTCGATATCGCGATAGATTGTGCGGACTGAGACACCAACACGCTCGGCGATCATCTCTGCCGTAGTCATGCTGGAGCGGAGCTTCCGGATGATCAGGCGGCGACGGGCGTCCTGCTTTCGCTTTGAAGGAGACATCATCTGGCCTCCCGCAGCGCTGCACTGGCCGAGAACTTTACGTCCTCGCCAAACTCGCTCTTGTCGACAACCCACTGGAGGTATGACGGATCCTGCCGCGCGATCTCGCTGAAGAATTTGCCGCGGTGCTTGTTGCCGCCGGGCATCCGAAGGAGGCGGATCGGGTTGGCGCTGATGTCGATCAGCTGCTCGACGGTATGTGTCTCCAGCAGCTTGAGCAGTATGTGAGCAGTTACCCAGGTATCCGGCCCGGCGCGATGGCTCGGCTGCGCACGCTGATCGTCATGCGGGACAAGCCCGAGCTCATACCGGATTGAGCCGTTCGCATGGCTCTGCAGGTCGGGCCAGATGGAGCGCGCGGCCTTCAGCGTGCAGATGTACGGCAACTGCGTCTTGAGGAACCGGCTGTCGAACTGCCAATTATGGGCGCAGAGGATATCGACGCCATGCCCGATATCGCGCCTAATCTCGTTGGGATCGACGCCGCTGATCTCTGCTTCCTGCTGGCTGATATGATGGACGGCCATCGCTGGGAAGCCGATGGGCATGCCCGGATTGACCAGAACAGATTCCGGCCCGCGCTCGATCTGCCAGCCGTCGGGGAACAGTCGAACATCTGTCCAGCCGATCTCCACCATCTCGGCGGGATCGTCGATGCCGGTTGTCTCTGTGTCGATAACGCGAATAAGGGTGAGAGGATTAGCCACGGCCAGCCTCCCACGCTTCCATGCAGACCGGAACGACCTGCCGCGCCAGGTTGCGCATCGCCTCGGCATAGACGCGGATTTCGTATTGCGCGTGCTCATGCAGGCGCAAGTCGAGGAAAGCCAGCAGGTTTCTCAGGTCTACCTTCGCGAACATATGGCTATAGGTGGCGACGGGGAGGACTGAGCGGGCCAGTTCGCGTGGGACGCCGCGCCCGAGCAAATCGCGATAGATGCTGAAGGATGCTTCGCAGGCGAGCCGGATCATGCCAGGAGCAACACGATCGGCCTTCCCTGCCTCTCGCATCTGCTTGTTGCTGGTCGACTGCACGCCAATCTGTTCCGGCGCCGGCACATAGAACTCTTCGGGAAGTTCCCGGTAGCGGGCCGAAAGCTCGTTGAACGACCATGTGCGGTGACGATGCCACTGGCGAAACACGAAAATCGGCGCCTTGACTTCGAACTGAAACTCTACTGCCTCGAACGGCGACGTGTGCTTGTTGCGCCAGAGGTAGCGGATCAGGCGAGCATCGCTGCCCTCATCCTCACCTGCCCGCCATGCGGCGTCGTAACTGACCCTCGCGGCCCGTACTACGGCGAGGTCAGAACCCATGCTATCGACCAGGCGAATGAACCCATGGTCGAGAACATCAATCTTATCCATTGCTTTGATCCAGTTCGATGATGGCGCGTTTTAGGTAGTTGGCGGCGTCGAGATGCTCCTCGTACGCATGCTGGAGCCAGTCGCGCAGGTTGAGATCGGTGCGATCGAGGGTGACGCCGTACTTGGCGATGCCGAGTTGCGATCGGCGTAGAAGGTCGGCCCGAACGGCTTCGACGATCGAATCGGCCGGCATCAGTCATCCTCCCCCGAGAAATCGACCTCATCGAAGTCAGGATCATGCGGCGGCGCGATGTAGCGCTGAGGCGAGTAATACGGGCGGTTGATCCGCATTACTGATTCCTCGTCTGTCAGCGTGAAGGAGAAGATCGACGGGCCGCCGTACCAGTGCGTTGTCCACTTCTCGACGGTGATAACAGGCTGGCCGCCATCTTCCGACGGCGGCGCGATGGTGATGGTCGGGACGTCGACGCGGAGCATCTTGGCGCCGAACCGCTCTTCCTCACGGACGCGGCCGGCGTGCTTCCGATGGCCCATGATCTCGACGACGGCCCACTCATATTCTGGCGCGGCCTCGACGGCCGGCTGTTCGGTCTGGCTGTCCATCAGAAGCTCTCCGGCATTACGGTTGCGGGGAGCGGGTCGACCGAGTCCGGAGATGTCGGCGGAACCTTGGCGAGGTGCACGCGGGCTTCCGGCAGCGCGCCGACGGCATGCAGGTGGCGAAACAGCGCCAGCGTGGCGCGCGTATCGCCCTTGGCCGAATGCGCATCGTCGATGACCAGGCCGAGATGCGCTGCGCAGTCGGTCAGCTTCGGGAAGCCACGGCCGCCACCAGCCTTCTTCACGCCCAGCGCCATCGCGGCGCGCATCGCGCAGATGTTCGGGGTGTCGTGAAAACGATCATCGAGGTTCGCGCGGCGGAGTTCCGCCCGCATCTGCTTCATGTCGTGCTGGGCGTTGTAGGCCACCATGACATAGCCATTGTCGAGAGCCTGCAGATAACGATCCAGAACAACGCCAACGGGCGTGCCGTTCGCCTCAAGGAATTCGTCGGTGAGCCCGTTGACCTCGCCGGCCGAGTTCGGCCCTTGCGGCATGCACCAGCCATCCGGCTTGACGTAAAGCTGAACCTCGTCGACCTCGTTCAGATCGTCGTCGAGAAGGATCATCGACAGGGACGCGAGCCTCGGCTGGCCCGGCGCATCTGCCGGGATCGATTCACCCGTCTCCGGGTCTTTGAACTTGAAAAGGCCGGTGCCTTCGGTGTCCATGACTGCGTATTTCATTTCAGGCTCCTTTCAGGACCTTGACCTTGGAAATGATCCCGCCGCCCTTGCGCTTGCGGGCCTCGTCACGCGCTGCGGTCGGTGTGGAGGCGGAGACGTCGACGACGTCTCCATCAGAGAAGTGGACGCGGAAGGTCGTCACGACGGGAAGCCTTCGTGGCGCATGACGATGGTCGGGGTGTCGGCAGGCGTTCCGCGCAACGGCCCGGGCGGGACCATCTTTCCGTTTGCGCCGATGGTGTCATCGCCCTCCAGTTCGGCGCGTTTGGCCATGTCGGCCATTTTGGCGAACGTGCCAGCGTCCTCGCGTCGGTCGATGCCAAAGGTTTCGGCAATCGCTCGCCGCAGACCCTGCAACAACATCAGTTGGCGCGAGAGCTCTTCGATCTGAGGGTCGAGCACCTGTGAGACGTACTTTTCGGTCTCAGCCTCAGTTTGTTGTGGAAGGCTGACGCCAAAGCGGATGGATGCCATGGCTTAATCCTCCCCATCCGGGCTCTCGTCGTAACCTTCGAGCCACGCTTCCATGAGGTCGTCGTGCTGCCGAAAGACCTTGGGCATGGCCTTCTTCGACATGCCCTTGCTGTTGGCCTCACGGCCGGCCGCATAGGCTTCCTCGCGCGAGGGGAGAGAATCGCCGTCATCCGACCGGGGGGCGGGGTCGGATGACGGCTGGTTGGCGGCTTTGCCCTGGGGGGGAGGCATGCCGCCGTCGGAACCGTGGGGGACGTCCGGTTCCGAATTCTGTTCGTGATCGATGATTTCACCGGTATCTGGGTCGGCGTCGATCGGATCATCTTCAGCGATCTGATCAAGGCGATCGGCAAGCGAGCGCGGGCGGCGCTCCTGGGCATCCTCTTTCGCGCCCTTCATGTCGTAGAGTTCGTCGACCCGGCGGATCAGGTCATCAAGGTCCGTCGACATCGGCAGGACCTTGGAATGTCGCTTGGCAACGGTCTTCCGAGCCATCTCAGCCCAATCCGTGGACCACGGCGTCGACTTGATCTTTTCGGCCTTGTAGGCCTTCCAGCCGTCCGATCGATCGCGAATTGAGTTGATTTCGTCCGCGGACATCACCTCATAGGACTTCGTGCCATCCTTCAGGACGCAAACAGAATAGGCGCCGACAGGCTCGCCCCTTGGGGCCTTCAGATCGTAGGTGTGGTTGATCTGGGGAGCATCGCCCAGTTGGAACTGGAAAAAGTCGTTCTCATAGACAACGTGTGCGTCCCAAGTGGAAATCTCACCGCTGTTGCGGGCCTTCTTCCGCACGCCAGCGATCATCGGCTGCCAAGTGATAGAAAACCCGGATTTCGTGCGGCGAAGAACCAGCGCACCTTCACGGCCGTCAGGCAGCAATCCATCCTGGGCGGCCTTCATCGAGGCGTTGAACAGTTCCTTCCGGGGTGCCTGCAAAAGCTGGGGGTTATTCTGGATCGCCGTCATCACGACACGAGCGAAGCGCTCGACCGGGATGTGGGCTGGAAGGACAGCCTTGAACTGGTCGCCCATCCTTTCGAACTGGTCGCGCACTACGTCGATCTCTCGCGCGCCCTTGGTTTCAACGAGTGCATTCATCGCAAATGTCTCCTGTTGCCGCTGGCGATCAGCGGAGCTGTGCTTTGCTGGACTGGAAGATTTCGACGCCAGCCAACGGGACCGTGTTGCGGTTCGCGCGTATGTGCGCGCGGATGGCTTTTTCGATTATCTCGATGCTGATATGCGCGCGCAGGGGGCCGTTGAGGTCGACCTTGGCGATATCAACGATGCGGAAGTCCCAGTTCTTACGTTCGCTGATCGTGCCAGCTTCCGTGCGGACCGGCCCAGTGCCAGCGCCCAGGGCCTGCGCCTCAAGGTGCTTGGCCTTGTGTTCGGCCTTCTCGGCCTCCTGAAACGCGACATCGGCGACGATCTCGCTGGTACTGGCGGCTGCCTCGTCGAGCTTACGCTGCGCCTCCTGTCGGGCGGCCTCTGCCAGTGCTGCGGCCTCGGCAGCCGCCTTGCGGCGCTGCTCGTCGGCATACGCGCCGGCCAGGCTCTCGGCAGCGTTCGTGATGCGCGCGCAGCGCCCATTGAGGCTATCCTGGTGCGGATTGACGTTGACGCCGAACAGCTTGTTCCAATCGGCCAGTTCTTCGCGGATCGGGCCGACGATCTCGTCACGGCGCTCGCGGACACGCTTGGCGATCTTCTTGGCCTCAAGGCCGATCTTCACCCAGGTATCGCGCTCCTTGTCGTTGGCGACCTTGCCGTCGACCAGGCCATCCTTGGCCGCGTTGGCGCGGGCGGCAATCGCCTCGACCTCGTCGATCAGGTCCTTATGATCCTCGACGAACAGCACCGATACGGGCGGCTTGTTGTGGCCAAGGCCAGCGTCGGCCGGGCCAACGATCGAGGGGGCGTCAGAAACGCGCATCGGGGTTCTCCTTCGGTGTGATCTTGAGCGCGCGGCTCTTCACCGGCTGGCCATTGGGGCCAGTCCGCACCGACGTGCGCGCCGTGATGTTCCAGTTCGTGGTGAAGCCGGCCTCGGAAGCGCCGAGTGCGTGCAGGATCCGGGGGCGTGCCTCATTGATGACTTTTTCGGCGAGCCTGTGCGATTCCCGCGCCCCGACGAAGACGCTGGCGACCTGGTCAAGCTCGGCCGAGCCCGTCAGGTCCTTCCGATCCGGCATACTGTCGCGGTAGACCTCAGCCACGGTCGAGCCGTCCCGGTTCCAATCGATAGGTGGCTCTTCGCCCGCCTCGACCATGCGCCAGAACTCGCGAACCTCGCGCCGCAAGCGGTGCATCACACGGGTGTTGAGCGGCACGTCGACAGGCTGCAGGTCGATACCGCGGCCGATGATCATCGGCGCGACCGTCGCCCAAGTTGAACCGGTGGCGGTCGCCTCGACGATCGCCTGTACGGCGATCCAGAGTGGCAGGACGATCTCACCGGTTTCGGCGTCGATCCATTCGCGCCGGAACTTGTCCTCGGCAACGGTCTTCACTTGGATGATTCCACGGCCGAAGATGTCCGGCCGGGTTGCGAAGGCGTCGGGCGTTGCTCCGATGCGATCCTCGACCATCCGGTAGTAGGCGTTGTCGCGGTGGTATTCGATCTTCCAGTCCGGACGATCTTCGCGCAGCATCTCGATCACGACGGGCTCAAGCAGGCGGCCGCGGCGCAGGACCGGGTTGTCGGCATCATCGCTGGTGACGCGGCCGGACTTTTCGGCCCACAAACCATACGGCGACTGGTAGGGATGAATCCCAAGCAGGGCGCCGGCGACCGAGGCGGTCACGTCCTGCTTGCGGGCGTCGAGCCAGGCGGCGCGGTCGGCGGGGCGGATGATCTGGACGGTCACGACGCCACCTCACCAACTACCGGCTTGCGATAGCCAAGCTGGACCTCGAAGGCCTTGACCACCTCGGCAAGCTGGCGCTCGCGGTCGAAGCCATTCCGGCGCGCCCAGTTCAAGACGGTGAATGCGTCATCGGCGAGCTCGCGCAGCTGGCGATCGGTGAGGCGCGTCATGACGGCACCTCCAGCGCGCCGACGAGCATGATCGATGCGATCAGCAGCATGGCGACTGTCCACGGGCGCTCGGCCATCCAGTTGCAGAGCGCGTCCATTACGCAGCCTCCTCGATGGGGGCTACATCGACGCGCGTTGCATTCGACAGCCAGACGGTGGCGTATTCGCCGCCGCCCAGATGCACCCGGGCATGATCATCGACGGTGGCCAGCACCTCACCGCTTCTCCGACTGTCCATTCGACGGCATCGCCGACGCGGATGTCAGGCCGGTCCATCGTCAGGTCGGAAACGGGGACGAAGATGTCGTGGTATGGCTCGACACGAAGCTTAACTTTCTGCGTGCCGTCGAAGTCGTACGGATCGGAAATGACTTCGGCTTTGACCGTCACGCGGTCGCCGTTGCGGAACGTCGCCATCACGCCGCCTCCGCCTTGAACTCGACACCGAAGGTGCCGGCGAGGACCGTTTCACAGTCCGCGACAAAGGCTCGCCGGCGGTCCTGGGTGACGCTGCTAACCCACGGCTGCTTGCCGGCATCAGCCGCCTTGATCCACTGGTTCATGGCCCAAACCGCGCCCTCGATGGTCGCGTTCAGCCCTGAACCGAACTCACGGCAGATGCTGCGGAAACCATCGACATCTCCATCGCCGCGCTCGTGCTTCATCGTGAGAACGTCGCGTAGGAATTGCGGCTTGGTTTGGGTGAGCAGACCCGGCTTCAAGGCGGAAACCATCTGCGAGAGGGTGTTATGGGTGTTCATGACGTTGCTCCAATTACCCACTAGAATATGGTGGGAATCCCACGTGTCAATGGGATTTTTACAATTATTTGGAGACTAGTGGGATTTCGACCTCGCGCGCGCGGAAGCGCAGAATCGGAAACGTTGAAGTTTGTGTGAGACGCAGAAGACGGCATGAGCCGTAGCGCCAAGCTACGGCGAACATGCCGCACGACATGAACGTTGCCGGTTGAGTTCTACATCAACCGATTCACCAAGAACGTCTAACGTAGAACTCTATGTTTGAAGGTTATCCAATCCGCGCGGGGGCGTAGCGCATGAGAGCGCGCGCGGGTAAAGCCCGCGCGCTCGGCGGTCAACTGACAAGTTGCGCTATTTGCGCGCTATATGCCCGCATACCCGGCCGATGATATGCACTCGGTCGAGGTCGACCGTATCGGTCTCCAAGGCCGGATTGTCGGATATGATTCTCACCTGCGGCGGGTCGCTGAACATGACACGCTGCAGCCGCTTGATTTGCGGGTCGCTCATGCCATCGCTGATCACATAAACCGTGTCCGCCGTCATGCGGTTCTGCAACAGATCGACCAACACCCGGTCGCCAGGCATGTAGGTCGGGATCATTGAATCGCCGACCACAGGCATGACGAGCGTATGGCTCGGCGAAACCTTCGCTTCGTTTCGCAGAAACCCTTCGGGGAAAAGCCACTCGGCCACCACTTTATGGCCCGAAATCGTCTCATGTCCTGTCGGAATGGCGACCATATCCCCGACGTTGCCCTGACCGGCGCCGACATGGACATCGATCTCCGGAAGAGCCCCTCTCACCCGAGCGCGGTAATGCTCGATGCTGTAGCCGACAGAATCGTCCGGGCCAGGATCAGACTGGACGGGGTCCCACTGCTCGATAGGGACGCGCGCAAAGTCGTGAGATTCTGCTATGTCGCCGCGATAATGCTCAAGGACCTTCTCGGCCTCGTGAATAGCCGCCGGCTTTTGCGCCATCAGATCAAGCAGGAGCATCTGGTTAACGCCCAGGGCATCCGCCAGCAGTGAAAGGTTCCGACCAGCACGGACGGTCGCTTTTCGGCCCTCGACGATGTCGCGGATGAAGGTTCGCTCCAGCCCTTTGCTGGTCGCAAGCGCAACCGCGCCGAAGCCCCGATGCTCCCCGCCACGCGCCTGGAGAATGTCAGCAACGAATTGCTGGAAAGGGTTCAGGCTAACGGGCTGATTCTGTTCAATATCTTCCATGCAGGAATACTCCCACTAACGCACCAAATGCGCGAGTGGGATTTGGCCGCAGTTGTGAAGTGGGTTTAGGTAGGATAAAACCCACAGCATGGAAGCCGAACTCGTCAAACATCTGGAATTGCTTTTGGCGTCTTACCAGACGCGAAAATCCCTGCGAGCGTCCACGATTGGGCGCCTTGGGGCTGGTGACGGAAAGTTCTTCGACCGTCTTCGTGGCGGCGCAACTTTCACGGTCAAAAAATACGATTCGGTAGTTTGCTGGTTTTCGGACAACTGGCCCGAAGGTCTTGAGTGGCCGGTCAGTGTCCCTCGTCCGGCTGCCTCTCCCGAGGCTTCAAAATGATTGGGGTTGCGCGCTCATTCCATGCTGGGTGCGCTGGCCGGCTCTCCGCGGCCGGTATGGTGGGTCCGGTCCCGGTCCGGACCCGCCTCCTTTCTTTCGTTCGTTCATCGCTTTTGCTCTCCAACTCCGTCGCTGGATTGGAGAATGGCGATGTTCGGTTCGGAAATCTCGGAATCGCGTTCGGAGAACTCCGAATTTTGTTCGGAGGCTTCGGCGCGGGGGCGGCGCACCATGTCTAGCGTAGCGCTCGCCCAGGAACACAGTCGCGAGCTCGGCAAGCTGCTCGCGCCGCATCAAGGATGGAAGGCCCAAGTGACGGCCATCCATCGTGCAATCACGAGCCCGGGGTTTGAGTGGCGGCTCGAAAACCTGACGTGGAACCGTGTAAAGTCCTGGCTGTTCGCTGAGGCCCGTCGCGTCGATTACGAGGAAATATGCGCACTCAAGGAGCTGCGCGCCGAACAGGAGGCACGCCGTGCCAGACTTAAACTTGCCGCCACGGCAAACCTTCTCGCAGCGCATCTTGCCGCGGAAGGTACGCCGCTGGATTGCAACCAAATGCGTGCTCTGGGCCGGATCGCTGGCGGACTGGATCTATCCGGAACTGCTGGAGGCTCGAAATGAGCGCTCCAGCAAAGCCATGGGCCGCGATGACGGCCGACGAGAAGGCGAGGGCGGTTAAGCCACTCTTCCTTGCCGGCGAGAGCTACGGGAAGATTTCCGATCTCTTAGGCGTCATCATGCGCTTGAGGAAGCTTGGCGAACTCCCGCCCGCCCGCTCAAGGCAGGCAATGGGCGCTGAAGCGACCGTCGTCGCCCGTGCGAAAGTAAAAAAGGCAGTCCGTGCCGAAGAGAAGCCGCGTAAGGCGAAAACTTCATCTGGGCTGGACGCTGTCAACATCGCGGTTCGCGTCGAGCATCGAGCCGAAGCTGTAGGCTTGCCGGCCAGCCGGGCCCTGGCCTTTAAACCGCTGATCGGCCGCCAACCTGTCGCATTTCCCGAGAATCGCGGCTGTTCCTGGCCGGTAGACGGCTTGGAGGGCAGCGGTCTTCTTGTTTGCGGTGCGGAAGTCGCCTTCCCGCTCTCTCCATACTGCGCCGACCATAGGCGCCTTGCTTACCTCCCACTCTCCGTCCGTCAAAAAGCCGCCCTGCGAGCGGCAGAAAGGCTGTCCTGACCATGGCCCGCGTCCTTGAAGGCAGAAACCGCGCACCGGCGGATGAAGCCGCTAGCTTTGTTGCGGAACTCGACCGCATCGAACAGCAACGCGAGGTGAAACTCGCGGACCTCGACGCTGAGTTCAAGAAGCGCAAGCGCGACCTCAACAAGCAGTTCGATGGTGATCAGGCTGGCATCTACGAGGATGCCAAAAAGCAGGGTGTAGCCAAGGGGACGTTGCGCGCGATCATCACCGGGCAGGCACGCATCCGCAAAGCCGAAGAGAAGGTCGAAGCGGCCAAGGAACGCGCGTCAGACGGCCTCGACAATCTTGAGGAAGAGGCTCGCGATCAGGCGATCGACATCGTGAAGGCCTTGGGCTCCGACTTTGCCGGATTTGGCCTGGGCGCAGCTGCCGTCGAGCGCGAGGAAACGGAACTGAAGCAGGATCCGGCCACGGCGGCCATCGTGAAATCGTTCGCGGACGGCAAGGCGGCCAAGGCCGCGAAGCACTGATTCAACGCCTGCCGCTGGCGAGAAGGCGGCTGAGACGGGGACAGTGATGCCCGTGACCAGGCCGGGAGAGCAGCGGCCACTTCAACGAGGGACCGACATGCTGATCCTTGGATTGGACATAGCCACGTCGTCCGGCGTGTGCTGGATGGACACTGCATTGCCACCGGAAACCTGGCGCTGCCTTGCGATCAGCGTGGAGGGCGAGTTTGCCGAAGATCGCACTGGCGATCTTGCTCTCTACCTCCGCGACGAATTCGCTGTCCGGCGGCCTGATTTCGTGGCCATTGAAATGCCACGCCGGGACGTGGCCGCCTATCCGAAACAGGTCCGCGATCCGAAGACCGGCCGGATGAAAACCATCCATACGGTGAACGCGGATCAGCTTTTGCTGCCAGCTCTTGCGGCATCCGCCGCCGCGGCGTGCGACCTGGCTGGAGTGCCGTGGGGTTGCGTGCATCAGAAGACATGGCGCGCAACGTATTTCGGCAAAGGATTCAAGCCGTCCGGCGATGACTGGAAGGCTCCGGCCATCGACGCCGCATTTCAGCAGGGAATCCAACTGCCGCTGGAGAAGAAAGCCCAGCGAGATGCGGCCGAGGCGGTCGGTATTGCGACTGCGTGGTTCAAGTGTTCGCAGGTGCCGGCCCGTCACCACAAGGCTTTCATCGACCTTCAGGCCCGTAGCCGGAGGGTTGCGGCATGATTACGCGACCATCCCGCCCACGGCCGTATCACTGCTTCAGCATCACATTGGCTGTGGCCTTCACCATCGCATCCTTCGCGATAGTCATCTTCGTGATTGTCGGGGCTGCGAAATGAACCTCGTCGTTTATTCGCCATCTGCCCGGGTTGCACTCGATATAGGCATCGCCGCGACCTTGTCGGGGGCGGAGGTCGATCTCCAGCCGACCGTGCAGGAATTTTCTACGCGGCTGTACCGGCAGCCGGATGCGATCGGTCTCTATTACCAGGAGGGCTGGGTCGGCTCTGTCGAAATCGCCCATACGCTCCGTGAGGCGAGTGTCCTCAATCTCGTCTTCTGCGTCATCAGCCATTTGGAAAACGATCCTTCGAGGCAGGCCGGCGCGCGGGCGCGCATACTCAATGCCGGCGCCGATGATGTGCAATCCTGGCCTGTCGAGCCGAAGGAGATCGCCACGCGGTTGCACGCGCTGCAGCGCCGGACCCGGCGACCGGAGAACCTGATCCAAATTCCGCCGTCTGCGCTATTCGATCCATCTGCCCAGAAGGTTTATTCCGACGGCCTGATCATCCACCTGACGCGCAAAGAGACGGACCTTCTTCATCTGCTCGCTACTCGTCCGGGCGCCTGCGTCAGCAAGGCGTCACTCATGCACGCTCTATACGGCGGACAGGATGAAGCACAGCCGAAGATCATAGACGTCTTCCTCTGCAAGCTTCGCCGGAAACTCGATCCGATCTCCGGGGATCGCAACCTGATCCGGACGATCTGGGGGCAGGGGTACTGCTTCGATGCGGGGCGGGCGGCATGAGCGAGAATAGCCCAATCCGTGATGTTGTCGGCGAGGCAATGCGCCGTGAGCGCCTGGGCGATGTCCATCCTCAGTGGTCGCACTGGTATGAAGATGCCCGGGAAGCATATCGCGGCCGTGCCGACCATCTGATCAGGATCCTTGCGCGGGCCGGCGTGGCTATAGTGCGGATTGTCGACGGCAATCCCGATGCGCCGGTTCCGTCATCGTCGATCATCTACCAGGACAAGATCGTCGGTCGGAATGCCGAGCGGCAATTGCGCCGCGGTGCCGGCGATAATTGGGAGGTGGCAAAGGTCGAGAGCGGCGAAACCGCCGTGCAACTGACCTTCACGCTCGCGCAAGCCTACGACCTCGCCGGCCGCGCGCTGCAGGGAGATCGCGAGGTCGCGACCGCGCCGGGCATCCTCACCACGCTCGCCGCCGCTCTCGAAATCCATCGGATGCATGCCGCCGACATGGAGCCGTCATCGTGACCGGCCCGCTCTCTAGCTTCGGCAAGGCTTGGGCCGAGTTTGTCGACGGTGTGACGGACTTTCAGGTCGATCTGCTGCGGCGGATGGCCACCGAACTCAACCATGACACCGCTGCCAGGCGCGCCGTCGAAGGCGCGCGGGACTGGCGCAACCTCCAGAATACAGGGGACAGATATGCAGATCGCTAGCGCGGACGTCGAGTTCCGCCATTTCCATTTCTTTTGCGGGCTCGGCGGCGGCAAGAAGGGCTTCAATAAGGGTACGGCACGCGTTGGCAATCTGCGCGCGCGGTTCCGCTGTATCGGCGGCATCGATGTCGACCCGGCTTCGATCCGAGATTTCGACCGCGCCGGACCGGGCAAAGGCACCGTCCTCGACCTGTTCAGCCGCGATCAGTATATCGCCTTCTGGGGGCACGAGCCGCCGGCAGGTTGGCGGCCGGCTGGCGTTGATGATGTCCGGCGCGCTGCGCATGGTGAGCGCCCGCACATCATCTTCCTGTCGGCGCCCTGCAAGGGGTTCTCCGGCCTTCTACCGGAGAAATCTAGCGCGACGGCGAAGTATCAGGCGCTCAACGGCCTGACAGTGCGCGGCGTCATGCTCATGCTCGAGGCGTGGCGCGACGATCCGCCCGAGCTCATCATCTTTGAGAACGTCCCGCGCATCATGACGCGCGGCCGTCATTTGCTGGATCAGATCATCGCCTTGCTGCGCGCCGGCGGGTACGCAGTGGCCGAAACGACGCACGACTGCGGTGAGATCGGAGGCCTTGGTCAGAGCCGAAAGCGGTTCCTGTTGGTCGCCCGCCATGAGGCGAAGGTGCCGCCGTTCCTCTATGAGCCGGAGAAGCGCCGGCTGCGCGGCGTCGGCGAGATACTGGAGCGCCTGCCGCTCCCGGGAGACCTGCGCGCCGGCCCGATGCACCGTATGCCGGCGCTCCAGTGGAAGACGTGGGTGCGGCTGGCCTTCGTGGAGGCCGGGTCCGATTGGCGATCTCTCAATAAGCTGGCCGTCGAGGACGGCGTGCTGCGGGATTTCGGCATCCTGCCGGATCAGCCGTGGCAAGCGTCGGTGCTTGGTGTTCATCGCTGGGAAGATACCGCAGGCGTTGTCGCCGGCCGATCGAGCCCGACCAATGGAGCGTATAGCGTTGCCGACCCCCGATTTGCCAGCGGCGGCAACGAGTATTCGCAGTATGGCGTGCGCCATTGGACCGAGACGATGGGCGCAGTCATCAATGTGAAGTCCCCGGGGCAGGGTGCTTTCGCCGTTGCCGATCCAACCATCCCCGGCAAGCCGCGCTTCAACAATGTTTTCCGTATCGTTCCATGGGTCGGCACGTCGCCTGCAGTCGCCGGTCCTGGCGGTCCCGCCGGTGGACTTGCCGTTGCCGACCCGCGACCATCCCAGCGCGAAGACTACAAGGTCACAAAGTATCGTGTCACATCGATGAGCGAGGCGTCCGGTGCCGTCATCGCCGCATCGACGACCGGAAATGGAGCCTATGCTGTCGCCGATCCTCGCACAGGCTATGGCCCTAACAGCCATCGGAACAAGTTGAAAGTCGTCGGGTATGACGATACGGCCGGCACCGTCACGGGTTCCGACCGCGTCGGCTCCGGAGCATTATCTGTCGCCGATCCCCGGCCGGTCAACGATCTTCGCAACGGCGCGCACGGTGTCCGCGCATGGCGCGATACGAGCGGCACAGTCGCCGGCGAGAGCCTGCCTCCCAATGGCGCATTCTCGGTTGCGGACCCGAGGCCGGTTGGCCTGAATGCCAGCCGCGAGCACTACCAGACAGGCGGCCACTATGGCGTGTTGCCATGGGGAGAGACGGCCGGTGCCGTTCCGGCCTATGCCAAATATGATCGCGGACGTTGGGCCGTAGCCGATCCTCGTGACCAGGAAGAACAACCGCTTTTCGAACTACCAGCGCCGACCGATCGCCTGGTCGCAGTCATTCGGGCTCTCGACGGCACCTGGCACCGACCGTTCACCACGCTCGAGCTTGCCGCGCTGCAAAGCCTCGTCGATCCGGATGAGGTCGGAACCTTCGAATTGGACGGCCAGTCCGATTCCGCGTGGCGCGAGCGAATCGGCAACGCGGTGCCTCCCGAAGCGGCGGCCGCCATTACCGGCGTGATGGGAACGACGCTCCTACTCGCGATGACGGGCGAGACGTTCATGCTCTCAAGTCAACCGATCTGGGTGCAGCCAGTCGCCATGGCGCTCGCCGTCGATCAGCGCGGAAACCTCCCATGGGAGACCGCAGAATGATCCTCGCCGCTCTCGAAACCCGCATCGCCAAGCTGGAAACCGATCTCGCCGCCGAGACGGCCAGCATCAACGCGGCCATCGTCGCGCACCAGATCGGCCCGGGATACTGGCAACGCCGCCATTCCCTCGAATGTCAGCTCCGCGTGGCCTGCGCCATCCGCGATGCAATCAGTGAGGTGCAGTCGTGACCTATTTGGAATTCCTCCGCGCCAAGATGAAGGTCGCGCCGTCGACCGGCTTCACTGTCGACGACGCCGATATCAACCCCGACCTCGCCCCGCACTGCCGCGCGATCGTCAAATGGGCACTGCAGGGCGGCCGGCGCGGCATCTTCGCCGCCTTCGGCCTGCACAAGACGTCGATCCAGTTGGAATTGATGCGCCTGATCGGCAAGCATACCGGAGGCCGTCGCCTGATCGCGCTGCCGCTTGGCGTCCGGCATGAGTTCTTTGACGAGGTGAAGGAGCGCTTCCACAACGAATTTCGCACCGACCTGCATTTCATCCGGCGCGATGATGAGGTGGTTGACGATGATGTGACCCACATCACCAATTACGAGAGCATCCGCGAGGGCAAGATCGACCCGAGTGTGTTCTCGGCATCGTCACTCGACGAGGCGGCCGTGCTGCGCGGCTACGGCACGAAGACCTATCAGACTTTCCTGCCTCTGTTCGCCGGCCAGCCGTTCAAGTTTGTTGCCACCGCGACCCCGTCGCCAAACCGCACCAAGGAACTGATCCACTATGCCGGCTTCCTCGAAATCATGGATACCGGCCAGGCGTTGACGCGCTTCTTCCAGCGCAACAGCGAGAAGGCGAACGAACTCACGCTCTATCCCCATAAGGAAGATGAGTTCTGGCTGTGGGTGAACTCCTGGGCCGTCTTCCTCCAGTCGCCTGCCGATCTCGGCTTTCCCGACGACGGCTACGTGCTGCCGAAGATGACGGTGAACTGGCACGAGGTGCCCACCAATCATGCGGCGGCCGGCGAAGACCGCGATCATCAGATGCTTATGTTCAACGATCCCGGCGCCAGCGTCGTTCATGCAGCGCGGGAAAAGCGCACCAGCATGGACGCCCGCATCGCCGCGATGTCCAACCTGATCGCCGAGGCTCCCGACGATCACCGTATCCTGTGGCATCACCTTGAGGATGAGCGCCGCGCCATCGAGGCTGTCGTGCCCGGCGCGCGGTCCATCTACGGTTCGCAGTCGCTCGACACCAACGAGGACAACGCTGTCGACTTCAAGAATGGAAAATTCCAGTTCCTCGCCACGAAACCGGAAATGTCCGGAGCGGGGTGCAATTTCCAGAAGCATTGCCACCGCGCCATCTTCGTCGGCATCGATGCCAAGTTTCACGACTTTATCCAGGCGGTCTATCGTATCGTCCGCTTTGGCCAGAAGCACGAATGCACGATCGATATCATCTATTCCGAGGCCGAGCGCGGAACCCGGCGCATTCTCGAGGACAAATGGGCCGAGCATGACCGGATGATGGAGCGGATGACCGAGATCATCCGCAAGTACGGTCTGGGTCGGCTTCCCCTGGAATCGGTCCTGAAACGCTCCATCGGCGTCGAGCGGCAGGTCGAGGAAGGGAAGTATTTCCGGATCGTCCACAATGATTGCGTAGACGAGGCTGGCCGTACCGATGCCGACAGCGTCGGGATGATCATCACCTCGATACCCTTCTCCAACCATTACGAATACACGGCCAGCTACAACGACTTCGGCCACACCGATAATAATGAGCACTTCTGGGAGCAGATGGATTATCTGACGCCGGAGCTCTTCCGGATCCTGAAGCCGGGCCGCATCTACGCCTGCCACGTCAAGGACCGCATCCTGTTCGGCAACGTCACCGGCGCCGGCCTGCCAACTGTCTCGCCGTTCCACGCCGAGGCGATCTTCCATGGCATGAAACACGGCTTCGACTATTGCGGCATGATCACCGTCGACACCGATGTCGTGACGGAGAACAACGGCAACTACCGTCTCGGCTACACCGAGATGCTGAAGGACGGCAGCAAGATGGGCGTCGGCTCGCCCGAGTATGTGCTGCTCTTCCATAAGCCGCAGACGGACAGGTCGAAAGGCT
>ENA-UOUJ01000894-UOUJ01000894.1-activated-sludge-metagenome-genome-assembly--contig:-NODE-894-length-17365-cov-3.867129_pt1 | contig 17365 bp, 19 predicted proteins | sample MGYA00249839_ERZ747224 | MGnify/ENA primary metagenome ERZ747224 (study PRJEB28782, sample SAMN03220277) | activated sludge metagenome | biome: wastewater; feature: sewage sludge; material...
CTCCTACGGAAGAGCGCAGGAGGCGGTCGCACATCCGCATTGCAGGAGCGGGCCACGCCCGCGACCTTGAACCAGAACCGTCATCCCTGCCGGAAGCTGTCATCCCGGTGAAAAGCTGTCATCTCGACCGCTCCAACGCTGTCATCCCGACAAAAAGCTGTCATCTCGACCGCAGGGAGAGATCTGCTTGCCTGCAGGGCTTTTCCCGGCTCATCTGCCAACCGAGTGAGTGCTGCTTGGACAGCCTTGCCATGTATGCCGAACGTGCATACACTATGTCGTATGGAGTATCGATGGCACGAGGCCAAGCGCGCAGCCAACCTCGCCAAACACGGCGTGGACTTCGCGGACGCGGTCGGCGCGCTGGAGGATCCCGCCGCGCTGACACTGGAAGATGGCGATGCACAAGGCGAGCCCCGATACGTGACCCTGGGCATGGGCTTCACCGGCCGGGTTCTACTGGTGGTCTGGACCGAGCGGTTGTCCGACAGCATCCGCATCATCTCTGCACGCCGCGCCAGTCCGGCTGAAGCGCGCCCCTACCGCGAGAACTGAGACATGAGCAAGCACCACGATTTCACCAAAGCCAAGCGCGTCGACCAGGTGCCGGCGCTCGCCCGCGCACAAGCGGGCAATACCGGAAAGGAGCGGATCACCATCCGCCTGGACGCCGACGTCATGGCCTGGTTCCGCGCCCAGGTAAAGGGCGGCGGCAACTATCAGACCCTCATCAACGACGCCTTGCGCACCCACATCGAGGATCGTGAAGGCTCACTGGAACGTACCTTGCGGCGGGTGATCCGCGAGGAACTGCACAAAGCGGCATAGCAAGCCCGGGACGCCGATTGGATCCATCCCGGCGCAGGATCGGCCGCGCTCTTCTCCCTCAGTCGGAAGCAGGAACATGCCTTCCCTCCGGTCAACTGCCGGCGGGCACCTGCATCGATCGCGACCAAGAACAGGGTCAGGTTTACTTCTGACATTCTGGTAAGTGAACCCGACCCCGTTCTCAAAGCCGATTGACATGAACAAGGTCATGTACCAAAATTTGGTACAAATACCGGAGGGTGCCGTGGCCAGGAACACAAGCGTCAGCCTGGGGGATCATTTCGAGCAGTTCATCGCGGGCCAGGTAGACAGCGGCAGGTACGGCTCCGCCAGCGAGGTTGTCCGGGCCGGACTGCGCTTGCTCGAGGCCACCGAAAGCAAGCTGGAGGTTCTGCGGAACGCACTGGTTGCCGGTGAACGCAGCGGACGAGCCGGGTACAGCTACGAGTCGCTCGTTGCAGAACTGGACGCTGAGCAGCAGTGAGGCAGTTTGATTTAACGAGGTCGGCACAGTCCGACCTGAGGTCGATCGCGCGGTTTGCGCAGGACCGGTGGGGGGTGCGGCAGCGCAATGCGTACCTGAAGGAAATGGATCAAGTCTTTCGTTCATTGGCACGGAACCCACAGCCTGGAAGAACTTCCGATGAGGTCCGTGAGGGCTACCGGAAGTTTCCCCATGGGTCGCATGTGATCTACTACAAGCAGCCGAGTGAGAACGAGTTGATGATCGTCCGGATTCTCCACGCGACGATGGACGTGGACTCGAACATCGGCGCCTGACGCCGGGCCCATCGGGCGCTCCTACCCCATGCTCCATGCCGCCCGCGCGCGCCGACCTCGCCGCGCCGGCACAACACCCGCGCCAACATTGCCCTTCCACGTCACTTGTTGACACTCCCTGCCCTGTGACCGCGATCCCAACCCGACGCCGCCGCGCCGACAGGACTGTGACGCCGCCCCGATTCGCGCTTTTTGTCGTCCGCGACGCGTGTTCTGGCACGCATCGTGCGTAGAATCCCTCGCACGTGCACTGTTGCACGGCTGCCCAAAGGACTCGGCGCCAGCCGGCCGGCGGGGCACGTGAAGTTCAACCACTCCTAGGGGATACACCATCATGAAGATGCAGAAGGGCTTTACCCTGATCGAACTGATGATCGTCGTTGCGATCATCGCCATCCTGGCCGCCATTGCGCTGCCGGCGTACAACGAGTACCGCGTCCGTTCGGCCGAGAATGCATGCCTGGGCGAAGCCAAGGCCTATTCGAATGCCTGGCTGGCGGCCTCGGTCTCCGATATGACCCTTCCAGCTTGGGCTGCAGCGGCTTGCCGGCTGCCCGCCTCCGCCGCGGCTGGTTCAGGCCCCGTTCCCGGCACCTTCACGCCGGCCGACCCAGGCATTCGCACCACCAGCTGCAACGCCACCACCGGAACCTGCAGTCTGTAAGTCGCGTCTGGTACGGCCGAAAAGCCCCTCGCAAGAGGGGCTTTTCTTTTGTCCGCACATTGCCCCCCGCCCCTCGGGCCGATGCCTGCGAAACCCCCTCCGCCCGCGAATGGGAGGGCCATCACACTTGCACACACGGCACCCCGCCCCCCGCTTGCTGGCCCGGTATTTGCTTTCCATCAAAGGCGAAGGGCTCTTTCTCCAGGGGACACCACCATGCGCGGCAAGACACGCGGCTTCACGCTGATCGAACTGATGATCGTGGTCGCGATCATCGCCATCCTGGCCGCGATCGCCTTGCCGGCCTACAACGAATACCGCATCCGTTCGGCCGAGAATTCCTGCCAAGCGGAGATGAAAAACTACACCAGCTTCGCGCTGGCGGCGATCTACAACGACTTGCCGATACCGGCTCCGAGCCTGGGCGCCTGCTTGAGTGCCGATACGGCCGTCGACCTGATCACGCCGATCACCGGCACCCCGCGGGCGCCGGGCACCAGGACGACCACCTGCAACCTCCCGAACGCGAGCTGCACGCTCATCTGAGGCAAGTCGGCGCGGGCCTTCGTTCCTTCCGGCACCACGGGGCGCGCTCGTTCACGGCGCTCCCGGCGACGGGAACAGTGACGGCAATGCCGTCACCGACGCATCGCAATGGCACGCCGGGCCGCAATGACGCCACCGCGCAGGGCGATTTCGTACCGCTTCGTGCATGTGGCCTGCGTTCCCCCATAATCCGGCCTCTTGCCACTTGCCCAAGCGAATACGCATGTCGATAGCCACCACGGGCCGGTTCCTGCTCTTGAGCCTGGCCACTGCGCTGCTTGCCGGCCTGCTGTTCATGCCTGGCCTGCCCGGCGACTTCGTGTTCGACGACTTCCCGAACATCGTCCTCAACGAGGCCGTCCACCTGGACCGGCTCGATGCCGACACCCTGGCCCGCGTGATGTCCACCCCACAGCTTTCGGGCCTGATGCGGGTGCTGCCAACGCTCAGTTTTGCGCTGGACTACTGGCGCGGCGGCGGCCCTGACCCTGCGGTCTATAAGGCCACCAATATCCTGATCCACGTACTGACCACCCTTGCCCTGGCAGGGTTCTTCCGGAGCCTGTTGCTGGGGGCGGGTATCCCCGCCACCAAGGCACAGTGGCTGGCACCTGCATTGGCCTTGGCCTGGGCCATCCATCCCCTGCAAGTGTCCTCGGTGCTGTACGCCGTGCAGCGCATCCAGACCCTGGTGCTTGCACTTTGGGCGTACCTGAAGGCGCGCCAAGCACAAATGGAAGGCCGCACCGGCCGCACGGGCATGCTGCTCACGGGACTGTTGTGGGTCATGGCCATGGGCTGCAAGGAAGATTCCGTGCTGCTGCCCGCATACGCACTGGCCCTGGAGCTGACCGTGCTGCGCTTCGCGGCAGCCGACGCGCGCGTCACCAAGCTGCTGCGGCACGGATATCTGTTTGCGGCACTGGCGGGCGCGTCGGCCTACTTCTTCCTTGTGATTCCCCATTATTGGCAGTGGGAGACATTGCCTGGCCGTGATTTTTCCACCTGGGAACGCCTGCTGACCCAGGCGCGGGTACTGTGTCTGTACCTGTGGCAGATCCTCGTGCCGTTGCCGCGACACATGCCGTTCTACTACGACTGGCTGCAACCCTCGCGCGGCTTGCTGCAGCCGTGGACACCCCTGCCCGCCATTATCCTGCTGGCCACCTTGCTGGGAGCTGCGTGGCGACTGTGCACGCGCCTTCCCCTGTTTTCCCTGGGCGTGTTCCTGTTTTTCAGCGCGCATTTCATAGCCAGCAACGTGGTGGGACTGGAACTGGCTTTCGAACATCGCAACCACTTCGCGCTGATCGGCGCTGTCCTGGCGGTGGGCAGCCTGCTGGTACAGCTCAGCCTGCGCTTGCGGCTGGGCACGGCCGCGCAAGCCACCGCATGCGTGGTCCTGCTGGCTGCGCTGGGCAGCGCCACGGTGCTGCGCGCCAACAGCTGGGCCAACGGCCTGTCGTTGGCCCGTACCAGCACGGAACTGGCGCCCGGCTCCGCACGTGCCTGGATTTCGTTGTGCGCGGTGTACTTTGAATCCGCCGGCGGTCGTAGTGCGAAGGACAAACGACTCCTCGACAAGGCAATCGCGACTTGCAGCGCAGGGACGGATGCTGCCCCTGATTCGCTCAACAACCCCGCCCTCCTGATCGTCCTGAAGACCCTCCGCGGTAATATCACGCAGCAGGACTGGGATCGCTTCCAGCAACGGCTGCAAACCGTGCCGATGACGCGCGACAACAGCAGGGCACCCACGATCCTCACGCACCACACACGCGAGGGCGTGGCGCTGGACAAGCAGGAGTTGCTCAAGGCGCTCGACACGCTGCTGCAACGTGCGCACCTCCAGCCGTTTACCCTTGCCTCCATTGGCTACTTCATCATGAACGATCTGACAGAGCCGGATGCGGCAATGCCCTGGTTCGTCCGCACTATCGAAGCAGCTCATCCGGTTGACCCCTTCCCCATGCAGCTGGGCGCCGAACTCAGGGAAAAGGGCAGGCCGGACCTGGCCGAAAGGATCGAACAACTCGGGCTGGCAAGGCGCAGCATGACAAGCGACGCCCCCCGCGCAGGTGGCCAATGAGCCGATTTGCCCCTTCGTCCTGGCGTACCATCGCAACGAGCGGGTCCGGCCACGGCGGCCGGACCAAGGGGAATGTCGTCCGGTTGACCCGGACCTCAACGCGATCCACGCCATGAAAGCAGTCATCCTCGCCGGCGGCCTCGGCACCCGGATCAGTGAAGAAACCACGGTGCGCCCGAAGCCCATGGTCGAGATCGGCGGCATGCCGGCGCTGTGGCACATCCTCAAGATCTATTCGCACCACGGCATCAACGACTTCATCATCTGCCTCGGCTACAAGGGCTACATGATCAAGGAGTACTTCGCCAACTACTTCCTGCACATGTCGGACGTCACGTTCGACATGTCGACCAACAAGCTCGAAGTCCACCACAAGCATGCCGAGCCGTGGCGGGTGACGCTGGTCGATACCGGCGACCAGACCCAGACCGGCGGACGGCTCAAGCGCGTGGCCGGCTACCTCGGCGACGAGACCTTCTTCTTCACCTACGGCGATGGCCTGGCCGACATCGACATCGCCGCCGAACTGGCCTTCCACCGCGAACACGGCTCGCTTGCGACCATCTGCGCGGTGCAGCCGCCGGGCCGCTTCGGTGCCATCGACATCGACGGCCATCGCATCACCCGCTTCGAGGAAAAGCCCGTCGGCGACGGCAGTTGGATCAACGGCGGCTTCTTCGTGCTCGAGCCCGCGGTACTCGACTACATCGAAGGCGATGCCAGCATCTGGGAGCAGGGCCCACTGGAGCGCCTCGCGCACGAAGGGCAGCTATCGGCCTACGCCCATCGCGGCTTCTGGCACCCCATGGACACCCTGCGCGACAAGCTCAAGCTGGAGGAACTCTGGCAGGCCGGCCACGCGCCCTGGAAAGTCTGGCCTTGAGCCCGTTCGGCGGCCTCTACGGCGGACGCCGCGTGCTGGTCACCGGCCACACCGGCTTCAAGGGCTCATGGCTGGCGCTATGGCTGCATCGCATGGGTGCCGAGGTCGCCGGACTGGCGCTGGATCCCGATACCGCGCCCTGCCACTGGCAACTGCTCGGCCTCGACGGCATCGCCGACCATCGGATTGACCTGCGCGACGCTTCCGCCGTCAGCGCGGTACTGGAAACCCATCGCCCGGAAATCGTGTTCCACCTGGCGGCGCAGCCACTGGTTCGGCGCAGCTACCGCGAGCCCGTCGCCACCTTCGCCAGCAACGTAATGGGTCTGGTGAACCTGCTGGAAGCCGTGCGCACCTGCCCGTCGGTGCGCGTGCTGGTCAACGCCACCACCGACAAGGTCTATGCCGAACACGCCAGCACTCCGGGCTACCGCGAGGACGACGCGCTGGGCGGCAGCGACCCCTACAGCAGTTCCAAGGCCTGCGCCGAACTGGTGTCCGACTGCTACCGCAAGAGTTTCTTCAACACAGGTGAAACGCGCATCGCCACCGCCCGCGCTGGCAACGTGATCGGCGGCGGCGACTGGGCCGAGGACCGCCTGGTACCCGACCTGGTGCGCGCCGCCAACGCCGGACAGGCACTCCGCATCCGCCACCCCTCTGCGATCCGCCCCTGGCAGCACGTGCTGGAGCCGCTGTCGGGCTATCTGCAGCTGGGTCGGCGGCTATGGGACGACGCCACGCTGTCCGGTGCCTGGAACTTCGGCCCCGGCGAGGAAGGCGAGATCAGCGTACAGACGCTGACGCATCGACTGCGTCGCCACTGGAGCGCACTGCGCGTCGAACGCGACGACACGCCGCAGCCGCACGAGGTCGGCGTGCTGCGCCTGGACGCCGGCAAGGCACGGCGCGAACTCGGCTGGCGACCGGTTTGGGAGATCGATACCGCGCTCGCCCGTACCGCCTCTTGGTACCGGGGTTTCCACGACGACCGTCAGGTGGCCAGCCGCTACGACCTGGACGCCTACGTGAGCGATGCGCAGCGCCTCGGGCTGGAGTGGGCACGATGAAGCTTCTGGCAACGCCGCTCGCGGGCCTGCACGAGATCATCCACGCCCCGCACGCCGACGATCGAGGGCGTTTCACCCGCCTGTTCTGCGAACAGGCGCTGGCCGGCATTCGTCCTGGCCTGCACTTCACCCAGATCAACCTGTCCGAAACGCTGAAGGCCGGCACCGTTCGTGGCCTGCATTACCAGACGCCCCCGGCCACCGAAGCCAAGCTGATCCGTTGCCTGCGCGGCCGCGTCTTTGACGTGGCGGTGGACGTGCGCGCGGGTTCGCCCACCTTCCTGCAGTGGCATGCCGTGGAACTGGCCGGGGACAGCAACCGCTCCGTGTTCATCCCCGAAGGCTTCGCGCATGGTTTCCAGTCCCTGACCGATGACGCCCACCTGCTCTACATGCACACTACCGACTGGACGCCCACCTGCGAGGCCGGCCTGCGCCATGATGACCCGCGCCTCGCCATTCGCTGGCCCCTGCCCGCCCGCCACCTTTCCACGCGTGATCGTGGCTATGCCCTGATCGAGGCTGGCTTCGAGGGGATTCGCTCGTGAAGTGCCGCAATTGTCGCGCCCCGCTCACCGACGTCTTCCTGGATCTGGGCAGCGCGCCGCCGTCCAATGCCTATCTGAATGCCGACGCCCTGCAAGACCCCGAAACCTGGTTCCCGCTGAAGCTCTACACCTGCCGCCATTGCCATCTGGTACAGGTGGACGAAGTGCAGCGACACGACGCGCTGTTTTCCCCCGAGTACGCGTATTTCTCTTCCTACTCGCGCAGCTGGCTGGAGCATGCGGAGCGATTCGTCGCACAGGCGACCGATCGGCTGGCGCTGGGGCCGCGGAGCCTGGTGATGGAGGTCGCCTCCAACGACGGCTACCTGCTGCAGTACGTCAAGGCGCGCGGCATTCCCTGTGTCGGCATTGAACCGACCGCCAGCACCGCCGCCGCGGCGCGTGAACGTGGCATCGAGACGCTCGGCAAGTTTTTCGGCCAGCGATTTGCGCATGAGTTCGTTCGCGAGCACCGCCATGCCGACCTGATCGTCGCCAACAACGTGCTGGCACACGTGCCGGATCTCAATGACTTCGTGGCCGGCCTCGCCACGGCGCTCGCGCCTGAAGGCACGATCACGGTGGAGTTTCCGCACCTCATGCAGCTGGTGAGTCAGCACCAGTTCGACACCGTCTACCACGAGCATTTCTCCTATTTTGGCTTCCACACCGCGCAACAGGTCTTCGCCCACCACGGGCTGCGCATCCGCGACGTGGAAGAACTTCCAACCCACGGCGGCTCGCTGCGCCTGTGGGCCTGCCACGCGAATTCGGCGCATGCCGAAACACCCGCCGTGGCCAACCTCCTGGCCCGGGAAGAAGCAGCCGGCATGCGTGACATCGCCTGGTACCGCGGCTTCCAGGAACAGGCCGATCGGATCAAGAACGATGTCCTCGCCTTCCTGCTGGATTGCAGGCGCGAGGGCAAGCAAGTCGTGGGATATGGTGCCGCCGCCAAGGGCAACACTCTGCTTAACTACGCTGGCGTGCGGCCCGACCTGCTGCCCTACGTGGTCGATGCCTCGCCGCACAAGCAGGGTCGGTTCCTTCCCGGCTCGCGCATCCCGGTCGTGGCGGAGGCACGCATCCGAGAAAGCCGACCCCACTTCGTGCTGATCCTGCCCTGGAACCTGCGCGGGGAGATCATGAATCAACTCGGTTACGTTCGCGAATGGGGCGGGAAGTTCGTCACGGCCATCCCCTCAGTCCGCGTGGACTAGCGAATGCGCATAGCGATCACCGGCGCGAGTGGATTCGTTGGACGCCATGTCCAGCGTGAGCTTGTGACACGCGGGTTCGAGATGACTGCCACGAGGCTCCGAAGGCCTTCCTTTGAATGCACTCCGCAAGTGACCGAAGTGATATTAGACATTCACTCGCCGGGCCATGATCCATACGCTGCGCTTGGAAAACCAGATCTACTTCTTCACTTCGCATGGTCGGGATTGCCCCAATACGACTCCCAACATCATCTTGATCAGGAGTTGCAAGCCCAAGCATCGTTCATCTCAGCGTGCGTTAGATCTGGGCTCAGGCGCGTGATGGTGGCGGGAACCTGCTATGAGTATGGACTGGCTTCCGGAGAGCTCGATGAAACCCAGCCGCTCAAGCCAGTTACTCGATACGGCGAGGCAAAGGTGAGACTGTTGGATCGCTTGTCGGAACTGCGCGAATCGATCCCCTTCGAACTTGCTTGGCCACGTCTGTTTTACCTCTACGGTGCGGGGCAGTCACCCAACTCTCTATACTCGCAGCTGCAGGCCGCTATGGCACGCAGCGATGATTATTTCGACATGTCCGGCGGCGAACAGATTCGAGATTATCTTCCTGTACGTGAAGCTGCCCGTTTGCTTGTGGATGTGGCCATCCGCGCCGGCGACATCGGTGCTGTCAACATATGTAGCGGGAAGCCGATCCGACTAATGGATCAAGTTTCGCGCTGGATCGCGGAGACAGATTCCTCGATACGGATGAATCTCGGCCACTTCCCCTATCCGGAGTTCGAGCCAATGGCGTTTTGGGGTTCCCGCCGCAAACTAGACAAAGCCTTGGGAGGCTCATGAAGGATCGAGTGCTATTCGAAGCAAGGAATGTACCCGCTTATCAGAACAAGATGTTCGAAACGCGTGAAGCGGCACTTGCCTGTCCAACCGGCGATGTGATATTGGCGCAGGACATGACCAGTGGATTCGTGGTGAACATTGCATACGATCCTCATCTTCTGCGTTATGACGAGTCCTACCAAAACGAACAGGGTGTCTCCTCCCTATTCCGCAATCACTTGGAACAGGTGCTGACCAAGGTCAAGGATGCGTTCGGACACGGCGACATCCTTGAGATTGGCTGCGGCAAGGGGCTATTCGTCGAACTTATGCTCAACAACGGCTTGCGAGCTCGCGGGCTTGATGGTGCCTACGAAGGAAACTCACCCCATATCGAAAAGCGCCACTTCGGCTCGACAACCGAAGTCCCTGCCAATGCCATCGTACTGCGCCATGTACTCGAGCACATTCCAGATCCCCTGCAATTTCTTCGATTGATAGCCCACACCAACGGGAATCGAGGCCTTATCTATATCGAGGTGCCCTGCTTCGACTGGATCATGCACAACAAGGCATGGTTCGATGTGTTTTATGAGCACGTCAATTACTTTCGCCTGCCGGACTTCCAACGACTGTTCAGCAGAATCGTCGATTCCGGGCATCTATTCGGCGGCCAGTACTTGTACGTCATCGCAGACCTCTCTTCATTGCGCAATCAGATGCCCGCAACAGATTTTCCAGCCATCAACTTCCCTTCCGACTTCAGCTTGGCATTGGATGCGCTGGCAGAGAGTGCCGGCACGGACTCAACGCGCGGCCGTGCGATCTGGGGCGCAGCCGCGAAGGGAGTTATGCTCTCCCATCATCTTGGACTCCGCGGAGTGACGTTCGATATTGCCATCGACATCAACCCGGGCAAGCAGGGCCACTTCCTTGCCTCGTCGGGTTTGGCCGTAGCCGCGCCCAGGGAAGCACTATCGAATCTTCCTGCCGGCAGCGAAGTTTACGTGATGAACTCCAACTATCTTGCGGAGATCTCCGACATGGGCGGCGATAAGTTTCGATACATTCCAGTGGACGGCCCATGAACGATTTCGAGAGCAGTACACATGCCCGCATTCTCAGTAATGCAACCGATGCAAACCTGAGAAAGTCCGCTTCGGATTTCACGCGCGAATCCATTCGTTCGCAGTATTCGTACAACTTTCTGGCGCTCGGCCGCCCGATCATTCAGTACCCGCAGGACATGGCGGCCATCCAGGAACTGATCTGGCGAGTCAGGCCCGACCTTGTCATCGAAACCGGCATTGCCCACGGCGGCTCACTGATCCTGAGCGCTTCGATGCTGGCATTGCTTGACTATTGCGATGCCGTCGATAGCGGCGAGGTGCTGGATCCCAAGGCATCGCGCCGGCGTGTGCTGGGTATCGATATCGACATCCGCGCGCACAATCGTGCCGCCATCGAGGCGCATCCGATGGCGCATCGTATCGACATGATCCAAGGTTCGTCGATTGCGCCTGAGATCGTGGCCGAAGTGCGTGAGCGCGCTGCCGGATATGACCGCATCATGGTGATCTTGGACTCCAACCACACCCATGACCACGTGCTGGCGGAACTTCACGCCTATGCACCGTTGGTCAGTGAGGGCAGCTACTGTGTGGTTTTCGACACCGTGATCGAGGATTTGTCCGCCGGTATGTACCCGGACCGCCCTTGGGACGTGGGTAACAACCCCAAGACCGCCGTGCGCGAGTTCCTTTCCGGCCGCGATGATTTCGAGGTGGATGAGGATATGGAAGCCAAGCTGTTGATCACGGTGGCCCCCGGCGGCTACCTGCGCCGACGCTGACGCGCTACCTCACGTCACCATGGCCGCGCTGCGCATCAACATCCTGGCCAATTACGCCGGCCACATGTGGATCGCGCTGATTGGGCTGGTCTTCCTGCCGCTGTACACGCGCATCCTCGGAATGGAAGCCTTCGGCCTGGTGGGGCTGATGCTCAGCCTGCAGGCGATCCTGCAGTTGTTCGATTTCGGTATTGGCGGCACCGTGAACCGGGAGCTGTCGCGCCGCGTGCATGACGCTGGCCTCGCAGACAGCACACGCGACCTAGTGCGCACGGCGGAAGCCACCATCTGGCTGCTGGCAGCGATGGCAGCGCTGCTGGTGTGGCTTGGCAGCGGGCCGATGGCTGAGCACTGGCTCCACTTGCGAAGCCTTGGGCCTGACGAAGCCGGCACGGCCATCGCCATCATGGGCGTGGCCATCGCCCTGCTGTGGCCCAGCACGTTCTACGGCAATTGCCTGTCGGGGCTGGAACGACAACCCGAACTCAACCTGTTCAACGCGACATTTGCCACGCTGCGATACGCCGGCGTGGTCCCTGTGTTGCTATGGGTCGCGCCGACCATCGAGGCGTTCCTGTGGTGGCATGCCATTGTGGGCCTGGCGCAGTCCCTGGTCATGGCCGTTGCCGTATGGCGTGCCCTGCCGGCGGGCGAACGCGGTTCGCGCTGGTCGGCGCGGGAGATCCTGCGCAACCGGGGATTCTCCGGCGGCCTGTTCGGCATCGGCGTACTGTCGGTCATGGTGACCCAGATTGACCGCTTGGCACTGGCCAGCTTTCGCCCCTTGGAGGAGATGGGTTACTACACGCTGGCGTTGAGCGTTGCCGCTGGCCTTGGGCGCATGGTTCAACCCATGTTCAATGCGCTCTATCCCCGCTTCTCACGGCTGGTTTCACGCCATGACGAAACCACGCTGCGAGAGCTGTATCACCTCAGCAGCCAGTATCTGGCTGTCGTGATTGCCGCCACGTCGGCGATACTGATTGTATTTGCCCGTGATGTCTTGTTGCTGTGGACGGGTGATGCCATGGTGGCCGACAAGGTGGCGCTCCCCATGGCAATTCTGATTGCCGGGACAGCACTGAACGGACTGATGAACATCCCGTACGCCCTGCAACTGGCCAACGGCTGGACACGCTTGGCGCTGAGCCTGAATGCGCTGTCACTGCTACTGATCATTCCCCTTTCCTTGTGGGCCGTTCCACGATATGGGATGTCCGGTGCAGCGTCGCTTTGGTTGGTGCCGAATCTGACCTCAATTGTGATAGGTATCCCGCTGATGCATCGACACCTGCTACCGGGTCAAGCACTGCGTTGGCTTCTGCGAGACAATCTACCGCCACTGCTGGTGGGTTTCGGTGTAGCACTGGCGCTGAGGGGGCTGCTTCCAGAACTGTCTCGCAATCTGTCCGGGCTTGCCTTGTTGGCATTGGCGAGCGGCTTTACATTGCTGGCTTGCGCATTGGTAGCACCTGCGGTACGTGCTGGGCTGCAGCACAAGCTGTCCTTCGTGCTTTGACGAGCTTTTCTTCCATGAACTCACCCAAAATTACCGTCATTATCCCGACACGGGAGCGCGCCAGCGTGCTGGAGTCCGCGTTGCGAACCGTGACGGCGCAACGTTACGAGAATCTGGAAATCATTATCAGCGATAACTGCAGCGGGGATGGAACTGATGTAGTGGTCGAGCGTGCCAATGACTGTCGTATTCGCTACCTGAACACAGGCAGGCGTTTGAGCATGTCGCACAATTGGGAGTTTGCGCTGGCCCATGTGCGGGAGGGCTGGGTCACCTTCATGGGCGATGACGATGGCCTGCTCCCTGGCGCGATACACCGAATGGCCGAGATCATCGTTGAGACACAAGCACCTGCGATTCGTACCGAACACTGTACCTACGACTGGCCGGGAATGACCGGGCGCCCGCAAGGCCAGCTTATCGTGCCGATGACTTCGGGAATGGAGAAGCGCGATAGCCGAGAATGGCTCACAAAGGCGCTGGAAGGGCGCACACGGTACAGTCAGCTTCCAATGATCTACAATGGTGGATTCATCCATGTATCGGTAATGCAGCGCATAAAGGACATAGCTGGAGCGTTCTTCTCATCCATCAATCCGGATGTATATACGGCGGTGGCGATTGCGCGCCTGACCGATGATTTCCTCTTCGTACGCGAGCCACTGGCAATCAGTGGCACTTCCAGGTTCAGCAACGGGCATTCGGCCTTCTCGGCCGGCCCTTCTCGCGATCTAAAGACCTACAAGCAGTTCTTAGGCGAGGCAAACATTCCCTCCCATGCGAGTATGCCGGTCACCGAAGATGGTGGCATGCCACCTTCATTGCAGGCTTGCGTGTACGAATCGTACCTGCAATCTGCTCGACTCGGAGGCAACGTGCAGACAATGAATCACGCCAGACAATTGGCCGTGATGCTGGCAACTTCAGGAAAGCACCGTACCGCGATTGATGCCTGGTGCGAGCGTTTCGCGCAACTCCACGGACTGGACTTTGCCAGTGCTGATCGCTCTGCGGCATACCTGCGGCGGAGACTGGTGCCGCTCTTGTTTGGACAGAAATTGGCACGAGTCCTGCGCTCCGTGGTCACCGACAGACTTCCGTTGCAGAACGTGTATGACGCCAGCGTTGCAGCAGGAGTGCTCAGGGCTGCACCTGATCGCATGGACAACGTGCGGTTCCTGACCAACGAACTGCGCAGCGCTTGGCGGGGTCGCGCTACGGGTTGACGAGGGCGCGATAAAGACTCATGTACGCCTGGATCATGGCGTCTTCGGAGAATCGATCCACAGCCCGCACTCGTGCTGCTTGAACAAAACTGGCGTAACGGTCACTATCAGAAACCAGGCTACGGACGGCAACAGCAAAAGCACTTGCATCGTCCTGCGTGCACAGCACTCCCGTAGCGTCTTCTGCAACCACATCAAGCAAAGACGACCCGCGCGTCCCAATCACCGGCAGCCCACACGCCATCGCTTCGGCCGCAACCAGGCCAAAGCCTTCGCTGCGGGACGGAAACAGCAAGGCATCCGCGTTCTGCATGGCGGCTGCCACGGCGGCATCGTCGTGCAGCCGACCAATGTCGGTCATGTTGGCTGGCATGTTCGCTTTGTCTTTCTCTGCCGCCGGGCCGCCGGTGTAGCGGAGCTCAAATCCATCGCCCAGCTCGCGGAGGATTGGCGCAAGTAGGTCCACGCCTTTGCGTGCCATCCAGCTACCTACATAGAGCAACCTGAAAGGTTCGCCGGCCTTTCGGTGCCGTTCTCCAGGGCGGAAGGTTTCGGTATCCACGCCGTTGTGGATCATCTGCATGGGCACATCGACTAGGGATTGCCGGGCACTGTCGGCAACGAACTGACTGACCGCAATCATTTTGTCTGCTCGCCGCATCACGCGACGCTCGATGGGAGCAATCCACCAACGATGGTAGGCGGCACGCAGCATGCCCTTGTATGCGTATGCATCAGGGTGGTGTACGGCATGATGCAGCGTGGCCACCACCGGCAAGTTCGACCGAACAAAGCGCGGGTGCAACCAGGTGTTGACGTGCACCACGTTGGCCCAGGCCGGCGGCTCGGGGACGGCCACTGTCCACGGTGCGTACTCCGCCCGTAGCGGCAGCCAAGTGATTTCCGCCCGTAAACTGCGCCGGAGCAAGCCCGCCACCAGGCGTTCAGTGAACACGTCGGTGCCGGTCCCAGTACGGATCGCAGGAAACCAGACCGCTGGAAGCTCGCTTTCCAATGCTCTCCTCATGCCTTGTGCAGGTGATAGATCAGGGTTGGAAAGATGCGTCGGGTCAGCGACCATATACCTGCAGGGACATGGCGAAGGACGAACCTCCACAGCGGATGATCCGGGGATTCGATCTCGAAGGTCGCCTGCAGTGCTGTTGCGTGTAGCTGCTCGAACCTGAAACCTGCGTTCTCCAAGCGGCGCTCCAGTTGCGCGCAGGATAGCGGCCGGCAATCGTAATCGCTGCCCTTTCGCCAGAGCCGAAGCCACGCACTGCGCCAGCGCTTCGGCCACCAACTCAGGAACGCGAGCCGGTAATGTGGCTCCACTAGCATCCAGCGATTGGGCGCGGCAAGATAGCCGACGCCGCCGAACCTCAGCACGCGATGCAGTTCACTCAGGTGCCGGGCCTGCTCGTCATCATCGCCGACGTGCTCGATGACGTGGTTGCTGATGACGATATCGAACGCGCCATCGGCGAATGGCAGCGCCGCCCCCTCCACGGGAGTGAAACGGTACCCGTCCTTGGACTGCCGGCTGTCCACCACGTCCACGGCGTCCACTTCGTACTGACCAGATGAACTATGGGCGAAGTAGTGACTGATCCAACCGGAGCCGGCGCCAACTTCCAGCAGCCGCCGAGATGATGCGTCAGAGGCGAGTTCCAGCAGCCGTTCGATCTTGCGACCTTTCCGATAACGGCCATCCATTGCCAGGGCGGCATGCGGGCTGCGTGTCAGGTTGACGGTCATCGGGAGGCATCTCGCCGAGTTGTGGACGAGTATCGAGCAGGCGCCAAGCCGGCACTGCAGGCTGCGAGGATCTGCGCGTAGTCATCGGCGACATTTTGCCAGTCGAACTTGTCGATCAGGCCTTCGCGCAAGGCTTTGGCATCTGCGCGGGCGCGTTGCGGATTTTCCAGAACACTGACGATGGCATTCGCCAGTTGTGCTTGTTCGCGCGGATCGACAAGGCTCTTTGAAGCATGGCCAAGCACGTCCCGCACCGCCCGCACGTCACCGGCGAGAACCGGACAGCCACAGCCTGCGGCTTCCACCAGCACCAGCCCCAAGCCTTCCTGATCGCCCGACCCGGCCTCCACAAACGGGGCCACAAACAGCGCGGCACGTCGATACAGCCCGGGCAGGTCAATTTGGGGCACCGCGCCGAGAAAGTCGACCTGGTCGGCAAGCCCGAGAGATTCGATCCGGTGTTTCAGCGCGGCTTCCTCCGGCCCGAATCCAGCGATACGCAGACGGACACCGGGCCGGCGGGCGATCACCGCAGGCATCGCATCAAGCAGATGGCGCAGCCCTTTCTTTTCCACCAGCCGGCCGACGAACAGCAGTTCGTCGTCCGAACGTGCCGTGTCCGGATCCGGCACGAAGCGGTGCCGCAGATCAACGCCCATCGGTTGCACGCTCACTCTGGCGGTATCGGGATCGATGTCCCGTATCCGCTCCCGCATCGCCTCGCTGACCACCGTGACCGCGCATGCGCTGTCGATGACGAAACGCTTCATCCGCTGCAACAAGCGGCCTTGGAGTGCGAACAGGTCTGCACCATGCGAGGTCGCCACGAACGGCGCCTTGCGCCCCGGCAAGCATCGCAACATGGCCGCGAGTAGTCCCTGCGGGATCAGCCAATGGGCATGGATGATAGTCACGTGGCCTGTGCGCACCAGCCGCCAGGCGTGCCAGGCCTGTGCCAACACGAAGCCGGGAACGAGCAGATGTTTCCATTTGTGTCGACGCAAGTTGGTGACGATACCGCCATCGTTGACCAATGTTTCCAGACGTTCGGGTGCGTATCGATATCGGACCACCTCGACGCCATCGAGCACCTCCGCAGTTTTTGCGCCAGATGCATGCGGGCCGAGCACGATGACCCGGAAGCGGCCGGTCAGCCGCTTTGCCAGCTCATGCACGAAGCCAGGCTCGGGATCGTCCGTCCAGCGCGGGTATGTCGAGGTCAGGACCAGCAGCGTTGGTTTACCTGCTTCTGTACCGTTGGCGGAACTGCTCATCGCGGCGATCAGACGTCCCGCTTGTAGGTCAGCGCCGTGATCTGCTCGGAAATCAGCCCGATCAGGAAGATGATCACCGCCGCGCTGAACAGCAGCACGCTCATGTTGGTGAACCGGCCTTGCGTGGCGTAGGTCCAGCCGTAATAGCCTGCGCCCATCAGGAAGAACGCCATGGCAGCCGGCGCGAACAGCTTCAGCGGCGAATACAGCGTGGCGATCTTGAAGATGATGAGCAGGAAGCGGATGCCGTCGCGGATCGGCTTGATGTGGCTCTTGCCGATGCGCC
>ENA-UOUJ01000895-UOUJ01000895.1-activated-sludge-metagenome-genome-assembly--contig:-NODE-895-length-17358-cov-3.767150_pt1 | contig 17358 bp, 16 predicted proteins | sample MGYA00249839_ERZ747224 | MGnify/ENA primary metagenome ERZ747224 (study PRJEB28782, sample SAMN03220277) | activated sludge metagenome | biome: wastewater; feature: sewage sludge; material...
TCACCAGAGGCAATCGGGACTTCTTAAAACTGTCAACCTATTTCAGGACAATACATGCCTATATGATCTCCAAAAAGGTTATTACGGCCTATTCACTTTTAGCATTTTCGGGGAGATATGATTGTCTAACTAGGATGTCATACCGGTTACAATACTAAAACATGTTGAAACAAACCAAGACATTACTGGACCTCCAACCAAACCAATAACCCCTCCTAGTGCGTCTGCCCCGCCAACACGGCCCCAAGGCCACCTACCTGCTGGATATAAATCCATCCAGTAATACGTACTGTGCCTATAAATTGATGAATAAACTAATAAAGATTGCTTCTCAGAAGTGGAGAAATATGAACTTGCAATGACATCATCTTCCCATGAAATAATTTCATCCTTTACATCAGCATATACAATAGATGAATCTTCCGATAAGGAGATTAAAGTAGTATTTAAGTTAGACATAGCATCCTTAACAGCCTGACTAAGATCAAGATCATCAATTTCCGCATTTCCAGCCCTTTCTATTGCTGTAAAGCAGGCATTGCTTACCTGTGTTGGCGAGACGGTTGCTGAATATTCTTGAGGAAGCAAAGTGGTGTAGTTGTCAGACATATAATCAGGTAGCCATGTATCTATGTGGCTGATATCTATGTTTGGATCGTTCAATGCGGCATCCAAGAGGATGTTATGATAAAAGCCGTAGTCGTCATATGGGTTGTTAGTATTAGCGGCAGGATGGTCACGCCTTAAAGGACTTACATTTTTTGTGTTTCCTGCATTAGTACTCGTTGATTCTTTTTTACATGAAGTAATCATTAATCCTAATGCACTAAGAACGAAAATTACATTTAACATCGGTTTCATAATAAAATTTTTATTGGTTAAACATTAGTTGCAATTAGCAATAAAAATATACCATTATTATCAAAACACCTAATTAGACCTTGTCTTTTTTAGAATGGATAACCTATCGCAAAGTTCGTGATCATGTCTGATAATGGCAACAATGGTGCTCTTAGTGTATTATCCCCGATGGGTTGTTTAACCTTTGTTGCAATATCTATTCTTAATATAATAAAGCTAGCCATGTCGACCCGTAAACCAATACCTGCACTTATTGCAATATCGTTTCCCAGTTCACTGAATTTAAATTCACCACCAGGATAAGCACTTGATTTCTTCATAAGCCAAATGTTTCCTGCATCGGCAAACACTGCACCACGCACTTTAATTCCTCCAGAAAATAACTGAACAATTCCAAACCGATATTCTCCATTCATCTCCAGTTTTATATCGCCGGTTCGGTCTATGAAATTGTTATTATTGTTTTGCTCCAAAGGATTATAATAACTGCCTGGTCCAAGCGTACGAATGCGCCAGCCCCGTATGCTGTAAGCTCCGCCTACAAAATATTGTTTGATGTATGGGAGTGTGGTAGATGTGCCGTAAGGAATACCTACACCACCGTAAAATCTGAATGCAATCTGCGACCTGCGGCGATTGATGTAACGACGTGCATCAAAATCTAACCGCAGGTATTGTGAATAGTTGAGATTACTGCTGCCGAGGTTGGATGCCAGTCCCATCAGTCCGCCTGCCTCTTCCAACCCAAGACGTGCATAAGAATAACTGCGTCCTTTATTTTCCAACTGATTGGAAAAAGTAAATGCTATTATTTCTCCTTCAATAAAAGTTTGCCGGTAACTGTTTCGTAGAAAGTCGTTGTTTTCGAGTCTCTTTTTGAAAGAATCAGAAACATTTGGCAGGCGGATAACATTCACAAACGCAGGACTGATTTCCCAGTTTTTTGTACTTGTTTCCCGCCAGTTGTATGTAAGGTTTGCAACCGTATTTGTCAGGGTAAAATAATTCACACGATCGAGGAGGCTTGTGCCAAAACCGATAACGGTGCGTGGCAGATTTTTCTTTGTAAACCTACTTCCAAATGGTGCAATGAATTTTGGAAAGTTGATGCTTGTATTAAAAGCGAAAGTTTGAGTGAGTAAGCTGAAATGCTCCAGAAAATTATTGCCCACTTCACTGTTGTAGGTGCTTTCAAGACCATAGCTTACTGATGTTGTCCATAAGTTTGCTCCCTTGCCCAAGTTGAAATTCCTGAAGCTAATGGTTGGCATCGCACCAAGCATGTAGGTAGTTCCCGTTGATACCTCAAACGAACCTGTAAGATCATACTGCTTTGCAGGTGTCATTATAATGATTGCATTCAGCCAGTTTACGCTGCTATCATCGGTGCGTGTAGTATCGTTTTGGAAAAAAATTCTTATGGTTTGAAATACCCCAAGCTGGTTGAGTTTATTGATCGTGGCATCGTGTTCCGACTGCGTATAATTCTTGTTTTTTTCCAGAAAAATATTTTTCAGGATTACTTTCTCTTTGACGTAGTAGTTATGGTAGCGAAACTTTACATCGTTGACCACTGACTCATGCAAACTGCTGTCTCTAATATCGTCTCTGCCTACAAAATCAGGATACACTGTAACATTATTTATGGCGTACCGTTTGTAAACTACTTGCTTGTTGTCCGAACGAATTATGATCTTAATATCAAGCGTAGGTTTTTTAAATTCTTTTTGTGCTGCAAGAAAATTTATGGCTGTTTCAAAAGGATTATAAACATCCCTTACCAAATCTTTATTGAAAGTATCGAGCTTAAAATCAACAACATTTTCCTGAGTAAAACGATAGTAACCATGCTCTCTTAGTACGCTGGTTATTCTGCTGCGTTCCTGTTCTAAAAGACTCATTGCAAATGGCTGTCCTTCTTTTAAAATTGTCTCGTTCAGACTTCTGTTTACAATGCTATAAATGGCGCTGTCGTCCACATCGAGTGTGGTTTTGCGAATAAGAAAATTCACACCGGTTTCCACGTTATAATGGACGTACGCTTTGCGCTGTTTCAAGATGGTAGTGTCGTCCACTCTTGGATAAAAATATCCCTGATTGAAAAGGTAACTACGGATATTTTGTACTGATCTTTTTACCAGGGTGCTGTCGTAAACAACCGGCGCTTCAACAAACTTGTTTTTTTCGAGCGATTGGGTATCGGTACTGTATTTTTTATATCGGAGATTATAGACCCATACTTTGTGCGGAAACTTTCCAAACAGTAAATAGCTATTTGGTTTTTGAACAATCAATCGTTCAATATTGTCTTTAAGTTCTCCACGGCGGGTAATGCCTTTATCGCTGCTGAGTTTCAGATTATTGTCGCGAAGTAAATATGCTCCTTCAGGCAGGTGTTTTGTTGGGTTGCAACCGCCGCTCACCAAAGCAATAAGAGCTATAAAAAACAGGGAAAAGGAATTAGCCGCGCTTCGTAAACCCATGTCTGAGATTGGACAATTAATATAGCTTTGCAGCCGATGTTATCAAAGGCACAAATTAAATACATTCGGTCGTTAACCCAGCAAAAATACCGCAAAGAGCACCATGTATTTATTGCAGAGGGAGATAAAATTTCCCGCGAATGGTTAAAGAGTTCAGCACGAGTTCTTCATATAATTGCACTGGAAGAATGGATTGGAGATAATGTCGGACTGATTGCCAGGCACAGTGAAGCGCAGGTGTCAACGGTGGAGGAACAAGTGCTTTCTTCTGTTTCATTATTACAAACAGCCAACAAAGTTTTGCTGTTAGTTGAAATGCCTGAGCATAAAGAAGTTCTCCCTGATTCAGGCTGGAGTTTGGGTTTGGATAATATTCAGGATCCGGGAAATATGGGAACGATCATCCGAATTGCAGATTGGTTTGGTATTCAAAATATTATTTGTTCGCCCAATTGTGTTGATGTTTATAATCCTAAAGTGGTACAGGCAGCGATGGGCAGTCATTTGAGAATTTCTTTTTTTGAAACAGATCTACAGGAGTTTATTGAAAGCGGGAACATTCCTGTTTTTGCCGCTACGCTTAGTGGGAAAAGCATTTATGATTATCAACCTATGAAAGAAGGAATACTGTTGATTGGAAATGAATCGAAAGGTTTAAGTCCGGAATTAGTAGAACGAGCATCGCATCAGATTACAATTCCCCGAAGAGGTGGGGCAGACTCGCTCAACGCAGCAGTGTCAACTGGCATCATTTGCTCTCATATCGTAGCGATCTAAAAGTTCAGGCTTGGCTTTTCACCAGCCGTATTGCAGACAAATCAAATTTCAGAAGAAATAACCGTGCAGTAATTATTCCAACTGCCGCGCCCAGAATTCCGCCGACTGTTACATCCAACGGGAAATGTACGCCTACATATACTTGGGCATAAGCTACTGAGAGCGCCCACAACACAGCCACATAGCGAATCCATTTGCTCAGAAATCCTAAGGTGATAGCGCTGAAAATGCCTAAAGAAAAATGATTGGCAGCATGGGAAGAAGGAAAACTGTAACCACTTCCGCAGGGAACGATGTTATGAACTATTCCTGCCAACTCCGGATTGTTACAGGGTCGTACCCGCATAAAAATTGGCTTCATTAAATGCGCACTCAACTGATCGCTCAAAGCAAAGGTTGCGAGAAAAAACACACACCACATCAGGCCTTTGTAGCCAAAGTTTTTCAACATAAAAACCAGTAGAAAAAGATAGAGTGGTGCCCACGTCCACTGATTTCTAAAAAAAGGAATTATTGCATCGAGTACATTGTTATGCCACACAGAATTAAGATAATACCACGCGGTATAATCCAGGTACATAACTATTTCATGGAGTTTTTCGTACATGCTATTTCTTAAAAATCATGATCATCCGTGGCAAATCTAAAGGATGATATGAACTAAGCTGATAGTCGCCAAATGTGCCGATCAGCGACAAGCCTGCTTTCTTAAACATCTGTATGAAATCGGAAAGAGTGAAAGCTGCCACGCTTTCTTTGAAATGTCTTGGGCGATTGTCGCTATCATTAAAGTAAATGTCTTTGATGAAGTGATCATTTTCCAGCTTTCGTTTCAGATGAAATTCATACTGATTTCGTTGCACAAATTCTTCGGCAATTAAGTTCGACAGTGAATATTCTCTGTTCAAATAATCTACCACAAGCAGCCCACCTTTTTTCAATCCCTTCCCAAAAGATTTTGCAGCCATCAAATGATCGCGCTGCGTGGCGAAATAGCCAAAACTTGTAAAGAAATTGAAAGCGTAGTCGAAGTAATTGATGTAAAAGGGAAACCGCATATCATGCACGAAAAACTGAAGATTTTTTCTTTCTGACTTTTTTGCTTTTTCAATGCTTGCATGAGAAAGATCTATGCCCGTTACATCAAAGCCGTGTCCTGCAAGTTGTATAGAATATCGTCCTTCGCCACAGGCTATATCCACCATTGTGCTTTGCTGCAATGGCTGTAAGTAATTAATAAGTTCTTCTACAAATGCCTGCGCTTCAAGCGTGTCGCGGTGCTCGTAAAGTATGTGATAGTAAGGCGAGCCAAACCAACTTTCAAACCAATCTACTTGTTCCTGCTGCATAGTGTAAAAAAGCAAAAGTAGTTGATAGGGGGATAAGTTGATAGGTTCATAGGTTTGTAAGTTGATAGGTTCATAAGTCAAACCTTAAACCTCAGTCCTCAATCCTCACCTCTCATCCTCAATTCCCAATCCTTATCTTTGCGACCAATTTTTAAAAATGAAACCAGCTCTTCGTCGTTTTCTTGTTTTCAATCGTCTTTATATTGCTATTGTGCTTATTGGTTTAGGCTTGTGGATGGGCTTTGCTGATTTTGGTGGTGGCTGGTGGACTGCATGGCTTCCTTTCCTTATTGCTATACTGATGATTGTTGCACATTTTCTAGTAGGACCGATGACGCTTATTCAGAGCTATATTGAAGAAGGTGACATGGAGGGTGCGCAAAAAATAATGGATAAAGTAAAATATCCTAATCTGCTTTATAAACCTGTGCGTTCTTCCTACTACATGCTTCGTGCAAATATGAGCACCATGACCGACGATCTCGATAAAGCAGAAGCAGATTTGCGAAAGGGACTTGAGTCAGGAATGCCTGAGAAGGAATATGAAGGAACAGCCTACTTGCAGCTTGGAGCCATTGCTTTCAAAAAAGGAAATACAAAAGAGGCTTACGAACATCTGCGGAAAGCAGTGAAAATAGGTCTGCCCGATAAAGACAGTGAAGCCACAGCCTACTTACAACTCTCAGGGATTTGTATGCAACGCAGAGATTTTCGCAGTGCTAAAAATTATTTTCAGCGCGCAAAATCTTGTAAAAGTAAAAATGAGCAGATCGTATCTCAGATAGCCGAGATGAGCAAATACATGGCGCGGATTCCTGGTTAATCATTATGCTTCAAGTAATCCTGCACTTCGCTCTCACGCTGGTAAACACGGATATAGTCAATTATAAATTTCTGTTCCGGTTGCTTTGCATCCACACGGTCTCTGTTTCTCAACCACTCCGGCATGGGTAAGCATATTCCGGCAAGTTGGCGACTGTAAAGATTGTGTGTGTAATCAAGCGTCACCAACATTTTCATTCCTTCGTCTATTCTTGGAAAAACATTTTTTTCATCGTCCACATATTCTTTTAGCGGGGTAGGATTGCAGTCGCTTTCATACCTGCTGACGGTTGCTTTCAACACTCCATCCATATAAAATCTGATGAAGTGCTTATCCCATTCTGTAGTGTAAACATGCCAGTCGTCCACGTTTTTTACTTTGTAATCGCCTCCTGTTTCGTAATGTTCTGAATAATCATTTCCACGATGAAATCCATGCACATGATAGGGTAGTCGGTCGAGACTGGAACGACAAGGTGTATATTCCACCATGTCTATTTCCGACCCATGATTGTTTTTATCTCCACCTCCATAAAGCCAGAAAGTAGCCCATACGCCTGTAGCGCGTGGTAGTTTTGCACGTATTTCGTAGCGTCCTCTCACAAAGTAGAGTGGAGCAGTGCCTTCAAAGTTTTTTGCCATTATCATAGCCGATGAAAAATTTCTTGAGACTCCCATCCATTCCGATGGGTCGTATTTCATAATTAAAGTGCAGTGACCGTCTTTTACAACCACGTTCTCGCCTTTATAAATAGCTTTTTTCGTAGCTCTTGCAGAAACGGCTATTGGTGGGTCTGCAACGCTCCCATCTACCCAGTTTTCATCATCAATAAATGTGTACCATTTTTGTCTGTTTATTTCGTTTCCTTCAAACTCATCACGCCACATCAATTTCCAGTTGTCTGTTTCACAAAGATTCGTGTCTTTAGAAAATTGCACCGTTTGCTGCCCGTTTACCATCTCTGAAAAAAGCAGAAGGAGTATTAAAAATGTTGGCTTCATTGAATATTGTTTGCGTTCGTAAAATTCCATTTCACTGCAGCACTATTAATTTCAGTGGAAAGGTTTTAGGGTGAATTTTCAAAGTTATGGGCATTTTCAAATGCTTCTTAACGCTTCAGCGCAGCAAACTCCAACTCGCTTCTGTAACTTCGCCGCCTTATGTTAGTTTCCCTGCAAAACGTTTCTTTTTTCTTTGGTGCAAGACCTATAATTGAGAATGCCAACTGGCAAATAAATACCGGTGAGCGCATAGGCCTGGTAGGGCATAATGGCGCTGGAAAATCTACTGTGCTACGCATGATTACCGGAGCCTATAAAGTAGATGAAGGTGCAATTGTAAAACCCAAAGACGTGACGCTGGGTTTTTTCAATCAGGATTTGCTCAGTTTTTCTTCCAACGATTCCATATTGAAAGTGGGGATGCAGGCGTTTGAAAAAGCGCACGAGTTGGAGCAGGAAATGGAGCGCATACTGAAGGAGCTGGAAACCAAACCCGATGATGCAAAATTGCTCGATGATTACAGCCATGCACTGCACGATTTTGAAGTGGCCGGCGGGTATGAAATGGAACACCGCACGGCAGAAGTGCTAGAAGGTTTAGGTTTTAGCACCGAAGATTTGCAACGACCTTACAATGAATTTTCGGGTGGGTGGCGCATGAGGGTTCTTCTTGCGAAAATGATGCTACAAGCACCCGATTTGTTGCTGCTCGATGAACCTACCAACCACCTCGATCTTCCGAGTATTGAATGGTTGGAGCGCTATCTTACCAGCTACCCGGGTAGTGTGGTTATTGTGTCGCACGATCGTTATTTCCTCGATCGGATGGTTACAAAAATTGTAGAAGTATGGCAGCGCGATTTGGTGCAGTACACCGGCAATTACACTTTTTTCTTACAGGAAAAAGAAGAGCGTATGGAATTGCAGCAACGCGCTTATGAAAATCAACAGGAGTATATCCGCCAGCAGGAACGTTTCATAGAACGTTTTCGTGCAAAAGCCACCAAAGCAGCACAGGCACAAAGCGCCATCAAACGACTCGATAAACTTGAAATAATTGAATCGCCCGATGGTTCTATACCTACTATGAACATCAACTTCGATGTGGCAGTGCAGCCTGGAAAAATTATTTCTACACTCAAGCACATTAGCAAAAGTTTTGGCAGCAATAAAATTTTAGAAAACGCCGATGCAGAAATTATTCGTGGAGATAAAATTGCTTTGATTGGTGCGAATGGTAAGGGTAAATCCACATTACTCCGCATTATTGCCGGGCGGGAAAAATTTGAAGGGGAAAGGAAAGAAGGACATAATGTAGAAGAAAGTTTTTATGCGCAACATCAGCTTGAGGCATTGAATATAGAACATGAAGTGCTTGAAGAAATGAAAATGGCAGGCACCGGAAAAACGGAATTGGAGCTACGCCAATTGCTGGGTTGTTTTCTCTTTAGCGGCGACGATGTGTTTAAGAAAATAAGAGTGCTGAGCGGAGGTGAGAAGGCGAGAGTAGCACTGGCGAAAGTTATTGCCGCAAAAGCAAATTTTCTGATGCTGGATGAACCTACCAATCACCTCGACATGCAAAGTGTAGAGATGCTGATAGAGGCACTCAAAAAATATGAAGGCACATTGATTCTTGTTTCGCACGACCGTTATTTTATTTCTAAAACAGCGAATAAAATATGGTGGATAGAAGACAATAAGATCAAAGAATTTGTTGGAGGATACGATGAGTGGAACGTGTGGATGGAAGAGCGTGAAGGCAAAAAAGCAAAGACGGATAGCAAGGCACAAAAAGTAGAAAGCATTCCGAAGCCTTCGGCTGTTAAAGACAAAGCCTCGCAAGAAAAGAGCGCTCAAAAAAATCAGGTTTCGGTGAATGCAAACGAATTGCAGCAATTGAAACGGGAGCATCAAAACAAAACCAAATCGCTGCAAAAAATTGAAGCAGAACTTAGCCAGTTAAAAACAGAAATAGCATCGCTTGAATCGCAGCTTGGTGATCCTTCAGTGTATTCGGATAAAGGCAAGTTTTTAAAGCTGGATGAACAGTACAAACAATTGACACCAAAACTGGAAGTAAAAAACAAAGAGTATGAGCGATTGTTTGAAGAAGTGATGGAATTGGAAGAAAAAATTACTTAGTGTAGTTCTCCATTTTGCGAGCTAACTAACGTCTCCTGTTTTTCGTATTCAACTATTGCAGACGAAAGCTGAGATTCCAGTTGAATTATTTCTTCCGGCAAATGATTTTTATCTGGAATGGTATAATTGTCTTCATTTTCCTGTCGGGTCATTCGCAAAATATGTGCGTCATTCATTACGCTGTAATGGTTGCAATTGTCTTCATCAGAACACACCCTGGCGAAAACAAAATTGAGACCCTGAATCTGTTGTTCAAACGAAGCATGTGTCATAACCTACCCATGAAAATATCGCGCCACGAAAACAAGTGTATGACTAATTGTAAAAAATGCCCAATTGCAAGCTGAAGATTTTGCTAATTTACTTTTAGATCGAAAATTTTGATGCCGAATATACCCGTAAGCGCCGCACCGAAAAAGCAAAAACAACTTCAAATCATTCCACTTGGAGATGAGATGCCGTATGATTTTCAGCGGCCACACAGGCACGAGTATTTTGAATTCTTTATTTTCTCGAAAGGTGGAGGAGTGCATTTTATAGACTTCACCGCGCACCAGATAAAGAGTCATTCAGTACATATCGTTTTTCCGGGACAAATACATTTACTGAAACGCTCCGGGGCAATTGGCTCCATCATTGTTTGCACGAAAGAGTTTATAAATAGTCTGAACAAACTTTTTTACGCGCAACTTTTTCAAAACAATTATGCAACTCCGTCCCTAGCTTTTTCTGAAGAAAATTTTCAGGACTTACTGCAAATGGTCGCAGCGTTAAACGCTGAACTGGAAAATAAAAAACTCTTTTCTTCAGAATTGACGATGAGCTACATGACCATAATTCTTACAAGATGTTTGCGAGATTTTGTAGCGGCAATCCCCTCCGGCAAGCCTGCTTATGCACAGCATGACCTTGATCTTTTTCAGAAATTTTCTACTCTTTTAGAAACTCATTTTATAGACAAGCCAAGCGTTTCTTTTTATGCAAACCAACTCACTATTACACCTAAAATTTTAAATGGCTGCACTAAGCGAATAAGTGGTAAAACTTGTGTTGATCTTATTCAGGAACGTACACTTACGGAAGCCAAAAGACTGTTGCTTTATACTGATAAGAGCAGCAAGGAAATAGCTTACGAACTCAACTTCAAAGACAATTCTTACTTCACGCGCTTCTTTTCTAAACATACCGGGCATACGCCTTCTTCCTTTAGAACTTTCTGGGAAGAAAAGTACCATTCTTAAGCGCAAAAGTGTAACTGTTTGCAATGGCATGATCGGAACTTTACATCATAAACTAAGGGTTATGAAAAATACTTTTCTTCTTTTTGCCGCACTTCTTTTATCGTTAATTGTTCAAGCTCAAAGCTATTGGAACAAGGTTGCTTCAGGAACTAACCATCATTTGGTAAGCGTATCTTTCGGCAGTAATATGGTCGGTTATATTTCTGGTACCGACAGTGTTTTGTTGAAAACGGTGGATGGTGGAAACACCTGGAATAACGTGACACACACCGGAATGGATTTTTCACTTGCCCGTCCCGATATTGTTCACGTGAATTTTGTACATGCAGATACTGGCTTTGCAGTAGTCAGTAATTTTGAAAATCCGGTTTATGTAGGTACGTTATATAAGACGACCGATGGAGGTAGTACTTGGAATGTTGTAAACGGAGGATTTGCTGCGTACAGCACTTTCTTCTCCGATGCAAACAACGGTTATGTGGTAGGCTCCCAGTTTTTTGCCGGTAAAACGGTAGTCGCAATGGCGAATGGTGTGTGGGACAATGGAAATTATTTTTCGTGGCAGCCAAGCGATTTTTTGTACACCATTGATTGCCGAAACAACACTTGCATTACCGCAGGCGATAGTGGTTATGTTTATCGTACACACAATGGCGGTACATCATGGGACACGGTGAAAACAGCAACTGACTCAACAATTCGTTCTTTGAAATTTTTGAACGACAGCGTCATTGTAGCTGCAACTGATTATGAAATGGGTGGGGTAATGATTAGTACCGACATGGGCGCTAACTGGCATTATGAAAACAGTCTGTTGACATTTTTCTATCCCAAGATGAAATCGGTAGCGGTTTCAAAAAAAGATTCTTTCATTGTAGTAGGAAAAGTGAATTGGGACACAACCGGAGTAATTCTTTGGTGGAATGGAAGCTCACCTATGATTGAAGGAGTAGAGCAGGCGATGAACAGCGTAGCAATGCGCAATGATTCTGTTGGTTTTGCAGTAGGAAATAATGGACTTATCATGTCGAACAAAGGGATACAAGTAGGGATAAATTCCGTTCAGAAAAGGATGTCTTTAAATGTTTACCCAAATCCTTCGGATGGCAGATTTAAAACCGAAATGGAAACAGCACATTCGGTGAAAGTATATGACTTGACTGGAAGATTGATTTATGCAAACGAAACAAAACAACGCAATCACATTATTGATCTTTCACGAAATGCTACCGGTGTTTATCTACTAAAAGCGGAGTTCAACAATCAGCAAATCTTTCAAAAAATATTGCGGCAATGAAACCCTTAGGCAGGTAGGAATTGAGCAATGCAGGAAGCCGAAAGGCTTCTTTTTTTATGATCTGTCTTGCTACCGTGCGATCACTTTGTCTGTCATAAGTACGTCCATTAAACATTCAATCACCGCATTATTTGCATGATAATTTCCAATAGAAACGCGGATACAGTTTCTCAGCATCGGCATTGTGGAGGTGTCTAATACTTTGATGCTTGCTTCTTCAAATGCTTGTAGCATGTCAGTAAACATTTCGTCGTGGTATATTTTGATAAGCAGGAAATTGCCTGATGAAGCATATACTCTGGCAACTTTCGGCGAAAGATTTTGTTCAAGTATAGTTTGTAACCGCTCTCTTTCTTCTACCATCTGGCCGCGACTTTCACTTGCCCAGTTACAAAATTCCGGTTCAAAAATCATGTATCGCGCAAATGCTAACGACAATGGATTTATAGAGAATGGAAGCATCAGTTTTATTACCACCTCTATGATCTTTTCATCGCCGCAAACATAGCCGAGACGCAGTCCTGCAACGGGTAGTTCTTTGCTGAAGGAGCGCATTACAAGCAGATTGTTGAACTGAATCATCAAATCACTAAAATCATCTTTCTGGAAAGCTGCGTAAACAGCATCGAGTACGATCAGTGTTTTTGGATGATTACTCAAAATACGTCGGAGCATGGCTTTAGGGATGGTATTGCCCACCGGATTATTTGGCGATACAACAAACAGCACCGAACCTTCCTGCAATTCAGGAAGTAAAGTTTCGTCGTATTCCAAATCAGTATTCAGCATCCACGGTGTGTAATCAATGCCATAGGTTTTACAGTGATAATCGAACAAAGAATAAGAAGGTTGTGCAATCACAATTTGCTTGCCCTGCATTCCGAAAAAATTGAGCATGGTTGTGATGAAAGTTGCCGAACCGGAACCCAGCAAAACCAGGTGGCCGTTGATGCCTAAGCCTTTCGCAATTTTTTTTTCTATGTCCGTAAATTCCAGTGCGGGATAACGGTTCCAGTCCATGTTCATAGCTTTTTGCAGCACCTGCATTTTCAGCCAGTCGGGCACATCGTGGGGCTGCTCGTTCTTGTCAAGACGGTGTTGGTAATTCATTTGCGATGATGCAAGGCGCTGCTTACCCTGCACCAGATGTGCAGGAAAAATTGATGAATGTATAGTCTTTTGAAATTGGTTAGATGTTCAAAAATTTAAAAGGCAAACAGGATGGCGAGTATCGTTTCCTGCTGTTCAGTGAAACCCACATAACCTTTTTGATAAGGTTGAATCTTTACACCAAGCACTTCTTTTGGCTCTGTAAGCAATGCAGTTGCATTAGTGGTAAACCCGCTTTGGTGCAGGCGATGTAACCATGCAGATACAGGCTCATGTTTTTCAAAACGCTCTTCATCATCAGCTTTGCTGAGGATATCTTCCATTTCTCTGCCAAAGAAAAGTTTCAAACCATTCTTGTCCTCCATACTTGCATCCAGACGGTCAATAACACGAAATATACCGATGAAGTGATCGTAGCAATTGAGCATTCTGGCAGCAAGATCATTGGTAAAATGATTGACGTTCGGTTCAATTAATAAGAATGCTTTTGGATTCAGATTGCGAATAGATTTAATCACCCTGTTACGGTCTGCATCAGTCTTAATGTGATGCAAAGCGAGGGAAGCATTTACTATGATTGCACTGTTCGTATCTGCAAGCCGCGAAAGGTCTGTTTGCTCAATATATTGTGGTACGGCTAAGAATTGCAATTCAAAACCCACCTGATCTTTGTACTGTTTTATCTTTTCTTCTGCGGTACGCAGTGCATTTTCAAATGGCTCAATACCTACAATGGTCAGTTTGCGCAAATGCGTCAGTTCTTTCGCTCTTTCCAGTATGTGCAGCATCTGTGTACCAAGTCCTATGCCGATGTCTATAATGCAGACTTGATCGTGCTGCGCCATTACGTTGATGATGGCATCGTTAGTTATTTCCTGTCCATATTTTACAAATGGAAACTGATGAATAAGAATATCAAACAAACGAATTTGGGAAACGCCATTGCTGCTGTCGTATAGATTCTCAGTAATACCCGTTCCTGAAAATCTTTTGTGGAGGTTGCTTGCCATCAGGTAGCCTAACAGCTTTTCAGAGTCTTGCTCTTTTCCAGCAGTACATGCAGCAATCATTTCTTCCAACAGTTCGTTGCGTTCGTTGAAATGTTGCGGCTCCAATAGTTGTCCGAGTTTATGTAATTCGTTTCTCACGTTACAGTGGCTATTGATGTTTCGGTTTTTGATGACTGTTTGCATACCTGTGTTTGTTTTCTGAACACAAATTTGCAACGCAGCTTTTTCCCGAAAATAGATACTTGGGTGAACAATGGTAGAAATCCAATGAAGTGTGGAGATTTTTGAATAAAGCGTTTTAGAAATTTGGGTATGATGGATCACCTATCAAACCATTTCTTAAAGGCAGCTTGCTTTTCCCTGCTGATGCAGCGGTTGATCTTTTTCGTTGTGCAAGTAACGATATTTTGCTGTGGCAGGATCATACGCACTTACGCCTACGTGTGCACCCATCCAGATGGTACCGCTGTTGTCAATAGTAATAGCTCGTCCTATCCGTTCCTGTTTCCAAAGCTCTTCTTCAAAAGGCATTAATACCGAGAAAAAACTCTTTACAGGATTAAAATAAACAGCGCCTATATCACAGCCCGCCCATATCATCCCATTTTTATCTTGTGTGAGATTTCTGAAACTATTGGTCGGTAAGCCTGAAGGCACCAACGGACTTTTCTTATGCTTGATGATACTGTCTTTCTCGGAATGTTTGAAGTGTAAACGCTACGGGTTGAATCAAGGAGTTGTTTGTTGTGCAAGACGCGGAGCAGGGGCGGGAAGTCTCCATCTGGCGCAAGCATACAGCCTTGGCTCCGAGGGTGGTATTTAATGATTTTTCTTTTTACTCTTCGCACTTTCATTCTTCCCTACTACTGTCCATTCTTCAAAATTTACAATAATGGATATGTTGAGTTTGCAACTCAGGACATGTTCATTATCTTGTACGGAAGGAAGTGCAAAGGTTTACTTGAAATAGATAGATTTTGGTAGTAAGTCCTGAGTTGCAAACTCAGGACAGCGGGGATGTGTCTTTGTCACCAAGTAGAACCGCTAATTCAACTTGTGTAAATCCCTTTGCCAAACGTGCCGCCCGTAGCTTCTCACCGGCGTGGCGTAGGAAGTCATCATCACGGTAATAGCCCTTTTTTGATTGCCTCGACACGAGACAAAAGGAACACTGGATGCTTGAATATAAATGGGAGAATTATCCTAAATTATTAGCTTTAGAAATTAAACGATAAAACATCCATCAATATGAACATGCTAAGACATTTTTTCGTGCTCATGATTATCATTTTCGCGTTTGCTTCATGCGAGCCTGCAGTTAAAAAAACTGCGCCTTCCACTTGGCACCCAACAGTTCAACCTATCTCGACCAGCGAGCAGGAGGAAAACACAAATCCACAGTCTTTTATAAAAGATCGCTTCGCATTTATCAAATTAGTCTATGAAAAAGAGTTGAAAACTGAATACAAGGTCGAACCACTCTACCAACAAAATGATCGTCCGAAAACGGTGCCTTTTGATATAATTGTGTATGTCACGGAAATAAAAGAGATTTCAACTTTGACAGAGGAGGAGGAAGCACGCACATTTGACAAACTAGAGGAATCATGCCATCCCGTTGATCCAAGATCAAACATTAAACTTATAAACAAATCGGTTTCATATTTTAGCAGTTATAAAGAGGCAAGCGACAGCATACACAAAGTTGTCGGCAGGCAAACATGCTATGGTTGGTAAAAAACATAGTGGTAAGTGCACTTCGAATACAGAGGGAAATTTCGACGATCGTGAATTCGCCACCTGTAATACAGACGAACCTTTGTTGCGTCAAGCAAGAATTCCCAAAACTCATTCATGACCTACCAACAAGCACTAACCGGCACGTACGAATGGCAAAACATTCACAAAGGACAAAGTTACCATCCGTACAAGCTTCCATTGAAGACTTGCATTCCAGCGCCTGATGATCTTGCAGCATACACCGCTTACCTTTTACGTTACCTGCAAGAAAACGACTGGCGAAGCTTCATTCATGAATTTTATGAGAACACTTTTCACGTGGTTTGTGTGTTTCAACAAAAAGATGAGACACTTTGCTTTTTGAGCTATCAGAAGTTCCTTCGTTGCAACGGGATCTTTATTGATTTTCATGTGAATCATTAAACAGGTGCCGGCGGTTGATGTTTTTTTGCAACTTTTTTCAACCGGTGCAATGAAATCATTCAATGAAAAATATTATAGCATTCCATGGAACATCGTTAGGCTCATGACACCGGCCCACATTCCGTACCTGTGCTGTCCTGAGTTGCAACTCAGGACATTTTCGAAAGCTGCTATCTATGTTTTCTTCTTTTCCTTTTTCAATTGCTCCTTTTTCCGTACCACTATCCACTCTTCAAGATTCACATTAAAAGGCATTTGCCCGATTCGTACAATCGCTCTTTTCTCTCTGATCTCTTCCAGTGTACCAACCTGATGATTGATTTGGTTTCTTACAAGATCGCCGGGCTGTGGGGCGCTGCCAAGTATTTCGTAGTTCTTATCGGCTTTTCGTGCAGCAGCCTGATTGCTTTCTATCTGCTTCTTTTTAAACAAAACTTTCTCCGCCGCGTGTAGCACTTCTTGTTTGTTCTCAGTTTTCTTCCAGTCGTGGATTATCTGCTTGAACTTTCGCTCCATATTGCGCAGATAGTCGAGCTCTTCTTTCTTTATTTTGTTTTGAAGTTTTAGGGTGTTGTAGTGTTGCTTCAGTTTTTCCTTATCGGTAAGCTCTTCGTATTTCTTTTTGATGTTTTCGTTTTCCCGTATTAGCGCATCAATCTTTTTTTCTTTGTCGCCAAGCCGCACACTTTGTTGTTCGGTTTGCAACAGCATTTTATCGAGTTTGAAATGTCCGCGATCTGTGATCTGTCTCGCACGGTTGATGATGCGTTCGGGTAAACCTGTTCTTTGTGCAATGGCAAAAGTGTAAGAGCTTCCTGGTTTACCGATGGTTAGCTGATAGAGTGGCTCAAGATGTTCTTCGTCAAAACTCATCGCGCCGTTTAGTATTCCCTGCACTTTACCCGCCATCACTTTCAGGTTCAGATAGTGAGTAGTGATAATTCCCAGCGCATGTTTTTTTGCAAGTTCTTCTACAATGGCTTCTGCAAATGCACCACCCAGATTTGGATCCGAACCACTACCTAATTCGTCAATAAAAAACAGCGTTTTACCATTTGCAAAGTCCATGAAATGTTTGATGTCGCGAAGGTGTGCGCT